>Ga0208979_100348_pt1 | contig 38412 bp, 39 predicted proteins | sample HotLakConsUCCSLE_FD_184738 | JGI IMG/M metagenome (GOLD analysis project Ga0208979, IMG submission 184738) | Hypersaline microbial mat communities from Hot Lake, Washington, USA - Hot Lake Consortium UCC-SLE (SPAdes) | ecosystem: Environmental > Aquatic > Non-marine Saline and Alkaline >... | reverse complement strand
AAAAAATATGATAAAAGAATTAGTAGAAGAAGCAGGTCATCTAGTAATGTTTTTACCAACTTATTCACCAGATTTAAATGATATTGAACACGATTTTAGTGCTTTAAAAAGAGCAAAAATGTATAGCGATAGTACAATAACTTTAGATGAAATAATTTATAATTATTGTACTAGCTAAATGTCTCAGTCTTATTTTGATTGACTATAATAGCTCTTTGAAAGTGATTGTTTTAAACACAGGTAGCACTAACCCTAACTATATATTACCTCTAATACAAAAAGTTAGTGGATTAATTAATGATCTTCCTTTGGAAGTAGTTTTGATTGATGATACAGGAAATATAACTAAATTTTAATTTCAGTAGGGGGAAAAGTACCTCACAATAAAATACTATTTACGATTTGACTGAACCTGCTAACAAACCTCTAACAAAGTATTTTTGTAGGGCAAAGAATACCAGTAAAGGAATAATCATACTGATAAATGCCCCAGCGGTGAGAATGTGCCAATCTTGACCACGAGAACCTATCATATTGCTTAGTTGAATGGTAACGGGGGCGACATCAGGAGTACCTCCTAGATAGACAAGGGCGACTAATAAATCATTCCATACCCAGAGAAATTGGAATACGGCAAAAGAAGCGATCGCAGGGGTTGAAAGGGGTACAATAATCTTGGTAAAGATTTTAAGATGGGATGCACCATCTACTGCCGCCGCTTCGATTAAATCTTTGGGTAATGCTCCAATATAGTTGCGTAAAAGATAAATACCCAAGGGCATTCCATAGGCTGTGTGGGCTAACCATACCCCTAGGAATGAGCCTGAAATTCCCAACACTCGATAGCCGTTAAGAATAGGAATTAGAGTCATTTGTAAGGGTACAACCAACAGGGCAACCACGATGATAAATAGTAATTGTCGCCCAGGAAATTTCATCCAGGCAAAGGCGTAGGCGGCAAAACAGGCGATCGCAATGGGGATGATAGTAGCAGGGATAGAGATAGTTAAACTATTTAAAAAAGCGTCTCCCATACCCTCGGCGGTTAATACGGTGATATAGTTACCCAAATGATATTGAGTAAAATCGAAGGGATGTTGGAATACTGTCCACCAACCAGTCCTCAATAGGTCATCTTGATAGCGAAAAGAGCTAATTAATAAACCAATACTAGGTAATGTCCAAATGAGGGAAATTATTACAAGGGTAATATGAACGGGAGTTTTTTCCCAAAATTTTTGCATTTTACTTTTTTTCTTTCTTCTTTTCATAATAGCTAATATTTAGGTGTTCTTAGGGAAGGCAATAGGGAATAGGCAATGGGCAATGGTGTTTCATTATCAATTATCAATTATCAATTTTCTATTAATTACCTGAGCCTTTCTTGTTCTTTAAATCGTTTAATATTCGTTACCATCACGGGAATAATGGCGAGTAAAAGGATAACGGCGATCGCACTGCCAACCCCTATATTTCGATAGTTATAGGTTTCCTTGATCATCCGACTAGCGATTACCTCCGTGCCTTGGTTGCCCCCGGTCATCACAAAAACGATGTCGAACACCTTCAGAACCAAAATCACCACCGTAGTAGCCACCACCGTAATAGTAGAACTAATCATTGGTACAGTTATTTTCCAAAAAATCTGCCACTCATTAGCCCCATCCATACGGGCAGCTTCGATGACATCATTGGGAATACCTTTCACTGCCGCCGATAAGATTACTAAGGCAAACCCCGTTTGTAACCAAATCATAATGGCAATCAGGGCAAAATTATTAACACTTTGTTCCACTAGCCACCCCACAGGCTCAAATCCTAGGGAGGTAATGATGGCATTCAATAAACCAATTTGAGGCTCATCAGCAGGACGATAGGCATAGATAAAACGCCAAATCACACTCGCACCCACAAAGGAAATTGCCATGGGTAAAAAGATTAAAGCCTTAGTCCATTTTTCATACTTGACTTTGTCCATTAATACCGCCAACACCAAGCCTAAACCAACACTAACCCCTGTTACCAATACCAACCAAAGAATATTATTGCGAAAGGCAATTAACATTGTTCTATCAGTAAAGGAAAAGATGTAGTTATCTAAGAAGACGAAATTTTCTGACCTTCTATCGAAAAAACTGAGGTAAAGAGTGTTGATGGTCGGTATAACTAAAAAACCTCCCAATACGAAAATAGCAGGGGCTAAATAGACCCATGGCAGTACGGGCGGTCGCCACTTTTGCGGTAGTAAATTGACCGCATAATTAAGGGCATAGAATATGGCAATAACCCCCCCACAACCGAGGAGGATTGCAACAATAACAGTGAATAATCGTTGTAACATAGGTAGTTAAAATGAATAAAATTTTTAGTAAAGGTTGGGAATAGGGAATTTATGGTGTCAGAATATGATCCCCCCTAACCCCCCTTAATAAGGGGGGAAAAGTATATAAAAAGCTCTAACTATGACATAGAAATAATTTATAAAAGTAATTAAACCAATTTAGATTTACTGTAACCATAAGACTTTTTATAATGTAAATGCGATTGTTTACAAGAGAAACTTTTAATAATTAAAATTGCATTATTTTCTTTTTGTAAAATTACTAATTTTATTGCTTAACCTGAGTTGGGATTAGTCTTTTTTGATTAAGGAGGGTAACAATTGACAATTATGATCTCTTGCCTCTTGCCTTTGGATCCGAAACTGAGATTACTTACTAAATTTCTCCCCCCTTATTAAGGGGGGCAGGGGGGGATCTAAATCTCTGGAAAACTATTCTCGATGTAGTCCAACACCTCCTCTAAATCAGCACCGCCGAGATAGTCCACCATACCAGTCCAAAAAGTACCAGTACCCACCGCCCCCGGCATCATGTCAGAACCATCAAAACGCACCACATCAGCAGATTGCAAAATCTCCGCCACCTGACGGGTAAGCTCATCAGGATAGACATCCAAGCTCACCTCTTGATGAGGACTAATAAAACCCCCTAAACTCGCCCACACCTCATGGGGAACTTTAGATGCTAAATATTCCATCAACTGCCTAGCTTCGGGGGTATCATTGAACATGGCAAAAGCATCCCCTGCTACAAGAATGGGTTGCCCCTGTTCGGGATTAATGGGGGGTAAAGGAAAGATTGCCACGTCTTCCCCTAATGTCACATCACTAGGGAAAAAGGAAGCGATAAAGTTTGCCTGACGGTGAAGATAACAACGGGGTGGGTCTTCAAACATAGGGTTAACGGAATCACCAAAGGGGGTACTTAATACCCCAACTCTACCCCCTCTCACATACTCATCATGGAGGGCTATTTCGCTGAATTTTTCAAAGGCTTCTTTTACCCTAGCATCATTAAATGGTATTTCGTTATCTACCCATTGATCATACTTTTCGGCACCGATACTGCGTAATAAAATGTCTTCTACCCAATCAGTGCCAACCCAGCCTGTAGCATCACCGCTTTCAATACCTAAACACCATGGTCTTTTTCCCTCGGCAACAATTTGATCGGAGAGGGCGATCATTTCATCCCATGTTTCGGGGATGGAGTAACCATGTTCGGCGAAACTAGCGGGGGGATACCATACCAAACTTTTCACCGAAGCACGATACCACAAACCATATACATTACCATCAACTTCCCCCAAACTCACCCAATCTTCCCCATAGGCTTCGATTAAATTATCTAAGGACATGAAAGTTTGAAGGGGTATCAATTCTCCTTCTCTGGCAAAGTCCCTCATTAAACCGGGTTGGGGAAACATGGCTATATCAGGGGGATTACCACCATCTACACGGATGGGAAGGAGGGTTGCAAAGGCATCGGTACCTTCATAGACTACGTTAATACCTGTTTCCTGCTCAAAGGGTTCGAGGGCTTTTTGTAGTCGTTCTTGTTGTTCACCGATGATTACTCCCATTAGTCGTACCTCTGGGGGTCGATCATCTCCGTTGATTGTACAGGCAACGGTTAGGCAGATTAAACTTAGAAAAATGATTATTTTCTGAGTTATTTTCGAGATTTTCATAACATTTTTTTGTCATTGTATAGTGTTTAGATCCCCCCTAGCCCCCCCTTAATAAGGGGGGAAATTAGTTTAGAGTTTTTATAAAATAATTTTTGAAAGAATATATTACGGATTGTGTAATATCGACTGTTCTCCGTTCCCCATTCCCCGTTCCCTCAAAGGGTAATATTAACCTCAGTTTCGATGTCAAATAAATGAATATGAGTCATATCAAAAGTGAGATTAACTTTGTCTCCTGCTTTTAGGAGCGATCGCGGATCAACCCTTGCCACAAATTCTTCACCGCCTATGGTATTGACATAGAGAATAATTTCATTACCCATCATTTCCCTTAGTGTAACCTCAGCTTGGACGGGAATGGGCATAATGTCGGCCACTTCATATTGAGGATCGTGGATACTTTCGGGACGAATTCCAAAAATATATTCTTTTTGGGGAAACTGCTCATATTTTGCCGTTAAAGACTCGGGAATAGGCAGGAAAAAATCTTCATTTTCTAAAAATAATTGAGCCTCTTTTCTAATCAAATTTACCCTAAAAAAATTCATTGCTGGACTACCAATAAATCCAGCGACAAATACATTTTGAGGATGATTATAAAGATTTTCTGGGCTATCAATTTGTTGAAGAATACCATGATTCATCACCGCAATTCTCGTTCCCATGGTCATGGCTTCCACCTGATCGTGGGTTACATAAACAAAGGTTGTTTGCAGTTTTGCATGGAGTTTACAGATTTCTGTCCTTGCTTGAACTCTCAATTTTGCGTCAAGGTTCGATAGGGGTTCATCCATTAAAAATACCGATGGCTCACGGACGATGGCCCTTCCCACTGCTACCCTCTGCCTTTGTCCGCCAGAAAGCTCTTTGGGCTTACGTTCTAGCAAATGGGCAATCCCTAATTGATCGGCGGCCGTTTCTACCCTTCTTTGAATGGCGCTTTTACTTTTTCCCTGCAGTTGCAGACTAAAAGCCATGTTTTCATATACACTCAGGTGAGGATAGAGGGCGTAGGATTGAAACACCATGGCGATGTTACGCTCTTTTGGTGGTAATTTGTTTACGATGCGATCGTCTAAATATAGATGACCTGATGTAATGGTTTCTAACCCTGCCAAAAGGCGCAGGGATGTTGTTTTCCCACACCCAGAAGGACCCACAAAGACCAAAAATTCACCGTCATCGATGCTTAAATTTAAGTTTTTAACCGCAGTAAAATCATCAAATTGTTTACTGACATTTTCAAAAGTTATACTGGCCATTTTGATTGTAGATTACTACTTGCTATTTCTACCATAGCTTGATTTTCTATTCTATGCAAATGTTTAATTAATCCGTAATATCTTTTTTTTCTCGTTTTAGTTAATGGTTAAACTACTAAAAAGCTGTTGAATAAATAACCCACTAAAATGATTCCGAGGGTAGTTATACCAATAAAAATACCTAATAATTTTGGGCGTAAAACTTTCCTTAAAATAATCATTTGAGGTAAGGAAAGCGCTGTTACTGCCATGGTAAAAGCCAACACTGTACCAATGGGCATCCCTTTATCCACTAACACGGAAGCGATGGGTAACACCCCTGCCACGTTGGTATAAAGAGGTACACCGAATATCACCGCCAAAAGTACCGCAAAAGGATTATTTTCCCCAATCCATTGGCTAATAAATTCTGTGGGTAAATAACCGTGAATGGCTGCTCCAATGCCAATACCCACCACTACATACAGCCACACTGATTTAATGATTTCACTAGCTTGAAACCAACCTATTTTGGTGCGATCGCCCCAGGTCATGTTACTATCATTATCATGGCTCACATCATCCATAGAATCATCATTTTCATGGGACTTTTGTAAATCCCAAATGAAAGATTCTACCCATTTTTCCAACTTCAAAGCACCGATAATATAACCAGCAATAATAGCTAAAGTAATTCCAAAAATTACATAAACTAAAGTTACCCTTAAACCAAATAATGCCAACAACAAGAATACCGCCACCGCATCCACCATGGGAGCAGAAATTAGATAAGAAAAAGTAATGCCCAAAGGAATTCCAGCCTTTAAAAAACCGATAAACAAAGGCACCGCAGAACAGGAACAAAAAGGAGTAACAGCCCCCAACATCGCCGCCAAAATGTTACCACTTAACTTTCTTTTTCCTTCTAAATATTCCCTAACTTTTTCTGCTTCTAAAAAACTTTGTAAAGTACCAACTACAAAGCTAATTACTAATAATAAAGTTAATACTTTAGGAACATCATAAAAGAAAAAATGAAGGCTAGAACCAAGGGGAGAATCAACAGACAAACCAAATAATTTAGTAACTATTTGAGTTGATAACCAATCAAAAGGATAAAATAAATCAAACATTTAAAATTCTCTTTTTATATTTTAATAGTTATTAAATATATTGTTTTTTATAACAGATTTAACAAAATAAAAGCTATACAGTTAACTGTAGCAATTTGCTTTTAAAAAAAAATTAGATAGGGGCTTAAAATCCCCTATTATTCATTAGATAAGATCAATTAGTTAAGACTAAATAAGCAAAAATAATTTATAAAAATTTCTCCACCTCCTGCGCACTCAATACCTTACCTTTACTAACAATTTTTCCATTAACAGCCAAAGCAGGAGTCGTTATCACTCCGTGGGTAGCAATCTCAACACTATCTGTGATGTGGCAAATTTCTGCCTCAAGGTTTAATTTATTAATGGCTGTTTTAACATTGGCTTCTAATTGGTGACATTTTTTGCAACCAGTACCAAGTATTTCTAATTTTAAAGACATAGTTTTTTCTCCTTATTTTTGAAAGTAATTATGGGCAAAATCCATAATGATTTGTTTTTTGGGTAAGTCTAATTTTGCAAACTCTTCCAAATATTTTTCCTCTGTCCAATTCTCTTTATTTGCTAAAGTTAAAAGAGTAAAAACTCCTGCCCTTAATCCTGATGCACAACGAATATAACTAGGTTGAGGTAAATTATCTAATTTTTCCATAAAAAAATTAAGGGTATCTTGATTTAAGGTTTGAGGGGTAACGGGGATATTTGCATGATGAAAGCCAATGTCGGTGATTGTTTGACTATCTAATTGATTTCCTTCCCCCGATGAGCATAAATCAATGACGGTGTTATACCCCTGCTGTTTTACTTCTTGTAGTTGTTCAGTTTCTGTAATCGAACCAATAGCAAGGTTTTCAGTAATTTTATTGAACATATTTTCCTAAGTTTGACTTATATTTTGCTTTAACTATCTTTAGCTTAAAGTCTATACCTAGGTATAATGTCAAGGGGTAATTAATTGATAATTGATAATTGTTTACAGGACTTCACACTGATGATTAGGGTTAGTGGTATCAATTTTGGTTTGGCATTCCTGTAATAAGGGGATTAATTCTTGTTTGATGGACTCTAATTGATTAATCTTTTTGTTAATTGTGTCTATTTTCTGTTTTAAATGATTATATACTGCTTGGCAGGTGAGCGATCGCCCTTGTTTTAGTTCTAATAATTGTTTAATTTCTTCTAAGGTTAAACCAAGGGATTTTACTTTAAGAATAAACTTTAATATTTCTATATCTTCGGAGTGGAAAACACGATAACCTGATTGATTTCTTTGTAAACTAGGTATTAAACCAATACGCTCATAATAGTAAATAGTTTGACTATTAATATTTAATTGTTTACAAACTTCTCCTACTAGAAGCATATTTTTTATCTTGTAGTAAAATAATATATTTATTTTTTATATAATTAAGATTATTTTTTATGAAATAAAAAACAAAATTTGTACAATTTATTCTCCACAAAAAGCCACATTAGCAACTACCTTGATAATATATCATCAATCAAATCAATAGTTAAACATTTTTTATCTAATTGAGGAATTAAAGACGATATTTCATCTTGATATTGAATAACATTACAAGGATTTTTTTCATCTCCTAAACTATTCAAAACTACCATGGCAGAGTCAAAATTTTCATCTTTGGTATAGTCATTAATAGTAATAATTGCTTTTATATTTGCTTTGGTGGCTGCTACTAAGCCTTGGTTAGTATCTTCGATGGTTACACATTCATGGGGAGAAAGATTTAGTTTTTTGAGGGCTAATTGGTATATATCGGGGGCGGGTTTTTTGTTTTCTACCATATCCCCTGCCGCAATTACTTCTATCCACGAAATCATTTTTGGATCACAGGTACCATCTAATAAGGCTTTTACGTTTTTAACTGCTGAGGTAGAGGCGATCGCAAGGCGCACATTTTTTTCATGGGCTTCCGTCATCAATCTTGCGACTCCCGTACGCAATTTAATGGTTTTATCTTGCACTAATTGGGCGTAATATTGATTCTTTATTTTATGAACATTTAAGACAAATTCATCGAGAGAAGCAGGTAATTTAAAATCCTGTTGATAATTATTTACATAGTAGGTAAAACGTTCTTTTCCTCCTCCAATTTTGAGTAATTTGCCATAAAAATCTACATCCCATTGCCAAGGCAAATTAAGTTCATCAAAGGCAAGATTAAATGCTACTCTATGACCATCTCTTTCGGTTTCGGCAACGGTGCCATCGACATCGAATATAAGTGCTTTAAGCTTCATTTTTTCTTGCATTGGTAAATTTAACTATGATTTTTAGTTTAGTTAGGAAATAGGAAATGGACAATAGTGAAAATATTCTTAGGAGGTTCAATGATTGAAAATTAAGTTAAACTTCCCCCTTATTAAGGGGAGTTAGGGGGGATCATATAATTATTTAACGATCGCGCCGAAATCAGCTAAAATACGACTGTGGTTGCGTAATAAACCTAAAAGATTGAGACGATTTTCTTTAACACTCTCATCTTCTGCCATTACCAAAACACTGTTATCCCCATCAAAAAAGTTACTGATAGTAGGAGCAATTTCCACTAAAGCATTGGTTAACAAATGATAATCACTATTAGCTTTTGCTTTTTGGGAAATAGGTAATAATTTTTCAAGAGCTTTATATAATTCTTCCTCGGAATTAGACTCAAATAATATGGAATTAACTACATTTTCGGGAACTAATTCTGTAGTATTTAAACCTCCTTTTTTAGACAACTTTGTAGAACGATTTACAGTTTCGTAAATATTGCCCAAAGTACCATTATTCCTAATTTCTTGTAAAAATAAAGCGCGATTACGTACATCTAAAACACTGCTTAAAGCCCTTTGTTTATATTCTTCGTCCCCTTCTCCCAAAACTGCATTAACTAAATCATAGTCAATATTTAACTCATCTTGGAGTAAAGTTTGAATCCGTTGTAAGAAAAAGTCGGTGACAGTTTGTAGAGGAGATTCTTGATTATGTCCTGCTAAGAAATCGTTACAGGCTTGTTCTATTAATTGAGTTAAATTAATGGGTAAATTACCGTGCCATGCAATATTAATAATACCATTTGCTGATCTTCTGAGGGCAAATGGATCACTAGAGCCCGATGGTATCATACCCAATCCAATTATACTAACAATGGTGTCGAGGCGATCGCTAATACCCACTACTTGACCATTGAGGGTATGGGGCATAATATCATCAGCATTACGGGGTAAATAATGTTCAAAAATTCCCTTGGCTACCGCCGCCGACTCTCCACTGACGAGCGCATATTTTTCCCCCATCACCCCTTGCAATTCGGGAAACTCATATACCATCTGGGTAACTAAATCGGCTTTACAAAGAGAAGCAGTGCTTTCAATTTCCGCTTTTTGAATCTCATCGAGGTTTAATTGTTCGCTAATTTGTTGGCTAATGGCAAGGATGCGGTTAACCTTGTCATACATGGTGCCTAAATCTTCTTGGAAAGTTACGTTTTCAAGTTGGGGTAAATAAGTTTCTAAATGCTCATCACAATCAGCTTGGTAGAAAAATTGAGCATCGGCAAGTCTTGCCCTAATTACTTTGGCGTTACCTGTGGCGATGATGTCAGACTTTTGGGGATCTCCATTACCGATGGTGATAAAGTAGGGTAATAATGCTCCTTTTTCATCTTTGATGGGGAAGTAACGTTGGTGTGTCACCATGACGGTGGTGATTACTTCGGGGGGAAGTTGCAAAAATTCCGCCTCAAAACTACCTAGAATGGCGGTGGGATATTCCACAAGGTTAGTTACCTCGGCGAGTAAGTCGGGATAAATTTCTGCTTTACCTCCTACTTTTTGGGCAATTTCTTGGATTTGTTTTTTGATAGATTCATGTCTTTCATTGACATCTACTTGTACAAAGGCTTTTTCTAAAGATGTTTTATAGTCTTTGGCATTCTCTATGGTTATTTCTTCGGGATGTAAAATTCTGTGTCCAGTAGAAAAGCGATCGCCCTTCATGGTTGTGTTACCGTTAGGTAATTGGAGGGGTAATATATCCTTATCCCAAAGTGCCACTAAATGACGAATGGGGCGAGGAAAACGCAAATCCCCATCAGCCCAACGCATAAATCTTCTTCCCTCTAATCCCGTTATCCACTGAGGGATTAATTGTTGTAATATTTCTGGAGTATTTTGACCAACAAACTTTTTATTAACAAAGATAAAGTCTCCTTTGGGGGTAGTTTTTACCTCCACCTCATCCATACTTACCCCTTGTTTGCGGGTAAAACCTTCTAGGGCTTTGGTGGGTTGCCCATCCTTGTAGGCGGCACTAACAGGGGGACCTTTTATTTCTTCTTCTCTGTCGGGTTGTTTATCGGCGATGCCCTCTATTAGTACGGCTAAACGTCTAGGAGTGCCATATATATTGATTTTTTCGGGTTGTAGATATTCTGATTTTAAATGATTTTTTATTTTTTCTTGCCACTGTGAGATCGCGCTATCCACAAAACTAGCGGGTAATTCTTCTGTTCCAATTTCTAAGAGAAAATCAGGCATCTTATAACAATTTACTCATAATATTATCGATTATCTAATTATATAGGGAATGGGGAATGAGCCATAGGGAATGAAGAATGAGTGATAGATAATGGGTAATAGGTAATTAATTATTAATTAAATATATTATTTGATGAGGGTTTTAAATTTCTACAATAAATGATATAGCGTTTTTTATAATTATGAGATACATTTATGATTTTCAAGTCCCCCTTATCAAGGGGGATTTAGGGGGATCATTTTGTATCCCGTAACCATGATAATTGCTATATATAGATTAACCAACACCATATTTTAAGTTTATAAATATTTACTTTTAATATCCTGTAACCTATTAGATAACATCTCCAATCTTTGCACCCCCTCATGCAAAAAATCATCACCTTTTTTTTGGTTATTTTCTCGGTTCATGGGCTTCCAATTGGTACAATCAAAAGTTAATGCAGGAAACCATTTTTTCGGTAATTGATGATCAATTGTCATGTCTGTATGCTTATATTTCCAGTGTTTATAGGTGGGGTATTCTATATCACTAATTTCCAGATAACCACAGGCATATAAAGAATACAATACCGAAGCCCTGCCATAGTCAGTGCCACTATTATTATCATCATCAATAAAATTATCTAAATCTTGCTTTCTAGCAAAACTCATTTGATGAATTTTATAACGTTTTTGCTTTTGCCCTTTAAAGTTTAAGCCATATTCCACGAATTCAAAGTCAAAACAAAATAATTCCGATAATTCCTGCAATATTACTTCGTAACTTTCATACAAATCAATAAGCATAGGTTTTCAGATAAATATTATTTATTGATACTTCATTTTTAAAGCACTAATTACTTTTTTTCCTGATTTTAAGACTTCTATCAAATCATCACCTTCATTTGCTTTTTCATAATTTTCTTCAGCTTTTTGAATAGCAAAATCAACAAAGTCAATGGGTTTATTTACCATGTTGACTTGTAATAATTTCCAAGATTTAATAACATTTTCCCAACCCACATTATGATAACCTTTTTCTCTTACTATTTTTTGTTCAGATTTTTGAAGGTTATTAAAATGCTCGGAGTTTCTTTTTTGAGCTTGTCTATAGTTTAAATTATCGAAGCTATTTTGTTTTTTCATGCAATATCTTTGTTTCTTGAATCTCCGTATTTTTTTCTATATGCTTCCGCAATTTTGAGAGCATCATCAACAACTTTTTCAGCTTTTTCTAAATCTTCTTTTACTGTTTCTGTGGATACTGCACCAATTTCTTTGAGAAGGGTATCATCTTCCTTTTTAACCTTTCCAAAAATATTTTTAAATTGTAAGACAATCTCACTTTTTGACCAATCAGTCATATTTTTAGTAATAGATTTAACCTTTGCCCTTAGCCCAAAGTTATCATTATTGAGTTTTTTATTTATATCTGCTCTCTCATTTCTTTCTGCTAAAATTCTTAGTAAACTTTCCCTAGAAATAATAAATTGATCATTTTCTAAAAAGTTTTTAAGCTCTTGTTTTTTGAGATTTTTTAAATTAATTAATCGAAGTTCATTATGTCTTTCAAGAATCTGAGCCTCTAATTCTTCTCTTTTAATCATTTTTCTCGTGAATCAACTTGATTTAATATTTTACTAAATTTTCACTAAATTAATAAACTATGCTGATATTTTGACAGCAAACTTTACTAATCAATATAGTTTCATATATATTTATTCTTCCCAAAAAATAAAAAATCCCCTCACCTTTAAGTAAAGAGAGAGGGAAAATGATATATTATTCAGAAAGCCAAGGTTTCATGGTGTTTTGCCAAGAGCAAAGTTCTTCTTCTTTAAACCAAAGGCTGATTTCTCTTTGGGCAGTTTCAATGGCATCTGAGCCATGGATGAGGTTTCTACCGATATTAACGCCATAATCTCCTCTAATGGTACCTGGTTCAGCACTTAAAGGATCAGTGGCACCGATAATTTTACGGGCAGAAGCCACTACTCCTTCTCCTTCCCATACCATGGCAACCACGGGGGAAGAAATGATAAATTCGACTAAACTACCAAAGAAGGGGCGCTCTTTATGGACATCGTAATGTTTTTCGGCTAATTCTTGAGATACGGCCATTAGTTTTAAGCCAACCAGGGTAAATCCTTTATTTTCTAAACGTTTGATTACTTCTCCTACGAGGTTGCGTTGTACTCCGTCGGGTTTAATCATTAAAAAAGTGCGTTCCATGGTATTCTCCTAACAATAATTTATTTTTATTTCCCTAAAAAAGATTACCTTAGATGTTGCACCTTTTCACAAGTTTTACGGATTATTTTGCTCGGGGTGTGTAGTCCATTGACCGTTGCTGTAAGGATTTTTGACAAGGTTAGAATTATAGTAGCGTAAATCCTCGGTTACTTCCTTATCTATCCATGGGGGTAAGGAGATGGTTTGATTTTCTGAGGTTAGTTCTACTTCTGCTAATAGTAAGCCTTGATTATCACCAAAAAATTCGTCTATTTCCCAGATTAGTTCTTCGATTTTGATTTTATAACGTTTTTTTTGTATTAAAGGGCGATCGCACATAATTTGTAACATTTCCTGGGCATCAACCAAGGGAATAGGGTATTCAAACTCAGGGCGAGTCATTCCTTTTGTTTTACCCTTGAGGGTAAGAAAACCAAGATTACCAGCAATGCGCACCCTCACGGTGCTACCATTTTGGGTATAAATATAACCCTGTTGATAAACCACCCCATCATCAGGGGGTTGCCAAAGCTCTTTATTAACTAAAAACTTCCGTTCAATTTCCATAGACATAATTTTTCCTTGCACATTATACTTATTTTAAGTTAATATAATGAATGGCTAAAAAATGGCGGCATAGCCAAGTGGTAAGGCAAGGGTCTGCAAAACCTTCATCCCCCAGTTCGAATCTGGGTGCCGCCTTAATAAGTTTTTAAAATTAGTTGAAAATTAAACTCTATCATGGGGGATATTCCTACCTCTGTTGATGGGGTTTTTTATTAATAATCAATTATGATTAAATATATTCATTTCAAAAGTAAATTCAAGCATAAATCCTTTTCGATAAGATAGGAAAAATAATTCACTAAAATAGATAAAGAAAAAAAACTAAAGAATCAAAGGATAATTGCCTTCATCTTCTTAGCCTTTCACAAACTTTTATATATGAAAACTTTACAGTCTATTAGCCAGACTTTGAAAAGATGGCAACAAACTTATAATAATCAAAGCCATCAGGAGTACCCCCAACAATCATACTCTGATACCGATCAAAATATGGGTACTAAGCCAAAATGGTTCAAATTTATCTGTAAAGTTCACCCCCCCGTCATGATTCTCCTTTCCGTCACTACCATTACAGGAGTAATCAGTTATCGTTATTATAATCAGCCAGAATTAGCCGCAGGTACCATTGCCCCTAATACCATCATCGCACCCGAAGATGGCTCTTTTATAGACTATCAAACCACAGAAGAACTTCGCCGCAATACAAGAAATGGTTTATTACCCACCCTCAAACAAGATTCAAGCAGTACAGATGCCATTAAAGGTGTCATTAGGGAGAGACTAGAAAAAATCCAACAGGCAAGGGAGATTTTATTAGCAAATCCTGAGATTGATAGTGGTATTCTTTCCTTAGAAATTCAACAGTATTTAAGGGCAACCAATGAAACACAGTGGCGCAATATTGTTGAAAACACAGATAATTTGGCTACTTTATCAGAGGCAAATTCTTTGTTTGGACAAGCCATAGAGCAGTTAATCGCTTATCAACAAGGGGTTGATGAAGGACAGTTTGATAATTTAATTAACCAAATAGCTATCCACAGAAGTAATTATCAGGTTGCCCAAAGTTTACTGACGGATTTTTCGGAGATAACAGATACTAATAAACGTGAATTTCTCGATTTGAGTGAGCAACAATGGAGGGAAGTTCGAGATTTAGTCAATAGAGTTACTAATCGTATTCTTACCCAAGGAATTCCCATCGGTTTGCCCGAGGCTATACGCATTGAAGCGGTACAAACTCATTTATCTAATCGTAGTCTTTCCCCATCCCTAGAAGAGGCATTGGTAAGTTTGATTAGCTCTAATTTGCGTACTAATTTAATTACCGATGAGGAAGCCACAAGGGTTAGGGCGGAAAGGGCAGCAGAAGAAATTGAGACCATTGTTGTAACTATTCAAGCCAATGAAACCATTGTTAATGAGGGACAACAAATTACCCAAGCTGATTTTGTTTTATTAGACAATTTCGGGCTGAGTCGCCGTAGTGTTAATTGGGGAGGAGTGTTGACATCTGGGGCTTTGACAGGGGGGGCTTTGGTGGTATTTATGGCGATCGCCACTAAGCGCACCCAAAGAAGATTAAGAAGAAGAGACCAATTTTTATGGTGGTTACTAAGCATATCTGTCCCCGTAATCAGTTTATTTGATGTGGGGTACAACTCCTTACCCGCCGTAGGCTTCTTGATGAGCAGTTTTTATGGCCCCGTGGTGGCCGTTGCCCATGTCAGTCTCACCGCTGGATTAACCCTATTTCAAACAGGCACTTTGGGATGGCAATATCTAGCCTCCTCCTACGCTTCCTCTATCTTAGCCGCCATCATCGCCTCCCGTTTACGCTCTCGGGAAGAATTAGCCTTTTTGGGGGGTGGGGTAGGTTTCACCCAAGGGACTGTGTATTTTGTCGTTACCGTCGCCTCCAATGCCGCCATCGGTAGTCTTTGGTATGCCATCATACCAGGAACCCTTTGGCATGGTGCTGTGGGCTTAACCTATGGAGTAATTGCCCTTGGTATTTCCCCTTACCTAGAGAGATTTTTCGATCTTATTACCCCCATTCGTCTTGCGGAATTATCTAACCCCAATCGCCCCCTTTTAAAACGATTGGCTACCGAAGCCCCTGGCACTTTCCAACATACGATGTTTGTATCATCCCTTGCGGAGGCGGCGGCACGGAAATTGAATTGTAATGTGGAGTTAGTAAGGGCTGGTACTTTATATCATGATATTGGCAAAATGCACGATCCCCTCGGATTTATTGAGAATCAGATGGGTGGCAAAAATAAACATGATCAAATAAATGATCCTTGGGAAAGTGCTGACATTATCAAAAAACACGTTAGCGAAGGGATTTTGATGGCAAAAAGACATGGTTTACCCCAAGCCATTCGTAACTTTATCCCCGAACATCAAGGCACTTTATTAATCTCCTATTTCTATTACCAAGCCAAAACCCAAGCCGAAGACAATCCAGACATCGCTATTGACGAGACTAATTTTCGTTATGATGGCCCTATTCCTCAATCCCGTGAGACGGGTATTGTAATGTTAGCAGATGGTTGTGAGGCGGCATTGCGATCGCTCAATGATGCGACTCCAGAACAAGCAATGGCAATGGTTAACAAGATTTTTAAAGCTCGTTGGCGAGATCATCAATTGGATGATTGTGGTTTGCGTTATGATGAGTTACCCATCATTGCGGAGGTGTTTATTAATGTGTGGCAACAGTTTAACCATAAACGTATTGTTTATCCCAAGGGTGCTTTGGAAATGAAAACTTCAAAGTAGATGAAATAAAGCTATTTGCAATTCATAAAAAATTACTATGAGGAGAAAACTATTGAAATATAGGACTTTTAACCATTCCCTATTGCCCATTGCCTATTCCCTACCTCAACCAAAGCACTTTTTTGGCAAATTCTAATGATGATTATTGGTTTGACGGGGGGTATTGCCACGGGCAAAAGTACGGTATCAGATTATTTACAAAATAAGTACCAAATCCCTGTAGTGGATGCAGATATTTTGGCTAGGGAGGCGGTGAAGGTTTATTCTCCTATCTATAAAAGGATTGTGAAGCGATATGGTAGTGAAATATTGTTGGCTGATGTGAGTATCAATCGGGCTAGGTTAGGGGAGATTATTTTTAATGATGAGTCGGAAAAGTTGTGGCTAGAAGGGCAAATTCATCCTTACGTTAGGCAAGAAATGGAGAGAGAAGTTAAAGAGTCTCAAGCACCAATAATGGTGTTGTCTATTCCTCTTTTGTTTGAAGCACAAATGACTGATTTAGTGGATGAAGTCTGGGTAGTCTATGCGGATTTTGATACCCAAGTGGCTCGGTTACAAAGGCGTAATGGTTTATCAAAAGAAAGTGCGATCGCCCGTATTACCAGTCAAATGCCCCTAAGAGAAAAACTCAAAAGGGCAGATGTAGTTATTGATAACTCTGGAAATATAAAAGACCTATATCAGATCACAGATCAAGAAATCCTAACAAGGACCTAAGCCAATTTTAGGAGCATATACTGCCCTATCTCCTAACTGATGCTCGATGCGTAATAAACGATTATACTTCGCAACCCTTTCACTACGACAAAGAGAACCAGTTTTAATTTGCCCCGCACGGGTAGCTACCGCCAAATCAGCAATGGTAGTATCTTCGGTTTCCCCAGAGCGGTGACTGATTACAGAACGATAACCCTTACGAGTAGCCAAATGAATGGTTTCTAAGGTTTCGCTGAGAGTACCAATTTGATTTAACTTGATCAAAATTGCATTGGCAATACCCAAATCAATACCCTTTTGTAAACGGGTGGCATTGGTTACAAATAAATCATCCCCTACCAACTGAATTTTAGAACCCAATCTATCAGTCAAAACTTTCCAAGTATCCCAGTCATCTTCCTGTAGGGCATCCTCGATGGAAATAATTGGATATTTACCTACCAAATCCTCTAAATAATCGATAAACTCTTCGGAGGAATGCGCAGAGCCATCATAAACATATTGACCGTCTTTGTAAAACTCACTAGCTGCCACATCCATCGCCAAAGCAACCTGTTGCCCCGGTTTATAACCTGCTACCTCGATCGCCTGTAGAAGCAAGTCCAGAGCCTCTTGGTTGGAGCCTAAATTGGGAGCGTATCCCCCCTCATCACCTACCCCAGAGAGCAACCCTTTTTCCTTTAAGACCTTGCTCAAGGAAGCAAAAATTTCTGCACCCCAACGCAGAGCCTCGGAGAAAGTTTCCGCACCCACGGGCATAATCATAAACTCTTGGAAGTCCACATTATTATCGGCATGGGAACCACCATTTAAAACATTCATCATGGGTACAGGCAAAACATTGGCCAAGGGGCCACCCAAGTAACGGTATAGAGGTATTTGTAACTCAAGGGCGGCAGCTTTCGCATTGGCAAGAGAGACAGCGAGGATGGCATTAGCACCCAAATTTTTCTTGTTGGGGGAACCATCACGGTTAATCATAGCCGTATCGATGCCCACTTGATCAAAAGCATCAATATCAAGTAATTCAGGGGCAATTTTTTCTCTGATGTTGCGTACGGCTTTTAAAACCCCATTACCACCGTAGCGATTAGGATCTCCATCTCTCAATTCGTGGGCTTCAAAGCTACCAGTAGAGGCTCCACTAGGCACTTGCGCCATACCGACGACACCACTTTCTAAACGTACTTCCGCTTCAACGGTGGGGCGCCCACGGGAGTCTAATATCTCCCTAGCTTCGATTTCTTCAATCAACATGGAATCTTGTTCTAGCATTTATTTATATACCTTCTCGATGACCTTGTCTATTATTAAATAAAACTAACTTTTACGATAGTCAGTTAGGTAAAAATTATCTAACTTAGTCTTAATGTAATTCATATATTTGATCGTGATGAACAAAATTTATTTTGTTGTTAACTCCAATAAGGTATCTACAAAGGTAGGGTAAGAGATAGAAGCGGCTTCGGCTCGATGGATGGTGGTTTGTCCTTTTGCCATCAAAGCGGCGATCGCCAAGCTCATAGCGATACGATGATCGGTAAAACTATCTACGTCGGCACCATTGAGGGGGTTTCCCCCTGTGATTTCTAAACCGTCAGGAAATTCAGTAATTTTTGCCCCCATCTTGCCTAATTCTAACGCCATTACCGCAAGGCGATCGCTCTCTTTTACCCTCAATTCCTCTGCATCTTTAATTTTTGTCGTTCCTTCTGCAAAACAGGCCGCCACGGCTAAAATAGGTACTTCATCAATGAGACGGGGAATTATAGCTCCCTCGATGGTACAACCCTTTAACTGACTAGACTTCACCCGTAAATCTGCCACGGGTTCCCCCGCTGCTTCCCTTTGGTTTTCTAGGGTAATATCCGCCCCCATCATCTGTAAAGCCTCCAAGATGCCCACACGGGTAGGGTTTACCCCCACATTTTCGATCAATAAATCTGAATTAGGTGCGATCGCCCCTGCCACCAACCAAAAGGCCGCCGAGCTTATATCCCCCGGTACGATTACCTTTTGCCCCATAAGGGGGGTTTTACCTTCAATGGTAACGCTGTTAGTATCTGGATCGATGTCCAATTTTGCCCCAAAAGCCCGTAACATCCTTTCGCTATGATCCCGTGATAGAGCAGGTTCGGTAACGGTTGTTTTCCCTTCACTCATCAACCCTGCCAACAAAATACAGGATTTTACTTGTGCGCTGGCAATGGGGGAATGGTAATGGATGGGTTTTAAATTTTGTCCGATTACCGCTAGGGGGGCGTTTTGATTATCTTTTCTACCGTAGATTAATGCTCCCATCTGTTGTAAAGGTTTTACTACCCGAGACATAGGGCGAGAGCGTAAAGAGTTATCCCCTGTGACGGTGAAAAATTTGCCTGGTTGAGATGCCAATAAACCTAACATTAGGCGCATGGTAGTGCCTGAATTACCTGCATCCAAGATGTCTATGGGTTCTTGTAATCCTTTATCGCCAATGCCTTCGACGATTACTTTTTCTGTGTTTAAATCTGATATGGTTGCCCCCATGGCCTGAAAACATTTTGCCGTACTACGGGGATCTTCCCCTAACAATAACCCTTCGATGGTAGTTTGTCCAGAGGCGATCGCCCCTAACATCAAAGCACGGTGGGAAATGGACTTATCCCCCGGGATAGAAATATTACCCCTCAAACCATCACTATTATGCTCAATTACCAATTGGTCTTCTTGGGGGGTTTTAATCAGTTTAATCACAGTAAAATCAACATCTCCGAACATTAACTAAGATTCAAATTTTACCAGAATCGGTGAGCTATGGCTTAGGAATTATCCATTATTAACTATCCACTCTTAATTCCGTGAAAACTAATTTTAACAATATCTTCGGAAACAAAACCAAAATATCAAGCTAACCTAAAAGTGTAATAAGTACAAAACATAAACATTTTTATGACTAAAAGAACCTTTGGAGTCATTGGACTAGCTGTAATGGGCGAAAACCTAGCTCTTAACGTAGAAAGTAGGGGCTTTCCTATCGCCGTTTATAACCGTAGCCCTGACAAAACAGAAAACTTTATGGCCACTAGGGCAAAAGATAAAGACGTAAAAGCGGCCTATTCCTTAGAAGAATTCGTAAAAACCCTCAAACGTCCTCGCAAAATCTTGGTAATGGTAAAAGCAGGAGGCCCCGTAGATGCCGTCATTCAACAGCTAAAACCCCTCCTCGAAGAAGGAGATATGATTATTGATGGTGGTAACTCCCTCTATGAAGACACCGAAAGACGTACCAAAGAATTAGAAGCCACAGGGTTAGGCTTTATGGGTATGGGTGTAAGTGGTGGTGAAGAAGGCGCCCTTAATGGCCCTTCTCTCATGCCTGGGGGTACCGAATCCGCCTATCAAGATTTAGAGCCTATCCTTACCAAAATTGCTGCCCAAGTGGATGATGGCCCTTGTGTTACTTATATTGGGCCTGGAGGCGCTGGGCATTATGTGAAAATGGTACATAATGGCATCGAATATGGCGATATGCAGTTGATTGCTGAAGCCTATGATTTACTTAAAAATGGCTTAGGTTTGAGGAATGAAAGACTCCATGAAGTATTTAGTGAATGGAATAAAACCGAGGAATTAGATTCTTTCTTGATTGATATTACCGCCAATATTTTCCCGAAAAAAGATCCCGAAACTGGCAAACATCTCATTGATTTAATCATGGATGCAGCGGGGCAAAAGGGTACGGGGCGCTGGACTGTGGTAAGCTCTTTGGAGTTGGCTGTACCTATTCCCACCATCTATGCAGCGGTCAATGCTAGGGTAATTTCAGGTTTTAAAGATGAACGAGTCAAAGCCTCTCAAGAATTGAAAGGAGTTACTTCTGAGTTTACAGGGGATGTAGAGAGTTTTATTCCCAAGGTTAGGGATGCTCTGTATTGTTCCAAAATGTGTTCCTATGCCCAGGGTATGGCTTTGATTGCTAAGGCTTCCGAGGAATTTGGTTTTAATATTAATTTGCCCGAAGTTGCCCGAATTTGGAAGGGTGGTTGTATCATCAAGGCTGGATTTTTAGGTAAAATTAATAAGGCTTTTTCTGATAACCCTGATTTACCTAATTTACTCCTTGCCCCTGAGTTTAAACATAGTATGTTAGACCGTCAACAGGCATGGCGAGATGTGTTGATGATGGCTACTTCCATGGGTATTCCAGCCCCTGCGTTTAATGCTTCCCTCGATTATTTTGATAGTTATCGCAGTGAAAGATTACCTCAGAATTTGACCCAAGCCCAAAGGGATTATTTTGGAGCCCATACCTACGAGCGCACCGATAAACCCCGTGGAGAATTTTTCCACACAGAATGGATGGATGGTTAATATATAGGGTGTTGGGTATTAGGTGTTAGGTTGAGGTTTTTTTGATTTAAAAGTTTAACTATGTTATTAATTTAGTAGTATTTTTATTCAAGATTTACCTTCAATGGGAAAAATATTTTTTATTTTTCCTTGAACTATCTATGACAGTTCGTTATAATAGTTAACCGTTATAAGATAAGGCTCGGTAGCTCAGTAGGTTAGAGCAGGGGACTCATAAGCCCAAGGTCGGCAGTTCAAATCTGCCTCGAGCCATCCTCAAGGGGTCATTTAATCCCATTCTCAGGGTTGGTTAATTCTCTTTAAAAGACAATAAATCAATAGATTGACTGTTATTTGTTTTCAAATTGTTATCAGTCAATCCTCAACGATTTTATAGGTGTTTCAAAATAGGGCGTTGCTGATTTTAGGTATGAAAAAGACTAAAAGTACATCTTGCTAAGGGACAAAAAGGTATTAGAGTTGTTGCGAAATAGTAGGGGATAGCTTTAATGTTGAATATTAAATAAAGTTAATGGGATCTTTCTTAACAGGTGGGTGTTAACTGTAATATCTTTTTTTCTGGGCTTACTACCGCTAGATTTTTACGGGTGTGTCTTTTCTTTTTTCCTGAGTAATTTTCTCTTTGTTTTTCCTTGTCTTGTAGTCGATTAATCGGTCTTTCCACCCCGTCAATCATCACTCTTTCCACATCTGAAAAATATTCCCTGAACCCTTGAATTATGCTAATTTTCCTTTTTGGCAATACCTTTTTTTCACTTAATGTTTTTTCTAAAACCTCTTGTAGTTTATGACTCCATCAATAGGCTTGACTTCGGTCACAATCAAAGAGAATAGCGGCTAAATCAAATGTTGGATAACATTTTAAATAAAATAGAATATAGAAAAGTTTCTGTTCAATTGTTTTGAGATGAGATTTTCGACCCCCGCCAAAGCGTTTTTGACGAGGAGAGTCACTTTTTTGTGATAGTGAAAGATAAACCGACTCAAAACTGACTAATAAATCATCAAATGCCTTGCGATTCAATCCTGTGGTAGCTCTGAGGAGTCGATCTTGATTAAGTATTTTGTCAATATTTAACATTTTACTTCTTTCTACTTAGTCAGTTTTCTCTATTATCTCCTACTTCACAACAACTCTATTAACAATCCCAAAGAGGCAATACCAACACTGGCTAATAAACTAAAAGGCTTACAAATTTTATTTTTGTAGGGGGATAGAAATATCGGCGTTGTTTTGATTTACTTTCATTGCGTGTAATATATTGGAGTACAAGTTTACAAACTGACCATACCCGTAAAGTAGCAAAGTACAACTACAATTTGTCAACATTTCAGTATAAAGAAACACTACTCCACCTTCACAACAATTTGACCGCTCGTATAATAATTTTCCTGAGAAACCTGTGACATTTTGTAAATTTTTTGTTAACAATGGTAAATAGCAGTTCAAAAAAAAAGGGATTTATTTGTAAAAACCATTAAGATATATCCTTGAATCATGCTATATTAAGAAAAGTTAATGGTGTACTGGCTATATTGCTCAGTACGGAATCAGTTTTCTCTCATAAAACAGAGAAAGCATAAAAGTAAAACTTAAAAAGTTAAGAAAAGAAACATTATGACTATCGCAGTCGGACGCGCGCCAGCGCAAAGAGGCTGGTTCGAGGCCCTCGACGACTGGCTCAAAAGAGACAGATTCGTATTCGTAGGCTGGTCTGGAATCCTTCTTTTTCCTTGTGCCTATATGGCATTGGGTGGTTGGTTAACAGGCACTACTTTTGTAACCTCTTGGTACACTCACGGTTTAGCTAGTTCCTATTTAGAAGGTGCTAACTTCCTAACCGTTGCTGTATCTAGTCCTGCTGATGCTTTTGGTCATTCCATATTATTTTTGTGGGGGCCTGAAGCTCAGGGCGATTTTACCCGCTGGTGTCAAATCGGTGGTTTATGGTCTTTCGTAGCACTACACGGAGCCTTTGGTTTAATTGGCTTCATGCTACGTCAGTTTGAAATTGCTCGTCTTGTGGGTATTCGTCCTTACAATGCGATCGCCTTTTCTGGCCCTATTGCCGTATTTGTCAGCGTATTTTTAATGTATCCTCTAGGACAGTCTAGCTGGTTCTTTGCCCCTTCCTTCGGAGTAGCAGGAATCTTTCGCTTTATCTTGTTCCTACAAGGATTCCATAACTGGACTCTTAACCCATTCCACATGATGGGTGTAGCTGGTATTCTTGGGGGTGCGCTACTATGTGCCATTCACGGTGCAACCGTAGAAAATACCCTATTCCAAGACGGTGAACAAGCAAACACCTTCCGTGCATTTGAACCTACCCAGGCAGAAGAAACCTACTCCATGGTTACTGCTAACCGTTATTGGTCTCAAATCTTCGGTATTGCTTTCTCCAACAAACGTTGGTTACACTTCTTCATGTTGTTTGTACCCGTAACAGGCTTGTGGATGAGTTCTATTGGTATCGTCGGTTTAGCATTTAACCTTCGTGCTTATGACTTCGTATCTCAAGAGTTAAGAGCAGCAGAAGATCCAGAATTTGAAACATTTTATACCAAAAACATCCTATTAAACGAAGGGTTGCGCGCATGGATGGCGCCCCAAGATCAACCCCATCAAAAATTTGAATTTCCTGAGGAGGTACTTCCCCGTGGTAACGCTCTCTAATAGCTCCATAGGCGGTCGTGACCTACAATCTACTGGATTTGCTTGGTGGTCTGGTAATGCTAGACTTATCAACCTATCTGGAAAATTGTTAGGTGCTCACGTAGCCCACGCTGGTCTCATTGTATTTTGGGCCGGTGCTATGACTTTATTTGAAACGGCACACTTCATTCCTGAAAAACCAATGTATGAACAAGGTTTAATCCTTCTTCCTCACATTGCGACTTTAGGTTGGGGTGTCGGTGCTGGTGGTGAAATCACCGATACATTTCCTTTCTTCGTAGCTGGTGTATTACACATCATCTCTTCCGCCGTATTAGGTTTAGGTGGACTCTACCACGCTTTACGTGGTCCTGAAACCTTAGAAGAATACTCTAGCTTCTTTGGCTACGACTGGAAAGATAAAAACCAAATGACCAACATCATTGGCTATCACCTAATCCTTTTAGGTTTGGGTGCATTCTTACTCGTATTCAAAGCCATGTTCTTTGGTGGTGTATATGACACTTGGGCCCCTGGTGGTGGAGATGTTCGTATTATCACCAATCCTACCTTGGATCCTGGAACCATTTTTGGTTACTTGCTCAAAGCCCCCTTCGGTGGTGAAGGTTGGATCATGAGTGTGAACAACATGGAAGACATCATCGGTGGTCACATCTGGGTAGGTTTCATCTGTATCGGCGGTGGTATTTGGCACATCCTAACCAAGCCTTTTGGTTGGGCTCGTCGCGCCCTCGTTTGGTCTGGTGAAGCTTATTTGGCTTACAGCTTAGGTGCTTTATCCTTAATGGGATTCATCGCATCCGTTATGGTATGGTACAACAACACCGCTTATCCTAGCGAATTCTATGGTCCTACTGGTGCAGAAGCATCTCAGGCTCAAGCATTAACTTATTTAATCCGTGACCAACGCTTAGGTGCAAACGTGGGCTCTGCTCAAGGTCCTACTGGTCTAGGTAAATACTTGATGCGTTCTCCTACTGGTGAAATTATCTTCGGTGGTGAAACCATGCGTTTCTGGGACTTCCGTGGTCCTTGGTTAGAGCCTCTTCGTGGTCCTAACGGTTTAGATTTAGACAAAATCAGAAATGATATTCAACCTTGGCAGGTCCGTCGTGCGGCCGAATACATGACCCATGCGCCTTTAGGTTCTCTAAACTCCGTTGGTGGTGTAATCACTGACGTTAACTCTTTCAACTATGTATCTCCCCGTGCATGGTTAGCAACTTCTCACTTTGTATTAGCTTTCTTCTTCTTAATCGGTCACTTGTGGCACGCAGGACGTTCTCGTGCGGCTGCTGGTGGTTTCGAGAAAGGTATTGATCGTAAGAATGAGCCTACCTTATCCATGCCTGATCTTGACTAATATCTTTAGTCTGGTCTAGGACATAGTTAAAAAGGGTGCTGTAATACAGCACCCTTTTTTTGTTTTATTATGATACGGGACTGGGCGGAATCGAACCACCGGCCCAGTGCTTAGGAGGCACTTGCTCTATCCTACTGAGCTACAGCCCCAACTCTTAACATATTTTAACATAATATAAACCTGAAATCTATACCGCTATCCATTTCACACTCATTTATTGTGTTTTTTCCTGCAACCAAAGCTCTTTTTCATTACGCCTTGCACATTACTTTTATAATAGGAGGGGTAAAAAAATAAAGGGAAACCATAGAAATATAAATGATTAGAATTGGTAACGGCTATGATTTACATCGTTTAGTAGAGGGAAGAAAATTAATTCTTGGGGGAGTAAAAATTGAGCATTCTGTAGGACTTTTGGGCCATAGTGATGCGGACGTTTTAACCCATTCTATTATGGATGCTTTGTTGGGGGCTTTGAGTTTGGGTGATATTGGTCATTATTTTCCTCCTACTGATCCTCAGTGGGCTGGGGCAGATAGTATTAAGTTGTTGAAGGAAGTTTATAAGTTAGTAGGCGATCGGGGATGGTATGTGGTTAATATGGATAATGTTATTGTGGCGGAACGTCCTAAGTTAAAGCCCCATTTACCTGCTATGATTGACAGTTTAGCACGGGCTATGGACATTAACCCTGACCAAATTAGTATTAAGGCAACCACTAATGAGAAGTTGGACGCCATTGGTAGGGAGGAAGCTATATGTGCTTATACGGTTGTTTTATTAGAGTCTGTTAATGATTAATTATCTTCGGGGTGATGTAGTTTATATCCTCAGAACCCATAATAAGCGCATTATGTTGGTGTTGGAGCTTAATAATATTGGTTATGAAATTCAAATTTTTTCCCGATTTGCTCGGGAGATTGAGGAGAATGAGAATAAGAGGTTACAGGTTTTTACTCATTTGCAGATTCGGGATGATCAACAAATTTTGTATGGTTTTATGTCGGCGGCGCAACGGGATTTATTTCGCCAGTTGATTGGGGTTTCTGGTATTGGGGTTCAAAGCGCGATCGCCCTTATTGATACTTTAGGTTTAGAAGATTTGGTTCAAGCCATCGTTACGGGAAATGTCCGTATGTTATCCAAAACTCCGGGGGTAGGACAAAAAACAGCGGAAAGAATCGCCCTTGAGTTGAAAACAAAACTTTCTCAGTGGCGCATTGAAGCGGGAATTAACGTCAATCAAGAAAGGGTTTCTCCTCCTTCTGACATTTTGGCAGATTTAGAAATGACTCTCCTTGCCCTGGGTTATACCAAGGATGAAATTCAACAGGCAATCTCCGTCATTAGTCAGGATACCATTTTGCTTAAAAACCCCATGGTTGAGGAATGGATTAGAAGTGCGATCGCCTATTTATCCGCAGATATTAGTAATTAGGGGCTACTAACAAAGTGGAATTAATTGAGAGGGTAGGACATCGGAAAACTATTCTCCGACAGTGTGCCAAGCGAGGGCATAATCTTGGCTTGGTTGGTTAACCTGATTTTTGAAATGTACTTTAATTTGATATTGATCAGTTTTGGGAATGGGGCAGAAGATATGTTCTACACTGTCAACTTGGCTAACAGAGGAACAAATTACCTGATCATTTTCTGATACCAAATATAAATTTAAATCATTTAACCCCTTATCTATAAACACTTCTCCCATATCGTATATTTGATTATTGTTATAATCTCTCAATTGTACAAGGCGATTCCATGTGAGGGTTATAGCCACAAAACTCCCTGCCCTCAAAGGTTTTTCGAGATTATAATGATGATGATGGTTTACCTTTATGGAACTATAGCTCCAACCCATGGCGGGTACTGATTCTTCAGGCTTCCATTGCCCCGCTATTAATTGTTGATAAGCCCGATAAACGTTTAAATGCCCTGTACCCATTTCCATACTCATGGGAATAGCTGGATTTTGGTAGGCACTGGTTTGTAACCATGTTTGATTCTTTTGAGTTAAAACGGTGCGAGACATTCCCAAAAAATCACCGTTGCCATAGTCCTCTATCTTATCGGCGGAGTTGAGCAAAATTGCTTTCATCACTTCTTGGCGACGATAATCTAAGCTCCAATTATCAAAATTTCGGCCATAAATGCGATCGCCTCCTTCCTGTAAAAGTGCGATCGCCCCTGTGATATGAGGGGCGGCAAAACTCGTCCCCTGAATGTTTTGTAATTGACCTTCAATGTTGTAGGCTTGAATATTATTCCCCGGCGCCAGTAAAGAAACCCCTCTCCTACCTCCCACATTAACTTCTCTCTTTATCAATTCGCTCCCCATCTCATCACTACTAGATACACTGAGATTAGCAAAATCAACTTTACGAAAAACCCCATCTAATTTCATGGTGTAAGCTGTAGTAATACCATTGTAATGATCTGTGGGAATAGGGATGCCCCCTTTGCCCTGATTTCCTGCCACCACATATAAAACATTATGAACCCTTGCAGACCAATCCAAACATTGGGTAAATAATGCGTTACCATCTAATTGGGGTAATGGGCGATCGTCTCTCAATAACGACTCTCCAAAGCTTAAATTAATAGCTCTAACATCATGATTATTTTGCAAAGCAATATGTTGAGTTGTTAAACATTCCTCTGGTTGTGCATTTCTTCGTACAAAACCAATAGCCCCAGAATAAAGATGGGCAGACGGTGCCACCCCAGAAAAAGCCTTTTCGTTACCCACCATAATAGATGCCACCATGGCCGCATGATCATCAATGTATTGATTAGGCATCGCAACCATATTACGATAAAACAAACGAACAAGGGGTAAATTACGGTGAAAAGGGGGTAATTTATCAAGTCCAAATTGCATGGGGCGTCCAATTTCTACCTGCCCGATAGCGATTTTTCTTCCCCTCAAGTCGTAGGGTGGTTGATGAAGTCTTGTAGCGTTAATACCTACCTCTGATAAGGATTGATGTAATGCCCTAACAGGAAAACAAAACAAAGGGGGAACAATTCCCCATATCAAGGCTATCAGGATTCGCTTCATTAAGTTTTTAAAGGGTTAATAAGAAAAATTTGACAAAATACATTCCATCAAAGATTGATTGTAATGGTTATTTTTAAGAATGTCTATACTATCAGAGCGACTAAGAAAATAAAGAATAAATATTATTACAGGGACGCGTATTACGTCCCTGACTTTATACTAAAAAAAGCAATTTTATAAATTACGCTTGTTTGGGTACACGGGTAACAACTCTATCAATGAGTCCATAATTTACTGCTTCCTCGGCGGACATGAAGAAGTCTCTTTCGGTATCTTCTTCCATTTTTTCGAGGGGCTGTCCTGTATGGTTAGCCATATAATGGTTAAGTTGTTTTTTTAGATATAAAATCTCTTTGGCTTGAATTTCAATGTCCGTAGCCTGTCCTTGAGCGCCCCCTAGGGGTTGGTGAATCATGATACGAGAATTGGGCAAACTCATTCTTTTTCCTTTTGCCCCTGCACTGAGGAGAAAAGCCCCCATACTGGCGGCTAAACCCACACAGATGGTACATACATCGGGCTTAACTTGGTTCATGGTATCAAAAATACCTAATCCTGCGGATACTGAGCCACCAGGGGAATTAATATATAGATAGATGTCTTTTTCTGGATCTTCTGCTTCTAATAGTAGTAGTTGTGCAACGAGGGAGTTTGCTAGTTCGTCGGTTACTTGTTGTCCTAAAAATACGATTCTTTCTCTCAATAGACGAGAATAAATATCAAAGGCGCGTTCTCCTCTACCGGAGGTTTCTATTACGGTTGGTACCATGGAGTTTTCTTTTTTGTTTTTGTGTATTCTTGTTATTTCTGATTGTGACACAGATGTTAGCAATTGATAATTGGCAATGGATAATTGATAATGAAAATTAGGGAGAAATGAGTTGTTTTATTTGTTCGGTTACTTCGGGAATGGTAAGGTTATCGGTATTAATGACGATCGCATCGGGCGCTTGTTGTAAGGGGGCTAGTTCACGGGTACTATCTAATAAATCCCTTTGGGCGATGTCTTTTTCTAGTTGTGGAAGATCGATATTTTTTTCCCCCTGTTGTTGGAGATCGTGCGATCGCCTGATCGCCCTCGCCCTCACCGAAGCGGTGAGAAATATTTTTAAATCCGCATGGGGAAATACATTTGTTCCGATGTCTCTTCCTTCCGCAACGATGCCCCCCTGTTGTCCATAGGCTTGTTGCAGTTTCACTAATTTATCTCTCACGGCTTTTTGGGAGGCAATTTGAGAGACATTTTTCGTCACGGCAGGGGTACGGATGGCGGTAGTAACGTCCTGCTGATTAACTTTTACCACAACAGGTAGTTTTAAATCATCATGGGGAAATAACTCTATGTTTGCTTTTGCCACCTCAAGGGCGATCGCCTCTGTGTCCTCCAGGGCTATTTTCTTGTCCATTATCAGCCATGTAATGGCACGATACATGGCCCCCGTGTCGAGGTACAATAAGCCCAACTCTTGGGCTATTTTTCGGCTAATGGTGGACTTTCCAGCCCCCGCAGGACCATCAATGGCAATAATAGGTTTTTTTACTTTTAACATTAAATTATCAATTAAACGGGTAGTACCACAATAAGCGGCGATCGCCATTAATCCTTTGTCCTCAATAGTTTCCAAAGGCTCAAGATTAACAGGATCAACAATTTCCAAATATTGTACCTTGATTGTCGGAACTTGTTCCAACTCCCTCATCGCCTTACTAATTAACCCCTTAACTTGTCTTTCCCCCGCCAAAAAAGCCACATTAGCAGTCTTTAAACTGCCATATAACACCTTCGCTTTATCCTTTTCTTTAGGAGTTAAATATTGATTTCTTGAACTCATGGCCAACCCCGAATCCTCCCTAATGATAGGGCAAGATTCTATTTTTACAGGGATAAATAAATCATTAACCATACGCCGAATTATCGCCACTTGTTGCGCATCCTTTCGCCCAAAAAATGCCACATCAGGCTGCACCAAATTAATTAACTTAGTGACAATGGTAGCTACTCCCTGAAAATGTCCCTCTCTATATCTCCCACACAATCTCGACATCATGAACACAGGAGGATTAACAAAAGTGGTATTTCTTTCTAGGGTTTTCATATCCACTTCAGAAGGAATAAATAAAACATCAACCCCCAAATAGCGACATATTTGCTCATCTTTTGCCAACTGTCGAGGATACTTATCTAAATCTTCATTTACCCCAAACTGCAAAGGATTGACAAAAATACTTACCACCACAAAATCAGTAGATAGTCTTGCCCGTTTAATCAAACTTTCATGACCATTATGTAATGCTCCCATGGTTGGCACAAAGCCGACTTTTTTTTGATTAACCGCCGCTAATATTTTTCTTAATTCTGGTATATCACAAACTATATACATGAAATATATTTTTTATTATTAAAACTGTAGCTTAAGTAAGTAGGCATAATTAAATCTATTTAGGCAAGGGGTTTAAAACTCTTGTTCATAAGAGTCTTAATAAATGTTTTTCTTTATAAGAAACTCCATTAATTCACAAAATTTAGCTAATATTTTAATCACTCTTATGATATGGTCAAGGGCGATCGCCCTTAAGGATACTTTTTGCTTTATTTTTTAATCCCTGCCAATAATCTTTTTTCCGAGTTTCCACAGAAACAGGTGTTTCTTCCCCTAAATAACGATAGTGTTTCCATAACTCATAATATGGGCCTCCAGACTTTAAAGGAACCCCCGCCCAGTGAACATATTTCAAGGGTTTTTCCCCGTCATAGAGTATCTTATCTTTCTGCTCAAAATGAGGAGAACCAGCCCAATTTCCAGGCTCATTATCACTTAGTTTAACCAAATTCAACCTTTTTTTAGTGCTTTTTAAAATTAAGTAATTTAAAATAGGTTGGTCTGTAGTTTTTTGAGAAAAATCAAAATATTCTCGGTGATTAGAACATTCTGTCAGTAGTTCATACAACTTATCTTCCGTAAAAATTCCTTTTTTAGAAGCCCAAAAGCCACTATTAAATACATCTTCTAATTGTTGAGATGAAAAGATATTCTTTTCGAGTACTGTAGAGGAAAATATATCATCTAATTTTCTACCTTTAAAATGATAGTCACAGTTTAAAAAATCATACTCTTGTAAATACTTTAAATTATCAATAATTTTTTCAAAAACAATAATATCAGTATCAATATATAAAAATTCATCTAAAGGACCAAACCACTGCACAAGTTTACGCATCTTATTTGGCAATGCCAGAAAATCTCGATCAAAAATATTGGCAATTTTGTCAGTAAAGTTATTGATAAAATCTAAATCTGGAAATAATTTAACTCCATGTTTTTCTGATAAGCATTTAGCTACTTCTTGGTAATTATCATCAAAAGGAATCAAAAAAATATTAGTTTCTTCGTCATATAATCTAATACTATTAAGTAAAGCTATACTATTATCAATTACCTTGTCGTTAGCTACAATATAAATTCCTTTCATATAAACCTACACAAATTATTAGAATACTTAATAATGGATTAATTCTATTATTAATTTTCCCATGAAAAAAAGACCCCAGTAATTAGCTGAGGTAGATTTTTACTTATTTTTATTCTTCAATAGAAAATATAAAACTAAGCATATTTGGACGGGTAAAAGCACAATATAAGACTTAATAAAAGGATAGGAAATATCTAAACTAGAAAAAAATATTAGATAACTACCGCCACTAATAAAAAGAAAAAGTTTTGCGCTAATGTTATTAATTTTTAAACTTTTCATGAATTAAAACCAAGGTTGTTTACCGTTGAGGTACATGTTATAAAATTCTTTGTCAGTCTTCATTAAATAAATTACCCCCTCCACAATGCCGATAATTCCTGTTATGGCAGCACCAAAACCACAGGTAAGAACACTGACTAAGAGTAGGATTATTCCCTCTTGATTATAGCCAAGGATAAATTTGTGTATTCCAAAAGAACCAAGCAGAATACCACAAATACCTGCTGCCATTTTTTTACTTTGAGCTTCTGAAGCATTAAATTCAGTCATTTTTTTGATTCCTAATACTGATGAGATTCTAGTATGATTTGTAAAGAAGATTTGCTAGAGGAGATGAAAAAAAACTTTCTGTTAATTCTCCTGTACTGTAAAGAAAGATAAGTTTACTCAAATAATAAACCAAAATTAAAGACAAAATCAAGTATTGTAACTTTTTATTTTGTACTAATTTTATATACTGTGCTTTAATTTGTTTTTTTCTTAAAATTTCTAATAGTAAGTGAACTGAAGAAATAATAAAAATAATAAATAATAAAGGTCCAAATAAATGATAATAGAATGATTCACCAATCCTACCGTGAGCCATGGCTAAAAAAGATCTTGTCAATCCACATCCGGGGCAAGGAATACCTGTAAAGGCTAAAATAATACAAGAAAACGGAGATTGTTGTTCTGTAACTTTGAGGAAATATGAGGCAATAATAGGAGAACTTAATATTAAGATACTGAGAGATCGCCCATAAAGACCATACTTAGAAATTGGAATTGTAGTAAAACGAAACATTAAAATTAATTGAAAATTATTTACGGCATTTATATTTTAAGTTCTAGGCAACATTTTAACGACTCAATGATTAAGTAATGATTAAAAATTAATAAAAGATTTTACCCCATCAAAGTAACAACAATTTATTACTTAAAAGCTCAATAATACCTGAAGCCGTGAACACAAGATCTCTTTTTGCATATTCTAAAGATTTTGAGAGGTACTGAATTAGGATATAGCTTAGGATGGAAAAAGTGTTAGAGAAAACGAATTTATTTTAAATCAATAGGAAATCTGAACATCTTTAAATAAATATTAGATAGTTGATTCATGATTGAATCGAACACGTAAGTATTTCTAGTCATAATGAACCTTTAACATGTTTTCTTTGTCTGTAGGGGTGATGCTACTAAAGATAATAAAGAAATTGTTGGTAGCAGTGTTGTAAGTAAAAATTGAGAATGTATAAACTAAATATCAATAACAAAGGAAAAATGGCGATCGCCCTTGTGTCTTTAACAGGATTAGCCTTCGTCAGTAACAATGCTGTATCTCAGCATTTAGCCAGAGTTTTCGATAATGTAGCAATTTCCTCCGCTCAAGCCCAGACATCCCCATCTCCTACACCCCAAGAACAACCTGATATTGTTCCTCTCGATCTACTTTTGCAACAATCTGGAGCGAATAGTATTGTAATTGAAGATAATAGAGCTGTTGGTGTCTTTGATGATGGCAGAGAAATTCCCCTTGCTGATGGCACTTATAGAGGTGAAGGAATCATGTTCACCGTAGAAAATATGACCGTCACCAGTTGTGAAGGTTGCGAAGAAGAAGGACAATCCTTATCTGCTGAGTATTGTGTGGGCGGTAGTTGTGACAACCAAACAGAAACAGAGGTAAGACCTCAAGGAGATATTTTTAGTCCCACTTCACCCACTCAAAGCCCCACTAACTCTGCTCCTGTACCTCCTGCCAGTGAGCAACAGAGTCCTATGGATGAACCAGGAATTTCTCCCTCTGTAGAACCTATTAACCCTAACCCTAGCAATCCTTATTAAGGAGATCATAAAAAGTTGTTAGCTTAATCAAATTCTATTCTTTACTTTAAAAACTAGCTCCCTACATTATGGGGAGCTTTTTTATTAGAATAATTTATTCTGCTAACATTTCTTCCTCTTGACAAATCAGGTGATTATTAAATAACATGGGCGAAAAATACTTTTTATAAAAATTAAAATTTTCTGTGATGAATGCTAATCAAATTTTCAAAACATTAGTTCTCTCAACTCCCCTTGTTATTGCATCTATTTTCGTAAGTTTTGGGGAGTCTAGCTCCTCTGTTAAAGCTCAAGAAATCAGATTTAGGAGTAGTGTCGAAAGAAGTGTATTCACCACGCAGGAAAATGCTCCAGTAGAATATCCCAATTTAGAGAAAAACGAATTTGGAGACTACATCATGAATTTTACCGATGAAGAAAGCGATGAAGCGGTAAGGTTATTTGGTTGTGATTGTGTTTCTTCTATCAATGCTGTTAGGAAAATGAGAGGTATGACGACCACCGCCGAAGGCACTCCCCTAAATCCTGATACTAGAATTGCCGCTTGTCCTCATCGACAATTTTTTGGAGTTTAATGGTTGGTTTTAAAGGGAAATTTTATTTAGGCTTGGTAAAATGGTATCCAGTGCCTTTTTTTATTTTAATCAAGGGTTAACAGATAGGGGAGAAGTCCCAGCATTGTGATACCCTAGAAGGTGTGACGAAATAATAAAACCATTATCAAATTCACCTAGAAAGCAACGACTGCCCCAGAGAATATGTCTAACCCAATACCTTTTCGAGAGTTTACGGCTTTAAAACAAGCGGGATTTTTTGAAAATTTAAAACAGCCTCGTTTCAGCGGCCAACTATTATTAACCGGAACTCGTAATAAATGGGTATTTTATCTCTATTTAGGTCGTATTGTCTATGCCACGGGGGGACATCATCCCAATAGAAGATGGCGCCGTAATTTGGTGGCAAATCTACCCCATATTCCTTCTCACATGGGAGCTATTCAAAATGACATTAATCAGTTACAGTTGGATGAGCAGAATAATTGTTGGGAGTATGAGCTTTTATGCTTTTGGGTAGATCAACAAAGGATTACCTTAGAACAGGCGGCGAAAATGATTCGTCAAAATATTATTGAGGTTTTATTTGATGTCACCCAAGCGATGCAGGTTACTTGTGAGCTAAAACCCGATCGCACTTTACCCTTTTCATCTCGTTTGGTGTTAATAGATGCTGAACAGGTTATCACAGAGGCTCAGAAGGCGTGGCACGCATGGCAGTCCGCCAAAATTGCCGATCGCTCCCCAGACATGGCCCCTGTTATCACCCAACCCCAAGAGTTGGAGCAACAAACCAATCCCCAGGTATATCAAACCCTCACTCAATTATTAGATGGACAACAAACTTTGCGGGATTTGTCCGTACGTATGAAACGGGATGTTTTGACGGTGACTCGCTCTTTGTTACCCTACGTACAAAGGGGTTTGGTCAGACTCATCGAAATTGGAGATATTCCAGCCCCTTCTCTGCCTATCCAAAATGATGGAGATGATGATTTATCCGCCAACAGCAACATTACCATTGCTTGTGTGGATGACAGTCCTTTGATTTGTCAAACCATGGAAAAAATTATCACGGGGGCTGGTTATTCCTTTATCGGTATCAATGATGCCCTAAGGGCGATCGCCATTTTACTAGCCAAAAAACCAGACCTCATATTTTTAGACTTGATAATGCCCAACGCTAACGGCTACGAAATCTGTAGTCAACTAAGAAAATTAACCTTCTTCAAACATACCCCTATCGTAATTTTGACAGGAAATGATGGCTTAGTAGATAGAGTGAGGGCGAAAATGGTCGGCTCATCAGATTTTATCGGTAAACCCGTAGATAGAGCCTTAGTATTAGAAACTATTAAAAAACATCTAAAAATCGGGGTATCCTAAGAGAGAGATAGTAATTAGACTATGGAAAAGGAAAAGATTGCTATATCATTGTTATGGTTTGAAGATAAATATTATGATTAATTTATAGAGGTTAATAAGCAATATGGCAAATGTATTAATAGTTGATGACTCGTCCACCGAGAGAAAGATATTAGTAAGTTATTTACAAGAAATTGGCGTTTCTATTACCACCGCAGAAAGTGGAGAAGAAGCCCTCACTAAAATCTCTCAAATTAACCCAGACTTAATCATACTTGATGTGGTTTTACCAGGTAAGAGTGGCTTTGAAATTTGTAGGGAAATAAAATCTAACGATAACACCAACAAAATCCCCATTATTATTTGTTCCACGAAAGGTAGTGAAATGGATAAGTTTTGGGGTATGAAACAGGGGGCAGATGCCTATTTACCCAAACCTGTAAATAAAGACGAATTATTTAGCACTGTAAAAAAATTGACGGCATAAAATATTTTTTTGAGGGAATATGGTGAGAAATTAATTCTCAGCTACCCTCTATATAATTATGGAATCAACCATGGACAATCAATCAAACCTATCCTTTTCTATTAATAAAGACACTACCTCCTCTCAAGCGTCCCAATTTTTAAGATTTGTATTACTACCCGACACTAACTTGATGGTTAGTTTGTCACAAATTGCTGCCGTACTCAAAATTCCCTTTGGAAAAATTGTTCCCGTGCCTGATATGCCTAGTTGGGTGATGGGGGTATATAACTGGCGGGGGGAAATCGTCTGGATGATTGACTTAGGGCAATTATTGGGGTTTACCCCTTGGTATGAGCAATCGGTGACGGCTTCTAATCATAAAGCGGTGGTAATTCACCCTAGTAACCAAAACCTGAAAACTTTAAGCACAGGGGAGTTAGTGGGTTTGGTGGTAAGTGATGTTCAAGATATTGAAATGTGCCATACTGATAACTTACATTCTCCCCCAGCTTCTGCTATCACCCCAGAATTAGCTCCTTTTTTACGGGGATATTGGATTAAGGATAACGGTGAAATTATCGTCACGGTGGATGGAGATTCTATTTTTGCGGCTATGCCTAGGGAGTAAATGAGGGTAGGAATCATCGGTTTAGGTTTGATTGGTGGCTCTTTGGGGCTAGATTTGACGGCGAAAGGGTACGAGGTGATAGGAGTCTCAAGAAACCCTGAAACCTGCTCCAAGGCTCTGAGAAAGGGGGTAGCCAGTACATCGGGAGTAGATTTTAGTTTGCTCAAAGGTTGTGATATGGTAGTCATTGCCACCCCCATAGAGTATATTCTTCCCACCCTTAAAAATTTAGTTCCTTATTTGTCGCCCCATACGGTGGTAACGGATGTAGGCTCGGTAAAGGAGTCTATTGTGGCTTCTGCTCAAGAAATATGGTCAAATTTTGTCGGTAGTCATCCCATGGCGGGTACTGCTAATAGTGGCATTGATGCGGTGGAAAAGGATTTGTTTAAAGATGCGCCCTGTGTTATTACTCCTAATGATAATACCAGTGTAAGGGCGATCGCCCTTGTGGAAAAAATGTGGCTCTCGGTGGGATGCAAAATATTAACCACAACTCCCACCATTCACGATCAAGCGGTGGCTTGGATTTCCCATCTACCTGTGATAATCAGTGCCAATTTGATTTACAGTTGTCTAGGAGAAAAAGACGAAAAAGTAAGAATATTTGCCGAAAAAATAGCTAGTTCAGGTTTTAGAGATACCAGCCGAGTAGGAGGAGGAAACCCAGAATTAGGCTTAATGATGGCAAAAAATAATCAAAAAAATGTCCTTAATAGTCTTAAAGAATATCAAAACAAATTAGATACTATTATTAATAATATAGAATCTAATAACTGGTCAGAAATTGAACAATTGTTAAAGACTACTCAGACGAAAAGAAATGATTTTTTGATTGATAACTAATACTTAACCTCAGTTCGAGATAATAGTTGTAAGTATTATTAGGTTTAAAGTGACTGGTTGTAGGTTTAGAATACAACAAGCCTTTATTAGGCTATCAAGGAACTAAATACCAGATACCTGTCACCTTTACAAGACTATAAATTTTATCCTGAACTAGGGCGTGTCATCAAATAGAAGAGAATAACAGATAAAATAAGGATGATAGTAATTGTGACAAAAGTGAGGATATGGTAGAGATGCGCAGGTATGGTTTGAGAGACGATCAATGGGAAAAAATTAAAGATTTATTACCGGGTCGATT
>Ga0208979_100345_pt1 | contig 39194 bp, 25 predicted proteins | sample HotLakConsUCCSLE_FD_184738 | JGI IMG/M metagenome (GOLD analysis project Ga0208979, IMG submission 184738) | Hypersaline microbial mat communities from Hot Lake, Washington, USA - Hot Lake Consortium UCC-SLE (SPAdes) | ecosystem: Environmental > Aquatic > Non-marine Saline and Alkaline >... | reverse complement strand
GGGAAGAAAGGGGAAAGCTTGGCCATCTGCTCGTCGGTCAGCCAGAAAAGGTCGCTCATGTCACCGCTCCGTTTTCCGAGCCGTGAATCACGCAGCGCGTTGAAAATCAATGCATCCTGACCCTAAGCATAGCGATGCGTCGCCCTAACGTTTTTCGATGAATACGCTGCACTCCTTCGAATGAGACATGAGGTTGTCGATTCCCGCGGTCACGTCCCATCTCAGGTTGACCCTCGGCCCGTCATCGACGGTCTGAATCGTCACAACGCGATCATGGAAATGGCGATTGCGAGCAGAGCGGTGATGGAGTTCGGGTGTAACCGTGATGCCGGCAGATCGCAGCTCAGCGCGCAACGCGCTCGACTGCGATTGCGGCGTATCCGGCTCGCCATGATCGGGATTCCACACGACTGCAAGTCGCTCAATGTCGACGCCCGCTGACCCAGCGGCAGCGACAAAGCTCGCTAGGCGACGACGGTTTTGTGGGCGAACGCCGCACCAAGGATCCTCGATTTCGAGCGCGACACGGCGCCCTGCTACGCCTTGAAAGAGCGGTGTGAGCGCTCGGGCGGTGCCCGGTCGGAAACGGAAGACGCGCAAGCGTTCTGTGAGCTCAGCCAACGGACCCGGCAGCGTTCGGACGCTGTCCTGCACCGACGCAAGCCAGCTATCGCCTGCTGAGCATGAAAAAAGGTGGCTTACCCCCTCCAATGGCCCGGCAAGAGCCGCCGCCGCCTCCGGCGATGCGTAGAACGCATCCACAGAGGCCTCTGCCCCGACACCTTTTAAAACAGACAGGCGGGGCGCATTCGCCACGGCCGAACCGTCAAGCGTGCCAAAGCGAAGTTGACCGGATCGCTCGTATGGAGCCAATGCATAGGCAATCTCACGATCGAGGCCTGTCGGCGTGCCCGCATCAACCGTACCCGGTGGAAGGAGAAGGAGCGCATGCCTATTCGAGGCTTCATCGAGCCAGTTTCGCAATGCCCGCGCGCTTGTGAGGGCCTCGGACCGATCTTCGGCCCCCCAGAGAGCTGGCGAAGAAACGGCCACCAGCCCAGCTCCCTCGAGACGCACCCGTAGTGTCGCTGCCGCGGTCTGCGCTACCGGGACCGCAGCCGCTGGCGCATGAGCGGGTCGTGGTGTCGACTCCGCAAGCAGGCCGCGCAACCAGTCAAACACAGGATGACGATCGAACTGATCCCAATAAACCTGATTTGAGTAGTCATTCAGGCACCGCGAGCAGCTCGTCTCGCAGGCTGCGCCACGAGGGCAATCCAGGACCGCGATCGCTCGACCCAGCAGCACACGGGCCGAGAAGCGAGAAACGTCGAGCAATCGACGGCAGTAGCCGGCACCGCCTGGGACTGAGTCCGATAGTATGACCAGCGGGGCCGCACCGAGAAGTTCAACGGTCGCGCGGAGGTCTCTTGGGTCGGTTTCAAGAATATCCGCTGCCGCAAGTCTCAGTGCCTCAGCCAGTGTTCTTAGAAAACCATCCCGGGCGGCCCGCCGTTCAGTTTCCGTGGGGCGATCAGAAAAGTCTGGGACCGGCTGATCGATGCGGATTCCCCGAAGATCTGTCTCGAAAACATGTGCGAGGTCCACGGGCCAGCGGAGGGATTCAACCCGGCACCGATCTCCGGTCCGCGGGTTCTCATGCACTGCCCGGATCTCGGCCCCGCCAAGCGCCTCTTGGGGCGCAGGTCTCGCGTGCTCGCACGACGGGCACCAAAGGTAGCCCGCCCCCAGCGGCCCGCGGTTCAAGACGAGCATTCGTCCAGGCTGACTCCCCTCTGGTGCGATAGCCGGCGCGAAGAAATGCGTGATGCGTGCTAGGTCTGAAACTTGGAAGTCTTCAGGGCGGGCTCGCGTTAGGAGGCGCGCTTCGTCGACGGGTCGAACTCTTAAGCGTGTCGCGCCGGGGTCTCTACCCTGCCGATCAGCATATGATGTCAGGAACCCTACGGGTTCAACAAAGGCACGGCGCGGGCCACTGGCCCGTGCGCCGCACTGAGGGCAGTTCTCCCCAAAATCATCCCGCTCGTGATGTGTCTCTGCATGCTGGCACGTCGGACAAACGCGATGGAAACCACGTTCCATCCAAGCATCGCCGGTGCCTACCGTGGCTCTCCGTGCGATGCCCGCGGACGTCCAAATTCGGCCACCGGCCACGACTTCGGCCCCCGGCGCATACTCAGCGATCGCCATTGCTGCGTCCCGATCGAGTTGCAACGCTCGATCATCCGAGGCGGTGCGAGCGCCTCGTTCCGTGACAATCTCAAGGTGAATCGAGTGAACCGGGAAGCTGTAAGTCGGTATGACGGCAGCACGCGACAGGGCCTCAACCAGGAATCGATCAAGATACCGACGCATGTCGCCCAAACGGCCATTCATGCGACCGGCAGCGCGGGAGCGGGCCTGCTCGTTCGCATCCGGATCATCGAGCGCAGCACGTGCGGTTTCGTAGGCGTCATTGAGCTCGCGCCAGCGAGCGCAAGTAGCCCGGATCCAGCGCGTTATCTCTGCACGCGCGTGCTCAGTCAGTTCGCCCGCGACAAGGCAGACATGATCAAGTCTTGCTGGGAGAGTGGAAGCCATGCGCTCAGCAACCGCACGGGCGGCAACACCGGCCTCCGAAGCGAGCCATGCTGAAAGGTCGGCCAGAAGAATTGTCTCAGCAGCCTCGTCCAAGCGCTCGCCCAGCACATCACGCAGACGTGGAGCTCCGGTGCGCTCGTGGCCTGCCAAGCGATGATCCAGCCAACCTGCCAACAGGCATGAGACCTGGTGCCGTCGGAAGAAGCTCGGGTTATCCAATGTCAGATATGGCGCGGGGGGGAGCGCCTCGAGGTAGCCACGCAGATCGTTGAATTGTGCTTGGTCGTATCGGCCGGATCTCGCCATCATCAATGCAACAGGCGCGGCCTGCGCGCGGCGGCCAGCGCGACCGGCGCGCTGCTGATAGTTCGCAATGCCTGGCGGGACGTTCCGGCAGAAAACCGCTTCCAGCTCGCCCAGATCGACACCCATTTCCATTGTCGTGGTGCAGCTGAGCAAGTTGATCTCACCCTGCCGGAACCGCTCCTCGATCTCGGATCGTTCCGTCGTCGATATGGCGGCGGTGTGCTCCCGAGCGATCCCGCTCAGCGGCTGCCCTTCATAACGAACGAGGTAATGGTTGCGTCTGCGCATCTCGTCCCGTTCTTCGCCTGAAACAGGAACTGTGCGTCCAGTACAGCGCCAGGCGGTACACACGCCCCCGAGATCGATCTGGCTGGACGCGCCGCAACTTTCACAGCGGCGCAATTCTCCTTCCGGAGTCGCAGCGAAACGCATGGCCGCTAAGTTCAGAACATGACCGTGTCCGCCGGGCAGCAGGAGTCGGTGGCGGGGCCGCGTCGCCTCCTCCCAGAAAGCCGAGAGCATGTCTCGCGCTTGGTCGTCTGGGATTCCAAGCCTGTCGATCAGCACCCACAGTGGTCGATTGGAGCGTCCCGGCTCTGAGAGCAACGTCCGCAGTCGCCGGCTCGGGTGAGTCCGCGACAACGACCACGAAATATCCGCGCTCGCCAACCCCTCACCCCACACGGACTCGTCTGTTAGGTCGATGTTCTCCAGCGTGTTGATCGCTCTCGATTGCCGAATGAGGTCGAGCAAAAAGCGGACCAGAGCCGGCACCAGGCCTCGATACTCAGGCGGAACCCTTTCGCTGAGTCGATGAGCAATCCTCGCATCCCCCTCATATTGCACGGTGATGAGGCCGAGGGATTCAAGTGATAGTCGCAGTGGGCCACCACAGAGTTCCGCTGCGATCAGGGCCATCAGGCGGTCTTTGGCCGCGCTGCTGCTCAGAGGTTCTGGATTGCGGCGATCATATAGCTTGAAGCCGGATCGCCTGAGCTGCGTCCAGACACCATCGCGCAGCCCCATGAGGTCCAAAGCTTCGTTGGACTCTCGACGCAGCGCCTGGACCATAGCTGCACGGAGCGCTTGATCTCGAGCCGTACGCTCGAAGAATGGGGCGAAGAACGCCGCGTCCTGCCGGTTGTCCGCAAAGACGAGGAGGTTCCGCCCTTGCATCGGTGCTTCCGACGACCGCCCCTGCGGCGGAGGCAGGGCCTCGAGCAGTGCCTGCGCCGTTACCGACGCGAGCGCATCGTCACCAGGGTGGATCGGAGTAACAGGCTCAGCGAAGCGTCCGCCGGTCGCTCCGCAAGATAGGCATTTCCGGACGTAGCTGCGCCGTTCCTCTGCATCGTCGCGCATCGGGGCTTCGGCAAGGGAGAGCACGCCCCCCTCAGGGCCGTCAGCCAACTCGCCAGTGTCGGCGAAGAATTCGAAGGGAGGTTCCTCCTCGGGTTCCTCGTCCAGTTCGTCAGGGTCGATCTCTGTCGCGGCCTCTCCCGCCCTGATCAACCTCAAGACCCGGCGCCTCGCTCCGGGACTGATCTCAGGACGGGGGTGAAGCATTGTTCCATCGTCCCAGCCCTCAACGTAGGGCTCGCCGCAGTTGCGGCAGACGAGAAGGGGATAGGCCGGGGCACCGTCGATGTGCGTGCCATTGCGAGAAAGCCTGAAGTCCGCCCAATTCTCGACGTCACTTGCAGAAAGCTTTAGCGCGACACCCTCCACGCCCGAGGCGGCGAGATGAAAGCGTGCCGGGAGAAGTGGAAACGCGCCTGGGACAGAAGGTCGAGCCAGAACGCCCAGTGAGATCAGAGCCGTAAGAGCTGTCCGCGCCGTCTCCCCAGACTCTGACGCAAAAACCCGCGCTGCGAGATCGGCGAATGGCAAAGCTCGCTCTTTGAGCGCACTGGCTACGTCGCGAACCTGTTTGATGCCAGCTAGCCGCGCAATAAGCGCTTCGCCGAACGGTTGCGCAGGGTCGAGGAGTAGCGCATCGAGGCCAGCTTGCCGCATCGCCTCGTTCCAGTCCTCGGTCAAATAGTCAACATTTTCAGCCGCGAGGCACCCTTGCTCTCGTAGCTCCGAGAGTGTTCGTCCTGCTCTAACCCAATCGGCTGCGGAGAGTTCTTGTGGTTCCACGCCGTCGGTGAGGGATTGATGCAGTCGTCGTTCTGCGGTGATGACCGCCCCGTCTCCGCTTGGGAACGGTTCCCCGAACAGGTCTTCTGCGAAGCGTGCGAGTTCTTCGCGCTTCGCTGGATCGAGGCTTGCGGATGTCCCGACACAACGGATCTGTCCTTGGGGTATGCCGAGCCGCGCCTTCAGCTTTCGCAGGAGGAAGGCGACTTCGATGGCTTGAGCCCCCGTATAGGTATGGACCTCATCGAGGACGAGCCAACGGACGTCCGCCCCGGCAAGCAATGCTCGGTTTCGCGGCAAGAGCAGGATGTGCTCGAGCATGGCGTAGTTGGTGACGAGGATGTGTGGCGCGGTCTGAAGCATCTCACCCCTAGCGAGAAGCCAATTGCGTGGAGCGTGGCGCGCATCGGGGAAATCAGCCTGAAAGGTGGGCGTGGCGGTCAGCCGCCCTTCTTCGTCTGATCTCGTGGCATCAGAGCGCACCTGTCCTGTAAAGCGCCCGAGCGTGATTCCGGGGTCTCTAAGATCCCGAAACAACAGTCTGGCGATACGATGCATCTGGTCGTTTGCGAGGGCATTGAGAGGATAAACCAGAATTGCGCGGACACCGGGCCGCTCCAGTTCTCCCTGACGCAGGAGTTCGTCGACCAATGGGAAGAGAAAAGACTCTGTCTTGCCCGAGCCGGTGCCCGTTGCGACCAGGTAATTTTCGTCGCGGCCGATTGCTGCGGACTGGTGTAGGTGAAGCCGCCTACGCCAGAGGGATTGACCCTCTTCGCTTTCGGCGAGTGCCGACCAAACACCGTGCAGTGCCCCATTGCCGACTAGTTCTTCAATGCTACCGCCCTTCTCGAAGTCTGGCAGGCTCTCGACGAATGGGCCGCGCACCAATGCCGCGCGTGCGCATGCGTCAGCCACGGCGCGTGACAGTCGGGGCGCTCGCGCTGGTGACACTGCAGCGGCAGTTGTAATGTACCGCGCCAGCGTCGTACCGAGGCTGTCCTTGAAACGGATTGGGTCGAGTTCGGTCATGGACGTTCCTTGGCGATTTGCCAGAGCAATAGGTGGAAGGCGAAAAGCTCAGGGGCGAGGCGCAACATAAAGGCGATGCTGGTGAGAGCTTGTGCTGGCGGCATGCCTGCCCGAGTGGAGACGGTATCAACATACTGAGCCACCTCGTTCAGGCGGCTTGCCCGTGCAAAGCCAGAAAGCAGCGCCGAGCCCCAGAGATCGACCTGAGCCGGTTCCTCGGACTCCTGACTGCGGCGCGGTGCAGGTGGACGAAGCGTTTCGGGTGCCAAGGTCCAGGCTGAATGCATCAACCGTTGCAGGGATCCTTGGCGGCGGCTGTTCGGTCCGTCTTCAGCCGTGTCATCGAGGAAGAGGCCGGCTGCGTCGAGCCGCTCGACCAGCCGGAGATGTGCAGCGCGCCAATGGTCGGGTCCGAGCAAAGGCGTACCGCGCCAGAACCATCCTGCCGATGGGTCACCATCGACCAATGGCAGATTTCTGAAGAAGCGTGCTGGATCAAATCCCTCCAGTCTCGCGCCCTTGTCGCGTGCCGCCTGCAGGTTTCGGAAGGCCAGGTAGACTGTGGGATGGAGATGAGACAGCTCGCGTAGGCGCGCCGTATTTAGTGTGGCGAGCGCGGCCATCTCGGCGACACCGGGATCAACGGACGCCGCCAGAGCCGCGAATGCCTGCGGTGCTGCAGCGTATAGATCCGGAGCGAACTGCAGAGGGTGGAGGATCGGCACCCATCCGGGTGCTGCATGGTCCGGAGGCGGCAAGCACGCCGCTCGCATAACTGCTCCATCGCCACCGCGAAGTTCTCGCAGCCGACATCCGAGTTCCTGCCAGCGTGGCACCAGTGTGCGCTCCAGCGTCGGCCAGCACTCTGCTGCATAGCAATCCGACAGCCAGCGGCTGAGAGCTTCGAACCGACGCTGAAGCTCTGCGTCCTGCACGAATCCGTCTGCCGCCGATTTGGCAATGGCGACGGCAAAACTGTCACCCCGCGAACTGCGCAGCGGTCGCCAACCATCGCGTCCTTCGGGTCGGATCAAGAGCCGGGCCAGACAGGGACCGTCATCAAGCCAATCGGTATCGAGGGTCAATTCGAGGCCGTGCGCGTCGTAGTCGCTCACCTCGGCATGGAACCAGTCTGGCCGACGCGTCGCCACCGGCCGATGCCGAAGGGCGGCTTCGGCGAATACGACAGCGCCCATTTCGTCCTCGACCTCGACAGCCACTGCATCGACCGGCTCTCCGAATTTCAGCTGCAGCCGGACTGCGCTGCGAGCGGGGAGGAGGTTGATTGCCTGCGGCGCCAGTGCCGCGACCAGTTCGAATAGCAGGACTTCCGATCCGTTTCCGCGCTGAAGCAACACACGTTCGTCGGAGGCGGGGGCCAGAAGGTCCCGAACAGCAAGACTGCGGGTCAGCCCGCCATAGAATGGCCGGTCTTCGCGTCTACCACGAATGATCAGCTGTGCCTTCTGGTCAGGGCATCGGATGCTGATCGTATCGAAGCGGTCGTCTTCACCAAGCGAGAGCCGCGTGCCAAGCGGAAGCGGGGCGACACTTCCCTCAGCACGGCGCCTTGATACGGTGACATCGGGCCAAGGAAGATCGAAAGGAACATGCATGCCTTCGATCTCGAATACGACCCGTGCGGCGCTGTATCCGCCGCCGGGCTCAAGGCATAGACGCCCTTGGTCGTCACGACCGACGTGGAGGCATTCATCCTGGACGAGGTTGCGGATTTGGCGTTCGCTGTGAAATACGATGCCGTCCGAGCCGCCGAAGCCAGGCCACACCCATACGGCAAGCGTAATCCCGGACCCATGAGAGGCGGTACCATCGGCGCTTGGCGCCATCAGTTCCATCCGAAGGCGCACCGGATCTGCCGCCTCAGCCTCCGCAAAGCCAGCGAGCACCTCTTCCATTCCGATTTCACCAAAACCGTCATCTGAAATCGATAATTCGACGAGGCGTGATTGCATACCGAGTGTGACCCGTACCGCGCGTGTCTCGGAGCGCCCCAAGCCAGTTTCGATCCGAAGGCGTGCAGAACGCCCATGAAGTGCGCCCCGTGGACCACTTGCGATTTCGTCTCCTGACAAGGAAAGGCGTCTTCTCGGACGGGCCTTGAGACCCGTTTGCAGGCCGTCGAGGTTGAGCACTACAGGGCGCGGCCCCAATACTGCGAAACCGACCAAACTATCGGCTTCCGGTTCAAGAGCGGGTTCGCCTGCTATCGAGAATGGCGCCCGCGCCAGAAGAACGATGTCAGTCGAGTCCAGTTCGATATCGACCGAACCTCGTGGGATCTCGCGCAGATAGTGACCGGTGATCCTGTCGAATGCGGCACATCCCCCTTGAGTGAACAGCTCAAGTTGCCCAGTCTGGCCAGAGATTTCCCAACGGAGCTCGCTGGGCCAAGGCTGCGGTAGTGTCCATTCCTCACCACCGCGCAAACGGAGCGGTCGTTGCGCGCCATCGATCCAGAGGCGAATTCGCCCCTCGCTTCGAGGCAGTCTCAAAACAAGCCCACCAGATTGCCAAAGTAGCCGCGGCCGCGGTGCCAGCGCCTCGCTTCCTCCTCGGCTCGATGTTGGCCGCGTTTCTTTCAGTCTTTGGTCAAAGACTTCCTTGAAAGATCTCTCGAACTCGCTTGCAGGAACGAAGGCCTCTGGGTCTTGGCGTATCCGTGCAAACAGGGCGGCATGCCAAGCAGTTTCGTCCCAAAGGATCGCACGGCGGAGTACGTTGACCGCTGGAGGAAGAAAATACAGTGCATCATCTTCCCACCGGTTGAGCAGCACGGTAGTTTCCACAGGGGGCGGTCCAAAGGCTGCTTCCTGCCTCAGAAACGCGTCGATCAGGTGCGGAAGCTGCGCTTGGCTTACGCCGGCATGAAGAAGGTAGACATCGACATCGCGATCGAAACCTCGAGTGGGCAACCCGAACCGGTCGCAAACCGCACAGAATGAGCGGAACAACTCCTTGCGATGCGGCTGGTAATCCATCGGAACTTGGAGAATGTTGGCGATGTGTGGGTAAACGGCATGGCCGGCGTCTCCATATCCTTCGCTTAGCGAATGGGTGACAAGCCATCCCGCGAGGTTTGGAAAATCTCGGAACAACGCTTTCAGCCTGTCGGGCCGACCGCCCAAGAACTGTCGCGTGCGCGCCACGGCTCGCTCTTGCGCTGTCTCATCTAGCGGAATGAGCCCAATGAACGGCGGTGCACCAGCTTCTTGGCGACGTCTGCTGATTAAGAAGTCCGCGGTCCTACAACCCACAGCATACCTTTCCCTCTTACTTGCCCGCTGCCCGCGAGCCCGCTTCGCGGTTGATCCCATTTTGGATAAGGAGTAACAACTCGCAAATCCGCGAACAAGCGGATTGACAGGGAGATGAAGCGATGAACCGGCCATGTCCGCGGACGGTGTGACCTTCGGCCAGGCGATTTCGAAGGCCCGCAAGGCACTCGATCTTAGCCAGAAGGAACTCGCAGCGCGCGTGATGAAGGAAGAGGGCGGTGGGTCTATATCCCCGCAGTACCTCAACGACATCGAGCACGACCGACGCAGCCCTAGCTCGGGGCATCTGATCCGGCAGTTTTCCGGCATTCTGAATATCCCAGAGGACTACCTTTTCGCCCTCGCTGGCAGGCTGCCTGACGATGTGCGGCTAGAAGCGGCCAACCCAGACAAAGTTGTTGCGGCATTCGCCAATTTCAGGAGAACTCTGCGGGAGTGATAGATTTCGAGGTTGTTATATGATTACGCATACTCCGCGATGATCGCGCGGGTGGTCTGAACTGCCGCCGAAAGTTGGGTCATATCTGCCTCTTTTAGCCCCAGTCCAGCCAGATCGAACGACAGTTGACCGGACCCACCGCCACCCGCCGCAGCGCGTGCTGCTCGGCCGCGCGCCCGACCTGATAGCGCTGGTTGCGGATCCTGCGTCTCCGTTGCAGGTGCCTCAGCTGTCTTCGACGAGGACGCAGTCCCAGTCCCCTGCGCCCCTGCAGCCGCTCGCACCTCCTGCAGTTGCTGCTTCAGCTTTTCCACCGTCTCCCGCGTTTCGGTCATCTGCCGATCCCGGCGCAACCCGTCTTCATCGGGATACGGGAAACTCCCCGCCTGACCGGCATGCAGCACCTTCAACCCCGGGTCCTCGAAGTACTTGATCCGCCGCGCCCGGATTGGCATCTGCGCATCGATCACGAGGATCACCTCGTCGAGGTCCATGCGGCGGGCCTGATCCTCGGTCAGAAGCGGCGTGTCCTCTGTCCGCTCGGAAACGCTGCGCCCCTCGAAGGGGTTGCGCCCGACCGCGCGCGACCGGGTCACCACGCGCTTGGTGGTCTTGCCGACGGCCTGGCTCAGTTCCTCGATGGTCTTCTGCTCGGACGGGGTGAGGTAGAGCTTCACGCCCGCGCCACCCTGCAGCGACCGGCGGGTGTTCTCGCCATAGATTTCGTCCAGCGCCGGGATGGTCTGGGTGACGATGGCAAGGTTTCCGCCGAAGGAGCGCAGTGTCTTTATGCTCTCAGCCACGATCGGCATCTTCCCAAGTCGGTCGAACTCGTCGAGCATGATCATCACGGGCCAGGGCTCGTCGTCGCCTGGCTCCTGCGCCTGCAGCGAGGCGATCAGGTCTGAGAAGAACAGCCGGATCAGCGGGGCCAGTGGGCGGATCATCTCGGACTCGACCACGAGGTAGATCGCGTGGGGCCGCCGCCGGATATCCCGAAAGGAGAAGTCCGAGGTCGCGGTGGCCGCGTCGATTGCCCGGTTGTCCCAGGTGTCGAGACCCGAGGTCATCAGGAGCGAGAGGTAGGACGTCAGGGTGTCGTTGTTGGTCGAGGCCATGCGCTCGAAGATCAGCTTGGCGGAGTTGTTCTTCACCTCCTGCGAACGCTTGAGGTATTCCTTCTGCTTGTCGCCGCCCGAGGCGGTGATGCGGTAGATCTCGCCGATGGTCGGCACGCCGCGCTCGAATGCGAGAAGGCCGGCTGCCACGAAGAGATCAATGCCGCCTGCAAGAAGACCGCTCAGCTTTTCGTTGTCGGTCTGAAGGAAGAGCTTGGCGGTCAGCTTCAGCTCCATCTGCTGCCGGTCCGGGTTGGTCATGGCCGCGATACGCGCCAGCGGATTGTACCGGTGGGTCGGCCGATCCCAGTCGGTCGGCGCAAAGCGGAACACCTTGTCGCCCATGCTGGCGCGGAAACGAGATGTCTCGCGGAAGTTTTCCCCCTTCACGTCGAGCACCACGGCCGAACCCTTGTAGGTCAGCAGGTTCGGGATCACGAAGCCCACGCCCTTGCCCCGGCCCGTGGGCGCCACGATCAGCGCATGCGGGAAGGTTTTTGACACGAGGAAGGGGCGCTTCGATTTCGGGGGACCGAGCTTGCCGAGAAGGAAGCCGCCGCCCGGCTTGGCGAAGAAGCCGTTGCGCTTCATCTCGCTCCGGGTCTGCCAATGGGTCGTGCCGAAACGCGTCAGGGCATCGCCGAGAAGCGTGACGCTCAGCATCAGCGCGGCGATGCCAAAGCCCGCGAGGATCAGATTGACCCAAAGGAAGTCCCGCGGCGCGCTGATGCCGAGGGCGCGGTATTCGCGCGCAAGGAGGGTGACGTCGAAGGCTTGCGTCGACAGCCCATAGCGGATGGTGAGGTAGCCCGTGGCCACGGCATAGCCGATGGCAAGGCCGACCAGCGTCAGACTCAGGATTCCGCCCGCGATCTTCCCCTTATCCATGGGTGATCCCTTTCTCGCCATGCGCCCCTGCGTGACGCGCGCGCTGCGCCTCGATCTGTTCCTCGGCCAGGGCGTCCAGCACCCGCTCCATGGCGGGGCCATGGGCAGTCACCTCGCTGCTTTCAAGATAGGCCTTCGCGAGTTCCAGCTGCCGCAGCGGATGCTCGGTGAACTTCTCCAGCACATCGGCGTGGCCCGCGCGCAGCGCCGTCACCGCGTTCGGCGTGAGGTTGCGGTCGATCTGGGCGACGAGGCGCTGCCCATCCGTATCGGTGAACGGTTCCACGTCCTCGGCCTCTGCCCGCTGCAGGAAGGTCAGCACATCTGGGGCGGTCTCGGCCATGAAACGCCGCTCGGCATAGTCCTGCCGCGCCTGATCCTCGATGTCGAAGCTCCGCTCGCTGATATAGGCGCGCGATGCCCCCATGGCGCGCAGGCGATTGATTTCCTCGTGCACCGCCGCCCCGAACTCTTCGTCCGGCATTTCCGCGCGGTAGCGCGCGAGGGTGCGGTCGTCTTCGCTGATCGGGCCGAGATGCTGCATGGGATCGCGCATGGCCAGATCCATGTCGCCGGCGTGGAGCGTGCGGTCCTTTTCCTCGACAGCGAACTCCTGCGGCTTGCGGCTGTCGGTGATCTTTTCCCAGGCCATCGACGCCAGTTCGGCATGATCAGGCGAGCGCTTCGCGAAGGCGTTGAAGGCGGCACGGGCTTCCTCCACCTCGACAGCGCCAGCCCGGCGCACGCTTGGGTCGTCCGAGAAGGGATGGTCGAAGTCCGTCCGACGGAACTGGGCGACGAGCTCTTGGAAATCCCGGCGCTCGGAGGCGGCGAAGATGTCAGGTTCGCCCGGCGAGCGCTCGCGCTCCGGCAGCGTCTCGCGTGCGCCCAGGGCAACCGGGTCATCCTTGGTGTCATCCACTTCATCGATGGCCCGCAGGATGCGCGCTTCGGTCAGGGTATCGCCGAGGCGGACATGTACGGCTTCCAGCCGGTCCAGTGCTTCCTCGCGGTCCTCGCCCTTCTCCAGATCGAGATCGCCCGCCTTGGCGATGGCGCGCAGATCCTGCGCCAGCCATTGCCGTTCGAGCGCGGCATTGCCGGCACCCTCGCGCATGCGGGCAGCCACGGCCTCGGGGTCGATACCCGTGCCCTGCAGCGCCTCGCTGAGGCGCGCCTTGACTGCATCGTCGTCGAGGCGTCTCATCTGGTCCTCGTTCATGTTGGCCCGCGCATAGACCCCGTCCCGGGATGGCGCGTCGAGGAGCGCGGCCGAGCGGTCCCCGAGCGGATTGAGATGCGCGACCGATGCCAGCACATCGGTGAGCTTGCGCTCGATCTCCGGCCTCTCGAATGCGGGTGCCCGGTCGATCGCCGCTTCGATCTGACGGATGTTCTGAGAAAATTCGGTGATCAGCGTGTCGAACGCTGTTTCGTCTTGGGACATGTAGATGGCTCCGTCAGATTGGATCTGACCGCCACTGGCAAGGATGGTGCTGGCCCGCTCAAGTGCCTCGGCCACGTCGTCGAAGTTCGACCTGGACGCCTCGGCGGCCAGACCCCGGTAGGTCAGCGCATTGCGCGCCACCGTCTCCACGGCTGCGGCCAGATCGGCCCCCGTGCGTTGCCGCTCGACGGGGGGCCGGCCTTCGTCACGAGCCTTGTAGACTTCGTCGATCTCGGCGCGGTAGGTCGTGACCCCCCGGTCAAGACGCCGTGTCGCCTCGAGCCGGATCCCGTGGACCTGCGCCGCCTCGACCATCGCCACCCGGAAGGCATCGTAGTTGAAGTGGTGATCCATCCCGAGAAAGAACATTTCGCCATCCTTGCTGCGACGGTTCAGAACGATATGCGCATGTGGATGCGCGCGATCTTGGTGTATTGCAGCAATATAGTCGAATTGTGACCCCTCACTTTGAAAGAACCGCTCGCAGACGGATTCCGTGATTGCGCGGACCTCCTCGCCGCTGGTGCCGACGGGAAAAGCCATCAGAAGATGCGAGGTATGGCCGAGCTTCGGGCTGTGCCGCTCGCCCCATTGGTTCTCGAAACGCCGCACGACCCGGTCGATCTCGGCCTCGGACAGGGTCTTCTTACCGTCATGGGTGCCGCGGCTGTCGAGGATGTGGCTCGACTTGGTGGTGAGATAGGTCAGCTGGGCCTTGAGCTGGGCTCCCGTGTGGCACCCGCCTTTCGAGATCGGCTTGAAGATGGCCGGCGAGTAGCCGCGCGCCGCCCGGACCATCTGCGCCTTCTTGGCGAGCCCCTGCCAGCTGCCCGAGACCCGGCTCCAGTCGCGATCGAAGAGGGCGGGGCTGACGCCGCGCGCCTCACTCCGCGCCATGTTCGACCACCTGCTCCGCTTCCTGCCGCGCCAGACCGGCGAGCGCCTTGGTGACCTCGAGGTCCAGTTCGCGACGCCGCGCGCGGAACATCTCCTGGATCTGGTCGGCCATGTCGAAGACGAGCACGGCGAGGTCGCGGATCTCGGCATGGCTGGCGGGGGTGTAGGGCAGACGCTCCCCTTTGAGCTTCGCCTCGTTCAGGCGACGCGCGACCTGGTTCACGTTGTTGCCGACCCGGTTCAGCGCCGCGCTCATCCCTTTCAGTTCATCCGTCATGCCGTGATCCGGGCGCAGGAGATCGTCGGCGGCCAGCATCAGGCAGCGCATGGCGTCTGACCGGTGGGAGATGCCGCGCCGCGCGAGAGCCGCATCGAAGCCGCGAAGGTCGCGCTCGGTGACCCGCATGGTCAGCACGCGGGTGCGGCTGTCGTTGGCCGAGACGGCGGAACGACCCCGTCTCAGCACGTTGTAGACGGTCTTGGGGGAGACCTTCAGTGCCGCACTGATCGCACTGACCGAGACGCCTTTCGCCCGCTCCCGGACGATCTGACGGCGCTCCTGATCGGTCAGTCTGCGACTGTGTCCCATGTGAAGTATACGTTCCTATTTCTTGCCAACTTCGTACAAGCCCGCCTTCTCCCAGCACAAGCGGAGAAGGCACCAAGGGCTTGTACTCAATGTAGAAAATCGGCCTTTGGGGCCGATTTGACGTCCTTTGGCAAATGCAGCGCGCAAGGCGATCAATGCAACGCGTCCCGCGTTCCTTGCACCGCGCATCACGTCCCTTGGACCGTGTCTTGCGCGCCCTGCGCCACGGCTTCTGGCGAGCGCCCGATGGTATGTGCCGCCTGCATCGCGCGTGGTGCTGGATGGTCCACGTCCAATGCAGAATGCGTCGCGTTTCCTGCGTTGTGGACAATGCCGCGTGTCGCATGCTGCGCGTCATCTGGGGACCGCGTCGCGCGCACGGGATAACGTCAGGTGTGGCGTGCAGCGTGTCTCAGGTCCACAGCACGATGCACTATGCACCCCGCATTTCGCCTGAGGGAGACCGCATCCCGTCTTCCGCTTGACGATCTCGCGCACGGAGGTTAGCGACAAGGAAACATCTTTGTCGCGCTTCACCACTTTTGCGAAGGGTCCACCTATGCCGAACGACAATCTCGTGGTGATCGCCGCGATGGCCCGGAAAGGGGGGAGTGGCAAGACCACGCTCTCGCGCGCCCTGATCAGCGCTGCCGTTGCCGCTGGCCGTCGCGTCCTTCTGATCGATACCGACAGCACCGGCGTGCTCGGCACCTGGCACAAGCGGGCTGAAGCCGCGGGGCTGGGATCGCCGCTCCTGCGCTCGGCGACCGTCGAGAGCGTAGGGGCTGTGGATCGCCGGATCGAGCAGGTCTATGCGGCGGACTCGGCGGATTTCATCTTCATCGATACCGCGGGCGTCGGGGCCGAGTGGTCGGACGGGATCGCGGTTCTGGCCGATCACATCGTGACACCGGTCATGCTCTCGACCTCGGATCTCGATGTCGGCGCGCAGACGGCCGACTGGTTCGAGAAACTCCGCGCCCGCGTCGATGACCCCGACAGCCTGCCCCGCCACCACGTGGTCCTGAACATGGTGGACTCGAAGACCACCCGTGCCGATGCTGCCCTCATCGAAGCGGCGATCGCACGGTTCCCGGTGGTCGAGACCGTGATGATGCGCCGGAACGTCTACAAGGAGATGGACGAGAAGGGCCTCCTGCACGCTGTGGCGCTAAAGAAGCAGGCCGACCCAAACCCCCTCATGCGACCCCATGTGCGCCATGTGGTCGAGGCCCTCGAAGAGGCCACGGACATCCTCAACAACATCCTTGCCGCATGAGGGCATGGCGGTGAGGAAGAAAATCCCGACGATCACACGGCCCGACCCGGCTTATGCCGCATCCCTGCGTCCAGAGGGAGAAAAGGACCCGGGATGGGAAGAGGCGCGGCGCGCAGCAGGGCTGCCGGAGCCTGTGGCCGTGGAACCGGCGTCAATGGGAGATGATGTCGCCGAGCGTCCAAGCAAAGCGCCTATGTCCGCGTCTCAGCTCAGCCAGGAGACGGGCGCGAGGACGGCGCCTGCGGTCATGTCATCACCAACGCGAACGCGACGCGGTCCGGCGACGCGCAAGATAGACATCCGGGTGAATGCGCTGGAACGGCAGGAGGAGGCCCTGATCGACTGCGGCGTCGATCCTGCCCACGTCATCCGCGCCGCCCTGCGCCGCGCGGTCAAGAACTGGGAGCTCAGGCCCGAGTTCGTCTCACCGTCTGAAGAGCAGCGCACTCGGATCACCGAATGGCGCGCGCGCACCTCGCTGGCAGTCGATGCCCCGGCGCTGAATGCCCTCTTGCGCGCGCATGACCCCCTCGATGTGCTGAGCAAGTGGGCCCTGGTCCGCGGCCAGATCGAGCCGCGCGTCTGGGCAGAGATCGACATACTTCTGGACGAGATTGCCGTTCGCGCTGCGGCGCAGAATGCAGAAAAGGATAGGCCAGAAACCTGTCTATAAAGACAACTTGTCCTTTTGTCGGTGGGTTCTTGCCGAGGCCGCCGACTTCATCTTGCAGTTGCAGAAACCCGTCCCTAAGACATTCAAAACGATATTGCGGCCTCGTTGTTAACAAGTCCTGAGGTCTGTTTGAGAGGAGCACATTGTGACCATTTTACCGCGGCTTACGGCCGAACCGATCATGCGCATCCTCTGCAAGAAGACCGACACGCTGGTGGGCTACCTGTACCAATGGAACAATGGAGACCTGCAGCCTGCCTGGCTCAATGATGCCATGCCCGATGTGCGCTACGAGCCGATGGTCGAGGCCGCCTGACCCGCGCGTAGGCCAAGCCCTTTGAGGGATCCTGCCGAGGTGTACGCCGGTTCAAGCATCTGGCATGATGCATAGATCGCGCTTCCATAAATCATGATTTGGCGCTATTTTGAGTTATAGGAAAGGAGCCTATAGCTCATGGGCTGGAACTGGACGCAACCCGACTGGCCGAATTTCCGCTATGACAGCGCCGCTGTCGAGCCTCTCGAACGGCAGTTCCTGTTGTCGTCCGGAGAGATCGTCGGCGCCGTCCGCCATGTGACCAATGACGAGCGCGACCGCCTGCGTATCGAGCTGCTGAGCGAAGAGGCGATGCGGACGAGCGCCATCGAAGGCGAGGTGCTGGACAGGGCCAGCGTGCAATCCTCCCTCCGCCGTCAGTTCGGCTTAAGCGCCGACGGCGCACCGTCAAGGCCGCGCGAACAGGGCGTCGCGGAGATGATGGTGGACGTCTATTCGACCTACGCCGCGCCTCTGACCCACGAAACTCTCAGCCGCTGGCACGGGATGCTTCTATCCCATGATCGCGGCCTCGAGACGATCGGTGCGTACCGGCGGCATTCCGACGCGATGCAGATCGTCTCTGGTCGCATCGACCGACCGACGGTGCATTTTGAAGCGCCGCCCTCCGCGCAGGTCCAAGGCGAGATGGACGTGTTCGTCGACTGGTTCAACCGCACGGCGCCAGACGGTGCAACGCCGCTGCCGTCACTGACCCGCGCGGCGCTTGGGCACCTCTGGTTCGAGAGTATCCATCCATTCGAGGACGGCAATGGCCGTCTAGGTCGCGCCCTGGCGGAAAAGTCCCTTGCCCAGAACATCGGGCAGCCGAGCCTGATCGCGCTGGCCTACACCATCGAACGGGACCGAAAGGCCTACTACGACCAGCTCGAGACCCACCAAAAGACGCTGGACGTCACCGGCTGGCTGATCTGGTTCGCCGACATCGTTCTGAAGGCGCAGCAGGTAACCCTGACACGGGTCGCGTTCTTCATCGCCAAGGCAAAGTTCTACGACCAATTCCGTGATCGGCTGAACGAACGACAAGCCAAGGTGATCGAGCGCATGTTCCGCGAGGGGCCGGACGGATTCAAAGGCGGCCTCAGCGCTGAGAACTACATCGCCATCACCGGCACCTCGCGTGCGACCACAACCCGGGACCTGCAGGACCTGGTGGAGATGGGCGCGCTGAACCGGACCGGAGAGCGGCGGCATACGCGGTATTGGCTGGACCTTTGATATCGGCTTAACATGGTACACCCGTCTGACTGTCGCACAGATTACCCTGTGCGTGTTCGCCGCCGCGGTCCGGATAATCCGTCTGGTTGGCGAACGGAATAGAAACCAAACGGCGCTCATTGCGCCGCAGCTACGCTCCAGCTCGCGACCAATCATGTCACAGCAGCTGTTCGCGCTTTGTGCCCACCCATCCATGTGTTATGATTGCCAAAAAATATGAGGCGAGCAGTTGGCCCAGAAGTCAGACATCGAATGGACGGACGCGACGTGGAACCCGGTGACGGGCTGCACCAAGGTCGGTCCCGGTTGTGACAACTGCTACGCCGAGCGGTTCGCAGAGCGCTGGCGTGGAATCCCTGGACATCCCTACGAGCAGGGGTTTGACCTGACACTCTGGCCGTCGAGGCTGAAGCAGCCCGTGCTCTGGAAGAAGCCGCGGATGATTTTCGTCAACTCGATGAGCGACCTCTTCCACAAAGACATCGACCGTACATTCATCGACGCGGTGTTCGACGCCATGGAGCAGGCGGATTGGCACGTCTACCAGGTACTGACCAAGCGCAGCTCGCTCATGCGCAACTACGTACGGAAGCGGTATGATGGAGGGCCGGTCCCCCGGCACATCTGGCTCGGCGTTTCTGTCGAGGACGCCGCGCACGCGAGCCGGATCGAGCACCTGAAGCAGGTCAATTCCGACGCGCGCTTCATCTCGTTCGAGCCGCTACTCGGACCGGTCGGGGATGTCGATTTGCAGGGCGTCGCGTGGGCCATCGTCGGAGGGGAGAGCGGGCCCCGGGCTCGGCCCATGAACGAAAGCTGGGCGCGCCAGGTCCGGGACGTCTGCGAACGTGATGACGTCGCATTCTTCTTCAAACAATGGGGTGGTGCGCGACCGAAATCCGGCGGGCGTCTCCTCGATGGTGCAGAGTGGAATGGCTTCCCGTGGAAGATCGTGCCGGAATCCATACTGAGCCAGCTGAGAGCGTAACTCATTGTCGGGAAAACCAGTTAACAATTTCTCTTGGTCGGTCGGGCACCCGCTACCGAGAATTGAACAACACAGTGATCGAAAGCTTCAGGTCATTGAGGAGTACCTCCGTGTCTATTTCGACACGGTTGTCCGTGACCCCCGAATGGACAACCTTAACATTACTCTCATCGACGGCTTCTGCGGAGGCGGAGTATATGATCGCAGTGGGGAAAAGCGGCTAGGAAGCCCGATGGTCATCCTAAATGCGATCTTCAATGCAGGCGTCAGACTGAATGAAGGTCGTCAGAAACCGTTGTCCATCGATGCAGTCTATCACTTCGGTGATGAGAATCGCGAGCACGTGGAGTTTCTGCGTCAGACCATTCTGGACAGTCAGTTTCGCGACTTGCTGGGTAAAAGCGTTGCGCTGCACCACAAGCAGTTTACAGATCTACTGCCTCTGGTGATCGCAGATATCAAACGTCGACAAAGGCAAGGACGTGCGATTTTCGTCTTGGACCAGTTTGGTTACGCAGACGTACCAATGTCGTCCATCCGAACAATTTTTGACAATCTTCCGAAGGCCGAAGTGATCCTGACCTTCTCGATCGATGCGCTTCTGAATTACCTGCAGGGTGAGGGGGATCCGGCACCAGTAGTCAGCCAGTTCGGTGTGAACGAGCCATTTCTACGCTTGTGGCAAGAATGGAAGCTTAGCGGGCAGCCTGGGAGAGCCATGGCTCAGCGCGCGCTGATGGCCCAAATGCATCGGTATTCTGGCGCAAGGTTTTTTACGCCTTTCATGATGTTTTCTAACACTGATAATCGCCACATGCTGATTGCACATTTGTCCCAAAGTCAGGCGGCGCGGGACAAGATGCTTTCTGTTCACTGGGCGTTGAAAAACACGTTTAGACATATTGGCCGTGGAAGCCTTTTTGAACTTGGTTTCGATGCTCGCCTCACTACCGAAACGTCACTATTCGAATTCAGTGATGCCGACAGAGGCAACATGCGCCGCGAACTCGAAGCCGAATTGCCAAAGCAGATATTTGAACTTTCTGGCGGTGGTCCATTGGCCCTCGGCGACCTTTTGGTGCTGATGGGAAACAAGACCGCTGCGACCAACAAAGACATTATACATAGTCTGCAACGTTTGTCGGAAGCGCGCGAAATTGAAGTTCTTCGACCCCAGGGAGGTTTCACACGCGCCGGAGCTGTCATCCGGCCTGACCATCAGCTGCGTGTTTCGCGTCAGCTTAAGCTGTTCAGCCTACAGTGAACTCTCTTTGCTGCTAGATCGCTTGTGAATCCTGTCGATGCGGCGAGGCCTGATCGTCCCCGCTCACAGTCACGCGGCCTTAGCCCCTCCGTCGAAGATCTCGTGCAGCATGGCTGGGATCAGGGCCGCCACATCCTGCGCTGTGTTGGCGCGGATGGTGCGGGCTTCTTGTGCCTTCGCCTGAAGGCGGTCGAACCAGTGTTGTCGACCGATTGGTGGGACCGGCACTTGCAGGCTTTCAAGCTTCTTCAATCCCAGCGTCCGGTTCCGTCCCGCTCCGCCAGGAGAGGCTTCACCCAGTTTCTGCAATCCCTCGGGCGTCGAGAAATAGAAGCGCAGGAACTCGACGGTTGCGGTTTCCGGCGCGGGAACGCAGGTCAGGAAACGATGTGAGCCGACCCGGCCATCGTCTTCTGGCTGAGCGACGGCGACAGCGCCTTCCCAGGCAAAGACGATGTTGAACACGAGGTCGCCCGCGCAGATGCGGAACAGCTTCTTGTTGCCGACCTCAACGCCGGGCAGTTCGGGTTTGTGGAACGTGCCCCGACCGAATGACCGGACGCCGAGTTCCGGATAGGCAGCGTCGAGATCGATCTCGACCGGTCTTCGCACCAGCGGCGCGACCTCGGCCATGGGGCGCAGGGGGGCGCCGTCGATGGCGCGCTGGAAGGCTTTCAGCAGCAACGCCTGCGTCTCGCGCTCGGCCGCCTCGATGGCGTTGCGGCGGTCGTCCACCAGCGCCGCGACCCGGTCGAGCTTTTCGACGATACGGCGCTGTTCGTCGAGAGAAGGCAGAGGCACCGTCATCTTCAGGAATTTCGCTTCTTTCATGCGAACGCGGTTTGTCGAACCCTCGCTCGCTCGGCGACATAGATCGATGAACTCGGGCGTGCGTGAATACCACTCGAAGAAATGTGGCAGCACCGTCGAAGCGTCGATGTTGAAGCAGGGGAAATCATTGCTGACCAGTGCACCGTCCAGGTCCTCTGGAACGATCCCGAACGCTCCATGACGCGCGTCGATCCTGGAGATCAGGAACTGACCTGCCTTGGCGCAGTACTGTCGGGCGGCAGCAATCGCGCTCCCCGGAACTTCGCCACGCAGCGTGAGACCCTTTCCCCACAGACGTGCGGTGATCTGCTTGTAATTTTCATCCGGCTTTACCGGGACCCAGTCCTCTGCCTTGGTCAGAAACCTGTCGATGGTTATCGTCCGCGACATCACACCCGCTCCGCCAGCACGGTCTTGATCTCGTCCATGATCCCGATGATCCGCTGTTCCTGTGCGATGATCGCGTCCACGATCTCGAGCGGCGCGCGATGATCGGCGACCTCGCCGGAATGCGGGTTCTTGATGTCCAGGTTACAGGCGACAACGCGATCCTGCTCGTCGCGCTGGATCAGATCACCGGCGGAGACCTTCCACGCGCGCTCGTTCGGCTCGCGCTTCTTCCACCAGGCAAGGCAGTCCGCAAATTCCTCATAGGCCATGGGCGCGGTCTTCGAGTACTTCTTGCGGCCCTCCGGCAGCGGCATCTCGTAGTACCAGATGTCCCTCGTTGGTCCGGTCGTGTCGAAGAAGACCAGGTTTGCCGGGATGTCCGTGTAGGGCGCGAACACCCCTTCGCGCAGCCGGACCACTGTGTGCAGGTTGAACTTCTCGAGCAGGTCCGCCTTGATCCGCGCCGAGATGCCATCGCCGAACAGCGTGCCGTGCGGAACGACGACGGCGGCCCGCCCGCGCCCGGCGCGCTTCAGCCTCCGCATGATCAGTTGCAGGAACAGCAGCGCCGTTTCGGCCGTGCGCCGGTCCTCGGGGAAGTTGTTGAGGATGCCTGCCTCCTCCTCGCCGCCGAATGGCGGATTGGTCAGGATGACATTGACCCGCTGATCCTCGCCGATCTCGGCGAGGCGGAAGCGAAGGGCATTGCCCGGGTCGATGCGCGGGGCATGCAGGCCGTGCAGCAGGAGGTTGAGCTGGGACAGCAGGAACGGCAGCGACTTGGCCTCGCCGCCGAAGAAGCTGTCTTCCTGGAGGATGCGTCGCTTTTCGACCGTATCGGCCTGGCGCTCAAGATGCAGGAATGCCTCGGTCAGAAATCCCCCGGTGCCGCATGCCGGGTCGAGGATGGTCTCTCCCAGCTTGGGATCGGTCACCTCGACCATGAACCGCACGACCGGCCGGGGCGTGTAGAACTCGCCCGAGTCCCCTGCAGCGTCGCGCATCTCGCGCAGCAGCGTCTCGTACAGGCGGCCGAGTGTGTGAACTTCTTCCGAAGAATCGAAATGGATGCCGTCGATCAGGTTGACCACGTCGCGCAGCAGGTAGCCGCTCTCCATCCGGTTGGCGAAGCCCTGGAAGACGGTTGCGATCACGTCGCGCCGCTCGCGCCGCCCATTGTCGCCGCGCAAGCCTCGGAGATAGGTGAAGAGCCCCGGGCCGCGTGTGCCGTCCGGGCGCTCGGTCATTTCGGAAACGAGGAACGACAGGAGGTCGGGACCGGTGATGCCATCGGCATCCGCCGCCCAATCGCGCCAGCGATAAGGGGCCTCGATGATCGAGCGATAATCCTTGCCAGCAAGTTCTGCGCGTCCCTCCTCGATCCGCTCCATGTCGTCGAGGAACTTCAGGAACATGATCCAGGTGAGCATCGGCAACCGATCAAGGTCGCCGTTCAGCCCCTTGTCCTTCCGCATGATCTTGCGGGCGGACTTGATGATGCTGTCGAGACGCTGGGCAGTGGTCAGTTGCTTCGGCGCAGCCTTCTTTCGGGCGGTTGTAGCCAAGATAGAGCTCCTTCAATTCAAGCGGTGTAGAGCAGACGCTGCAGCTCGGTGACGGCGCTGCGCAGCTCCTTGCCCCCGCCGAAGCGGGCGGCGATTTCTATGACGTTGCCCCACTCGTTGAACGGGGGCACTTCAAGGATGTCGGGCAGCTTGAACTGGGCACTGCCATGTTCGGCATACTTTTCAAGCACGGCATCCAAGACCTCGCGGGCATCCGGCCCGAAGCGGTCCAGAAAATCGTCTTGTTCCCTGAGCAGACGGTCAGCACGCTCGCGCCGGGTTCGCAGCGGCGCGTTATATGCCAGATGGCAAAGGAGATCGAACGGATCGGCCTCCGGCCTTCCGACCGCATCAGCCAGGGAATCGAGGTCGATGCCCTTCTCCTCGAGCCGCTCGACAATCTCCGCCCGGCGTTCGGGGTCAAGCCAGTCCGTGCGCAGTTCCGACGCATTGGGATAGAGCGTGCGAACCTTGTCGCCGGTGTAATCGGTGAGCTGGCGGCAAGCGAGCTGCCGCCCGTCAGAATCGAGTTCGTAGACGAGGTGCCGGACGATCGCGACGTCACCGCCGTCGACATAGAACTTGCGGGGTCCGTTCTCGCCCTCGTCCCCCAGGTCGACGGGTCCATCCGGGATATCGGGCCCTTCCGGAAAATCGTCGGGATCCAGCGCCACTTCTTCAATCTCGCGCTCTTCCACGATGTCGCCGTCCGCATTGATGACCGCTTCGTCCTCGCGGACGGGATCGCCGTCAAAGGCGGGATCGGCGAACATGCGCGTCGCGGTTCCGGTGTAGTCGATGATGTTGAAGGCGAGCTTGCCATAGTCGGGCCTGAGACGGGTGCCCCGTCCGATGATCTGCTTGAACTCGGGCATGGAGCCCACCACCCGCGCGAGAACGACGTTCTTGCAGGTCGGGGCATCCACGCCGGTCGTGAGAAGTTGCGACGTGGTGAGGATGACCGGCGTCTGGGTCTCGACATCCTGAAACTTCGCCCTGTGCGCGCTTCCCACATCGCCTTCGTCGGACGTCACACGGCAAACGTAGTCGGGATGGTCCTTGACGAGATCGGTATTCAGGGCGGCGAGCGCCTGCCGCATTTCGAGCGCGTGTTCCTGGTCGACGCAGAAGACGATGGTCTTTGCGAAGCGATCGGTCTCGGCCATGAAGCCCGCGAGATGTCTCGCGATGGCCTGCGTTCGCGCCCGCAGCGCCACGACCCGCTCGAAGTCCCGCGTGGAGTATTCGGCGTCGGGGATTTCGCGTCCATATCGATCAAGTTCACCCCGCGTCGGTCGCCAGCCGGCAGCGTCATAGTCCGATATGACGCGATGGACGCGATACGGGGCCAGGAAGCCGTCAGCGATGCCCTGCGCCAGGCTGTATTCATAAAGCGGATCGCCGAAATAGTTGTAGGTGTCGACGTTATCCTCTCGCCGCGGCGTCGCTGTCATCCCGATCTGGGTCGCAGGCTCGAACCAGTCGAGGATTTCTCGCCAGTTGCTGTCGTCGCGCGCACTGCCACGATGGCATTCGTCAATGATGATGAGATCGAAGAAGTCGCGCGCATACTCTCGGTAGAGGCCGGGACGGTTCTCGTCACGCGCGATGGACTGGTAGATCGCGAAATACATGTCGCGACTCTTGACCGCCACGCCGCCAGCTATCTTGTGACGGGCGTCGCCAAACGGGCTGAAGTCTTTTGCCATCGGATCGTCGACGAGGACGTTGCGATCGGCGAGAAACAGGATTTTCGGGTTTCGGTTGACCCCTTTGGAATTCCAGCGTGCTGACCATAGCTTCCAGCAGATCTGGAAGGCGACGGCAGTCTTGCCCGCTCCGGTGCACAGTGTGAGGAGTGCCCGCTTCCTGCCCTGGAGGGCCGCTTGGACCGCGCGGTTCACCGCGATTTCCTGATAGTAGCGAAGGGGTTTGGCTCGGTCTGGAAAGGTGGGCGTCAGCAGGCGTTCGGCCACTTGGTCGTCGACAATGCCCTCGGTGCGACGGAGCCGAGCCCAAAGGTCATTAGGCGCCGGGAAATCCGAAATCGTTCGCTCGATACCGGTCGTGTAGTCGAACTCAACAATTTCGATCCCGTTGGTCGAATACGCGAATTTAAGACCAAGTATTTCTGCATATTCCTTGGCTTGTTGGAGGCCCTGCGCGGCGTGTCGGTAGCGGGATTTGGCCTCAACGACGGCTATCGGGAAATCCGGATTATAGCGGAGAAGAAAGTCTGAACGCTTCTGCTTGCCACGGCGAGCCTTGCCGCCGACAAATACAACTCGGCCGTCAGTAAAAGTTCTCTGCTCGTTTATCGTGTGCGGGCGATCGTCCCAACCTGCTGCCTGAAGCTTTGGGACAACGAACTTTCTGCATGTATCAGCCTCATTCATCTTGGTAATTCTCCAAGAAAGGTCTCACAACTTCCTGTAATTTATATCCAAAACCTTGGCCACCAAGCACTGAAGCTCCCTCCCTGGACCGACCCAGTGAACTTGCCTGCTTAGTCAAAAGTGTATGCAAGACCTTCCCCAGTCGGCGACCCGCGGTGCAAACTCGCGGAGCAAAACAAGAGACGGCATAAGCTAACGGAAGTCTAGATTTGATCCGGAAATTCGTCATAAGCAAGAATATCTGGAATGCGCGCTTCGATTGCAGCATTTGATAACAACGTCCAAATGCCGCAACGGGCCATTTGAGGCCGATCACCTCGGAGAAATCTCCATAGAAAGAGACCACAGCGTTCATGCGGCTGTCCAAGGGTTGATCAGGTCGATCTCGCAACCCTCGAAGTCAGGCGTATTGCGCGTGGCGACGGTTGCGCCGCAAGCGTGGGCAATGGAGGCGATCTGGCAATCGGCCTGGGCGATCGGTCGCCCGGCGGACCTTCGTGCGGCGGCGATGGTGGCGTAGGACTGCGCGGCGTCGCTGTCGAAGGGCAGGATACGACCGGCGAGGTCTTCGCGCAGGATACGGTCCACGGCGTCAATCAGCGCGGCGCGGCGCTTGCCGTTCCCCATGATCGCGAGGCCGTAGCGCAGCTCTGCCTCCGATATCGAGGTCAGATAGACGTTGAGCCCGTCCTGAGCGGAAAGCCAGTGTTCAACCTTGGGCTCCGGGGCCGGGCGCAACAGCTCCGAGATGACATTCGTGTCGAGGATGATCATGCGTCAGGCCTGGTCGAATGCGGGCGGTTCACGCATGGCTTCACGCTGCGGAAGGTCAAGATCAACGCCACCCAGAGGCGCGACCCGTGCTCGGATGGCCGCGGCAAGATCGTGGGATGGCTTCGCTTCGCCGACGACATGGCGCAAGATCTCGCGCGCCTCCTCTTCCATCGAGCGGCCATGCTCGGCTGCGCGGATGCGAAGGCGGCGCTTCACGTCATCGTCAAGGTTCCGGATGGTAATGCTTGCCATGATATCCTCCTGCGAGGAGTGTAATCACCGCAATCAATGCGATCAAGACTAATCGCCTGAATGTAGGGCCTCATAACCCCGCCGCTTCTTCACCGCTGCGAGCTTCATCAAAGCGGTGATGGCCTTGCCCTCATCAGGGTGCGTCTCGACCATCATCTGCCCCCGGAAACCGATCCGGCCCCACTCGCGCACGAGGCTGGCGCAACCGAAGAGGTCGCGTTGCACGCTCAGCCGATAGAAGCGACGCATGTTGCGCGCCGGATCGATCCGGCGCATCTGCACGTCGGTCGGGAAGACATCGAGCTGGATCGGACTATGGTACATGTAGTGATCGGGCGAGATTTTCTACACAATATCAGGTGGAGGTCTGCGCTTCCATCTCGATTTCCCCGCGAGGAGAAAAGGGAGCTTACGCCCCCTTCTCGAACTTCATGACCGGGATGCCCAGCTTCTTGGCCTTGTCGGCGAGGTTCTCCTGGATGCCGTTGCCCGGGAAGACGAGGACGCCCACGGGCAGCACCTCCAGCATGGCGTCGTTGCGCTTGAAGGGCGCGGCCTTGGCATGCTTGGTCCAGTCGGGCTTGAAGGCCACCTGTGTCACGCCGCGGGCCTCGGCCCATTTGGCAGCGATGAGTTCGGCGCCCTTCGGGCTACCACCGTGGAGAAGGACCATGTCGGGATACTTGGTCCGGACCTGGTCGAGCTTGCCCCAGATCAGGCGGTGATCGTTGAAGTCGGTCCCGCCGGTGAGGGCAACCTTGGGTCCTGCGGGCAGCATCACTTCGGTCTCGGCGCGGCGCTTGGCGGCCAGAAAGTCGCGGCTGTCGATCAGCGCAGCGGTCATGTGCTGGCGGTTCACCATCGAACCGGTGCGGGGGCGCCAGGTGGAGCCCGTGTGATGGACGAACTCGGTCGCGGCGTGATCGCGCATCATGTCCATGCAGTTGCGCCGTTCGATCAGTGTCAGGCCTTCGGCCGTCAGGCGCTCAAGCTCGGTGGATTTCACCTCGGAGCCGTCTTGCTCACGTTGGAGGCGGCGCTGCGCCTGCTCGTTTTCGTCGAGCGACCGCTCGATCCGGGCCGTGGCGCGGTGGAAGAGGTTGACCTGGCCCCAGAGCACCTCTTCGAGGTCGGGTTCCATGCGGGTGTCTTCCAGGGTCGCGACGAGGGCGTCGAAGATGTCGGCGACGGCGACCGCGAGGCGCTGCCCATCGGGCATCGGGCGCGGATCGGGCTCGTCAAAAGGGCGGTAGCCATAGAGCTGCAGCTCGTCGAGCGCATGGGCGGTCTGGGATGCGGTATGGGCGGGTTCATAAGCGTCGTCGTGGGTAAGGATCGTCATCGGTTTCTTGCCTCCGGGCCTGTCTTGTCCGCGCGTCATCCCGCGCGGCCTTCATGGGCTGCGAACGCCGTCACGGGGGACGCCCCTTCACCGCCTTTCGGGGCCGGAACGCATGTGGAGGAGGACGGGGGGCGGCTGATTTGCTTCGCGATGCAAAGGCGGGGCTCGTCCCCGCCGGCGGAAATCAGTCGCCCCCCGTCCTTGAAGGGGCGGCACCTTTGACGGCCGCCTGCCCATCTCTTGAAGGCCGTGTGGGTGACGGGTGGATGAGTAAGGCCCGGGATTAGGCGAAGGTGATGATCTACACCCGCGACAGGAGTCCATGCCCCTGCCCCGCTATCCCCTGACCGCCCTCTGCGCGACGCGGATCAGCCTGACAGGCGATGCCGATCCTCGGGCCCGATCTGCCCTGCCAGATGCTGGCGCAGCGCCTCTTTGCCGTTCGCCCGGAGATCATCGTTGAAATCCCCGAGACGCGGCTCCAGCACCCAGACGGCAATCCCGGCATCAAGGGCTCTGGTGCTCAACCTCTCTGCCGCGCCGCGCCCCGCCGGATCGCGGTCGATGGCGATGTAGAGGCGCTGAAGCCCCTCCGGCAGCAGAACGGCCCCGAGGTGACCCGACGAGAGCGCCGCCCAGACGGGAAGGCCGGGCACTGCCTCGACGAGTGACAGCATGGTCTCGATGCCCTCGCCGACCACGAGGATGTCATCATGCGGAGTCAGCCTGACGGCATTGCCGAGGAGGTGACCCATGGCACGCCGCTGCGTCTCAACCCGCGCCTTTCCCTGACCGTCAGGCGCGAGCCAGGTGCGATGCACACCCTGCAAGACCCCCACCCCATCGGTGACCACAGCAATCAGCGCCGGTCTGGGGAGGCTCCGGGTCTGGCCCTCCTCCCGATGCCAGCACTTCGGGTGGAAGCGCAGGGCGCTCATTCTGCCGCCTTGGGTCAGGCCCCGAGAGCGGAGGTAGGTGTCGGCAAGCGTGCCTGCCACCGGCATGGAGGCTGCAAAGAGCCGCGACGCCGCCGCTGGTGTGCCGCCGAGGGCGTTGGGCTTCCTTGGCATTGGGGCATCCGGGACAACCGGCTGCGGACGGCCCAGATGCGCCCGGGCTTCGGCCAGAAGATCGGGAAAGCGGGAAATCCCGGTCCTCTCGCGGATGATGTCGAGGAGATCGCCATGCAGTCCGACAGCCGCGTCCTGCCATTTGCCACGGGCCCCCGGTCCAGACGATGGCCCGGTCAGCCGCACGAAGAGCGACCGGCCGGGGTTGTTCTGCAGATCGCCCACGATCCAGTAGGACCCCTCCCGCCGTCCGGCGGGAAGGTAATGGCGACAGACGCTCTCTGCGTTCTCCGCCAGAGCGCGGATCACATCTTCGGTCTCGGTATACATGGCTCAGCACCCTCCGCGCGCATGTAGTCCCGTCACAGGACAACGTGCAAGCAGGCGATCCAGCACTTTGACCCCGCTCGCATCCGTCGGGCAGAAGAGGCGCAGCTTCCAGCTGATGATCTCCGAGAAGAAGCCATCGGCCTTCAGCCGGTCCTTGGCTGCTTCGGTGAAGCCGGAGAGCTCGATCCGGTTCACGCCCATGACGCGCGAGCGGTGCAACTCCATCCCTTCGGCGAGCCGCACCACGGTCTTGCCCTCCAGAACGAGGGCATGGACCTGCGCGGCCGAGAGCTTGGGCGCATCGGCGGCAAGCGTGCTCGCGACCCAGGCAGGCGACACTCGTCGACCGATGATGCGCTGACCGTCATCGGTCTGCAGGCGGTAGACGCGGGTTTCGTCCTGGGGGAGCTGCTTCCAGATCGGCAGCAAGAGGCCCGCCACGATGTGCAGCGTGGTCTCCGAGAACTCCAGAACCTCGGCCAGTTCCGCGGTCCAGGCGGCAGTGAACGCAGCGCGGTCGGCTTCGAGCCAGTGCGTGTCCTCCATGATTTTGGCCGGGAAGGTGCTGGCCTCGGTTGGGCGGATCAGGCGCAGGCGCGGCTCGATGGTGCCATCGTCCAGCATCAGGCTGGTGGCGGGCACCTGCACCGCTGCCCGATTTGAGCGGCTGTTGACCAGCAGGCGCGCTTTCGGGTCATCGAGCCAGTCGAGTGCATCCGCGAGCGAGGTCGGCGTGTTGCGGCGCTTTTCCGCGATGGTCAGGAGCTGGGTTTCCGCGCCGGAGCCTGGATGGGTGTAGATCACGCGTGCGTCGGTGACGCGGAAGCTCTCGGCGCGGAGCGTCTCGAGCCCGAGGTCATAGACCCCGGCGGCGATGGCCCCCTCGATCCGCGCATCGAGAAGTTCCTCGAAGGCCGAGAACAGCACGGCCTGCATGTCGATCGTCAGCGCCAGCAGGCGATTGAGGAAGGTCGTGATCGGCGGCAGGTCGTCCTTCAGCCCGTTGTCATCGGTCAGGCTGAGACCGGTGGCATCCTCGAAAGCGCCGAGCGAGCACCCCGCGAGATCGCCGCGATAGATGCGGCGGTAGAGCTGGCGCAGGGCGTCGCGGGCGTAAGGGCTCTCGAGGTTGTCCTCGGGGCGGAACAGCCCCTGCCCGCCGGTCTGGCGCTGGCCCCGGGTGATGGCACCCAGCGTGTCGAGACGGCGGGCGATGGTCGAGAGGAACCGCTTCTCCGCTTTCACATCCGTGGCCACGGGCCGGAAGAGCGGCGGCTGCGCCTGGTTGGTGCGGTTGGTCCGCCCAAGGCCCTGAATGGCGGCATCAGCTTTCCAGCCGGGCTCCAGAAGATAGTGAACCCGAAGGCGCTGGTTCTTGGCCCCGAGATCGGCGTGGTAGCTCCGCCCCGTGCCGCCCGCATCCGAGAAGATCAGGATGCGCTTCTGGTCATCCATGAAGGCATAGGTCATTTGTCAACCTGTCTTGTTATGAGTAAGGCGTTGATCTGCAAAGAGCCTTCCGATCAGGAAGCAAAGATGACGTATTCTTTGGTATCGGGAACGTCCGGTGGCTTGCCAGCGGAACCGGCAAGCCTCTCTTCTTCACCATCTCTGGGCTCGCCCGCTTCCTCAGCCGCCTCTCCCTCTGCCCGCCGCGCAGCGGCGGGGCGTCGCGACCGGGTTGGCGATCAATCTTGTCTGCCGGGCAGCCCGGCATTTTCGCGCGACACGACCACGGGCGCCCTGAGCTTGGCGATCTCTCGCAGGAGTTGCGCATTGCGGTCTTCGCTGCGTTTCAGGCGCTCTTCGGCGTCCAGCGCCCGCCGCAGCAAACCGGCATTCTGGGTGGCAAGCTTTTGCTTGTCCTTTTCGAGCCTTCGGATTTCCTCGCCATCCGCCTCCCTGTCGCGTCGGCTCACCTTGGAAGCCGCAGCCCGTTGCGCGGCAAGGGCGCGCAATTCACCGAGGACATCCGCGTGGCCGGTATAGAGGGCGTTGCGGCCAATTCCTGCTTCACGCGCGAGGGCCGCTGCCGTCAACGATTGTGCCGGATCGGCAGAGAGCTTGCGAAGGGCTTCGCGCAGACGGGCTTTGGTTCGCGCGTGGCGGCGCTGCGGGGGCGTGAGTCCGTCAGTTCCGGTCATTCTCGGCCTCGGCCCCTTCGTTGAGCATTCTCAGAATCTGCCGGCATTCCGCGATCCGCGCCTCGGCCAGCGCACGGCTTTCTTGATCGAGACCATCACGCAGAAGCAGGGTCTCGTTGCGGGCCAGCCTGGCGGCCCAGACCGGACGGTGTTTTTCGGACACCACGAAGTTTGAACAGGCCGCGCATGTGCTCTGGGTTCTGAGCACGGGGTTGGGACCATGTTCATCTCCTTTGCAAGCGGCAGTTTGCTTGCGGTAGAGACAGTAACCCCAGTCGCAGACACCCAGGCGCATGCCGGAGTCCGCCAGCAAGCCATCGACATAGGCGTCGAACTCGCCGCCACGCGTTCGCCCCCGGAACGGAGACCGTTCCGACAGCCTGCGCCCCGCCTTACCGGCAAGACCCGGCGCGAGCAGCATTTCTTCCAGCGCGTGGCGTGTCTCGTCGGCAACATGGGTGTCGATGAGTTCAACGAGTTCGAAGTCGGTGCCCACATAACCGCGATCCGTCATGGCCCGCGTCACATGGCCGAGATGTTTCTGGAGCGCGAACAGGCCGGTGCGATCCCGCCGCCCCACGAAGCGCGCGAAGGTCTTGCGCCCCTGGTGGGTGGTCAGATGCCAGGGCGCGCCCTCATGGCCCGGCAGGGCAAGGAACGGCGCAAAGCGCGTGTTGAGGCGCAGGTTCATGGTCACGCCGGTGATCGATCGGATCGGAGCATCCGATGTGCGAGTCACATTATTCGCCGGTGACTGCACCAGCCACAGCAGTTTCTGCCCGGAGATTGCCCGCAGCGGAGCCGAGAGCCGTTCCATCACATCAACGGCGCGCTGAACGGCCTCGGGCGCAATCCACCGATGCGGTTTACCCGCGTCATGCGGGAACGCCTTGTGGATCGACCCGTTCAACCACGCATGGGCCATGCTCATCGCCTCGCCCCGTTCATGCTCGATACATCCGGCCTCGAGCGTCAGGATTTCCGAGACCCGGGCGCCGATCAGATAGGCTATCACAACGAAGCAGGCGTCGGTGACGCGGTCAGCGAGGAAGTTGAGCTGGCCGAGCGCGCCCTTCGGCATGATTTCGGGCCTGTCCCACTCCGGCGACAGGGGGCGCCGCGCTTTCAGGGCATCCATCATGCGGATGCGCGCAGTCATCCGGGCTTTGCCCTCGGCGCGCGCATCGTCGAAGATGAGCTGCATTTCGTCCCGAAGCGCGATGACCTTGTCGGCGGGTTCACCGATAAGCTGCAGCGCGCCGGAGATCATGGGGACCGCAACCGGATCGGGCGTATAAGGCAAGGGAACCGATTGTGCCCAGAGACCGGTTTCACGCGCCGGTTTCCGGTGCGGAGGACAGGCCGGAGCGTCCGGAAGCTTGGCACGCTGCAAATACATCATTCGCAAAAGACCGAGGTGGTTCTGAACCGTTGCGACAGCAATCGGCCCACCGTTGTTCCCACGGCGGTCTTCGAGTGCCGCCAGAAAGCGGTCGACGGCAGGCTCGTCGATATCCGCGAAGCGCCTTGTCCCGTCCGCAGCCATCCAGAGAATGATCGACCGCAGGGTGCGGAACACGCCTGGAAAGGAGCGCAGGCTCAGGGGCCGACGTTGGCTGCCCGGCGGATTCTCATGCAGCGACAGCAGGAACGTCTTGGCGGCGTGACGCAATGGCGACCATTCGCGGGAGGTAAAGCGACTGCCATCAGGCATCGCAAAGCCCCAATCGATCACCGCCGTGCTTGGTCGCCGCGCCGCGCCCTCCGGCAAATGCCAGATGTTCGCCTCGTAATCGGGAAGGCGATCGCGCGACCCGGAAGGGGCTGGGGCAGTGGCGTCCATCGCTATTCCAACTCCGGCAGTGGGGGCAGGTCTGCCGCGATGCGCCGGGCCTCCGGCAAGAGTGCCTCCGGAAAGTCCGGCAGGAGATCGTCTGTCAGGGCGCGCAGGCTCGGAGCGTAGAAGCGGGCCCATCGCTGCGGATCGATCAGCTCACGCCCCGCCTCCAGATGCGCGCAGGCCTGAAGAATGCGCGCGAGATGTTCGGCATCGAGCGGAACGACAAGGCCCGGGCAGACGAGACAGCCACCAAGCTTGGAACACACGCGCCCGGTATCGCTGACAGGCGACAGGCATTCATTGCCGAACAGTGCCGTCGCTCCGCGATCTTCGCCGACGGCAGACGCTGCCTTGGCTTTCGGCGCGACCCACGCGAGCATCAATTCCTGCAGGCGCGCTATCGTGTCCCGCTCGATGCGCGCTGCAGCGGGACCCTCGATATAGGCGCTGGTGGTGGCCACGCTTGTGTGGTTGAGCACCGCCTTCGGCGCCAGGATATCACCGTTCGAAGCTTCATAATGCTCGGTCGCCACGCTGCCGCGGAAGAGGCCGGCAGAGAAGTCCGGCACCTCGCGCCATGGACGCTCGGGATGGGCCGCATTCCAGGCCGCAATCCGCTCGTTCGACTGAACGATAAACCGTTCGATGGCATATTTCAGGGCGTCCCAGGCGATCACACCCGCAAGATGACGATGCCCTCGCGCCGGTGAAGACCCCATGCGGCGGATCAGAAAGAGCCGGTCCCGGTCCGGCTCACCGACATGCGGCAAAAGCGGTGCCGTCATTTCCAGCAACATCTCAATCAGACGCGGTGCCGATCTGGATCGACGCCGGTCGAAGGATCTTCGTTGCATACGTTGGACCCAGCCTCCGGTCTTCGGCTTCAGCCATTCGACGAACACCCGCTCCTCCTCGAGCGGGTGTGGCACGAGGCAGTCGCGACGGATCAGGCGCAGCGGGTCGGGATTGGCCGCCGTCTGGATAGCCAGCGCGAGGTAGAATGGAACAAGGGTCTCCGTGACGAGATGGAAGTGCCGCGCAAAGCCGCGCTGCCGACCATAGAGATGCAGCGTACCCTTGTTCAGGCCATGGGCGCCCATCTGCTCTACCGTCGGCGCAATGCCCCCACCCGCGCGATGGTGGAGCCAGATCAGGCGATCCTTGCCAATCCCCCGCGGGATTGGCGGCGGCGGTTCCGTCCGTGCCGCGATCGCCTGACCATACTGGAACGTCTCCCAGGCTTCGTCGATTTCCCGGTAGCAGGCCGCCAGGATCGCCTTCATGTCCTGCGATGACAATCGTCGTTTCGGCCGCCTGTGCTTGTGAGAATCCGGGAACAGATAGGCCGGAATGGTGACCAGATCGCCGAAGATGCCCGGATTGTCATGCGCCGCCCGCTCGATCAGGGGGCGCAGCAGCGACACCTGCCCCGCCAGGGTCTGCGGGCCGCGGGTCCGGTCATTCCGATCCGCCATCCAGCTGATGAACCTGCGAAGCGCGACATCGTCGAGATCGCGCGCGGTCTCGACATCACGGTGATCGCGCAGAAACTCAGCAAGTTCTCTCAGCGCATGCCAACGTGCCTTGCGGGTTCTCTGGGCGCCAGCAAGGTCATGCACATGGAAGGTCAGTACCAGGACGGCCGCGAGATCGGAGGGCATGCCCGCCAGCTCGGCGGTGTCGAAGGTCTGTTCGATGTTTCCCCAGGCATCGTTGAAGATGACGCGGGCCGGTGCCGCCGCAAGCTGAACCGCTTCCTCAATCGGCGCAAGCCGGCGATTGATCCTTGTCTTAGCCTTCATCCGGGATCACCTCGCCATAGAGGAAGGACAGGCTCTCGGTGAGATCGCGGTCGTGAATCTCGACACAGCGAAGATAGATCGCGGTCGTGGTGATCGAGGCGTGCCCCATCAGAACCTGCAGGACCTTCAGCGGGTTGAGATCGGGATTGGAACGCGCCTGGATTTGCAGACGCACCAGCATCGACATCGCAAAGGTGTGGCGCAGCCAGTGAAGCGTCCCGTCGATGCCGGTGGCTGCGAAGGCCGTGGCCAGTTTCGCTGTCAACCGTGCACGGCTGAGCGGAACGCCCTGTGCGTTGAGCAAGAGATTGTCCGGCACCCGGTAGTTCCGACGCCGGCCACGGGCGCGCCGGACGATACCATCCCGCACCTCGCCAATATACCAGTTCGTTCGGTCGATCAGCCGCAACGGCGGATAGACGGTGCGCCCTTTGCCACCTTTCGTGATCGTCAGCGGCACGCCCACGAGAGGCTGTTCTTTCGGATCGATGGTAAAGGAATCGGGAATGAGGTCGACGCTCAGGCCACACAGTTCCTTTCGTCGCAGGCCCGCCGTCAGCGCCCACTCGGCCGCAAGCCGCGCGGTTGGATCGAGTTCTTCAAACAAGCGGGCCAGTTCATCCCGGCGCAATGGCCGTGGGAGCCGCTCGGAAGTGCGAACCGTCAGCCGGTTGACCGCAGAACGACGCAGGCCCGCTTGTTCCTCTCCGATGCCGAACGTTACCTGTTCAACGCGCCGGACTGGCGACGCGACAACAAGACCGCGGGTGCCAGCCCATTCGTAGAAGCGACACACGGTCGATACGCGCCCGTTGATAGTCGATCGGGCATAGGGTCGGCCCGTGTGCGGGCTCGGTGCCTCGAGCATCCGGTTGCGATAGGCCACGATCACACCCTCGTCGGCTTTGCGCCAGTCGAGCCCCGACTGTTCCAGGGAATCGAACCAGTCATAGAGATGCTCTCCGTAGGTGCGCACCGTGTCACCGGCCCGTGAGCGGCCACGAAGCACGGCGTGTTCCAAAAGCCAGGCAAAAGCCGGCTCGATGATGGCCATGTCGGCGTCGAGCAAAATCGGGAAGCCTTCCGGAATGCCCGCCTCACCCGAACCTGCTCGAATAATCGATACCATCAGATTCACTACCCTCAAATTTCACGGCGGCGCCCGCTGGCACAATCCAGGCCGGCCACCGCCAGCTTTATGGAGAGCGCGGCGGCCGGCCTGGATTGCACCAGCGCCAACGTTGCACCTCCACGCTAACCGACAAGGATGACGCTGAAGATACACTGTCGAAACACAACCTAAGAAGGCGGCGGTCTCTGCGAGATTGGCCGAGCCCGCCCGGCTTTCCACGACAAGCCGCGCCGCAGGGCCCTCGCCCTTCCTGACGATCCGGCGCGAGCGGCCGGTGACCTCGGCCACGAGGTCGGTGCCGAAGCGCTGGACGATCTGGTCGAGCGCGCCCGGCACGGGCGGCAGCGAGGCCAGCTTCTCTATCAGCGCATCGCGCCGACGGGCGGCCTCGCGGCATTCGACCGGCAGGCCATCGCGCACGACGGGGCGGGACGACAGATTGCCCTCGCTGTCGGTGAAGGGCTCGTAGAGCTGCACCGGGAAGGAATGGGCGAGGTAGTCCATGACATATTCCCGCGGGGTGATGTCGAAGCGGATGTCGTTCCACTCGTCGGTCGGGATTTCCGTCAGGCGGCGCTCCATCAGCGCCTCGCCGGTCGAGACGATCTGGATGACGGCGGCATGGCCCGCCGCGAGATCGGCCTCGATGCTGGAGATCAAGGTGGGGGTTTTCATGCTGGTCAACAGATGGCCGAAGAAGCGCTGCTTGGCGGACTCGAAGGCAGACCGCGCGGCAGACTTGGCCTGCCGATTCAACGTGCCGCTCTCTCCGGTGATGTTGGCCGCCTCCATCGCGGCGGCAAGGTTGTTGTGGATGATGGCGAAGGCCCCGGCATAGGCATCGTAGATGCCTCGCTGCTCGGGGGTCAGCGCATGTTCCAGCATCTCGTATTCGACACCGTCATAGGAAAGTGACCGGGCGGTGTAGAGGCAAAGGGAGCGCAAATCGCGGGCGAGGACCTCCATCGCCGCGACACCGCCCGCCTCGATGGCCTCGACGAACTCACCGCGCGTCGCGAATGGGAAATCTTCCCCGCCCCAGAGGCCAAGCCGCTGTGCATAGGCGAGGTTGTGGACCGTCGTCGCGCCCGTGGCCGAGACATAGACCACGCGAGCATTGGGCAGCTTGTGCTGCAGGCGCAGGCCCGCCCTGCCCTGCTGGGACGCCTCGGTGTCGCCGCGCTCACCTTTCGACCCGGCGGCATTGGCCATGGCGTGGCTTTCATCGAAGAGGATCACCCCGTCGAAATCCGCCCCGAGCCAGTCCACGATCTGGTCGACGCGGGACTTTTTTGCGCCTCGCTCCTCGGAGCGCAGCGTCGCATAGGTGGTGAAGAGGATACCCTCGGCGAGCGGAATGTCGCGGCCTTGGGCGAAGCGCGACAGGGGCGTTACGAGCAGGCGCTCCTGACCAAGGGCAGACCAATCGCGCTGCGCGTCCTCGAGGAGCTTGTCACTCTTCGATATCCAGAGCGCCTTGCGGCGCCCCTGGCACCAGTTGTCGAGCAGGATCCCGGCCGACTGGCGGCCTTTGCCCGCCCCGGTGCCATCGCCGAGAAAGAAGCCACGACGGAAGCGGACGGCGTCAGCGGCAGCGTCGGGCGCGGCCGAGACCATGTCGCCAGTTTCATCGACAGTCCAAGACCCCGCGAGATAGGCGCCATGGGCTTCGCCCGCGTAGATCACAGTCTCGAGTTGCGCGTCGGAGAGCAGACCGTCGCGCAGAACGGCGGTGGTGAGTTTCGGGCGATAGGAGGGTTTCGGGGGCGCGACCGAGGCCATCGCCGCCGACTGCACCAGCTTGGTCGGGTGCGGGGCCGCGCCGGGGATGTCGATCGCCTGCAGTCGGAAGGTCTCGTAGATCGCGTCGGACAGGCGCGCGGCGCCGAGATCCTCCGCCGTCTCGCGCAGGGTGTAGGCGAGGTCGTCGGCATCCAGTGTGGTGACATGGGCATCAGTCTTGGCGGCAGACGATGCACGCGGTTTGCCAGCCGGGGTGGCGGATGCACGGGAAGGACCTCCCGGGAAGGGGGACGTGGAGCGGGATCGAGCGGGATCGCCTGCATCCAACGCAAGGCGCGGAGGGACCTCGGCCAGGATTCGGGTGAGGAGCTGTGCCGCATCGACGGACATCGGCCGGGCGAGATCAGCGGTGATGCCACCCTTTTCGCCGCCGCGGCATTTGTCGAAGACCGAAATCCGCGTCTCGAAGCTGGTGCCATGCTTGGCGAAGGCGGCGCCGGACACGGCGCCAGTAAAGACCAGATGCGCGGACTCGGTGAGACGGACGAAGGTCTCGGACCAGGCGGGCGCATCCGGTGCGAAACCGGAACCGGTGATGGCCACGAGCCGACCGCCGGGCACGAGACGCGCCAGCGCCGAGCGCAAATGCCGGGCCGTCGCCTCGGTGCTGCGGCCATCGACTTTGGCCACGGCCGAGAACGGTGGGTTCATCAGGATGACGCTGGGGCGCAAGCCCGCGTCGAGGTGATCGTCGATCTGTGCGGCGTCGAAACTGGTGACAGGGCACCCCGGAAAGAGGAGGCGCAGAAGATCGGCGCGCGTGTCGGCCAACTCGTTCAGCACGAGGTTTCCGCCCGCGATCCCGGCGAGGATTGCCAGCAGCCCGGTCCCAGCCGAAGGCTCGAGGACGAGGTCACGGGGCGTGATCTGCGCTGCCGCCATTGCAGCCAGGCCCATGGGCAGCGGCGTCGAGAATTGCTGGAAGCGCTCCATTTCTTCCGAGCGACGGGTATGCGTCGGCAAAAGCCCCGCCACCTTGGTGAGGATGGGCAAGAGTGCTGCAGGCGAG
>Ga0208979_100344_pt1 | contig 39226 bp, 26 predicted proteins | sample HotLakConsUCCSLE_FD_184738 | JGI IMG/M metagenome (GOLD analysis project Ga0208979, IMG submission 184738) | Hypersaline microbial mat communities from Hot Lake, Washington, USA - Hot Lake Consortium UCC-SLE (SPAdes) | ecosystem: Environmental > Aquatic > Non-marine Saline and Alkaline >... | reverse complement strand
GTTCCCATCCCAGAGGAGAAAAGAAGAAAATTCCCAAGCCTAAATACGATAAAAAGAAGCCTCACGTCTCTACCGCTCGCCTGCTCGCCAAAGCTAAAGAAGACAAGAAAGCACCTTGAAAGGGCTGGCCGGTATAACTTAAACATCCTTAACTTGATATAAAACGAACAGTAACGAAAACAACGTACTCATATAATGCGAGCTGTAGGGAAGATTAGATACATTGTATGACTTCAACTGACCGTGTACTTGACAATGACTTTCATCGATCTGCCGCTTCAGGGCAAGACGCTGAAACGGCTTCCTTTGCAGTTAGGGCGGAAGAGATTCAAACTCAGCCAAAAGCTGATGATTATCCGTTTATTCCTGAATCAGACCAAAATCAGGGCAATCAAGTAATACTGCAGCCAACTTCAAAAAGCTTCAGCACTATCTCTGTGGAGAAATCTAAAGAAAACGACGCTGATAAAGAGACCGACCTTGCAGGTTTCCGTATTCGACGAATCATGCGATGGGTTGGTTATGGATTGTTCATTCTATATTGTGTGGATGTAGGATACATCCTCTATCCACCTGAATTTACAAATATTGTATGGGAATATCAGGCCATGGGTGACTTAGTTCGCCTGGTCCCTACGTTAGCAATTTCTTTTATTCTCATTTTTTATGGGGAGACCGCTGACCGCAAAAAAATTGAACGCTGGGTATTATTCGTACTGTCTTGGGCTACCGTACTGATTGCTGTTATTCACCTGCTCATGGTGCCGCTAGCTTTAGTGAATGCGGCGCGTATTAGTGTGCAAAACAACGAACAAATTAGCACCCAGGTCAATCAACAAAAGCAGCAGCTCGAAGCAACTCAAGAACAGCTTGAAAGAGCAACAACAGAAGAATTAGCAAGCTTGATCCCAGTGCCAGATACGCAGGGTAACTTACCCAACGCACCCAAAAACCCTGAAGAAGCAAAAGTACAGGTCATTACCCGGCTTGGTGAAGCTCGACAAGCCGCAGATACGCAGGCCGAAAATGCTCGCGAAAATTTAAGAGATAACCTACTCAAAAATACGGTCAAAATTGTTGTAGAGGCATTTATAGGGGCAGTTATTTTAATTTATACATGGGCTCTGACCCGGTGGGCAAGACGACGTAAGTCTTACGGCCGCAATGCCGAAACACTGGCGATCTCCAAACAAGGCAAGCGGTTAAGGAAAAACGGCAAAGCTAATAAGTCGAGCCGATTGCGGCGTAGTGTCTAGAAATCCTGGTGTAGAAGTCATCGTATATGGAAACGTTATAGAGATATAGAAAATAGTATAGAGGCATGACAACAGTACAGTGGCTAGTTGCCATTACGATTAGCCTAGCGACCATTCATCTAGTTTTGGTCTGGCATATTACGGAGCAATCAGACCAGCTCCTTCTTAGCGCACTCTATTGGCTAGCTATAATTATTTCATTTAAGCAGCGATTGTTGCGGTTAGGGCCTAGCAACCATTGGATTCCCCATGCACTGGGTTCATTATTGATTGTCTTTATTATATATAGAAGTCTTTTTGTCTTTTTATCTGAGTCGTCATTTGTTCGTATCTTTCCCAGTATTTCTGTATTAGGGATCGTACTTTTAGCAGCAGGATTTAAGTTTTATACCTATTGGAGAGAATGTGTTTTGATGGGCATCCTCGCGCTCCCTCCCATCCTAACTAATCAGGCGTTAGAGGGACTTGTAGGTCATCATTTGCAGCTTATTATTGCTCAGATAGCCACTTTTTTTATACACTACATAGGGCTAGAGGTCACTCGCCAAGGAACAGATATTATACTTGAGCGTGGGGCAGTTTCTGTTGCATATGGTTGTACAGGTGGCGACATCCTCATTTTATTGTGGCAGCTTTGTGTGCCCGTCGTTCTCTTAGTCCCGATACCTAAGCCTCATCGGCTAGGAATGCCTTTTGGGGCTATAGGGCTGACTCTCATACTGGCAAGTATTAGGGTGTCTATTATGGCTTTTTTCGTGCATCAGCCTGCGCTTTTCGAGTATTGGCATGGTGATGCAGGCAACCAAATCTTTTCAAATGTTGGAATTTTTGTGTTTGGCGGAGTGTATTGGTGGATAACAGAGTCTTATTTGAGAGAAAGTGCTAATCCTATTGCACAAGAGCCATGACAAAATCTCAGTTTTACTTACCATTCATTTTTGCAGGGCTTTTCCTAACTATCATTAAACTGTTAATAGCTCCGCCCACAGCTAAAAAATATACGCCACCAGAATTTCCTCAGTCGCTAGAAGCAGCTCAGGAAGTTTATTATTATTCGGATTTAATATCCACAGAGGCTCGTGCTAAATCCCCAATATTGCAAGACCATGATCCTCAACTTAAATACCATCGAGTGATCGCTCGTCAGCAATATCATTCACGGCTAGAGTATACATCACCGATTGAAATCATCCTAACTTATGTTGTTCGTACCGATGGAGATTGGCATATATTTCTAAAATCTGCCAATTTTGCTTCTCCAACAGTGCCTAAAGAAACATTAGATCGGGTGACAGATAAAGGAGTCTATCGTCTTTGGCAACAAGAAGGGAAAACGCATCTTTACAGCTGTATTAATACGAGAGGCACGGCTAGCGTAACAGTCAGTCAGTTTCGCCACGAGCAATATTACAGTGCTTTGCAATTGCCTCACTTAGCGTATTGGCTTTTGGGACAGAGGTCACTTATGGAAGATAGCTGTTTATGGATTCATTTAATTAGTCGCACAAAGTACTTATCTCTTTCTGAAGCCGCTGAGGAGATAGAGCCAATATGGTTGGATGTTGTCGAGAAGCTCTCGACTATTAACGCGAATTGATAGCCTGAACTGATCGGGCGAACTGACTATAGCGTTTTTCACTTGGCTAGAATACAGAGAATGCTGCGGAACCTTTACGGCATAACAGGCCAAGTGAGTCGCGGCGTACGTTGGCAAAGCCTCGCCTTTTGCGATATGCATCCGCACGCCGCTATAATCGATGCTCAATGCAAATTGTTGCCTAAGCATAGTAATCGACTTTATAGTTTTTCACCTGGTTGACCACTAATCCAACCATGTTGGCCTTGACTAGATGCAACCGTTCTACTGCATTTTTAAGCGCAGTGATCGATCCTCGTTTATTCAAACTAGTGACTACCACAACAGCGGCACTGTTTGCCGCAACTAACCCCACATCAGCTAGGCCCATTAGAGGCGGCATGTCGTATATCACCAGGTCAAAAGCTTCACGCAACTGCTGCATTAGGGCGTACATATCGCTAGACGAAAGTAGTCGAGTGGGATCAGGTGGGACTTGCCCTGACGTAATCACATAGAGACCTCGCTCCCAATAGAGCCGTTGAATGACCCGATCTAGAGAAACCTGCCCCTGTAAAAACTCGCTCAACCCTATCTGATTGGAAATACCCAAAAAATTATGGAGCTTTTGGGCGCCTCGGCGCAAGTGGGTATCTACTATCAAGACGCGACAGCCCATTGCTGCGGCTGCCTGTGCTAAGTGAACGGTTAAGGTTGTTCGCCCTTCGCGAGGTAAGGCAGAGGTCACGACCAAAGAGTTTAACGAGCGATAGCCCTCTTGGCGATCAATTGTCAGATAAAGCGCTCGAAAAGCCTCTAAAAAACCATAAGCATCATATTCTTCTAGCCAAGTGTTTTCGTTAGACTGCGTCGTGGGTTCTTCCACTAGATAGTGAGAATTACGCATATTCTCTGGAGCGATCGCCTGAACATTTTCGATTTTCTTTAGTAGTACCTGAACTGATTCGCTACTTTTCTGAGTTGGTTTTTTTGAGATAGGCCGGTGAACAGAATTTCTTAAAATGCTTTTGACCTGCTGTTTGAGATCTGCAGAGAGAACGGTTGTTTCTGTCTCTAAAGCAATTGATTTTGTTCGTAGGTCTTTTCGTAAATCGATAATATTTGCGTCAGCACCTAGCATTTGTAACTCAGGATAAATAGGAATTGCGCCTAACACCTTAAGTAGAGATTGATTTTTGGCTTCTTCCAAGTTGTGATAAGTGTCTTCAACTTTTTCAATCGCGTAAGCAATGGCAAACCCCAATGCGCCCCCCATAATTGCGCCTGTCATCATCGCTTTGATCGGATTGCTAACAGGTAATCGTTCAGGGGGCTTGGGTTCTGTAATTAGCTGCCAAGGCACTTCATTTTGAGCAGCCTGTAGCTCAAGATGTTCCCGAGTTTCTAAAAAACGGTTGAGATTGGCAGTGGTTACCGCTAAATCACGCTCTAATTCAGAGAATTGTTGTAGGATACTAGGCATTTCTTGCAGAGCTAGCTCTAACCTTCTTGAAGCATTTGAGAGTGATTGATAGCGTCCTTCTAATATAACAATTTCGTTGGCGATACCGGCTATCTGATCTCCAAGAGTGCGTTCTGCCTCTGCTATCATTAGTGGTAACAGGTTTTGCTGCTGGCGACGCATCAGCTGAATGGTGGGATGTTGAGGACCAAAACGTGCTGATTCTATGGCAATATCTTCTTCTAAAACTTGAAACTCATTTAATAACAGTTGATAGTCGGCTGATTGAGACAGTGCCTGACGAGCACCGTACTCTGCCTGTAGCTGCTGGTATTGTAGATACAAGCTTTCTAAATCGGATTGGGCGACCTGTCGCTGCGATCGTAAGGTATCAATATTAGCCACCAGTTTATCAGCGAAGTCATTGGGATCAATGAAACCATAGGTCTCTCGAATAGATTTGATCTGTGCTTGCAACTCATCGTTATGCTGCTTCAATTGTGGTAATTGTTCATCAATAAAATCAAGCGCTCCCTTCACCTGTCGTTGCTGCTCTTCAATGCTATATTCCAAAAATGATTGAGCAACTTTGTTTAAGATGAGTTTGAGCCTATCGGGATTACCCTCTTCGTACGCACCCTGTATAATGGTTGTTTCACCTAGTCGAACTACCTTTAATCTACTAGCCAATTGCTCATAGGTGACCCCCGGATACTGTAGTGCAACCTCTTCTGCTACCGGTCCTAAAACTTTTGGACTATATAAAACCTCAATTAAGGTAAAGTAATTGAGGTCAGCATTATCTTTTGTGTCTTTACCCGTTAAAGTATCGATACTAGATTGGCCGGCAATAGGCTCAACCAAAATTCGGAAGCTGCTCTTGAATTTGATAACTTCTTTAGAGGCTTCATAACCAGAGTAAAAAGCCATGAGAGCAGCCACAATAGCTAATAGCCAATATTTTCGAATGGCAGTATCTATATATTTGCTGAGATTGAAGGCACCTTCTCCAGTACCGGAATTCTCTTCACCTGCCTCGTTACCCTGAGTGCTAATCGTTTGAGCACTTAGCACGATTTGTTGACCAAACTGCTGTTGATCATTCTGCTGCTGGTCAGACTGTCGTTGACCCTTCTGCCCAGCAGTCTGGTCTGGGCCAGTAGATTTCTTAGCGAAAACTGATTTCAGCATTTTCACGCCTACTTAAAAAAGTAGTTCAAATATAGAAAGTAGACCTTCAATAGGACTGTTGGTGACTGTTCTAACAATGTCTCTGACGGTCGTCACGATATCGCGAGTCCTAGAACCCGTTGATTTACCGACCACAAGAATATCTCGGTGTTGCATCAGAGGATTGGTATCCGGATTAACAGGTGCTTCAAAATCGACGGCAACATCTCGACTGCTTACAGAACCATCCGGGTTAAGGCTAAGCAATGCAACTTTACTTTTGTTCGCTTGTTTACTAAAGCCGCCTGCCAAGATTAAGATCTCATTTAAGGTGGTGTCTGAAGCAACTGTCACTAAGCCTGGGTTAGTGACTTCACCCATAATGTTGATGTTGATCACTTCGCTAGAAAATTTAGCTGATGCAATTTGTTGAGCGGTTTCAAAATTAATGTCCGTTGTTTCATTTAAGACAATAGTATCGCCATCTTGAAGTGGGATATCTTGGCTAAGATCGCCAGCTATGAGCAGTTCCCACAGGCTTACACTCACTGCTCGCTGACGATGATCGGGCGTGAGGCGATAAATCTGAACATCTTCTAAATTCGTTTTCTCTGTAATTCCGCCTGCTTGCTCAATGAGACTTGTTAGTGTCGGTGATTCTCCGTGATTTGGCGTTAGGCTGTAGGTTCCTGGTCTTCTAATCTCGCCTACGACAGCGACTCGCAGGGGACTCATTTCAGCCAATATGACTTCTACAACTGGCTCAACCAAGATTTGCTCTGTTTTGTATCGGGTAGCTATGCGGGTGGCTGCTTCTTCGAGCGTAAGCCCCCATAGAGGAACAGAACCTAGCACAGGTAAGTTGACACTTCCATCGCCTAGTACCTGAAATTGGGTGCTGTATTCCGGTACATTGGCTATCCATAAAGAGATGATATCCCCATTAGTTAGCCTGTAAGAATCAGACACAATGGTATTGAGCCCGCCTTCTAAAATGTTAGGGAGCGGCAGCGACGGGTTCGAAAAGACGTCCGGCGAAACCGATGTTGAACTTGGCATTGCTTCTGGGGTGCTGATATCTGGACGTTTTACAGTTGCTGGGAGGATGGGTAATTCTTCTACATTTATATTGACTTGACCGTCTAGTGGCTGAGCGATCGCAGAGTTTCCCAAGCAAATATAAGCGCCGATGGCAGCTTGTATCGTCCTAGTGCAGACTGTTATTAGTGCCTTTGATGATGAAGATGGCTGTTTAAAAGTCTCCATTTTCGATGCTTTTTTCATTAGGGTTGAGTCTCAGCAAACGGTGATGATGGGGCTAGAACGCTGAGAGAAAGGTGAAACGGCACGCTGTGTAACTTTAAATTAACCCCGCAGAACGGAACACTGTATTCATATCAATTATTCCCAATAAATATAACAACTACTGTCAAAAACTACTGTCAAGGAATACCCTTAAAGAAGCACATGGACGTATACTCAAACGCAAACATGTGGGATATAGGCTGAGGTTGTTTGTAGGGAACCTATTCTATAGCCATGACATCATCAGGCGTTTCTGAATTAAGGATTAGCGCAGGACGCAGCCATCGTCAGTATTGGCAGGATTTGTGGAGTTATCGTGAGCTATTTTATTTCTTAGCATGGCGTGATATTTTAGTGCGCTATAAGCAGACAATGATTGGTGTTGTCTGGGCATTACTGCGTCCTTTTTTAACCATGGTGGTTTTGAGCGTAGTCTTCGGTAGCCTGGCAAAACTGCCCTCTGAGGGTGGTGCGCCCTATCCTATTTTAGTTTTTTCAGGGATGCTGCCCTGGCAATTTTTCTCTAATTCTCTGACAGGAGCCAGTAACAGTCTGATCTCTAATGCCAATCTTATTTCCAAGGTTTATTTCCCTCGGCTAATTGTGCCAACAAGTGCGGTCATTGTAAGCTTTGTAGATTTTCTGGTTTCAGTGATTATTCTGATGGGGCTAATGATCTGGTACAACTTTGTTCCTAGTTGGCATATTTTGACGCTGCCAGTCTTTGTAGCGATCGCCTTTGCAGCTTCTATGGGAGCTGGCCTATGGCTCGCGACCCTCAATGTACAATATCGAGATTTTCGCTATATTGTTCCTTTTATTGTTCAGTTTGGGCTATATATTTCTCCTGTCGGGTTTAGCAGTAGTGTTGTGCCTGAGCAGTGGCGCTGGCTATATTCTCTCAATCCTATGGTTGGTGTTATTGACGGATTTCGCTGGGCTATTTTGGGAGGCGACACCCCCCTACATTGGCAGGGGTTTGCACTATCTACCAGTTTAGTACTGGTGTTATTAGGCTTTAGTATTCATTACTTCCGCGCCTACGAGAAAACATTCGCTGACGTCATTTAATTATTTGAGCTGTCTATTCTGATGTCAGATATTGCTATTCACGTTGAAAATTTAGGAAAACAGTACTGCTTAGGCCATCAGTCTAAGGAAAAGTACAAATCTTTTCGTGATGAAATTGCGAAGGGTGCTCAATCTATTAAACAACGGATTTTACCCTGGGGAGATCGTTCTCGTAAACAGAACGATCATACATTTTGGGCTTTAAATGACCTGAGTTTTGAGGTAAAGCAGGGCGATCGCATCGGTATTATTGGCCATAACGGCGCGGGTAAATCGACTCTGCTTAAAATTCTTAGTCGCATTACCGAACCTACCAAAGGTGAGATTAGAATCAGAGGCAAAGTTGCTAGCCTACTCGAAGTGGGAACTGGCTTTCATCCAGAGCTGTCGGGGCGTGAAAACATCTTCCTCAATGGCGCAATTTTGGGTATGGGTAAAGCTGAGATTGCCCACAAATTTGATGAAATTGTAGCATTTGCCGAGGTAGAGAAGTTTTTAGATACCCCGGTAAAACGGTATTCGTCAGGCATGTATGTGCGGTTAGCCTTTGCGGTAGCAGCACACTTAGAGCCGGAGATTTTAGTGGTAGATGAAGTCTTAGCAGTGGGAGACATTGCCTTCCAAAAGAAATGTCTAGGCAAAATGGAAGATGTCGGCAGGGAAGGCCGCACCGTTCTCTTTGTTAGCCATAACATGGCCACCTTAGAGCGGCTATGTCCTAAGGCGCTAGTGCTAAACCATGGTCAGCTAATGTTTCAGGGCGCTGCTGAAGAAGGCATTAAGCTTTACATGGATCAGTTTGGTCAACCTAATACCGCAACGGCTAAGTCAGCAAGCTACTCAGAGTTACACCAAATGGGACTATGTGAACCCACCGTTGAACTTATAGAAAATGGAAAAAATATCGATTTAGAAGTATCAGTTGCCGTTGAGTCACAGCGAGAGCAGAAGGGCGTAGGTATATCGATTGCTTTATTTACTCAAACAGGAAATCGCGTAGCTGGAATTGGCCCACGGCTCCACCGTAAGATGCTGCCAATGTTCAAAGGTAAACTTGTTCAGAAGTTTCAATTCTTGGCTATTGATGAAAAACTTGCTGGCGGTAATTATCTCATTTCATTGAGCCTTAGACGGCCACAAGTTGAGATAATTGTTGATCTTCCCTACATTCTAAGCTTTAACCTTACCCCTAAAATAATTTATCCTGATGGTGTTCCTTATTGTTATAGGGACTTTGGAACGGTTCTACTAAAGCCAGATATTACAATAAGTGCTCCTCAACAGGTCATCTCGTTAGTTTAATGAGATGACCTGTAACGAAGTTTCTAAAGAATTTCGATCACACAACTGACAAGTGACACTTATCCGAGAATTATAAAAGTTGTTATGATGTGAGCTACAGCTATGAACAGTAAAAAAATTATTTTTGTGGGAGGATTACACCGTTCGGGGACTTCTCTTCTACACCAAATTCTTCGGTCACATCCTGATGTTAGTGGATTTCACAATACAGGCGTTCCGGAGGATGAGGGACAGCATCTTCAATCTGTATATCTACCGGCTGCTGCATTTGGAGGACCCGGTCGTTTTGGATTTAGGAAAGATGCTTTGATGGATGAAAATCATCCACTGGCTACAACCAAAAATGCAGACAAGCTATGGCAGGAGTGGAGTCAATATTGGAATCTTGACAAGCCATTTTTAGTTGAAAAATCCCCTCCGAATCTATTAAGAACTAGATTTTTGAATCAACTTTTTCCTGAATGCAAAATTGTGATTGTGCTACGACATCCTATAGCCGTCGCTTATGCAACTAAAAAATGGTGCAAAAGTCCCATCCCGCTTCTGATTGAACACAATTTACGCTGTTATGAACAATTTTTTACTGATTCACATTCACTAAGTAATATCTATCTTCTGAGGTATGAAGAATTTGTTGCAGAGCCCAAAAAGCATGTTAGTGCTTTGCTTGAATGGATTGGATTACAATCTTTTCAAAATTCAGTCAGAGTTAATAGCAACGTTAACAGAAAATACTTTCAGGAATGGCAGAACGTTGCCAAAACTCCCATCAAAAAATCACTTTTTGATGCATTTTCAAACTATAGAAAATTCGATAAACGGGCAAGTCGATTTGGATATAGCTTCAGTACGCCAGAAGCGTTAGCTGTTTTAAAGAGATGAATTGAAAGGACATGACATAGTTCGTTCTAGCGTTTATTCTCCCCCAAACCCAAAACTTAACAAAAGGCTTATAAGTGTCTATGGTAAAACTTCGAAAGACATACATTATCTGTGCAACTCAGCGCAGTGGCAGTACCTTGCTCTGTCGTTTTCTTGAGAACTCAGGTCTCGCAGGACATCCTGCTGAGTTTTTGTTGCCAAATGACAAAGCTGAAGCTGAGTTTGGTCAGCACTTTCCCGATAGCGGCTACGACGAATATATCCAATCTCGAATGGTTCATTTTGCTTCCGACAACGGAGTCAGCGGTGTCAAAATTATGAACAATACTTGGCAAATGATGATGGAGCGACTACGGCAGCAGCCAAAATATGCTGGCTATTCTGAGCAGCAAATTATCCTTAGCCTCTTTCCACAGGCAAGTTTTATTTTTATCACTCGCCGAGAAAAAATCAGACAAGCAATTTCTCTTAGCCGTGCGGAACAAACGGCTGTTTGGGAAAAACACAGTTCTAGTAGGGCTACCGAAAATACTCAAAAGCATTCTAAAGCAAAAGATCTCCATCCATTTTATGTAAAAAGTGCGCTGAAACGTGTGGGTGATCGCGAGCAGTTCTGGGTTAACTTTTTTCATGAAAACAGTATCCAACCAATAGAAATAGACTATGAAAATCTGATTGAAAACTATCGGGAGATAGTGCCTAAAATTCTTGATTTCATCGGCATTTCCTATCCAAAAACATTACAGATTACTCAAAATAAACTCAAGAAACAATCTGATTTTTACACAGAGTTTTTAATCCTTTACTATCACACATATTTTTTGTTCTATCGCTATTTGCCTAAGCCATTGTTTAGCAAATTACGATGGTTAAAAAATCGATTGGTTACTCCATGAAGATTGCACTTGTCAGCTATGAATACCCGCCAGATACAAGCTATGGCGGGATTTCGACTTATGTATACCAAGCCGCTCATATGCTAGTGAAGGCTGGGCACCTAGTAGAAGTTTTTACCGCTAGCCCCACTCGTACAGGCTCCTGCCAAGAATCAGGAATTAACGTACATCGTATTTGCCTGCATCGGAAGCAGCGATTACGCTTTGGCAATGAGATTACATCTACCTTTATAGATCGTCACCGGCAGATTGGCTTTGATATATTTGAAGGGCCAGAGATAGGTGCTGAGACTCGAGGCATTGCACAGCACTTACCTACCCTACCGCGAGTAGTTAAGCTTCATACACCTCAGTGCTTAATCAATCAGCTCAATCAGATAAAACCGACCTTAAAGATGCGGTTTCGCCGAAACATAGGTGCGTTTCGACGGCGGCAATGGCCAAAACCCTTTCCTCAGCCCCACTATGATCGAGAGCAAGATTTAGAGCGATACTATACGCTCAGCGCAGATGAAATTACGACACCGTCTAAAGCTTTAGGCGATTTGCTAATTGATCGTTGGCAGTTGCCACCCCATCGGGTATTCACAGTACCAAATCCCTATGTCCCGAGCGCTGAATTGTTGAACTTACCAGTTTTACGAAGTTCACTGAACAGTGATCGCAAAGTTGTTACATTTGTAGGGCGTTTAGAGCAGCGCAAAGGGATTTTAGATTTAGCGCTAGCCATTCCTCAGATATTAAGACATTTTCCCCCAGTGACCTTTCGCTTTGTGGGCGCAACAGACCTCTCTCCGGAGCCTCCGGAGACAATGCAATCATATTTAGAAAGAAGATTGCGATCGCACCGTACTTCTCTAGATTTTACCGGCCCCGTTTCCCTAGAGAGTATCCCAGAAATTTTAGCAAAAACAGATATTTGTGTTTTTCCTAGCCATTGGGAAAACTTTCCAAATGTCTGCTTAGAGGCAATGGCTGCTGGCAAAGCCATCGTAGGAAGCAATGCGGGTGGCATGGCCGAAATGCTTTGTGATGGCAAAACTGGCATTTTGATAACGCCTCATCAACCGCAACAAATTGCCCAGGCGGTGATCCATCTGCTAAAAGATAATTCTCTTTGCGCGCAGCTAGGTGCTGCTGCCCGTGAGCGAGTATGTACTGAATACAATACTGATAAAATTAGCGCCTTGCAGATTGCTAGCTACGAGCGAGCAATCCAGAGTAAACAGCGCCGTCAATCCAAAGATCGTTGCGTCGCCTGAGCAATCACCTGCCTGGCTAAGGTGACAGCATATATTATAGATTTTATGTATCGGGTCATATGTATACGCATCATAAATGCGAGAAACAAACCTGATCGTATACTTATGGTTGATACAACTAAGAAGAGACTGTTTGCCAGCGCGTGTGTATCCGTAGAACCTCATGTATCTATAGAACAATGTCATTACTTAAGCTGTCAGTGATTCTGTGTACCCACAACCCCAGAGAAGACTACCTAAGCCGTGTGTTAAAAGCCCTGGCTCAACAAACCCTTCTTCATGCCAATTGGGAACTGCTGGTTATAGACAATGCAAGTCAAACATTGCTCGCCGATCAGTTAGATCTTAGCTGGCATGAGCAGGGACGAGTTATCCGAGAAGATACTCTAGGTCTAACTTCAGCACGGTTAACAGGCATACGTGAATCTCAAGGTGAGATACTAGTATTTGTTGATGATGACAATGTTTTAGACCCGAATTATTTAACTGAAATCAGCCTTATTTCGCAAGAATACCCTCGCATAGGCGCCTTTTCGGGAAAGTCAATTCCTGAGTATGAAATTTCTCCAGAACCCTGGATTAAAAAATTTCAACAGGTGATGGCCCTGCGAGATTTGGGAGAATGCATTGTAATCTCAAGTCAGCCATCTCAACAACCCACATCTCAGCGTCAGAGTTATCCTGATTGTGCGCCAGTGGGAGCAGGAATGGTGATTCGTCGAGCAGCCTTTGTTGCCTATTTATCTAACGCTCACACTGATCTAGCCAAGCTCAGTTTGGGACGAAAAGGTAGTCAACTCACCTCAGGAGAAGATAACGATATTATTCTAACGATTCTTGAGAATGATTGGAGCGTTGGCTATTTTCCACAGCTCCGCTTGACCCACCTAATTGCAGCTAATCGCCTTAATAAAACGTACATGGCTAAGTTAAACCGAGCGGCGACCCGCTCTTGGGTACAGGTATTAGATATGCATGGGATTCGTAACTGGCCAAAAATTTCTCGTTGGAGTTTGATTCCCAGAAAAATGAAAGCATTCCTTGCCCAGCGCGCCTGGAAAAACACTGAAGCCTATATCCACTGGTGTGGCAGCTGTGGCCTACTAGAAGGTCAAGCTAATTTATCTTAGGCATATGCTCCCTATGAGTTTAAATATCTCCTGTCGTCGTTTTAGTCAACATTTAGGGTTAGGCGTATTGGCCTATCGCCTATTTTTCGCACCGCTTGGTTTTCTTAAGAAATGGTCGCAGCGGGGGATGATTCCCTTTCTTATAGACAGATGGCAAAAGCATCAGATGGAAATGGCTGCACTTCGCTTAGTACCCTCACAAACCTGTCGCTCCGGCCCCGTTTATGAAGTGCATTTCCTCAGTGGTGAACGTTTTTGGTATCAAACAAGTTTTTGCTTTTACTCCTTATTACAACAAACAAACCTGAATTTGAAGCTAGTTGTCTATGACGATGGTACGCTATCGCAGACGTATATAGAAAAGATTATAAAAACCTTTCCAACAGCAAGTATCGTCACAGCCCAAGAAATCCAGGAGAGATTAGACAAGCATCTACCGGCCGAAAAATTTCCTTATCTGCGATCGCGTCGTTTAGAGTATCCAAACCTTCGCAAGCTAACAGATATTCATGTAGGCGCTAGCGGTTGGAAATTGGTTTTAGATTCAGACATGCTGTTTTTCCATTCTCCTATAGAACTCTTGAGTTGGATTGAATCGCCCAGTGAGCCTTGCCACATGATAGATACTGAAACAGCCTATGGTTATTCTAATTCTCTGATGACGACCCTAGCGGGCCTAGAGATTCCAGAACAAATAAATGTAGGTATCTGTGGCCTCAAGAGTGACATGCTGAACTGGGATGAGTTAGAAGACTGGTGTAAACAAATGATTGAGACCGAAGGCACTCATTATTTTCAAGAGCAAGCCATGATTGCGATGCTCATGGCTCGCCACTCATGCAGTGTGATGTCGGCAGAAGAGTATATTGTGATGCCAAAAGAACAAGAGGTGTCCGCCCCGACGGCAAAGATGCATCACTATGTTGCCGATTCTAAACCGTGGTATTTCAGACATGGATGGCAGCAGGTTTTAGCCTCTGATACATAGAACTTGCCCTAGCGTTAAAGAATGACGCTTTTTGGCCTTGATGAGTAAGAAATTAAGACAATACGTTTATATTATAGGAAGTCTGTTGGTAGCCGTATGCTAATGTCTCGATCGTCAGCAAAGCTGCTGACAAAAGTAGAAGAATACCAATGTCGAACTGAGAATTGGTTAGTTGATCGCCAAGTTTTAAAGAGCCAAAGCGACTATCAAAAGTTTGTGATAGTTTGCAATATTAGAACAGGTTCGACTTTGCTTAGTTCTTTGCTATCGAGCCATCCACAGGTGGTTTGTTTTTTTGAATTATTTCATCGTCATTTAGAGTCTATTCCTTTTTCTGTCCCAGGGTATCAGGCAAAGGGAAATCGGCAGGACATTGTTAATATGAGAAATGCCGATCCGGTTCAGTTTTTAAAAACAGAGATTTACAAGCCTCAGCAACAGAAGATGAGGGCTGTAGGGTTCAAATTGCTCTATCCGCAGTGTCGTCAGGATAATCCTTGGTGGAACGAGCCTGAGTTTGATCGATGGTGGGAACGGGTAGGGCGTGAGCCTAGCTGGGCTAGTGCCAAATCTGACCTTTGGAAATACTTACAAGAGAATACAGATATTGCCATTATTCATCTTAAACGCAAAAACTTATTGCGTAGTAAGCTATCAGGCTTGATTGCTCAGACCTCTGGTAAGTGGGGGGTAGGAGCTACCGGAGGCATCGGCACCATGGCTTCCAAAATTCAGGTAAATCTTGACTTTAAGGAATGTTTGAGTGACTTTGAAGCGCATCGCCGTATGGAGACTGAAGCAGACGAATTTTTTACACATCATCGCAAGCTTGATCTCACTTACGAAGAACTCGTAGGTGATTTATATGCTACGAGTCAAAAAGTTCAAAATTTTCTGAGTGTGGATCAACATTCGCTTAAAGCTAAAACTCAAAAACAATCTAAATGGCCTTTGTCAGAGGTTATTACTAACTATGATCAGTTAAAACAAAATTTTTCAAACACACCTTGGCATGACTTATTTGACGAATAATTTTTATTGAACTCAAGTTTTCTCGTAAAGGACTTTGCAGTACAGGAAACTTTTTGTGGGGAAAATTTGTTTGTGGTGTGTTGGCATTCATTTTATGGTTAGGTCAGCTTCATTCTATTAGACTCTATTGGTTGTCATGAAAAAACCTCTTGTATCTGTTGTCGTTGCTGCCTTTAATGCAGAACCTTGGTTGGCTGAAACTCTCGATTCCGTTTTGGCCCAAACTTGGAAAAATATTGAGATTATCGTTGTAGATGACGGCTCACAAGATGAAACCTTAGCCGTTGCCAAGCAATACGAGTCACCTCAAGTCATTGTGATCCATCAGAAAAATCAGGGGCAATGTGCTGCTTCGAATCATTGTTTGAAAGTGGCACAGGGTGATTTTATTCAATACCTAGATGCTGATGATTTGCTAGCTCCAGATAAGATTGAGCATCAGTTGAATCTCTTGAAACGTCAGCCTGCTGGCTATATAACAAGTGCTTCATGGGCAAGGTTTTATCGCTCACCTGAAGAGGCAACCTTTAAAGAACAAGCGCTATGGGCTGATTTTTCACCTGTAGACTGGCTGCTTTGCGCTTGGGAAAATCATTTGATGATGCATGGGGCTGCTTGGTTACTACCTCGGGATATTGTTGAGAAAGCCGGGCCGTGGGATACTCGCCTATCGCTGATCAATGATTTCGATTACTTCTCACGGGTGATTTTGGCGAGCCAAGGGATTGTCTTTTGCAAGGCGGCACGCACTTACTATCGGTCGGGGTTAGATAGTAGCTTAAGCGGCCAAAAAAACCCTACTGCGTGGAAATCAGCCTTTTTGTCATTGAGCAAAGGAACCAGTCATTTGCTTGCTGCGGAAGATAGCCATCGGGTAAAACAAGTTTGTGCCAATGTCTTTCAGCGGTTTATCTATGAGGCTTACCCGGCCGTGCCCGATCTGCAAGCGCAGGCTGTGTTAAAAGTAGAACAGTTTGGTGGTGCGACCCTTCAACCGAAAGGAAGCCCTTGGTACAACAAAGTATCTCAGGTTTTGGGTTGGAAACAGGCTAGCCGCCTGCGCAATTACTTTCGGAATCAACAGCACTTATTGTCTCAGACCCGAATAGCCAGAAGTTAAATAGCTAAATCCTGAATAACCCAAACCTGAATATTTTAAGCTAGAAACCTATTTAATCAGGTTTTACGACAGAACTATTATGGCAAAGATTTTGATCTTAATTGGGGGGCATCTTTGTACAGCCCCTCGACCTCAAAAAGAGGCTGCCGCATTTGCCTCGGCGGGCCATGATGTAACAGTCTGTGGAGTCTGGTTTGATGATGCCTTGGCCATGCGCGATCGCAAACTGTCTGGGCAACAATCCTATTCGTTCGACATTGCGCTAGATTTTCGACCTAGTCAGCCTAGTTTAACCCGTTTGTCGGTACGTTTGCAGCACCGCTTAGCAAAGGAAGGGTTTCAGCACTGCGGCATTTTTTCACCTGCTTTATTGGGATATGGCGCTAAAGCCTTACTACGCAAAGCCCAACACATCCGCGCGGATCTGACTATTGTGCATTCAGAAGCGGGGTTGTGGGTTGGGAAACAACTGATTCAAAAAGGCTATGCTGTTGGGGTTGACTTCGAGGATTGGTTCTCTAGAGATTTGTTGCCTAGTGCTATTAAAACCCGTCCTATAGATAAAATCCAGCAGTTAGAGAAATATCTAATGCAGCGTTGCACGTTTAAGCTGACGACATCGCAAGTGATGGCTAATGCCCTGGCAAAGACTTATGAAGCCAACTCTCCCCAAGTTATTTACAATGTATTTCCTCGCGCTGACGGGGTAGCACCAAAATTATTAGAACTGTCACAGCCGCTTAAGTTGCATTGGTATTCTCAAACAATTGGGCCGGGCCGAGGGCTAGAAACGCTCTTTGCGGCTCTCCCCTACCTCAAAGATTCAGTTGAGATTCATCTTAGAGGGAATTATCCACCCAGCAGCCAAGCGTGGATGGAGCCTATGATTCCAACGGAATGGCGATCTCGTGTGAATATTCACGATGCAGTGAGCAATGCCGAGTTGCCTTTACGAATTGCCGAATATGACATTGGATTAGCACTGGAAATGTCTGAGTGCGAAAGCCGATATTACACCGCCACCAATAAACTGTTTCAGTACATGCAAGCAGGCCTTGCCGTAATTGCATCTGATACCGCCGGACAGCGAGAAATTATGAACCAAATGCCGGATGTAGGTACACTAATTGCATGCAATAGTCCTTCTGAATTAGCTGCTGCAATTAATCAATACGGTCATCATCGCAGTAAACTTCAGAAAGTGAGACAAAGTGCCTACAGAGCAGGGCAGGAAGTATTTTGTTACGAAACTCAGATACCTACCCTCTTATCAGCATTGAATCACACGATATCGCAAAATTAAAGTCTGGCAGGAGTGCCTTAAAATTTGGCTTAGAGCTATGTTAGTTAGAGTTGTAAGCAACAGCCAAAGCTGGGGATAAGTTCTTTCAAGATTGCTTCTTACGCCGGGACACCGGACTGTGTTCTGGCGCCGATAGCTCGACATCCACGGTTACTGAGCTATTGTGGCAACTGAACCATATCACGGATATTGCCTTTTACTCCACCCACGCCCTCGTTGAACTGACGGTCTTGCCTATGAATCTTCATTAACATGCCGTGTTTCGGAGTCATCACAATGATTCCAGCGCGATCAATCGGATTTTTGGGTACAAACTGTAGGCGATATCGCTGTAGCAGCATCGCCAAAACAATTTTGATCTCCATCATTGCAAAGCCAGCACCAATGCAAATGCGAGGCCCAGCACTAAACGGATTGTATTCATAGGCGGTCGGTGCAATCGTCTCCCAGCGGCTAGGATCAAACGATTCTGGATTAGGGTAAAGCTCACTCATATGATGCGTTTGGCTGATGCTGACCAATACTTCTGTTCCTTCTGGTAGGCTGTAACCACCGAGTTCTGTGGGCTTTGCGGTGACGCGTCCATTCCAGGGTACGGGAGCCAGCACACGCATGCTCTCTTTAACTACTCTGTCTAATAGTGGTAATTGTTGTAGCTTCTCTAGGCTGGGGGCTTCTCCTTGAAGCACCGCTGCTAGCTCATCAACAACATCGGCCATTATCTGTGGATGCTGTGATAACAAAAATAGAGTCCAGGTGAGGGCGTTGGCACTGGTTTCATGCCCGGCGACGAATATTACGCCTACATGGCCGAGTAGCTCTTCTTCGGTGAGCCCTGTTTTTGTTTCCTCATCTTGGGCCTGCATCAACATAGAGAGTACGTCGGGTTCGTCGCTGCCACGTTGTTTTTTGGTTGCTATTAGCCCTCGTACTACGCTCTCGTATTGTGCAGCCAAACTCAAATAGCGATGCCACGCTAAACCTGGCAGATCCAATCGCAGTAGTTTTATTGATGGGCTCACCTGCAACATGAACGCTTCTTGAATAATGCTTCCTGTTTTGCCGCCTTTGCTCCCAACATCTTCTCCAAAGAGGGATTTTGTTGCAATGCGCAGGGTGACCTGCCGCATGAAGGCAGAGATATCTTTTATTTGATCTGGATCTGGATCGACGGCCAGCTGATTCAATTCATCTTCGGTAATGGTTACCATATCTTGAGCGTAGCTTTGTAAACGCTGACGATGAAAGGCTGGCATCATCAGCTTTCGCTGTTGGAGATGCCGGTCGTCGTTGTCGGCGAAAATACCTACCAGGAAATGTCTGAGCGGCTTTGTGCGTTCTGAATGGTTGCGTAGGCGGTATAGCGGGCCGGTTAGAGGGCCTTTATGGTATACATCTTGCTGAGTGGTGACCTGACGGGTGAGTTCAGGTCCACAGGCGAAAACAGTCCCTGGGCAGGCTGACCGAGATGAATAGAGCCGAGTACCGCCGCCTTCTACGAGGGAAACCAGGTTGCCATATTCGTTGAACAGCTGTCGTGTATAGCCGACAGAGTCTTTAACAAACTGTAAGGTGTTCAGCGTTCTACCAATTAGGGGCAGGGGCTTTGGGCCGGGGATGTCATAGGCTAGGGGGCGGGGAATGGGGGCTGTCATAGGGCATTTTCATCAATTGTGGTAACGGGAAAAAGTGACTCACGATTTTGATTGGCGTAGGCTTGCCTTTTTCCTTGAATACGTGGGAACCACGCCATATCCTTCAGAACTTTATCCTATCTCAAGCGATGTAGCAGAGGAACACCTCTATCCGTCTTAATTCTTACGAATGGGAAGTGTCTATGCTGTCGAGCATGAAAATTTTTCGGATTTCAAAAAAATGTGCTCAACCTGCATACCTGTTCCAAGTCGTCCTAAGTAAAGAGTGGAGGGGATAACCTCTTTGAAACACACAACCTTGTAAAGATTAGGAAAGTCAACTCATGAACGTCATCAAACTCTCTAGCTCTCTCTTGGCAACGACAGGTCTTCTTTTCACGTCATTACCTGCATTTGCTGGTCCCTTTGATACTGTTTCCCCTGGCATTTTTGCTACTCCTGGCACCTTGATTACGCCTGGTACAGTGGGGGCCGGTACAGTGGGTACGGCTGAAACGACTCCTGAGGCTAACCAATCTGAAAATGTCGGCAACAGCGAGGTACAAGGATTGGGCGACCATGACTCTTGGGTAAGCCAAGACCTCCTCGTAGAAGACCCGCGAGCCCTCTGTAGTGATGTGGGATTAGGAAACAACACAGTTGCTAGTAGCTTGCAATCCAGTAATAGCAGCTCATCTAGCTCTCGCAATACTTCTTCCAGTGCATCTAGCGGCGGCGGCGGCGGTGGTGTCAGCATCCTTGGGATTGGCGTTAGCGGCAGTGGGCAAAGAAGCGATCGCAGCAGTAATAGCAATTCTCAAAACCATAACAACCGCGAGTCTACAGCCAACACATTTGAGTCCTCTACGGTAGAAGTGGGTCAAAACTGCGACGCCTTCGTAGAAGCTGCGGCTGCCCGAGACATGAACTATGAAGACAACCTAACTGAGCGCTACCGCATTCGCTCTGGCCGTCGTGGCGAACAGGTTGACAGTCTCCTAGAGCGCTAAGGCGGGTGTTCAACCGATTGCTTAACATCTGCTTACAGCTGTTGGTGCGATTCGTCACCAGCAGCTGTCTCTCCTATTGCGGAATTTCTTGTCATGGATGTCAAACTGATGAATGTCAAACTGGTAAATGTCAGACTATTTTTTGCCTGCGGTACAGCACTGATACTGTGGCCTCTATTCTCTTTTCAGGCTCAAGCGAGAGAAACCCTATCTAAAACACAGCATGAAAACGCCGAGATTGTCCGTGAATTACTATTGTTGAATGGAACGCAATTCACTGCGCCTGATATATCATCATCTCGTAGTTTTTCCTCGCCGAGAATTATTGTTCGCTGCGATCATCTGACCCGGTATGAACATGAAAATCGCTATGAATCTGAAGACTTTTTTGAAAACGCCGATGGGCAAAGCAGGCGCTGGGAACACCAGCAGCAGCATTCAGCCCAGAGCCGTTCTAGCATTCGTGAAATTTTGCGCGATCGCACTGGCAGCCGCTCGCTCATTATTGAAATCCAAGGACAGTGCAATGATATTCGGCTACAGGTCGAGCCACCTTCAAGTCTTTCGCACCCGCCGTTGCCGCTGCCCTATCCGCATTCAAGTCAACCATCTAATACCGATCAATACCCCGACCAATACCCCGATCAATATCTGGATCAACACCTAGAGCAATACCAGGACTGGTATGAGAACCAAATAACCGAGGGAAATATCCCTTGGATCGTTCGTCCGGGATCGGGTTGGCACTGGCTTTTGCGCGATCGCCAAGACACGCCTTAAAAGAAATTTTTCATAACAGGTACATACCAGATAGATGCCTGGTGCATATCTATCTAAGTCCGTCCCTATAAAAGAGTAAGGGCAACCAACCGCCTCAAGCTACACACTTTATCCTTAAAAAGGAGCCGGTAAAAATGAAAACTCCAACGCTTTTAAAATTGGTCATTGCACTCTCAGCAGCAGCTACCATCGGCGGGCAAATGTCACCCGTTGCCGCCGAGATCACACCTGTCTCAACCATTGCCGAACAACCGACTGCCGAACCTGTAGAACAACCCACAATCGACACATTAACTTCCTCACAGAGACCTATCGCACCGAGAACGAATCTATTGCCCCAGCCGACAACTGTTACCATTCCAGCAAGCACAGGCGTCATTGTCAGCTTTTTGGCCCCGGTTTCTATTGATGCCGATGAAGGTGCCTATCCTGTCACCCTACCGCTTTCGCAAGCGATTACAGATGCGCAAGGGAATGTAATTGTGCCTGAAAACAGCCCTGTGAGCGTTATCATTCAGCCAGAAGACGGCGGTGCCAGAGTCATTGCTCAGTCCATTGTGATCGGCGGGCAAATTGTCCCTATTCAAGCCAAGAGCCCCATTATTCCAGGAACTACTATCACCCATGTCCGTGCCAATGACCGTGCTGCCGACAATGGCGCAACTATCGGGCGAATGGCCGCCAGTGGTTTTGGCTTCCTCAATGGTGGCGATCCTGATGCTTTTGATCGAGGCGGTATGCTGGGTAACTTAATCGGCATGGTCGCGGGTCGCCAGGACGAAAGTTCACGGATCGTTCAAATTCCCCAGGGGAGCGTTTATGTGCTGGCACTCGAAACATCCATTACACTCGGTCGTTAGCAGCCTGCCGCCTAAATTTAGGTAAAGGTTTTCACCCATACCCATGAGGGTGCCTCCTACAGCCCACTCTTGCTCGTAAAATAACAGCGATCGCTTAGGTGTCTTGAACTCATGCCTGTCAGTATCGGCACTAGCCAGCCTACTTCTCCAACCCAAAACCCAACAGAGCGTTCTTCCCACAATCCCTCAGCCGATTCTGTGCTCTGGCTACTATTGGTGGGCGTAAACCACTACCAAGACACTAGCCTGCCCGACCTACGTTACTCAGCAGTCGATTGTCAGGGCCTTAGCGAAGCTCTTAACGACGCCACTCCGGCATTTTCCTATCAAAAAATTCGGGTGCATTATGATGGCGCTTTGCAGCCACCAACATTGGCGAGCGTCCAAGCGAGTCTTGAACAGATCGTCACCAAGGCTCAGCCCCAAGATACGATTTTGTTCTACTTTTCGGGGCATGGTATTCAAACGACAGCAGCAGTCTCTGAAGCAGTTTCTGAGGCTCCGCAAGCTGTTCTTTGCTTCAGCGATACTCAAAAAGAGAATTTATTAGAAACAGGTCTGAGCCTTCAGTTTCTCCTTAGGGCATTGAATCGTAGCGCTGCCCGACAGCAGCTTGTATGGCTAGATGCCTGTCACAGTGGTGACATGACCCTACGGGGAACCACCGTAGATGTGTTGCGACGGCAGGCTGCTCAAAGTAGCGGGTTCTACGCACTTCTCTCCTGCGATCAAGACCAGCGTTCTTGGGAATTTCCCCAGCTAGGTCATGGGGTATTTACCTACTACCTGATGCAGGGGCTGCGCGGAGAAGCCGCCAATGCCCAAGGCGCGATTTCGGCAGATAGCTTATATCGCTATGTGTACTATCAAACGCTGCGCTATATTGACAAAACCAATCAACAACTGCGGGTTATCAATCAGCAAAAGCGCAGTCGCGGTGACTTTCATCTGCAAACAGAATATCCCCTACAAACCCCTAAGCGAATTGTAGAAGGGGTGGGTGAAAGTGTGCTGGTGCTGAAGGCAAAGGCCGCAGCCAGAGCATATCCACGTCGGGCAATTTTAGTCGATGGGCTCAGAGATACAGGGACAAGCCTGGCGTTGAGTAAGGTCTTGCGCCAAAGTGGCAATTTTGAGGTGAGCTATTGGCCTCAACCCGGAGGTAAATGGGCAAATGTGCGCGCCAGCATACGGCAGTGTTTGGGATTCGCAAAGGGGCCAAATAGCGGCGTAGAACCGGGTACTGTTCTGTTGTATTTGCGCGGAGAGCTGAAAACACTGCCCTCTGGGGAAGCGGTTTTGGTGCTGCCTGAGAGTACACAGGTGAGTCGTTCATGGTTGCGCCAGGTACTGCGCGACGCCGCAATTTCTCAGCAAATTGTTGTTTTAGATTTCCCTGAAGCCGAGAATTTAGATGCCTGGGTAGAAGATCTCCGCGCTGATACTGACCGCGCTCAGTGCTTACTGGCGGCGGCTTCAACCGGAAAATCTCCTCATATTTTCTCTCAGATACTCTTAGAGTCTTTGACAGCGGCGGAGCTACAGGAAGGTATGCCCGCAGCGGGATGGATTACGCAGTTACAGGGGCGGCTAGCCTTGAGCGCCATTACCCCCTATTTTTGGCTGACGGGGAAGGAGGTGATAGAAGTGCTGCCGGGGAAGAGTACTGCCCAAGCCGAGGCGGTAGCGGTAGATATTGGGCTGTGTCCGTATAGGGGGTTGCGGGCGTTTGATGAAGCGGATGCGGCTTTTTTCTTTGGGCGATCGCAGCTTGTACAGCAGCTATTACAGGCTATCAACCAACAGTCCTTTTTGGCGGTTGTGGGTGCTTCTGGGAGTGGTAAGTCGTCAGTTGTGCAGGCGGGGCTGATGGCTCAGCTGAAACAGGGTAAACAAATTCCGGGGAGCGATCGCTGGTGGGTGCAGAGCTTTCGCCCTGGGGTGCATCCTATTCAGGTACTGGCACAGCGCTTGGTGGATGTGAGCAGTGAAGACAAAACAGCCGACAAAATACAGAAACAGCTCCAGATTGAGGGACTGTTACATCTGGGGCCAGAGGGCTTTGTCCGGTGGCTCAGAACGCGCCCAGAGCCGATGGTGGTGCTGGTGGTCGATCAGTTTGAGGAGCTGTTTACGCTGTCAAGTGAGGTCGAGAGACAGGCATTCTTGGCCTTAATCATGGGCGCGATCGCTCACGCCAGCGATCGTTTCAAACTGGTTCTCACTTTGCGCACTGACTTCATGGCTACTGCCCTAGAATTACCTGAACTCGCGCCCCAACTCCAGCAGTCCAACATTTTAGTTCCGCCCGTCCTCTCAGAAGCGGCCTATCGAGAGATTATTCTACGTCCGGCTGAGAAAGTAGGTTTGGCCGTTGAACCAGAGCTGGTTACTGTGCTACTGCAAGATCTTAACCAAGGGGTGGGTGATTTACCGTTGTTGGAATTTGTGTTGGAACAAATTTGGGAAAAGCGGGAGCCAGGACAGCTGGCTTTGCAGGTGTATCAAGAACAGGTGGGCGGACTTAAAGGCGCACTAGAGCGAAAGGCACAGACAGTATACAACGCGCTTAGCTGGGAAGAACAAGACTGTGCTCGCTGGATTTTTCTGAATTTGACTCAGCTGGGTGAAGGTACAGAAGATACGCGGCGGCGAGTGGCAAAAACGGATTTGGTTGTGAAGAAGTACCCAGCAGCAAGGGTAGAGCGGACATTGCAGGCACTGGTGGCCGCAAAGCTGGTGGTCATAGGCGGTGGAGAGAGTGACCTGCATGAAGGCGCAATGATAGGTGAAAGGATCAATGATGGGGGGCGTAGTCGAGGACGCACTGAAGAGGAAACAGCAGCAGGTGAAACGGTAAAAGGTGAAACGGCAGCAGCACAATCATCTTCTATCACGCATTCTTCATCGGACTCTTCTTCGCCTGTAACCGTGGAGGTAGCGCATGAAATTCTCATTCGCCATTGGTCTACATTGCGGTGGTGGCTAGAAGAGAATCGGGTTCGATTGCGAAAGCAACGGCAGGTGGAGCAGGCTGCGATCGCCTGGAAGCAAAATAACGAGCAGTCTGATTTTCTCTTGCGAGGCATTCCGTTAGATGCCGCAGTAGAGCTGTATATCAGCTACACCGATGAACTACCCGGAGAGGTGCAGCGGTTTATAGAAGCCGGAATGAACGCACGGGAAAAAGAACAATCACAGGCGTTAAAGCGATTGCGGCGGGCACAACGAGCGATCGCCGCGATTAGTGTGCTGGCAATCGGGGCGATTGGTTTAGGGGGGATTGCCTATTTTCAGCGACAGCAGGCGCGGCTACGAGAAGTGGAAACTTTGAATGCACTCTCAACTTCTCAACTGTCCACTCATCAGTCTTTAGAAGCGACCATGACGGCAATCGAAGCTGGTCAGCAGTTACAAGATATTCGAGGACTCAGATTTTTTGGGCGGGCGGCGAATGCCTTATGGGCGCAGACGACCGGGACGTTGCAACAGAGTGTGAGCTTAGGGGCAGAACGCAACCGCCTAGAGGGGCACAGTGAGCAGGTCAATGCGGTGGCTTACAGCGCTGATGGCGAGTGGATAGCGTCGGGTAGTGATGATGACACGCTTAAGGTATGGTACGCCAATGGTGAGTTGTTGCAGACGGTGCCAGTCGATGGTGAGATAGATGGTGCGGGAGATGCAGCAGTGCGTAGCCGGGTGACGAGTATCGCGTTTCACCCAGAGGGTGAAACAATTGCCACCGCTCACTCCAACGGACAGGTCTCGTTATGGGCAATTAAGCCGGATACTTCATCGCAGGTTAATTCATCGCCGGTCAGTTTACAACAGAATATTTCACAGCGGGTCGTTCCACAGCAGGTCATATCGGCTCATTCCGATTGGGTCACCTCGGTAGCTTATGCGCCAGATGGGGAGCGGTTAGCAACGAGCAGCCGAGATGGTCGCATCTCGATTTGGACGGCAGAAGGAACATTGTTGAAAACCCTTATGAGTGGCCATCAGGGATGGGTGAATACAGTGAACTGGCATCCAGATGGTCAGCAGCTGGCATCGGGTGGAGAAGATGGCAAAATTAAGGTGTGGGATACCGAAAGCGGAGACTTAGTATGGGAGGCAGTAGCCCATCAGGGAAGGGTTAGTTCGGTGGCGTTTGGCGAGGCGGGACTTGCCTCTGGCGGTAGCGATCGCATGATTAAGCTATGGCACTTGAGCGATCGCACAGCCCCAGGTACTGATAAAAGTACAGGCAAAAGTACAGGCAAAATTACGGGCGAGATTATTGGTGAACATGACAATCAGGTGAATTCGGTGGCCTTTAGCCCTGACGGCAAGTCTCTGCTGTCGGTGGGGGGCGATCGCACTGCACGCATCTGGCCCATAGCAGAAGACACCCCACCAGTGACCTTTCAAGGGCATGGAGGTGAAGTTTTGAGCGCTGCATGGCACCCTTCTGGCACCCAAATCGCTTCTGCTAGCCGAGACAAAACCGTTCGGTTGTGGCAGTTGCCTGCACCCACCTCCGAGCAAAAGCTCTATAGCATCACATTTAGCCCCGATAGCAGCTTACTTGCAGGAGCCACTTGGGAGGGCAGTATTGAGTTATGGAAAAAAGAGAATGACGCTTTAGGATCGCGACGAGCAACACTATTTGCTGGAGACAATCATATTTTTAAAATAGCCTTTAACCCCAGCAAACCGCAATTAGCTTCTGCCCATGAGGCCGGAGAGATTAGGCTGTGGGATATTACGCAAGGAGGCATCGATTTAGGAAAGTTTTCAAGTATTGTCACCGGGTCATCAAAGGCAATGACCACAGTGGCCTTTAGCCCGAATGGACAATGGCTACTCTCGGGCGGAGAGGATGGACTGCTGCGTTTATTTCACCTCGTGAAGGAAAAAGAACAAAAGAGTTGGAAGACTCATGAAGAGGGCATAACGGCGATCGCGTGGCACCCGCAGAACAATTGGATGGCGTCAGGGAGCTATGACAAAATGGTGAAAATTTGGAATGAAGATGGGGCGCTAGTGCAGACATTAAAGGGGCATGGAGAAGCGATCGCAGCCCTGACTTTTAGCGCAGACGGCAAATATCTCATTTCATCAGCTTGGGATAACACCATCAAAATTTGGCGGGTGAGAAACGGCGCACTCATACGCACTTTAACCGGACATCAAAACGGGGTTACTACATTAGCCCTCGTGTCTAATCCTCCTACATCAGCAAAAAACATACTCATTTCTGGTAGCGCGGATCAAACCATCATGCTTTGGAACTGGCAGACGGGTGAACGGCTAACCAGCTTGCAGGGCCATCATCAAGGAATAGAGAGTTTGGCTGTGAGTCACGATAGTCATCTGTTCATCAGCAGTGGAGAAGATTTGGAAGTGAACCTGTGGAATTGGGATCTCGCCCAGTTGCTAACCGCAGCCTGCGATCAAGTCAACGATTACCTGGCCCACAATCCAACTATTTTGAAGAAAGATCTCTGTGAATTTTAGGACTTTAAATGAGTCCAAGTGATAGGCTGCGCCGATGGATTTTGCCAAAGCACAGGAAGCCAGCTAGCAAAGGGAAATTGGGACTCTAGCCCTTCGAGTTGTTCTCTGGCTTCCCGGACGGCTAGATGCAGCGGAATTCCTTGAGAAAAAGAATTGAGAAAATATTTGAGGAAGGCTTGAGCCACTTTATCCGGCACGGGATGGCGCATCAAAATAGTGGTTGGCAAAACAAGTTCTTGACTGAGAGATTTGAGTAGTTTTAGACCGTCGCAAGCATTGAAAATCGCTAGCTTCAGGCCTCGCACTGTGGCTTTTCTTAAGCCGTGTTTTAAGTCATGCAGCGACAGACTTTCGTTAGCATTGAGGCGAAGCTGTTGCGTTTGATCGGTGCAGCGGCTGTGCCCTGCAAAAAAGAGAATATCCCAAGACTGTTCCCAAAGGGCGTCATTCAGCTGCGATCGCTCAGGTTCGACCAAACAAGTTAGCGCAACATCCGGCAAAGCGCGCAGCAGGTCAAGATCGCGCTGCAAATCTAATCCCTGACTATCACCTAGCACAGCTAGAATCTTTACCTTCGCAGCCTCAGGCGCCTGACGCTTAGCCGCTTGAGGAGCCGTTGGTTGAGGCCATTGACAATAAGTTGATTGGCTCAGCACCAGCTCTGCTTGCGGATAGCGATCAAACCAGTCCCATACATGCAGCGGCAGCGCGCGAATCTGTACATCGTCCGTTTGGAACACTAACCGAATCATGTCTGTCGGATGTAGCTGAGAAAGTAAAGTTTCTCGCACGGGTCGAAAGAGTTCTGAATTTAGCCAGCTGTTGATCTGCTGCGTCAAGCGTTGATGCACTTGACGACACTGTTCAGTCTCTTCTTGATAGCTAACATTCGTGATTTGTACCTCAGACACATGAATGCGAAAAGCTTGGTGATAGTTTTGACAGTAAGTCTGTTGCCAAGCCGCTTGAGTGACGAGTAGCTCAGTGGCTAGGGGCAACCAGCCTGTCGTTTCTAGCTGAGGTAGCGCCCCCTCATTGCCAATCTGAAGGCTCACCGGAATCCCTTTTGACTCAGGAAGGCCAAGCTTAAGTACAGCACGCTTGTGTCTGGCGCTATGTTGATCACCCCATGCGGTTGGATAGTGGCTCGTTAGTGGCGAACAAGGCGTCGGAAAAGGCGATGATAAAGACTGCGCAGCAAAGAGTTCGGTCAGTTTAGTTAATTCAACAATTTGTAGATGACGTGTCTTGATGGCATGTGGCGTGCCCATAGCAGTCTCTCCTTCAGAGTCCTTTTTGCAGGAGGGAGAACCCCTCGGTAAATACTTAGGGTTGACTCTGAAGTGTTATGCAAATCGTCGAAATATTAGGCAAAACTTTCTTTAAGAGCCCCAAGCGCTAGGCTTTTAAGAACCTCAAGCGTTAGGCGCTTAAAACAGCGGTAAGTTTACCCCTACACCCAGCCCAAAGGAAAAATTCTCTAAGTCAACATTGGCAGCGGAAGAATTACCAAACAGATATGCGGCAAATCCTGTCACAAAGGTATCTTGGGTGGGCAGGAAGGTGGTTGCCGCTTGCAGGCGATGGGTGGTGTCAAATCGGCCATTTTGAGTGTAATCATTTAAAGCTAAGCGATAGCCAAAAGACGCCTGCCAATCGGGCGATACATCGTAGCGTAAGTTCGTCGATAGACTGTTCTCAATACGACTGCGATCGCTAGGATTTGTAAAGCGAACACGCAGTTCATAGGCGGTGTCTAGTCGCACTTTTTTATCGAGCTGATCTTGTCGGCCAATCAGGAGGCGAGCACTGTTGTCAGACAAGGTGCGATCGCCACTTACCGCGCTATACAGCTGAGCATTAACCCAATCGAGCTGGCCATACATTCTATGGGTCAAACGCTGCTGTACCCCCAAACTAAAGTCCAGAGAATTGTAATTATTGCGATCGCCTTCCTCAGCAAAACGGGTGAGCCCGCCTCCTGCTGTTGCAATCAGGCGAGTCTCTGGGCCTAGCTTTGGCGTCACCAGTATCGTTGCTTGATTAACAAACACAATATCGCCAGTTTGCTCAAGCGTACTGCCTGTAATGTTAGAACTGGTAAAAGCCGATGAGCGCAACAAGAGCTGGCCATTGTGCTGACGGCGAACAGCCGCCGCTGGCGTTTGTACTTCAGGAATAATTTTAATCTCTCCTACTTCAGCCGCCGCTTCCGACGGATCTAACGCGGCCTCCATCGGATCGGGGTTGAGGAAATCATCGTCTTCAATATCCAAACCATCAGGCGCTGCATTTTCATCTTCTGCATTTTCACCTTCTGAATTTTCATCTTCTGTGTTTTCCGGATCTGAGTCCTCGCTGTCAGGGGCTTCTGTATTGAGATTTGTATTGAGATTTGTATTGAGATTAGGTGACGATCCCTCATTATCTAACAACAGATCAGGGGCTGATGAGGGCGTCTGGCTGAGGTACAACCCAGATAATGCAGGCATCGCTACGGCGACTTGGCCCATACAGGCGATCGCAATCACACCCGTTGTACTTGCAATAGTCAAACCAATAGCAGCATAGGGCGATCGCATTGCTTTACTCTCTACCAATAAGATTCAAAAAAAATCAAATAAGATTCAAAACAGAAAACAAAAGATGTGACTTTGTCGCTATTTCACGATAAAGCCCTATCCAGGTGGGTTGTTGTTGCCAGGATTTTGGTCAATCGGATCTTGATTAATCGGGTCAGGCTGCTGCCCTCCAGGGATAACGTTATCGTTTGGTGGTGGCTCTTGTGGACGGTCTTCGGGGATAAAGCCGTCTTCTCGCTGGTCTTCAAAGTCGGTCAGCGGATTATCGGCCCCAGTGCCAATACAGTTGGCCGAAAGCGTTGTATCACCACCGCGAGCATCTAGCGTACAGAGCCCTTCGGGGGCAGTGTTTGGGGTTTGTGCTTGGCGGGCATCTTGACGGGCGATCGCCGCCAAAGTATCCAGCCGGACTGCCTGTAGCGTTGACCGCACAGATTCTGGCGATCGCGCCCATACTTCTTCTGGCGCTGGTCCTAGCCCAGCAGCTAACTGAGAGGTTTGATAAAACCGCCTCAGGTCAAAATTTTGAATCGGGCCTAGCTGCCCATCCAAAATAGTCACTGTTTGTCCCCCTTGCAACAAAATAGGGGTAGACATACCCGAGAACTGAAACCCGATATTGGTCAGCGCAATGAGCTGAACCTGACCATTGGTTGGATCAGAGGTCACGAACAAGGCAATACTGTTGTCGGGCAAACCGTCTGAGCCACCTCCTAAGCGTTCAGCATCTGAAATAATTTGAATGGCCCCTTCTGGCGTTTCAATTGTGGTATCTACATTGTCGCCACCTGCGGCGGCTGGCGGTATGGCCATTGCCAAAACACCGCTCCGCAGCTGAATAACCGCCTCAGATCGCAAGCTGCCATCGGGTAGCTGGTAGCGCCGCAGCCCTGGCAAAAATCGAAAAGTAGAATTAGACCCTAGCCAAGCCAAAGAGCCTTCGTTAAAAAGCAGTTCTGCCCGAGAGCGGCTCCCGGTACGCACGGCATCACGGGGCGCCATAATATCCTGTAGTTGAGCTGGGCGAGGCGACTGGTTTCTAAGCAGCAGTTCAACCGTATTTTGCAGCTGGTAAACTTCTGCACGAGTTAGTGCCGTCGCTTGGGCCAATGCCGAGGGCGTCCAGAACAAAGCCCAAAGAAAAGCCATACAGCTACCCATCCATAGGCTAGACATCCCGACAGGACTAGAGATCTGTTTTTGCTGCTGCATGTGTTTTATCCTCAATGGAGACCAACTGGAATGGAGACCAACTGAAATGGAGACCAACTGGAAGGGAGCCCAACTGAAATGAAGACCAACTGACGCTATCGGGATGGGCTGCTTTGCGAGTATCCAAATGCACCCTTATCTTTACCCTAGAATTTATTCTCCATGCTCACCATTACCCATTCGGGTACTTGTTTGCACACCGTTACAAGAAATAACAAGGACGCACGATTTCAACACTCCTCTTTGCTGTTGTATTAGGGTGGCCATTTGCAAACTATGCAGTACCCATCAAGAAAGCGGATCAAATCTCAAGATTTCAGGCTCATACTGAGCGGGCACAGGTTCAATCGCCCAAACAATTCCCTCTCCAGGTGCCAAGGCAACATCAACATACAACAGGTCTACAGGTTCTCTGGCCGTGACCTCATTGTTTTCAAAGGGTTGCAAATCTTCGCTGAGCAGCCGCAGCACCACGCCCTGCGCCACCAATCCATTGAGCTTACGCAGCTCAAAGCGCCATGCGTTAGGCATATCTCCTTCCAGCAGTGAAATTTGCAGAACATAGTTTTCTATTCGGTTCTCTTCTAAAATTTCGACTGTTCGCAAAAATCCCGTCGTGGCCATACTGGCCTCTTCTCCGCGAGCACCCTCTGCCGCTGGCTGAAAACTCACAGATTGCCAGCCGATTTGTGCGGCGATTTGGGTAATGCCGGACTGTAGCCATTGCCCCACCGAGAAGGCAGCCGGACGGCCCCAGCGTTGTTCGGTCATTTGTCTGCGCCAGCCCCCATGGGCCATCAGAGCGCTCCAGCTGGCAAAATCAACAGCAAGGCGAGGGTTGAGCAGCTCAGGATTGCTGAGGCGAGTGATGAGTTGTTGGGCTTGGGAGAGCGCCATGCTGCGCGCTAGGGATAGCGGACTCTCAGCGAGGCTGGCTCGCTTTGAGGCGGCAGGAAGGAGCGTTTGGGAGAGGCTAATCAGGTTGATATCGGTGATGAGGTCGCTAGCTGGAAGGCTATAGGTGCGATCGCTGCTGTCTAAATATCCATTTATTTTCAGCGCCCGGTGGGTGGCCAGTCCGGCAATCTTTACCCAACCGTCATCCACATTTACCCGCACCTGGAGGTAATAATCACCGACCCAACTCGGAATATCGATCCATTCTTGGGGCACCCGTAGCTCGTCTTCATCGATTGCTTCTGTCGGCAACAGAACCCAGCGTTCACTGCCCTTTTCAAACGTCAGATCAACGCCCACACCGTCTACCCACTCCCAAATCGTAGGCAGTAGCGGCATGGCCAACATCGGCATGGCCCGACTTGCGATCGCCTCCGTTAGCCAAGGCTGTACGGTTTGTAAACTGATCTGATTGAGATAAGCGCGCCAGCGACTAGCAGGGGTGGCCAAGTGCTGGCTCTGTGACCAAGCCGCAGCCCGCAAAGCCGGATCAATTTCTAAGTAAACCCGGTTTAGATCAATGTCTAAGTCAAAAGGCGATGCGGTTGAAGTCATGGAAGGAGCTGCCTTTTTGACAGCGGCAATAGCGTTCAGTAGCGTTCAGTAGCGTTCAATAAAAACGCATTCAATAAAAATGCGTTCAAGAGAAATGGAGACACTAGATCTTTGAGCCGTAATAGTTAGTCAGCCATGCTTCTAGCGCTGCCCCACTATGATTGAGCCCACTATGATTGAGTCCACTATGATTGAGTCCACTATGATTAAGTAGGTCTGAGGCGGGCGGAATATGCAGGGTTTTTTCACTCCACTGAGCCAATGCCAGCAATAGTGTCTTTTTGATACGAGTGAGCTGACGAGAAATCGCGTATTGTTTGATACCGAGCTGATCGGCGATTGCTTTTTGCGTCAGCGTATCACCGTAGTACAGTGCAATCAGCTTTTGGGCATCGGGTTCTAGCTGGGCAACAGTTGCCGCCAGTATATCTCCTAGCTGAGTGTATTGCTGCTGCCGCAAACTGTAGGCTTCTTCGGCCATCAGTTCGCCCAGCGGGGAGACTTGGTCATCGTCGGTGAAGCTATCAATAAATTCTCCGGCGTCCTGGCCAGGCCGGGTTGCATTCATGGACACCGCGCTGGGGTACAGGTAGCTGCGAACCGCTTTGGCAGCAGCGACCATCCAGGTTTCGGCTTGTTTGGCAATCAGGGTATTGGCTGGAGCACTCAAGCAATGACGCTCGCGGTTGTACTGAGCAGAGATCGCCTCCCAAGTGCTCAAGTCTGGCGCAGCTAACTGCCGTGAGCCGGTTTCTTGAGCCGGTACATAAACTAGTTTATAAGCCTGCCAAGCCAGTATATATGATGCAATTTCGCGATCGCTCAGCCCCTGATTTTGGAGAGCCAAGTGCAGCCGTTTTTGACTGACTTTGCGCAGCAGCGACCAATCTGTACAAATGTCAACTTCTCTGCGCTGGCGTAGATGATCACGAATGAAGCTGCGAAAGGTCGCACCGGCATAGTTTTTAAGATCAAAGCCCTGCTGGGCATCAAAACCTGTGAGTACTTTTTCGAATTGGGCGATCGCCAGTTGAAAACAATCATACAAACCATACTGAGTGCTAGAAAATCTTGCACTTACCTTGTAGGCAGCCCAGTAGCAAGTCTCCTGCAAATAGGCAAGTAGATGATCTCTAGCAATGGTTTGGGATAGCGAAGTCGATTGCGATTGGTTTTGAGATTTCGGCTGAGAGCCAGCCTGAAATTGACTAGACCACTGCTGATGCCAATGGAGTGCCCAATAGCGTTCTCCCTGTACTTCATCGGTGGCGAGTTTTACAGTTGAGGCTTGGCAGCAGCGTTCCATATGGCGCTGCAATCGAGGATCGCGATGCCAGCTTTTGAACCGATCGCCTTCGAATTGCAAAAACGAAGAAAAGATCTCAATCAGGGTTTGACGGGTACGCATAGGCAGTCAAGCAAAGCCGAAAATAAGCAGGGAACACAACGCGGCCGTTTGCTTTGCCAGTATTGTAAGCATAATTAGCCCAATTTCAGTGTGTACGTCAGATTTAGATAAAATAGGGTGTTTTTCGCGACGTTGCCCTAATTTTGACGTTTTTTAAGCCGTAGTTTGAAACCTATCAAGTTTTTTGGGTTCTTAGGGCATTCTAGAGGCACTCTTCTTCCTGATAAAATCCTTCGTCACAGCCTATTATGGTACTTACTGCGATCGCAAGTAGCAGCTTGCCGCGCCTCTCTGGCTACATTCTGACAGAACAGCTCTCTAATGGGGAACACACAGCCGTGTATCGGGCCACCCGCTGTGCTAACACCGAAGAAAGTTCTCTCCCAAATATCCCTAGCTCCCCAGTCTCTCAATCTGTCATTATCAAGGTACTCCAACAGGAATATCCTAGCTTTAGCGACCTGGTACAGCTTCGCAATCAGTACAGTATTACCCACCCGCTTTCAATCCCTGGAATTGTTCGCGTCATAGCCCTAGAGCCTTATCAAAATGGCTATGCCCTGGTCATGGAAGACTTTGGCGGTAGATCTCTCAATCAATATGCAAAAGCCCATCCCCTCACGGTGACCGCCTGTTTACAGGTCGCACATAAGCTGGCCGGTATTCTCCACGACCTTCATGCTCACCACATTGTCCATAAAGACATCAAGCCCGCCAACATTCTGATTCATCCAGATACTGGCCAAATTCAGCTCATTGACTTTTCGATTGCCTCCCGGCTGGCCAAAGAGACCCAATCTCTCCAAAATCCTAATGGCTTAGAGGGCACCTTGGCCTACTTATCGCCAGAACAAACCGGACGTATGAACCGAGGCATTGACTATCGCACTGACTTTTACACCCTGGGCATTACCCTTTACGAACTGCTCACCCAAACTCTTCCATTCGAGTCTCAAGATCCGCTAGAGCTGGTTCATTGTCACATTGCCAAAACTGCAAAACCTGTCCATCATCTCAACCCAGAAGTTCCACCAACCGTCTCAAGCATTGTCGCCAAGCTGATGGCTAAAAACGCTGAAAACCGCTACCAAAGCGCATGCGGGCTCAGATATGATCTTGAAGTTTGCCTTGACCAGTGGGAACACACAGGGAAGATTGTTCCTTTTGAGCTATGTACGCGAGACTTGTGCGATCGCTTTTTAATCTCGGAAAAACTCTATGGACGAGAAGCCGAAATCAAAAGTTTACTAGCCGCCTTTGATCGCATTGCAGCCGCTAAAGCGGATGATCATGACACCACATCCTCTTGCACCAACAGTGAGATGCTGTTGATTGCCGGTTCTTCAGGCATCGGTAAAACCGCTATCGTCAACGAAGTTCATAAGCCCATCACGCGCCAGCAAAGTTACTTTATCAGGGGTAAATTTGACCAGTTCGACCGCAATCGGCCGCTGTCTGCTTTTTTACAAGCGCTGCAAGACCTAACCGAACAGCTACTCTCAGAGTCCGAGGCTGCGATCGCCGACTGGCGTAGCAAAATTTTGGCGGCAGTTGGCGATTGCGGCCAAGTTTTGATCAATGTGGTGCCTTCCCTTGAGCGCATCATCGGGCCTCAAAAACCCGCCCCTACCCTTTTAGGTCGCGCCACCCAAAATCGATTTAACCGCCTGATACAACAGTTCATTGCGGTCTTTACGAGCCCCCAACAACCGCTGGTAATGTTCATTGATGATCTACAGTGGGCCGACCTAGCCTCTTTGCGGCTGATCAAATCGCTGATGGCCGAACAACAGCATTTGCTGCTGATCGGGGCTTATCGCGACAATGAAGTCTCGTCGGCTCATCCATTGATGCTCACCGTAGCCGATCTCAAAGAAGCCAATACCCCCGTTAATACCCTCACGCTAGGGCCGCTGAACAGCGCAGGTATCAACCGCTTAGTAGCCGATACGCTGCACTGTACTGCGGAGCGCTCAAGGCCATTTACCGATCTGATTATTCAAAAAACTCAAGGCAATCCCTTTTTCACAACCCAGTTTTTAAAGTCACTGCATGAAGACGGTCACATTCGATTTAATGCCCAGCAAAGATATTGGGAATGCGACATGGCCCAAGTCAGCGGCCTAGCTTCCACCAATAATGTGGTGGAATTTATGGTACAGCAATTGCAAAAGCTGCCAGAGAAAACACAGCAGGTGATTCAGCTAGCCGCATGTATTGGCAATCAGTTTGACTTAGAAACATTGGCGATCGCAGCCAACCAGTCCAAAGCGGATATGGCTGATACCCTGTGGTGCGCCATTCAAGAAGGACTGATCGTTCCTCAAGGCCATATCTACAAATTCTACGCTGGAGATCATGACGCCTCTTCCACTGCAAGCGCCGAAAACAACAATACCGTCAGCTGCCGTTTTCTTCATGACCGGGTGCAGCAAGCCGCCTATACGCTGATCAGCGAAGATAAAAAACAAAGCATCCATGTAAAAATTGGTCAGCGTCTTTTAGACCACGCGACTGAAGATGAAAGAGAAAAAAATCTATTTGAAATTGTTAATCATCTCAATATCGGCGTGGCACTCATCACCGAGCCCACCCAAATTGCTAAGCTCTGCCAGCTGAATCTAAGAGCCGGGCAAAAAGCCAAAGCCTCAACAGCCTATACCATTGCTAACCAGTACCTTACCACCGGCATTCACTTACTCAGGCCCAACTGCTGGCAAACCCAATATTCACTGGCCCTAAGCCTATACGAAACAGCCGCCGAAACAGCCCTACTCTGCGGCGACTTTGCAGGAATGGAACAGTGGACTCAAATTGTTTTCAACAACGCCGCCACCCTGCTAGACCGAGTCAAAACATATGAGCTGAAGGTTCAAGCCAGTACCTCTCAAAACCAGCTATCGGAGGCGATCGCTATCGCGGCCAAAGCCCTCAAGCAACTCGGCGTAACCTTTCCCACCCATGTAATTGCCGCTCAAGCGCTCAAGCAACTCGGCGTGACAGCCCCCATCCGGCCCAATCGCAACGATATTCAACGAGCCTTTCAAGCTACTGACAAACTGCTAGCCAGTCAAGATATCTCAACCCTGGCCGACCTACCCCAAATGACATCCGCCGAACAGTTGGCTGTAATGAGGCTAACCGCTAGCGTTATTCCGGCTGCCTTTATTGGCCTGCCCCCACTCTTCCCATTAATTATTTTCTCTCAGGTCAGAGCCTCCATCCAATATGGCAACGCCCCCATGTCTGCCTATAGCTATGCCGCCTATGGCCTGTTATGCAACATCATTCGCAACGATATTGTAGCTGCCAACCAATTTGGCCAGCTCGCCCTAGACCTCAGTGGCGATCTCCAATCCAAAGAACTCAAGGCCAAGGTTTACTTTGTTGTCGGCACCTTTATTAAGCACCATACCGATCCGCTGAGCGAATCGCTTTCGCTCCTCAAGCATAGCTATCAAATGGCCTTAGAAAGCGGCGATCTTGAATATGTAGGATATGCTGCCTTTCACATTTGTCACCATGCTTATCTGATGGGCAGTGAGCTGCTAGGACTAGAAGCCAGCATCAGTGCCTACAACCAAGTACTGGCCAACTTTAAGCAGCGCATGACCCTTAACTATGGGCAAATGTGTCAGCAAGCCGTTCTCAACTTGATTCACCCTCGCTCTGATTCTTCTTTACTTCAGGGTGAGTGTTTCGATGAAGAAAAAATCCTTCCCCAACTGTTAGCAGCCAACGATTTGACCGGACTCTATCAGCTCTACATGCACAAGCTTATCCTCAGCTACTTATTTGGCGATCTTCCCCGCGCCCAAGAATATGCCATCCTGAGCAGACGCTACTTATCAGGCGGAGATGGATTTGCGATTACGCCTGTGTTCTATTGCTACGATTCTTTGGTGGCACTTCAAACCTGTGTGAGTACAAACTGCACGAGTACAGAAGAAGATTCAACAGCGTTCAATCAAATAGCCGATCGCGTCAATGCTAACCAAACCAAGCTAAAGCACTGGGCCGATCACGCACCCATGAACTACCGGCACAAGTTTGATCTGGTAGAGGCTGAGCGCTGCCGTGTCACCCAAAATCCTTACCAGGCGATGGCGCTATATGACCAGGTGATCGCAGGTGCGACAGCACATAGCTACCCTCAAGAAGCGGCCTTAGGCAATGAGTTAGCCGCTCGGTTTTATTTGGCATGGGGAAAAGCCAAAATTGCTGCTGGTTACTTAAAAGAAGCCTATTATAGCTACGCTCGGTGGGGTGCAAAGGCAAAAGTTATTCAGCTAGAACAACAGTACTCTCAGCTGCTAGGGCCTCAACTGCTAGGGTTCACCCCTACCGAAGCCGTCAGTATCGCTACTACTGCCAAAAAAACAGTTCAGTCGAGAACCCTCACTACCACTACTACTACTACTACCAGCAGCACAAGTCATTGCCTGGACTTTGCTGCCACGCTCAAAGCTGCCCAGGCGATTTCAACAGAAATTGAGTTGGATAAACTGACCACCACGCTCATGAAAATTGTGATAATCAGTGCAGGCGCGCAAACGGGCTGTCTGATCTTACACCAGGGCAGAAAGTGGATTGTCAGAGCCCAAACGAATTCGGAAGCTGTTGAAGCTGTTGAAGTTGTTGAAACGGTGGAAATTCCAGTTGAACAAGCCTCTAATCTACCGCAAAGTCTGATTTACTCCGTCGCTAGAACCGGCAAGGCCGCTATTTTTGACAATCTCAGCACTGGGCAGTTCCAAAACGATCCCTACATCAGGCTTCAGCAACCCATTTCAGTTCTATGTATGCCGATCAGCCTTCAGGGTAAGCTCGTAGGTATTTTATACCAGCCCTGTAAAGGTGATTGGGAAGCCGCTTAATAATTACCAAAACCGTTGCTGCGAGGTGCTTTGACGTAATCACCTAACGAGCGCTGAAGATTAAGATGGATAAAGCAGTCGTGCCATCATCCAT
>Ga0208979_100340_pt1 | contig 40138 bp, 32 predicted proteins | sample HotLakConsUCCSLE_FD_184738 | JGI IMG/M metagenome (GOLD analysis project Ga0208979, IMG submission 184738) | Hypersaline microbial mat communities from Hot Lake, Washington, USA - Hot Lake Consortium UCC-SLE (SPAdes) | ecosystem: Environmental > Aquatic > Non-marine Saline and Alkaline >... | reverse complement strand
TGAGGGCCGCAATGGCTATCTATCCAAGCTTCACCACGCTCGTCGTGGGTTCTCTGAACAGTCGCTCAACGTGCTCACGATCATTCATAATTTTGACCTCAAACGACACGATGGCACGACCGCTGCTCAGCGCCTATTTGGTCGCCAGTTTCCCGACCCATTTGAATGGATGCTAGACCATATAGGTGAGTTGCCTATGCCTCGCAGGTCATCTAAACTACAGCAGCCGAAACCCTTATACGCAGAAGTTTTCCCGGCTTAAGTTGCTACCCGTTTACAGACCAAGAGTAGTATCAATACTCTTAAGGACTTGGTCGCAAGCAGTATCTGAGCTGACATTAATAGAGAGCTAGACAGCAAAGGTCAGCTCAGCATTAACTCGATTAAGCAGCTGGTTGAGCCTGCTTTAATCGGCTACTTCAGCCCTGATAGAAGTCACTCATTGATAGCGCTGCGTGTATTCAGTACGCTATGTCTATCAACTCTCTCAATAGCCTCAAACCCTCAGCACATTAGAGATCTAAACGGCTGCTCCGCTCAGAAAAGCGTTACTAGATCTTGAATCAGGCTAGACCTATTCGAGCTAAAAGCTGAGTTGCGATCGCTGCCGAAGGCGAAAATATAATGCGTTATAAATCAACCACACAGAGCATCTATCGGCTGTAAAAAGTACACTTTGTAGTCAGCATACAAACTATATTTTTAGGCACCTTTTAGGTGCAGGACAATCGCCAAATCCGGCGCAATCGCTGAAAATAGTGTTATCTGGCAGCGGTAACTCACTGCATTAACGACGGACAACTAAAGTGACTGTGAGCAGGGGCTTTCGGACGATGCTAAATGCATAATCGTAGGTTCCTGCGCGGATGCCCCGCTAGTTCTAGACAGTTAAACAACTAAACAACTAAACAACTAAACAACTGAATAGTTAAACTATTAAGCAGCTAGACAACTAATCTAGTGATGACATAAGATACGGGAAAATTTACACAGTGAGAAGCCGTGAGGATCGTTGTAGCTAATCTCAAAGGCGGGTCAGGGAAGTCATCTACTTGCGTAAACCTGGCTGCTGGCTTAGTAGAACTGGGAGAAACAGTCGCTGTAGTTGATGCAGATCCACAGGGCTCTATCAGTGACTGGGCAGCAGTGCGGGCAGAGTCCGCAAAGATGCCCTTTAGCGTTGTAGCCGCAGCTCGCAAAACACTTCATCGTGATGCGGACGATTTGCAGGGTGATCGCACACATCTGATCATCGATACTCCTGCAAAAACTGCCGCTATAACTATATCGGCGATGTCAGCAGCAGATCTAATCCTTATTCCAGTCTCCACTAGCGCCTATGACCTGTGGGGCTGCGAGCAAACCTTACAAAAAATCGATGAGGTCAAGGCGCTATATCCAGAGATTGTCGTGAAGCTAATGATTTCCAGAGCAAAAGTCGGCACCGCAATCGTTAAAGAGCTGACCGAAGCACTCAGCAACCTAGATACAGACCTACCCAATGCAGATCTACTCAAAACCGTTATCTACAATCGAGTCTCAGTAGCTCATACCGCTAATGGCCTCACTATCTATGAAACAGCAGATGAAAAGGCTAAGGCGGAGTACTCAGCCCTAGCTAGAGAAATTTTGAACCTATCCAAATAGCACTATCAATGAAAAGTAGACCTAGAAACCGCGACACATCAAAAGTTGATGCGCTAATAAGCCAAGCTGGAGACGACCCCGAAGTAGCTACACAGAGTACGCCTACGTCGCCTGCAGTGGAAACCAAAGCAGCTAAAAAACTGGGAAAGTCACACCCAGACAACAAGGACTACTACAAGATGATGCTCTACCTACAAGCCGATATCCGTGCCGTACTAGCTGAACGCGCATTCAAATCGCCCAATATGGATATGTCAGATATCGTCAATCAACTTCTAGCTGACAAGTTAGGCATAGACTTTATTGACCCACGCAACTAGACGACTACTAAACAGACAATCTCTTAAAAATCTAGACATTTAGCTGTTTAGCTGTTTAGCTGTTTAGCTGACTTCCGGACTCCTCTACTAGCCAACCTCGTAAAGATCGGTCAAACTATTGGATGTAGATGAAATTCTATTAGTAGCCTTTGCTTTAATAGCAACTAACAAGCGGTTGAGCCTACCATGACTTACACCATAGATAAGCCGCAACACTTCACATATGCTGGGTTAGACTGGCGTAAGTTTAAAGCGCTGCAACGGGCTTTTGAGGATTCGCCTGGTGTCAGAGTTAACTATTTCGATGGAGATGTCGAGATTTTGTCGGTATCACCTCAACATGGGATTATTGCTGGAAATCTAGGATTCCTGCTTGAGCTATGGATGCTCGAACATGGCATAGCCTTCGTTGCAACTGAAGATATGACGGTAGAGCGTGAAGAAGTTGCCAGCGCACAAGGAGACAAGTCCTATTGTTTTCCAGAGCGGCAAGATGTCCCTGAACTCTCCATTGAGATAGTCATTTCCGGGGAAGGCGAAACTAAACTGGGTCGTTACCGGGCGTTAGGCGTTTCAGAAGTTTGGTTTTGGCAAAATAACCAGATCGCAATTTACCAGCTACGGGAAACTCACTACGCGAAGGTGGAGTCCAGCCAGTATGTACCTGGACTAAACATAAAGCTCTTAGCAACCTGCGTTGTGACCGAAAACCGTGCAGCAGCGCTAGCACAATTCCAGAAGGGATAACAGGCTTAAAAAGTAAAGCTGGCCATCCAAACAACTAAACGTTTAGTTGTTTAGCTACTTGGTTACCTAATTTCTTAATTGTTTAGCTGTCTGACCACTTGCTTGCCTAGTTGATCAACTCCTTAGTAGTTTTAGTTGTCTAACTATCTAGTTGTCCAGTTACTTAATGAAGGTGGAGGTCAGCCAACACGTACCTGGATTAAACATAAAGCTCTTAGCGACCAGCGCTGCGACCGAAAACCGTGCAGCAGCGCTGGTAAAATTCAAGAAGGGATAACAGGCTTCAAAAGTAAAGATAGCCATCCAGACAGCTAATTGCCTAGCTGCTTAGTTGTTTAGTTGCTTGACTGATCGATCATCTAATTTCTCAGCCCTTAGTGGTTTTAGTTGTCCAGCTATCTAGTTGTCTAGCTATCTAGTTGCCTAGTTACTTAGTCATCTAGCTATTTGGGCATTTAGAAACTTAGCGACCTAACCTCCTTGGCAGCCTTAGCTGTTTGATTACTTAGTTGTCTAGCTACTTAGTTAAGTGACCTCCGGCAAAGCCGGAGGCTTACATCTGTTAGCCCCTCAAAGGGGCGGTAAGAGTAGCCCTCAAAGGGCATTTCTCAGCTCGACTGCTCGGTTGAGACCATAGTTCAATTGAAAATTTCAGATTGCTAGGACATTCGATCTCTAGCAGATTGCCAAGTATCAAACATCTTGATTTTGTGCTCACGGTCAAACCTCTTCGAGTCTCCCCGGCAAAGCCGGGGGCTTACCAATATTTAGTTATCTAGCTGTTTAAAATCTATTCGCATAATTGCTCGTCCCCTTGATGTTTTGGCTATCTGACTGTTCAGGAGTTTTGTTGCCCAGCACTCTTAGCTACTTAGCTGTTTAGTTGTTTAATTGTTCAACTACTTGACATAACCTCTTTACGAAACACATAATCGCTCAAAGCACTCCCCATTTTTGAGCGATCGCGCAGCGGTAAGGGCACATCAGGACGGGATCGCGTGTTTTGTGCAGGTTCAAACCCCAAAGAAGTATTCTTATTTGGGTTACGCTAAAAGTTACACTACATGTTGGAAATAGTCTGACGCTAGGACTTACACTCGATCGCTTGGCGGATGCCATCTAAACTCTATCCAGATCGCTCGCGCTTCGACTAGCTGATCGTTGTTAAGCCGTAGGGCAATCACTGTCGCTCTGCCAATCGCCGTCCTACCTATAATGTGGGGCCGCCGTTGCTCCAGGCAAGTTACTTTCTCAAATTAATGAACTGATCGCGCAGCTACAGAAATTGAAGTGACATGTGATATCGCACGTCATTTCCCTATCCTTAAATAGTATGGGTAAGCAGATGCAGGTGAGGACTTAGTGTGGAGTATCAGCATACAAATGGAATTGCCAGTCCTGGCGCAAGGGTACCCACTACTATTCTTGTAAGGTGCGGCAGAAATATACATTAGCTGTACTGAAACATTGGTGCAATACTAACCACTACGACAACCTAGCAACGATTTGCCTACACTTCTTTCAGAAGTGTCAGTGTCTGCCGAAAAGTTATCTAACTGCATAACAACATCAAAATTCATTATGAGCAGTGTAAAGACAATACTCTTTTTATCAGCTAATCCTAAAGATACTGGCCGACTTATGCTAGGTAATGAGCTGCGCGATATTGGTGAAGGCTTGCGGAGATCCCAGAAGCGAGACCAGTTCAAGCTAGAGCAGAGACTGGCGGTGCGTCCCCGTGATATTCAAAGGGCGATGCTAGATGTGTCACCTCAGATTGTTCACTTTTCAGGTCATGGAACTGGTATAAGCGGTTTAGCTTTTGAAGATGAACGTGGCGATACGAGACTGGTTGACGGAGCTGCATTAGCTAGCTTATTTTCACTTTTTTCTGAAAAAGTAAAATGTGTTGTCCTCAACGGTTGTTATTCAAGCATTCAAGCTCAAGAAATCTCAAAGCATATTGACTATGTAATTGGCATGAACAAGGGCATTGGAGATCATGCCGCGATCGAGTTTTCAGTTGGTTTTTATGATGCTTTAGGAGCAGGCCGTTCTATCGAATTCGCGCACAGGTTAGGTTGTTCCTCTATTCAATTAAGCGGTATCCCTGAACATCTAACGCCCGTACTTTTGAAGAAATCAGGAGGTAGGGCTCCTATTAAATCGTCTACTGGCGCTCAAGTCTATGACAGTACCACTGATTTCACAACTCACAGCCCCAGCTTTGAAAGCGTAGCTTCAACGTCTGAGAATAAGCGACTTTCTAGACTCTTCAACCCAAGATTTAGATTTGTCTTATTGACCAATCTGAGTGTCATTACTCTAATCACAGTCATTCGTTTATCAGGAGCGCTGGAATTCCTTGAGTTGAGAATCTATGACTATTTGCTTCGGCTAAGGACTCAAGAATCAATGATAGATAAATCTCGTATTACCGTTATTGAAGCAACTGCTGCTGATCACCGAATAAAGCGTGAAAAGAAAGAGTCAGGGCCTGGAGCAGTTTCTAATGAGGCACTCAATGAAGTCCTTCAGAAACTGGAACAGACAGAATATAAGCCAGCTGTCATCGCGTTGGACATCTACCGAGATTCACCTACTGATCCTCTAGTAGAACGATTCAGCCAAACGCTAGATTTGTTTGCCGTTTGTGAAACACCCAGTGAGAAAAATGAAGCAGGTGTAGATCCGCCTTTGCCAGAAGGTATTCCACCTGAACATATTGGTTTCAGCAATTTCCTGACTGACACTGATGGGACTTTGAGGCGTCAGCTGGTTGAGATGCCACCTCAGCCTAACCATTCTTGCCAAGCTAGAAAATCTCTCGGTCTATTAGTTGCACTTCGCTATATAGAAAAACAGATAGGTGCGTCGTTAACAGAACAAGATATCTGGGTTCAAGAAGATAATTTATCTTTAAATGACAAGCTCATTGAGCGAATTAAAGGATACAGCTTTGGTGGATACCAGTACCTTGATGCTAATGGAGTACAATTTCTACTCAACTACCAAACACCTCGAAAGAATCTAAGGGAGGTTTCTCCACATTTTCAACTGGAGGACGTCCGGCAAGGAAAGGTATCAGGTGAATATCTAAAGGATAAAATTGTATTAATTGGCGTGACTGACCGTTCCGAGGCAGTTGACTATGTTCAAACTCCATATGGGGAAACAGCAGGTGTCACTATTCATGCCCATATGATCAATCAGCTCGTTAGTACTGCTCTAGATGGTCGAAACTCGATATGGGCGTTGCCACAGTGGGTTGAAGGACTGTGTTTTTTTGGAGTTGTTGTTATTAGTTCCTTTCTAAGCATTCGCATCACATCTCACAAATGGTGGCTTGTAACCAATGGAATTGAATTATGTTTTGTATATGGAGTTTGTGTATTAACGATGAACTTAGGTTCAGGGTGGCTTCCGATGCTGCCTGCAATGATTGGACTGACTTTATCAGGAACTATCGTCCATTGCCGGTACTATGTAATTACTCGCACATATCTTTAAAATGAAGGCCATAGTTACCCGTCAGCAATTATTAATTCTGACTTTTATTGTATTAAATTTTATAAGTAGCGCTTTTGTAACAATGCCATTTTCCTCTAGCGAAGCCTTTGCCCAAAATAGAGTGCAAAAGCTTTGGCGACGCTTTGTAAATCGTCCTAGTCGAACTCAAAGACCTGAAACGGTTGGACGTGGTGGTGGCAATCGCGATAGATGTCCCTTCACTGATCAAGAGTTAACCGCATTAGTTCCAGTTTCAGAAGAGTTAGGTCTCTCCTATGTAGAAAAAACAACAAAGGCTTACCCAACTTGGTATTTTTTTGTGCCCTATCAACCTCGTTTAGGAATTGAAACAGAGTTTGTCTTGATAGACGAGACTGAAAAGATAATTTATCAAGAGACTTTCCCTCTTAGGGATACTCCAGGTATCTTGAAATTCTCACTTCCCGTCGAAACAACTGGATTAGAAGTGAATCAAGATTATCGATGGGTGTTTTCGGTTATTTGTAATCCTAGAAATCGCTCTGGTGATGCTACTGTTAATGGATGGATCGAACGCCTACCCGCAGAAACACTACCGATAGGACTCCAAGATACAGATGAGATAAACAAGTTTATCTTTTATATTGAAAGATTAATTTGGTTCGATGCGGTTGAATCACTAGTTCAATTGCGTAGTTACAACTTTCAAAATGTTGAATATGAAGAATCTTGGGAATCACTGATGGAAATATTAGGCTTAGAAAGCGCTACAGACCAAATTAACTCCCTTCGCTGACTGGAACTACTGCCATTCCCCTTGCAAAACAAAAGATGCCCAGTAGTAGGGCATCTGCCATTTTGGATCTCCCCACATAGATATTTGCGCATCTCTTAGCGCTTGTGCTGCTGTCATATTGTTCTCGTTGTCTAGCATTCGCGTATAGAATCGCGTCATTAACTCCTTGGTTGCATCATCACTCACACTCCAAAGGCTTGTAACGATTCGATCCGCTCCCGCAGCTAGAAGGCCGCCGGTCAATCCAGTTAGACCTTCTCGAATTGTTGTGTCACCACTTAGACCTGTTCTGCATCCGCTAAGGACAACTAGCTCCGTTCCGGCTAGGTTAAGTGAGTTAAAGGCGTCTAAAGGCGATAGCAGTCCTGGTTGTATCTCACCTTGTTCATTTAGACTAGATAGTACAATACCTGATTGCTTTGGCTTGCTTGAGTTAAAGATCCCGTGAGTTGCGAAGTGAACAATACGGAACTGACCTAAATCAGTGCTAAGTACATCTTTTAAGTTAGCGTTATATCCAGTGTAAGACTGTCGTTCCGACGGAGGGATCAGCTGTTCTATTTGGGATAGCTCTTGTTTTGTGTTCGGTAATTCACTATAAAACACGTCGGCAATGTTAAGCGTTTCGAGCTCTATATGTTCAAATGAGGAAAATAGTTTAACATTCTTCACACGGCTATCTTTGTGACTAAACACAGGGTCGGCGTAGATAGCTAATTCTTTTTGGGGAGTAGGATTATTGGAGCTCTCTCTTCTAATAGCGGCCAATGACGAGCCTGAAGGCAACGTCACAATCTCGTGATTTATCATAAGAGGACGCATATAAGGGGAAAACTCACCCTGTATTGTATCTGGGGGGACGAGCGATTCCGTTTGCTTCCCGTTTACTGTAATATCAGGAAGTGCTCCAAAGGGTAAATACTGCAATAATCCGTCACAGACAAAGACCAGCCTTTTTTGTTTTAGTTGGTCTGCAACTGGCCCTAAAATCATCTTGCTTAACTCCTCGCCGACCTTAGCCGTCGTTTGGGGTCTAACTCGTCCGCTGGGTTCCGTTAATAAGGCTAAGAACTCGTGTGCTTTATCTTCGATAATTGCCCTTGGCGGCAATTCGATAGTTTGCAGCTCATTGCTACTTGATATCACCCATAAGTAGCTTCTCTCTTCCCCTAAGAAATACTCTAATAGAAGAGTGTCTTCACCTACTTCCTCTGTAATATTTTCAAGCGAAAATAGCTTATTGAGAAGATCTCTCCTTTCTAACAGATGGCGCTTGTTTGTCGCTAAAACTTCAGACATCTTTTCATTTTGAAATAATCTAGAGCTTCGAACCCTTGCTCGTTCGCTAGCCTCAAAGGCTAAGACATCAAAGAATGCGGATGGAGATTCAGCATGTTGCTGCATTAGTATTTCGATATACAGTGAAAAGTATCTTTGCTTACAGCCAAGGTATGCCTGAGTGTTTTCACAAATATCGGTTTTGAACGGCGTCAGCATCTCCAAAAAACCATGGGGCAGGTTTGTGTTAGAGGACGTTATGTCTCTTTCTATCTCAGAGTCTTCTGTCCAAGAATTGCCTGAGGGAATATTGATTTCACTAGATAAACTACCTAGTCCAGCCACATTGTAGCCATATGTCAGTTCCGTAGACAGAAAGTCGTCTTTGTCTAAAATATCTTCTTTTGGAGAATAACTCTCGTGAATAGTCAGTGCTACTTCCATTGATTCTTGAGCCTTCTCAAGGTTTCCAGATAGAAACTCTGCATAGGCGATCCAGTAACGGATCTCTCCAGCCTTTGCTTTATATTTGAGATCCTCTTTTTGTTCGTCCGTAGCACCCTCCTGATGGGATATCAGTGCTGCCTTGTAGAATGATTTTGCTAAAGAGGGCTTGTTGAGTTTTAGATAGAGAGCTGCTAAATTTAGATTCGTGTTGGTAGTTGCCACACTGCTGAAGGTGCCACTGGCCGACGAAATCAAGGCAAGAACTGATGATTTTTCATTAGCTGTTGCAGTAAAGTTACCTAAATCTTGATTTTCGTCTATAGAGACATCTGGAACTCTAGAAACAGACTCAAGACTCAAAAGCGATCTTGGAGCCTTAGCAAAAAGTTCCGAGCTCTGAGAATAAGCCTCAATAGCTTCTAAATACTCATTCTTCTGTGTATAGGCATATCCCTGGATTTGGTAAAGATACCCCTTCATCCACATAAGTTCATCTAAACTCTCAGCCTCTGGAGGCCAAAGCAATACGGCAGTCTGTCCGAGTTTGAGCACTTCGTCATAGAACTGTTGAGTTAGCCTTTCTGACGGGTTTACAAGCGTCACAAAGACACTTATAAGTGAGCTAAAAACGTCTTCTATGTACTTATTCTGCTGCTCTGTCAAAGAAATATCGCGATCCCCTTCCATAGCATTGATTAGAAAAGGTCTGGTTCCACATTAGTTTGTGTGCGGTAATTTAGAGAGTGGTCTCCTGCCGTTGAGGGATGAAGCGATGAGTAAATTGCGCATCCAATCATCGTGATAGCGAAACCCATTGAGTTGTTCAAAGGGACATAGGCACCCCTCTTTTAGAGTTCTTGTCTTGCGACAAAAAGGATGAAAATTCCACAAGAGAGCCATCGCCCGCACTTCCTTCTGTGCCGACTGCAAAGTGCCGTGAAAGCCTTGCATGGCATAGAGAATACGGTCAAGATAGTTCATGGGCCGGTCCACTTGATTGCTGGTGCGATAAGCTTCAGGAAAGTCATAGGCCCGCTGAAAAAAGTGCGACTTGTTTCGTAGCCGTAGGAGCCGTTGTTTGACCGGTTTAGGCAGGTCTCGCAGCTTCACCCATTCGAGGAACCGCCGCAAGCGCTGGGCAAATTGACGTTTTGTCTTGGCATGGTAAATGTGCCAAAGCTCTTTGAGCAAGCCGTAGCAGAGGTCGGGCTTTGAGCGACAGCCATCGCGCACCTTGATCACTTCGTGCAAAAAACAGAGAATCCAGACAATCCCTGAATAGAGATGTTCCCACGCCCAGCGAGTGGCGTCCCAGCCATCGGTGGTGACGGTCATGGGTTGGTAGTCCGGGTCTAGGTCATGAGCCTCTTGTTGGAACACACCATAGGCCGCTTTCAACCCCTGATTGTCAGCACTAAGGCTCAGATGGTTGCCGAATAAACAGCCCTGGGCGGCGGTTACCGCCAGATAAGTTCGCTGTTTTAGCCAACGTGTGTGTTTCTCATCCGCTACGAGATGGGGGGGGAGCGAGGCCTCACGCTTCACCGTGCTGCCGACGATCGAAACCCGCCCTAGCGACTGTAACAGCTTCACCCAATGCATCTCTGAGCGCCCTAATACATACGAAATGCCCTCGTACGAGATCCCGTGCTGCTTGAGATATAGCGCTTTGCCTGCCACATCGGCGGTTTCACTCATATATGGCGTGACGAAATCAGGGCGTAACTGATAGGCCTCATGGCTGCTCGGTAGATAAATCCGACGGGTCTCCAACTGTTGGCGCAAAGAGCGCACCAGTCCATGGAAACGATAGCCTTGCTGGATGTCTACGGGAAAGAGTTCTGGGTGCTGCTCTATCTGCTCATCCAAATACTGACGATAAGCCGAGCGGTCGGCGACTAAGGCGGCATAATCGATACCCTCGGCCATAGGGAGACATATCGTCTTGTCTCCAGCCGTTCCTCGTTGCTTTCTCTTGGCCATCACCTCTGGCATCCAAGTCGTCACTATGACTCTATTTTAGTACACACAAACTTACTTGGAACCAGGAAAAGGTATCCCTACATTAATTGTTGTTTTTGTGAGCGCACGAAGAGATGTTTCTAATACGTCTACATTTATGTCTAAACTTTCTCCTGATAGCCATTGCTTTAGGAATGAAATCACCAGGTCTATATTTTCTTTGACTTCTTCTTCCTCTTCTGGTTGTACAAAAAAATGTATGTTTTGGATTATAGATTTAGACAACTCATCTAGAAGAATCCATGTATTTCCCTGTTCTTTGAATATAGCCTCCTTAGAGATGTTATACCCATCGAATATTTGATTTGCATACAGTGTAGATAACTCAGATTCTTCCAGATCTTCATATATCAATTGAAGCGCTACTGACCTCATCAAATAAGGCGCAGCATCTACTGAATTAACTAGTTTTTCTCTGAAATTTTCAACGAACTCTTGATTCAATACAAAAGAGCTAATAAGCTCTTTTGTATCCTCAAAAGAAGTTTCATGAATATTCTTTTTTTTTGGCAACGCGTCAGGAATCTCTATAAAATCTTCAACTGTGTCTCCTAAAGAATTAGAACTGTTTTCCAACTGAAAAGAATTCGCTATGTATATTGCCTGCTGATAGTCGCCAATGGAACTATATATACTAGCAATACTGAGAATGATGGCACCTCTAACTGCCGGAATCATATTGCTAAGTCTTGGGTCTAATTCTCTGTTCTCGATTCCCCATTCAGATTCTAGGATGTTGAAAATTTCATCTCCTAATATGAAAGATAGATCTGTATCTTCCTCCAAGATATTAAGCACCAGAAGTGCAGCATTATATTCTTCCAACGCTTTTTTAGGATTTCCTTCCCTCTTGTAAGCGTTAGCAATACTCACATGCATCAGAAGCTCTAGACCGTGACTATCAAGTTCTTTGAATATAGAAATTGCCTCTTGGAATGAATTTATTGCTTTGCTGTTCCTCTCTTTCTCTATATATAGATTTCCGAGATTGTTCAATGCGAGAGCGGCATATCCCTCTGAGCCTTTATTTTTATAGATATCTATAATTTCAATCGTTTTCTTGATAGCTGTGTTCAACATTTCGTCATCTCTTAGCTTAGCCACTTCTTTTGCCAAGCTCTGCTCTTTTGACGTAGCATCTTCACGAGCACCTATATTCTCGATAGAAAGTTCCACGCCTAAACCCGTTGAGCCTGAAGAACTCTTAATAGAAATTTTCTGTGCTCTGCCAGCATAGTTAAGCTTCTCATAGCTAATATTTAGAAGTAGTTTTTCCTTTAAATTGATTCTTAGAGAAGCTCCAATCCCAGTAGTGCCCTTCTCTTCTATCTTGAAAATTACCTTGTATCTTTGCGGATTTTCATGCAAAGGTTCGATATCTGCGGAGATATTCTGAAAGACATCTAGTTCAAGGAGGCGGGTTATGTCTTCTTGAATAGACTCTTTTCTAACTATATCGCCCGGACGCGTATCTATCCGTTCAAAGATGATCGAGCTAAGCGTTTTACCCACAATCGGCTCGCCTTTCTCGTTTACAGCCTCCTCATCGTCGTCAACGAATTGTATATCAACTGAATCAATCTCACCTTCTGTAGCTCTTATAGTTACAATCCCCTCTTCATCAACTTCGGTAGTGGCATGATCCACAGTAGCAACTAGATAGCCATTCTCCTGATACCAATTATTTAACTCAATTGTCGCGTCTCTAAGTTCGTTGAAATTTATGGTTTTACCGTATTTATCGCCATATACATTAGCGATAACTGACTCTGGAAGTACTCGCTTATCAAAAATCTCTACGTGAGAAAGAACAGGGTTAGGCGATACATAGATGAACAGCTCGACTCCGGAAGAAGTCGCTTCAGTAATGGCTCGTACATTAGAGAAAAATCCGGTATTAAATATACTTTTGAGTTCAGTACTTAGGATGGAATCAGTAATAACACTTCCCTCTTCTATAGAGAGAGAACTATGGACTGAGTTTATAAGCTGTTGAGATAGATCTGCTTCTAACTCCGATAAGATATTAATATGTGAAATTTTAACTTCCGTTTCTCCACCTACCGAATCTTCTTCTTTGAGTGCCGAAGTGTTTTTATCAGCTCCTATTTCTAGTGCGAAGATCTGCGAGACAGTAGCGCGATATCCACTCTCTAAAGACTGTTTCGCTATGCTTTCTCTTTCTACCGCAGTAGCATCTTTGAAAGGAAAGAAAAAGAACATCAAGATAGCAACGAAGTTTCGGATGAGTATCGATTTACACAGGTAGAATGAATTCATGTAAATGAGAGGAAAGATACAACTTATTTTATAGCGATAAAAGGGCGTGGTTCATCTTTTCATGCGATTAGGTGTTTCAGTTATGTGATCGCAGAGGGTCGATAACGACAAGTATCGACCCTCTGCGATCACCGAGTATGAGTTCAAACCCTCCGTCGCTGCCAATCTATTCCCTGGCGTTGCTGAAATCAGGGATGTAATGAGTGATTGCACCCTGGGTGCCCATCGATGGCAAGCTTAGATTCATCCCAGACATCGGCAACACCATTCCCCTAGAACTCGACAAGATCTTGGGGTTATTTTCACAGCCCTATGATATTCCTATACTGTCAAACTAGCACCATGCTTTCTCAGCCATGCTTTTCTCTCGTGATAGTCTGGAATGACTTTATCGACTTCGTTCCAAAAGGCGTCGCTGTGGTCACGATAATGTAGGTGACACAGCTCGTGTACGACAATGTAGTCAATGATTTTGAGTGGGGCCATCATGCATTTCCAATGAAAGTTGAGATGGTTGCGTTTGCCGCAGCTAGCCCAACGATAGCCGATATCTTTGATGGTATGACCTGCAACTTGAACGCCGACTTTGGGTGAGAAATGCTGGATGCGATCGCCTAATCGCTCCCTTCCTTTACTGGCCAAGTAATCGGCAAAGGCTCGCTTTGCCGCTGCGGTTCCGCCTTTTTCTAGTACTTTACTGTCGAGGCGAAATCGCCCCTCTTTTAGCTGTAAGGTGCAGTCTTGATCCGTGGCCACTGTAAGCCGATAGGCACGTCCCAAGTATAAAAAGGTTTCACCGTTTACCCATTCGCGGACTACAGCGCTGGCGTTCAGGGCTTTCCACTCGGCTAGGTTGCGATATATCCACAGGCGCTTGCTTTCCACTACAGCATCTACCTGCTCTGGGGTAGAGCCGATGGGCGATCGCACGGTCACCACGCCATCGCGCTCAATCACAATGTCTGTAGTCCGACGCGAGCGACTGGGCAATAACTGATATTCAATATCTCTAATACAGCGGGTAGTGCAGGTCATGGTAGTTCTTGGGAGCAATCATCTGGGGCTTTTAGCAGGGCATCGTGACGATTTTTGGCGAGTTTCATAATTTCGATAGCGATACGCTCGCGATTTATTTTTAGCTCGGCAATGCCAGTAAGAGTGAGAGCGGTTTTAATCTCGCTACGGGTTTTCTTTTGCTTGTCGCTATTATTCCAGAAGTCGATGCTACCAATGGCGTCTTGCAAAGTTTCGACAACTGCTTCCATCAGAGCTTTCATTTTGGGTTTGGCGGCTGCGGGCACGTCTTCGTTACCGAAGGCTTCATTAGCAATGTGGGCATAAAAGGTGGTGGCTTCCTGGCTCATGCCATCTTCGCCTTGCTGGCGACCAACGATCGCTTCGCTGCGAATTTTCTCTAGCTCCTCGGCCAGTTTCTCCCACTGATCTTGATATTGATCAATCAGGTTTTCAATCTTTTGGGAAAGGCTGCGATAAAAGGCGGGGTCTTCGTCGTGGTGGACGGTGCAGTGTTTGCGGATGGCGTGTTCCATTTCACTGGCTTTAGCCTCGGGGTTACCGCCTGCGTGCTGGTTGAGCTGGTCGATAAAGTCGGTGGAAAGCAGCTCTACGGGCGGTACTTTAGGATTAATGCCGAGACTGATGAGGTGCTCGTTGATGAGGTCTTTTACTTTTTGTCCGGCGTCATCCAGGTCTAGGCTGGTATCTTTGTAGCGTTCTTTGGTGACGCGCAAGATGTAGCCGAGGCGCTTGGCGGGGATACGGTAGGGGTGGCCGATGGGGTTGGGTAGAACAATTTCTAAGCTGGTGAGGAATTTCTTTAGGTACACATCAAAGTCAACGCGCAGCTTTTCGTCTTTGAGCAGCTTTACGGCTTGGTGTACCACGGCGGCATCGGCTTCTGAGTTGGATAAAGTGCCTTCCGCATATTCGCGCAGATGGCTGACGTGATGAGTTGAGAAGAGTTGTAGCAAACGCTGGTAGCGTTCTTCGAGGACGGGGATTTCGGAGGCGATGCTTTTGAGGCCAAAGGCGAGTTCTTGCTGCTCATCGGCGGCGGCGTACAGGGTAAGGGCGTCGGTGAGGTTTTCGGTGAGGCCGATGTAGTCCACGATGTAGCCGCGCTGTTTTCCTTTTTTGACGCGGTTGGTGCGGGCGATCGCCTGCAAAAGCGTGTGCTCTTTAATCTTTTTATCCAGGTACATCACCTGTTCTATGGGGGCATCAAAGCCGGTGAGGAGCATGTCGCACACCACTAAAAAGGCAATGCCGGTGTTGACCTTATCAGGATCGTCAAAGTCGAAGCCTTTGCAAAAGTTGTTGACGGCGTCCCAAGCTTTAGCTTGCTTGCGGGCGGCGGTAATGTAGGCGTCTTCGTTGGTGCCGTCGCTAGAAATAACGACGGCGGCTTTGAGGAAGCGGATTTTTTTGAGAGTGTCCAGATCTACGGTGGGCTGGGCGGCGAGTTGGCGGGCGGTATCTGTGAGAGATTGAGTGATGGCGACCTGGTAGCGAACGGCGGCGCGTTTGGAGTGGCACACGACTTGGGCCTTAAAGCCGTTGGGGAAAATGTGCTGTAGGTAATGAGCGACCAGGTCTTGGGCGATCGCCTCTATTCGCGTTTCGGCTTCTAGCAGGTCGCCGGTTGCGCCGTATTTCTTCTTGATAGCGAGCAGTTCTTGGGGGGTACGGTCTTTGAAGAGGTTTTCGAACTGGGTTTCGAAGCCGTGTTTGTCGTTGAGAGCAGCGTCGGCGGTGCGGCCTTCGTACAGTATTTGCAGGGTGGTGCCGTCAGCGACGGCGTCCATGAGGCGGTAGGTGTCTATGTAGTCGCCAAAGCGTTTGTGGGTTTTCTTTTCACCATGGCGGTCGGTGATGAGGGGGGTGCCGGTGAAGGCGATCCGGGCGGCGTTAGGGAAGGCTTCGAAAATGTTGTCGCCTAAGTCGGAGCCTTGGGTGCGGTGGGCTTCGTCAATCATTAGGACAATGCGGGGAGAGCTGTTGACGATGCCAAAGGTTTCTGCGCTGGGGATGCTGAGGTAGGTGCCGAGAGCTTCGGCGACCTTGAGCGGGGTAGCGGTATCGCGCTGCTGGAATTTGTGGGCCATCACCATGTTGACATCTGAGGTGTCGGTGGCGAGCTGGGTGCGTAGGGTGTCGGTGCTGTCGATGGTGTGGATACGGCCACCGATGAGGGTGGCCGTTTTGCTGAGTTGCTTTTCAAGATCAACACGATCATTGATGAGGAGAATTTTGTAGTCGGCTAGGTCGAAGGAGGCCCGAATAAGACGGGCAACGAAGACCATAGTGAGGCTTTTGCCGGAGCCCTGGGTGTGCCAAATGACGCCGCTGCGTTCGGTGGCGGTGGTGCCGGTGCGCAGCTGTTGGATGATTTTGTGGGCGGCGCGGAACTGTTGGTAGCGGCATACGACTTTGATGCGGGGGCCGCCGTCAGTATCCATGAAGACGCTGGTGGTACGTAGGATGCTGAGCAGGTTGGCTTTGTTGAGCATCCCGTTGACTAGCTGTTGCTGGGGGTTCATGTCCTTAGCAATGTCGTCGGGTTGGGGCCATTGGGTTTTCCAGGGGTAGAAGTGTTCTGCGCCGGAGGTAATGGTGCCGTAATCCGCTTCGATGCCAGTGCTGCGGATGAGCAGAAGATTGGTGTGGAAGAGTTTTGGTTCGCCTTCTTTTAGACCTTGCTGGGTGGTGTCTGGGCGGCGGTTCATGTAGCGCTGAAGCTGGGTGAAGGCTTCGGCCATGGGGTTGGCACAGGTGGCACTGCCTTTTTTGCACTCGATAACGATGAGGGGGATGCCGTTAACAAACAGAACAATGTCGGGGATGATGAAGGCTTTGACGCACCCTGGGGTGTCGATGCGGAACTGGTTGATGGCGTGGAACTGGTTGCGCTCGGGGTGGGCGAAGTCAATGAGCTTGACGACGGGGTCTTGTTCACCAGTTTGTTCGTTGGTGTCTACTTGGGCCTTAAACAACAGCTTTTGGATGGCTTCGTTGGCCTCTAGCAGCGTGCGGTTGGGCTGGCGACCGATTTGGTCTTGGAGGTCTTGGAGCTGTTTGGGGGTGAGCCAGGAGGTACCGGCTCCCTCTGTAGAAACGGTGTTGAGGGCGGCGACGGATTGATTGAAGATATTGGGGAGGAGCCATTGGCGGAAAGTGGTGCGCAGGCTGATGGTGGGATCGCTGGGAATGCCCTGGCCCTGATCGATGGTTTGCCAACCGAGGGTAGCGAGTTGGTGTAAGAAGGGTTGTTCTACTTCGGTGTATTCGCTCATACCAGGGTTTTGACGCTAAGATTCGATTTTACAGAGGAAGAAGCTAAGGGTAGGGTACCGTTTCGTTAGCATCTTTGAGAATTTGCTGGTAGAGGTCTGCATGAACGCGAAATTTCGCTTGTTGGATGAGTTGATCCAAGACGGGCTTTAATTCGTCGATCAATTTGTTTTGTTTGGCTGATACTAGAACACCTAGCAATCCTGTAATTTTGAGATCGTATCGCTGGGCGACTCGTCTACCAATGCGTTCGTCAATCAGCAGTCGTTCGGCGTTTAGCTCTATGGCTAGGGCGATCGCTTCTGCTTCGCCTCTATCGACTTCCGTAACTAGCTTTTCAACTAGCATCTGATCGCACACTGCCCGAACCTCGATCCAGTCTGCGGTTTGAACGCCAGATACGTCAATAGCAAAGGTCTCTAGGGCTTTGATTTCCTGGAAGACGGCGTCAGGAATGATTAACTGTCCGTAGAGTACTTTGAGAAGGGAAAGCTGACCGATGAGTAGCAGATTGCTGATGGGCGATGTATCGCTGATGATTATCATCGCCAGTTATTGGCTCGCAAGCTTTCGATGTCGGCTTGATAGTCGGCTAGGTCGTAATGAACACAAATTTCCCGATCAGATAGCAAGGCTTGAAATTCAATTTGGTGCATACCTGCAATTTGGCTAGCGGTGCCCAGAGTAATGAGTTCTTGTTGAAACAGGGCAACTGCGATTTCGCGCATCCAGTCTGCTGAGTTAGGAGGATGCGCCTGCATGAGTTGGTCTGGAATATTCAAGGTAATTTGCATTTGGCTTTACCGTTACGTTAGTAGCTCGGTCTTTGAATACAGTCGGTATGGGTAGTTTTGCATGTCCTAATTGTATGTGTATTTAGACATAGGTAATCGCTGTAGAGTCAGGAGTGACGGAGACTTTGCCGGTGAGGAGATCGTGCATGAGTCCAGATTTTTGTTTCGAGGATTTAATAAGCTCTAAAGTAAGAGTATTAATTCGTGCTCCAATCAATTCGACTCTATCTGCTATTGCTGTTTGCTCAGTTTTACTCATATATGGAAATATAAGTTTTCCCATAACTTCATTGTTGAGACTAGGCATAGTGGAACCAACAGCAAGCCCAGCCACTTGCCCCTGTACAAATGTATGACGATATAGTAATGAGAAGAACCGCGCGTCTAAACTGTTCCCTCCAAGCCTCAGCAGAAAGCAACCGCTGCCACAAACCCACCCTTCTTCTATCTTTGAAATAGCCGCTGCTCTACTCAGTTCTCCTCTCCGAGCGATAATAATATCTCCAATCTTTAATCTGTGTTGGTAAAGAGTTTGCGCACGGTTTTCTGGTATACGAGCAATCCCTAACTCGTCAATTTTTCCATTGATGATATTCTGAGGCATCACAAAAGGCACACCTTCAAGAGTATATTCGTAAGCATGTAGCTGACTGCCAAAGGGACCAGTTTGTAGTTTCCCGCCAGACTCTTCTAAAATATCTCGCAACCGTAGAGCTTCCCACTCCTTCGGAATCCAACCGATCGCACTCTCTTTATAAAGCTCAGGAGCTTGCTCTCGGGGAGGACGCAGTTTGCCATCGGCACCAATCCCACGGGTAAACAGGTCGTGCATTAGCCCCGCTTTGACGTGCTGGTATTTTTCTATGAGGGCTTCGGTGGATGCGATCGCGCGATCAATTGCCTCCAAGATCTTGACAATCTTATTTTGGATAATTATGGGAGGGAGCTTAACTTGAATCCCTAGAAAGTCTCCAGTGGTAAAAGACGCTTGGTTGATAGCAGGTTTTGTGATTGCCTTGATCTCTTTTTCAACTCCTCCAGAGCTTAATAAAAAGTATAAAAACTCCTGAGTAGTAAGTTCACTAGGTTTAATTCTAAAAAGATTTGTTGTATAAATACACGGTCGCCCTATCTCTTTGAATATGCAAACCTTTCCAATTTTTTCAACGCTGTTTATAAAGTTTAGTAGTATGTCACCGTCGTCTAGCACATAGCTTTCAGTGAAAGCCCCTTGCGGATCTTTTACGTACCAATACTTGAATCTTGAAGTATCAAATTTTCCGTTTTTGAGATTGCCTGAAGTAATGACGGGAATGCCAATATCTTGTTCAACAATTCTTCTAGACAATCCGCTTTTGAGCGTACTAACACAATTTCTTAAATAGACGTTCGACCAATTCTGCATAGCATTTTGAGAGATGCCTTTATTACTCATATCCCAACTCCACCAAAAACACCTGCAATCGTCTCAAAGCCTCATCTCGCTCCGCCTCAATCGCCTTTGCCGTCACCGCATACTTCCCCCACAAATTCTCAATCGCCCATACACAAGCCCGAACATCCGCCCGCAAATACGCCTCATACAGCCCCATCAGCACCCGCCGCAACCGCTCCACAATCACCCCTCGTGCCTCATCCGCCGAAATCTTCACCCGCGCACTCCGCACCAGTTCATCCCGCTTACTCTCAATCCCTTTAATCGTCGCCCGCAGCGCCTTCACCTCATCATCTAAAGCCTTGTGTCGCTCCAAACTCTCCTCGATTCCTGCCGCTTGTGCAAAAGCTAACTCCCCTGCCTCAATCGCATCCTTCAGCGGCCCTGTGTACTCACTCACATAGCCCGCCTCAGCCGCCAACCCCAAAATCCGGTGACCATTCGCAAACTGCGGCGCTTTCGAGCTAAACCCTTCCGTACAATAAAACGTCTTCTTGGCCTCAGCAGGCACCAACCCCTCGCCCTTCAGCTCCGTAAACATATCCCCCGCCAAATCTTTCACGAGTTTTAGCTGTGCCTTCCACTCCGCCGTCGCTGTCTTCAGCTCATCCTTCTTCCCCTTCACCTCATCAGCAGGCAACACCCCGGTATCCTCTTCATCCTCAAAGTCCTCCTCCCCCGCCGCCGCGAACAGCGCTTGCAGCTCCGCCAGCCGAGCCTGCGCCTGTTCCTGCTCCGCTAATATCTCCGGAAACTGACTCTGCAAAATATCCTCATCCGGAATCAGCTCCGGCCCCCAGCCACTCGCCGCAATCGACTTAAAATCAGCCTTTAGCACATCCATATAGTTGGCAAACGCCCCCCGCACCTGAAACGGCGTCAGCAATTTTTGATCAGCCAAAGCTTCCTGAATACTCGCGAGCAAGCTACTGCGCATATCGTATACATTGCGCGATTGCCCCTCTCGATTCTCCGTATCCGGAGCCAACGCTTCTACAATCGGCAAATTTTCCTGCCACCACTCCTCCAGCGTCTCCATAAACTGCGCATGACAAGACATCACACTGTCATGTGTTGCTACAAACTCAGCAATCTCTCGCTTATCGCTCAGTACCGTCGCAAAATCCAGATAAGTCTCATCCCGAGAAACAAAAGCATCTTCCTTTAAAGCACCATAGTTCTGCCAAAAATGTGCAAGACTCTCTACCTCCACCCTCGGCACCCCACCCTGCAAATGCGCCCGCACATCATGTGGCTCCGGCGGCGGCGCATTGTCCACATAGCGCCGAATATTGCAGTTGTACTCTTCCGCTGCAATATCTGCTCTTGGCACCCGTCGCGCATACCCCGGAATATCGACTCCATGCCGATACGCATAAATAATCTTGTCAATATCCTCCGGTCGCAAATGATTCTGCGCCTTCCCCTCCCGATACTCCCGATCTGCATTAATAAACAGCACATGGTCGCGATCAGCCGCCCCCGCCTTGTTCATCACCAAAATGCACGCCGGAATCCCCGTTCCATAAAACAAATTGCTCGGCAGTCCAATCACCGCCTCCAAATAGCCATTATCAATAAAATGCTGTCGTGCCGCTCGCTCCTCGCCTCCACGAAACAACACACCGTGTGGCATCACCGACGCCAACCGGCCATCGTGCTTTAGCACCGCCAGCATATGCTGCACAAACATCAAATCTGCCTTCTTACCCTTCTCCGGCAGCATCACCGGAAAGCGCCCTGGAAACTTCAAATCCTTCTTGATATAGTTCTGGCTAAACGGCGGATTAGCCACCACCCGATCAAACCGCTTGAGTTCATTGCCCTCACCCAGGTGCTGCGGCTCACGAATCGTATCCGCCTGCCGAATATCCGCATGAGAAATCCCGTGCAGCAGCATATTCATCTTACAAATCGACCAGGTTGTCCCCATCTTTTCCTGACCGTACAGCGCCAATTCCTCCGCGCTCCCTCCCTTCTCCCGCAGATAATCCCGCATCTGAATCAACATGCCACCCGAGCCCACCGTCGGGTCATACACGCTCATATTCTCCTGCGGGTCGCACACCTCTACACAAATGCGCACCACCTCAGCGGGGGTATAAAACTCCCCCGCCTTTTTCCCCGCCGAATCTGCAAAGTATTTAATCAGCCACTCATACGCTGCGCCTAGCAAGTCAGGAAACTCAAAATCGCTATCTTTAAGCGGAATCTTTTCAAAGTTCGTGACAAAGTCCGCTAGCGTATCGTCATCCAACGTTCGCTGACCAATTTTACGGTTAAAGTTAATCCCTTTAAGGACATCTTGTAGCGCATCCGCATTCGCATCTTCAATTGCCTCTAGCGCCTTGTTCAGCATCGTGCCCACGTTCTCTTTCACATGCTTTAAAGGCGGATGCTGAACAAGTTTGGGCTTGCCATCTTCTATGACCGTCTCTTCCCAGCCTTCATTCCACCGCGCCCGAGGCGGCACATAAAAATACTTGCCCGAATATTTGTCAGGATCGATCAGATCCAGCTGGATATCTTCTTCATCCATCCCCGCCGCTTCTGACTCAGCCCGAATCTCCGCCTGCCGCTGCTCAAACAGGTCGCTGGCCCGCTTTAGAAACAGCATGCCAAAGATGTATTCCTTATATTCGCTTGCATCCATACTGCCGCGCAGATCATCGCAAGCAGACATCAAGAGTGTTTCTAATCGGGCAAGCGTTAACTTCATTAAAATTCCGAACAATTAGCGTAGGTTGTAAACGTTAAATCCCTAGCGTTATAAAACCTTATGACCGACACTATAGTACGTGCATATTGGGATAAATATCATAGCTGCTTGACCAAGCACCCCTAAACACAAAATTTCGATCCCATGTCATAAAACATGCACTCTGTGTCGCTACGTTCGCTTAGGATACTTCGTCACCCCAAAAGTTCTTATCTATCAGAGCTGAGAGCCAATTTCATAGAAGGCCAGGAGCGCTGCGTATGGGAACTAACGGTCAATAAGAGTGGAGAAAAGTAAGGAAAGGCCGAAAACTCATGCGCTGGAATGAGATCATGACCGATTTACACTATCTTGCGAATGTGGCACCACGAAAGTTCGCTTGTGACCTACATGTAGTGAAACTGCGAAATAGGGTCACTTACAATTCCTTTCCCCGATCGCGGCTGCGGCGCTGCGCTTTTTCAACCACCTTTCGCGCCTTCGCCAGCTCTTCCATCGCATACTTCATTCCTGCTTCCTTACCCTGCGTCTGCGTCTGCTTTAGCTGCTGGGCAACCGGCCCCTGTAGCAAAATGCTGCCGACCTGCCTGATCTCATCATCGCTCAGTCGTTTGCCACCACGCTCAGTCAGCAGCTCGCTCATCAGTTGACGTACCACTAGGCGATCGCACTTCATAGACGCTCTTACCCACAAACTTCGCCGCATATTGCTGGTAAATCTGACGGTGACGCTGACGCTTACTCTCCTGCTCTGCCACCTGCTGTTCCGGCACTGGCTGCGCTGGCCTTTGTGCCTCAGCCATCTGAGCTTCGTAACGAGCTAGGCCATCAGGGTCGATCCTTTTGATAATCGCTTCAAAAACGCCACCCCCATATCTAGACGGCTTCTCAACTGTGGATTCAGTTGCGCTACTCAGCTGCTCTGCATCGCCCTGGCTGGCTAGCTCATGCTTAGACGCAGCGAGGATCGCACTTAGCCTCTAAGCCTTTCGCTCAACCTAATACATAGGCATGGGTAGACATCAGAAAATCACTGCTTAAAACGCACTTTAAATCGAAAACCCTTCTGAAAAGAACCCACCCAACCCAGCCTAGCAACACCACATATTGATGACTGCCGTATGAAAAGCCAGCGGTCAGCTTGCTCAGTTCATTGATCATCTCTTCCTCGATTCCTTGGTAAAAAATAGGGCTGGAGACACCGAGCGTCAGCTCAATTGGCCCACCATTCGGAAACACCTGAGCTAGGGCGGCTGCCACTACCACGGCCAGGTCTTTGATTTTGTCATTCTCGTCTAGCGGCGAGTAGCGCTTGCCCACATAGGATTCAATCGCATCATCGCCATACAGAAAAGACGGGCGGATCTGACTAAAGGTGATGCTCTTGATATCTCTCTGCCCGTCGGGTAATGGAAAGAATCTTAAAGGCGCGCCTTTAAGATTCTTTCCACGATAGGTAAAACTTTACTGACGTCGTTCCCTCTATCTAAAAAAAATTTCGACTTTCATTTTCTTTTTTTCATTGCTAAAAACATGTACATAAATTGCATATGCAAAACATGTACATGTTTTGCATATGTTTTGCAGTGGTTTTGCAGTGGTCGGTAAAAAAAATGCTTTTTGTCAGAAAGTGGTCATTCTTGGTCACAAATAAGAGATTTCTTGACAACCGCTATACCCCAATGCCTACAATGGGTTTATCGCTTCTGACATACTTCCTGGCGTCCTGTGTGGAATCTCCCAAATAGCCCTTGGAAAGGGCGTCAGAATTTCTTCTTTCCCAGACTTTCCCCTTCTGTTCTTTCTTTAGAACAATCCCAATGCTCAGCACCAGCAATCTAAAATCTGCTCAAGCTGCAACCTATTTTGAGAAGGACGACTACTATTCTCAATCGGAAGGCCCTAACCAATCGCGTTGGGTCGGCCAAGGTGCCGAGCGGCTGCACCTCTCTGGCAGCATTGAGCAAGAGACTTTCCAGAAGCTTTTGCGCGGCAAGTCACCAGAAGGACAACAGCTCTTCAGCCGCAGGCTCAACCCCTCCACCCGCAGAGCCGCTACTGACTACACCTTCAGCGCACCCAAAAGCGTCAGTGTCGCTGCCCTGGTGCAAGGCGATAGGCGTGTCATCCAAGCCCATCACATGGCCGTTGACCGTGCCCTCAAGGTCTTAGAAGAACGCTATACCCAAACCAGAGTCACGACAGAAACAGGACGGCAGACACTCAACACGGGCAACCTGATTGCCGCTGTCTTTCCCCATGGCACGAGCCGAGAGGCAGAGCCGCAGCTGCATAGCCATTGTGTGGTGATGAATGCCACGCAGCTGGAGAATGGCAGCTGGTATAGCGTCTTGAATGACAGCGCCATTATGAACAAAAAGCTGTTGGGCCAGATTTACCAGAATGAGCTGGCCTTTGAGCTAAGGAAGATGGGCTATGAGATTACCCAACGAGACCATGGCCAGTTCGATATCAAGGGCTATTCGCCTGAGCTATTAGCGACCTTTTCGACGCGACGTGCCCAGATTGAAACCCTGATGGCTGAGTGGAAAGCCTCAGGAAAGACGGTGCGCGATGCCGATGGCTACCCGATTCGCATGGAGACCTTGCTGCGGGAGGTCGCCAACCTTCAGACCCGCAAGGTCAAGCCACAGATTATAGAAGCCGAGAAGCTATTGCAGAACTGGCAAGCGGTGATTGCCATGAAGGGGCTAAGCCTACCGGAGCTGCCGGGTGAGCAGGCTGTTGGCGTCAGCGAAGGCGCAAAAGCAGAAGCACTAGAAGTACCAGAAGCACTCTCCCAAGCACTCTCCCCAGCACTTTCCCAAGCCGTCACCGATGGCATTGCCCATTGCAGCGAACGCGATGCCATCTTCAGAACCACGGCAATTGAAAAGTTCGTCTTTGAGCATCACATTGGCGAGCTGAGCATTGAGCAGTTGCAGCAGGCGATCGCATCCCATCCTGAGTTGATCACAGTAGAGACAGGCCCCAGAAATAGCACTAGAAAGGGCACAGGAAAAGACACTGCAAAAGTCACGACCCAATCGGCCCTACAGCTAGAGCTAACCAGCATCCGGCTCATGCAGCAGGGCCAAGGACTGGTGGGCCAGATCGCCTCAGCTGAAACAGTCAACGCTCGCCTGGAGCCCTTGAACCTGAGCCCAGAGCAACGCAGCGCGATCTCACTCAGCTGCCACAGCACAGACCAGTTCATCGGCTGGCAGGGTGCTGCCGGTACGGGTAAAACCTTTGCCCTCAGTGCCCTCAAAGAAATAGCCGTAGACCAAGGCTATGAGGTCAGTGGCTATGCCCCGAGTGCTGCTGCTGCTCATGAACTAGGCGAGTCGCTGCGCATTGAGACCAATACCGTCGCAAGGTTATTGCTTGAGGCTTCGTTAGCCGCAGATAATGACCGCAATGCCCTCACCGAACGCAGAAGAAGGCGAAAGCTATGGCTGATTGACGAAGCCGGGCTCCTCAGCATGCGGGAGGCTCAAGCACTCCTGACTAGAGCCACGGAAGAAGAGGCCAGGGTCATCTTCGTCGGCGATACCCGACAGCTCTCAGCCGTTGAAGCGGGCAATCCTTTCCGCAGTTTGCAGGCGGGCGGGATGCTCACCGCACATCTCGACCAGGCGAAGCGGCAACAGCAGGCCCAACTTCGGCAGGCGGTGCAGTTGATTTCTCAAGGGGCGGTCAACGCGGGCATCCAAGTCCTAGAACGGGCTGGCTGCATTAGCGAGATTGACAACACTCAGGCCAGGGGCGCAAGGCTCGTCAGCGACTACCTCAATCTGGAGCCTGACGAACGCCAGCACACTCTATTGCTCTCGGGCACCAATGCCAATCGTTTGGCGCTCACGGCTCAGGTGCGGCAGGGCTTACAGGCTGAAGGCTCCTTGGGCCAGAATACCTACACGATGGAGTCATTACAGCGTAAAGACCTCACTCAAGTCCAAGACCGCTATGCGAGCAGCTATGAAACGGGCGATATCTTGGTGCCCGTCCGTCACTACAAGCGCCAAGGGCTAGACAAAAATGAGCATTACCGCGTCAGAGCGGTGGATACCCAAACCAATACACTCACGCTTGAAACCACAGACCAGCTGCTCATTCAGGTGAATCCGGCGCTGTGTGAGAAGAAGGCTGTTTACCGGGTGCTCACTGCCGAGATTGCAGCGGGCGATCTGCTCAAGTGGACGAAGAACAATCGCATCGCTGACACCCGCAATGGCCAACAGTTCACCGTAAAGAGCATCACCCCTGAAGGCATCGCGCAGACGGTCAATGACGACGGTGAGCAACGAACGCTTGACCTAGCCGGGGCGCAGCATATCGACTATGCCTGGGTATCGACGACCTACAGCAGTCAGGGGAAGACAGCCAGCAACGTCATGGCGCTAATCGATAGCACCACGAATAAAGAAGCGTTCTATGTGGCCACTTCTCGCGCTAAGCACCGCGTCCAGCTTTACACCTCTAGCCTTGACGACTTACAGCTGCTCGCAGAGAGGTCTCGGGCCAATGAAAACGTCAGTGACTACATTCCTCTGTTTGAACTGGCCCAAGTTGAAATAGCCCCGTATGAGATCAGCCCTGAGATAATCCCCAATGAACAACCCACAGAACCAACCACAGCCCAACCCACCACAGCCGCCCAGACCCCAGCAGATTATGCCCGAGAAGTTGCAGGAACTCCTGACCGTCGCCGTCCTAGAAGGCACCAGGCCGCTGGTCTTGGCAATCGAACAGCAGCAGGAGCAACTAGACGAACTAGAGAACTGGCAGTACCAAATGTCGCAGAACTTAGGGCTGTACTGGCAGGAATTGCGGAACTTCGTCGATTCGCAGAACTCTCCCGTGCCACAGTCTGGATTGCACAAGCAGCTCAAAGAATTAACGACAGCGCTCGGCAATTGGCACTCGCAGCAGCAGGCATTACTCGACTCTATGAACAAGTTGGGCAACAGCTTGAACAACAGCGTCATGAACAGCAACAGGTTGAACAGCAGGCTGAGCTAAGAATAGCCAGCAACAGCCAGCTACTCCCGCCCGCTGCTCCAGCGCTAGAGGGACTCAGGGAAACACCTAACCCTGAAGTCAAAACCGCAGTCAAAACTGACGCCGAAATGATAGGTGAAATTGCCGCAGTGGCAGCGCCTGCTGATCCTCCATCCTCTGCGCCTCAACCGCTAGCGCCTCAACCGCTGGTGCCTCAACTGCTCACGCTTCAGCCGCCTGCACCCGAGGCTTCCCTCACGCAGCAGCTCAATGCCTTTGCCAACACGCTAGGGTACGAACCGGGCGATCGCCTGTATGTGCGATCTCTATTGCCCAAGCATCTACCGGATGACCTGGCGCTCAAGCATGGGCTCAAGTTTGAAGTTGAACAGAATGGCCAAAAGCGGCTGATCCCAAATACAAGACGCGGCTATCTGACCGTTGGCTCTTGGGAATTCCCGCACCTGCGCAAAGACAAAGAACCCGTTGTCTATCCAGATGGCCTCGCCCAGTTAGCAGAACTCAACCAGCAGGGACGCGGCATCTACTTTGTCGTCAATCCGGGCGGTGAACGCGACAACGAAATTACTCAAGCAAGATCCCTCTTCTGGGAAAACGACACCCAGACCAAAGCGCAGCAGCTCCAGCAGGTACGCACTGCCGGACTGCCGGTCGGGGCCATTGTCGAAACGCACCAGTCTATTCACTGCTACAGCCAGCTGGCAGCGCCACTGCAAGACCTGAGCCAATGGACACAGCTCCAAGAGCGACTCATCCAGCGCATGGATTCAGATCCGGCCATTCGCAACAGCTCCCGGCTCATGCGTTTGCCGGGATTCGACCATGTGCGGGTGCAGGATGAGGAACTGATATTCTCGCCGGTGACGCTGCGGCATGTCGCACCGGCTGCAAAGACGACAGTAGAAGCCATCGATGCCCAATTGCCACAGTGGGATGACACGCGCTGGCAGCGGCAGGCTCAATCGGCAGATGGACAACCAGCTGGACAACCACAATCTACTGGCGTAGCGGCTATTCCCACACTAGCCGCTGATAACCCCTGGGATATTCGCAACTTTGCGGCCTACCTCAATGGCGATCAGCGCTCCCACAACGGCTGGCTTCAGGTGCAGTGTCCTGAGCATGGCGGCGATGGCCATAGCGGTAATAGCCTGCATATCAATGAAAGCACCGGCCAATACAAGTGCCATGGCGGTTGTGATTCCCAAGCGGTCTATGACGCTGCCTCAAAGCTGGCAGAATCAAGGGGATGGCAACCACCCAACCAAAAGGCGACAACAACGACAGCGACGGCTGAACCAACAGCAACGACAACAACGGCTGAACCGACAGCGACGACAACTACGGCTGAACCGGCTGAACCCGTGACACAGGCAACCGCTGCGCCCATACCGCCTGCACCATCGCCTACACCGCCGACGACAACAGCACCTATATCTCCATCTACACCACCACCGACACCGACTGTGCCAGATGCAGGCAAGAAACGTCCGCTCACCCGATGGGAGCGCTACAGTGCAGGACTTGAGAACCTGCCTGATAAACAGCGAGATTTTCAGGTTGCAAAACGAGCCTTTGCTGATGGCTTCTCGAAAAAGCAGGTGATCTCACTGCTGGCCCAGAACAGCCACCGGGCACAAAAGCTCTATCACGACGAAGGCAGTACGCCTGCTTATCATTATGTCTCTTTCGTCGTTAGTGCAGCGCAGCGGCAAAGTGCGCAAGCTCAGGCACAGGTTAGGGCGAAGGCGAAGGGTGTAGAGCGGTAGCAGCTGCCATAGCTAGCAGCTGCAGCTGACTAAGCACAGGGCTGAGATCGGATGGCTGTTGGAAAAGGCCAATCGCGCGGAGTGTTTCTATGGCATTAAGGCTCAGAGCGATCCGTAGTGTCAGTAGTCTTTAGTTTTAGAGGGAAGGCAAAGATGCCTATATCAATCCCTCTTAACGATTAGACACAAATTCGCCTCACTGAACCCTCTAGGACAGGCGCTAAGGCAGGCACCAGCTGTATGGAAACCCCGTCAGGACGTTTTTTAGGCTCTGGTACGCTTAAATATCAATTTTATTCAATCTTTAACTACAGACACCTCTTCAGGAAGATTGGCTGAAGACAAGGCACTGCCCTCATGGGTTTGTTCGTAGACGGGGGCAAGATGAGCATGATTCGCTATTTCCTGGGTAAAGCATATTAAACAGGAAGGGTAGGCCATGCCATATCCACTGTGGATCGTGAACAGGTAGATCGGAAGATTCTCCAGAGAAGGGTCTACTTAGCATATTCAATACTCATATCAAGGGTTCTTCGTAGCAGTGGCTATCAAATCGCTAAATCCCATCATCATTGATGAAATTAGAGCACTTTCTCAAGCAAAAGGAATTGAGGCTCAACTCCTAGAAGAGTTTGCGCTTTTTGTTCTCAAAAATCAGAAGGTGAAGCGGCCTAAGCCACTTTCTATGAACGAGCTGAAAGATGCCATACTGGCACACTTCGAAGTGAAAGACACCACGGCGCTACGGAAGTCTGGCTCTTTTAAGATGGCTACCGATGGCATGGACAAGCTTAATTTGAGGCTCAAGTCGTCTTGGGAAGCGCTCTATCGAAAATTTGTAGGCGTTCTCCCTGGCGAAGACGCTGAAGTCGGCAGCAACTGCATCAATGGCATTGATATCTTTAAATACTTTCAGCCTTGGAAAGTGTTTGGCTTAGACGCAAAGAGTGCCAGTGACGACGACATCAAGCAGGCTTATCGAAAGTTAAGCAAGCAATATCATCCAGACAATACAGAGTCAGGAGATGCTCGGATGTTTGACCGCATCAACACTATGTACCAAAGCATTTCGGTAGAGGCTTGAGGTGGCTCAAAAAACTTCAAAGTTTACGATTAAAGAAGACGAACTCGCCAACGCGCTTGAAATCTCACTTCAAAAACTGGAGGAAGTTATTGAGTTTTTCAATGCTGATCCGGATGACGAGTGGGTGCTTGAAGAGAATGACCACTTTGTATACACCAACAAAACCTGGAGAAATCGGATTTTTTCGGCGCATGGGGCGTTTGCGATCGCAAAGTATCTCGATACCCATCAGCAAAAATCTATTTGGGATAAAATTCTTGAATTTGTTACCCACCATCGAGAAAGAATTCGCAATGCTTTTGTGCATAAGACGGTGCATGAAAATAGCTCGTCTTTAACCCTACGAAACGGACGTTATTTTCTCTCTAAAAAAGATACTGTCGCTATCTTAGGCACTAGCTACACTCGGCTGAACAAGGCATTTGAAGAACTCAGACGATCTGAGCAACCGCTAGAAATAGCCATCGATTTCGATGAGATCGACAACATTCGCTACTACTCGCTCAGTGGCTTTTATCGCCTTAGTCAAAATCTTTCCAAAAGTTTGGCTAGTAAAGACCGCAGAGAATGGTGTAAGGCTGTGGACGTAGCAGGTAAAGCCGCACTCAATGCAATTACTGCGGCCAGGGAAAACCGAGAAAAGCAGATTTCTAAAGCAATGAAAAAATCAAGAAGGCGAGATCAAGAAACCTGTCAAATTACTCTAGAAAAAAAGACTAAGTACAACAATAAGTTTCAGATGGCATCACACCACATTTTTTCCTCACATCACTATCCGCACTTAGCCGCTGTAGAAGACAACATCATCACACTCAAAGGTGAAGTCCATGAAGAATTTCATAGCTGGAACGGTGGCAGCAAAAATCCTTGCACAGTCGATGATTTGATTCAGTTTGTCTGTGAGCGCTATCCAGACAGGCCAGAAGTACTACCTCGACTTTATGAGTTAAAGCGTATATTTCATCATGAGTCACCGCTGATAGAGACTCGTGGAGCTAGCGCTCAGCGGTTGTTACCTGATGATCAAGTCGCTTAAGGGGCATAGCAGGGAGATGCAAGCACTCGACAACGAACAGTGCCAGATCGCAGAGTCCTACTTGGTATACACCTATTTTTTATTGAACTCTGAAGTAGTCCTAAAGCCTTTGACGCGGTTCGCAGCATAGGCTTTTTAGGACGGTGAACAGAAAAGGGCACCCAGAAAATGAAGTGCTTAACTCTCAAGGAATCATCAGGTGCCCAAGCTCGAAACACTCCAGCACTGAGCCAGAACAGGTCTAGCTCAGCGCTGGAGATGGATAGGGTGATCTCGACGGCTGTTGTGTACAGAGCGAACAACCAAGGCGATCTCGCAATTAGCGTAGGACAGCTTTAGTCTGAGTATTGAGGAAGTCTAGGCGAGTGGACTGAACATCCTCTACCGCTTTGGTTTGGTTGCTGAGGAACTCTAACCGGGTAGCTTGGATGTCATCGACCGCTTTGGTTTGCATATCAAGATGCGCTAGCCGAGTCGCTTGGATGTCATCGACCGCTTTGGTTTGGTTGTTGAGAAACTCTAGCCGAGTAGATTGGATGTCATCGACAGCCTTGGTTTGCATATCAAGATGCGCTAGGCGAGTCGCTTGGATATCATCAACTGCTTTAGTCTGGTTGTTGAGAAACTCTAACCGAGTAGCTTGGATGTCATCGACCGATTTGGTCTGGTTGTTAAGGAACTCTAGGCGGGTCGATTGAATGCTCTCGACGGCTTTCGTTTCGGCGGCATTGGCAGTAGGGGCGATCACAACAGTGGCAGCAGTCAAAAATAGGGCGGCGAAAAATTGGCGTTTCATAATCTGGCTCCTTAAGTGAATCAATGGGTGAACTTCATTGATTTAAGAATGCCAGTTGGGCTCGGTTGCCTAATTAGTCCTGTTTAAGGGCTCGCTGAGTTTTGCTGAAGTGTTACCGGGGATGTCTCACAGGCTCTACTCAGCGTCTTTTCATTTAGCCCATTCAATAACAACTGACTTTCTCTGACTAAATGACGCGCTATCGTGATTTCTCGATTATTCAAGACGTGAGGCTTCACTACAGTCCACCCAGATACCGAAAGTCACGGTAGTCGCTTGCGAGCCACGAGATGGCTTCGGTCTCTGCCAAATAATCAAACAGCGCCAATAGAAGTCAGCCATAAGTCAGCCTTTCTCAGCCCTTAAGGTAGCTTCCCAACGCTTCTAATAGGGATACAGAGCAGCGGGAAGACCCTCGACCCAAGGCTCCTCTGCTTATCCAAACAACTGCTTGTTTACACAACCTTAAGGTATGTCTTATGAAACGCTTTACTTCTTTCGCTTTTTCTGTTTCTGCTTTTTCTATATTGCTCACAACAGGGATCATCGCGTCTAGCGCCAAGGCCCTCCCTCAAGTCGATTCTGACTTTAACCAAAATTAGATAAGGACGTAAGTAAGTATCACCGGAAGTTAGACCTTTATTTTTTATTTGGAGCTTAGAAACATGTTCATCAAGAGATTTGCACTTCCCCTCTTAGCTGTAAGCATATGTTTGTCACCGTTATCTGCTAATGCACAAAGTCTCAGAAGAGGCGAGCCAATTCTAAATCCATCAGAGCGGAACACTCGGCAAGTAGACCCGCAGCAGAACACTCAGCAAGTAGACCCGCAAAGAACCCAGATGGGTGTTGAGGAGCAACCAGATTCAACAGAAAGCCAAACTCCTACTTATGATGAGTGTCTTGATGATGCTGAACAGGCATGTGATGGAGGCATCGATAGTTTCACCTATTCAGATGGAACTTGTAGCTTTACTTGCAAGGAACTAGCTGTCTTTCCTGAAGCAGAAAGATTCAAGAAAGTACTTAAATATGACGGGATACAGTAGCTGCTCTTATCCAATAGTCCGTTCGTTAGCACCACATTGAATCGCCCTCAGCAGGTGCACTACTGTGTTCCCTGCACGGGGGTGATTTTGGCACTCTATTTTTTAGCAATTTTGAAACACTACGTCCACTACAGCTCTCGGTCAGGAGATCGCACAAAAATCTATAAAAACCCTCATATTTTAATGAGTTCTTACAAGAATCTCCCACATAGCGCCCTTTCTTAGTGTTGATTGTGGTTCGCTTGGATGCGCTGATTTTTTGTCAAACTGCTGAGCGATCACAGACGATATCCGAAAGCAGACAGGGCCTATCAATAGAGCTGTTGCGATATAAGAAAAATAACGGCTGAAACCGTTGTCACCCGGTGCATTCAGCGATCTTTGCCTAAAAATGGCTGAATGTATTGACACACATGGCTTACAGCGATTTTTGAAGCTTATTACGCAACATGTCTAATACATAAAGTTGAACCTATCCCCTAGCGCGATCACTCGTTTCATATCAGCGACTAAAGAGCCGTTACGGGGAGAAATAATATAGTCGGGCGCTTGAGTTTTCATAGTGAATTTTCAGGATGTGAGTAGATGCGACCTATGGATGTGAGTATCAATGGGGTAGCTCATTCCCATCGTTGAAGCTCCTCGTCGGGCAAAGGCTCAAAAAAAGCATCGTCCACATCCCCAGAGATGAGTCCGGGCTTTCGGGGCGACTGGGGGGATTGACCCAGGCCAATCCGAAAATAGTGAATCAGGTCGTAGATCTCTGCTAGCTTCTCTTCGGGAATAGCCTGAAGTTCTTGGACAATTTTTTGGATCCACATGACACACCGAAAGAGGGATGAATTGCTTGATTATTCAAAACATAAGGCTCAGCTACAATCCACCAAGATACCGGAAATTTCGCTGATCACTTGCTGACCACTCTACCGCACCCGTCTGACTCAAATAATCGAACAGCTCAGCTAGGTCAGTCTGAGTAACGCCCTGCTCCCTCAGCAGACGACTGTTCTCTCGGATGCGCTTAACCGATGAAATTGCGCCGGGCTGCAAGCTCGCCAGTCGCGTCTGGACTTCGCTAATCTGCTCAACCGTTAGACCAAAGCGGGTGGCTTCTCTGGCCGGTTCGGGTGCCTCAACCGACAGCAATCGCTCTAGGTCGGCTCGCACATCAGGCGGCTGCGGTGCTTCCGGGACTGCTGGCTGAGGCTGAGGGGCAAATGAGCGCGTATCTCTGTCGAAGCCCGATAGGTTCGGCAGCTGCGGCATCGGTTGCCAGCAGTCGTTCACATAGTCGTAGACCGCTCGGCCACAGGGGGAGAGATCACACATCTGCATCACCGCTTTCTTGCCGTCTTCGGGCAGCGGCACAAACTTTGTCCCGAGGAGGGCATTGGCGGCTCTGCGGTCGTGGTTGCTGACGATGGCGATGGGCTTGAACAGGGAGCGAATGCCTGCGGTGACGCCCAAGTCTTTGGCGTTGCTCACTTGGCCAATCTCCCAGATGTAGTTCTGTAAGCTATCGCCCATTGAGCTGAGGCCAATCTTGTACTGGATGTAGTCTTCAAAGCTTTCTTTCTCGGTCGTCTGCCAGACCTTGTAGAGATAGGTGACTTCATCAAATATCAGCAGCTTGGGGCCATCAATGGCTTTGAAGTCTTCTAAGCAGCCGTTGATCCAGGCGACTAGGCTGACGGGGCTTTGGTCCAGTCCTTGAATGGAGCGGATGTCGTTGGCGACGCCTTGCCAGTAGCCTGCTTCTTTGGCATCCCCTTTGCCTTCCATCACAAAGATGTACAGCTGCGGGTGATGCTGTCGCACCTGGCGCAGCAGGTTGGAGACGAACATGCCTTTGCCTGCACCGGGAACGCCCACGACGGTCATGCTCACCAGGCGCTGGGCGATCTGCTGCATTGTGGTGGTGAAGTTTGCGGGTGGGTGATTGGGGGCGACCTCTAGGGTGGGGGCGATCGCGATCGCTTGCCCAGAAGCTGTCGTCGTTTCTCCTGTCGCGTGATCACCCCCTTGTTGTTCTTTGTGCTGGTTCTGCCGGTTCTGTTGTTTGGTCTGCACAGCCGTCACCGCAGCCTCAAAAGCAGTGCGATCCGTGGACGGTGCCGGTGCCGCTGTCGTCTCAGCGCTAGCCGGTGAGATCGCCTGCTGTAGCTCTATCGGCAGTGATTTATCTAGCTCATAGCCATGCCGTAGCAGGTTCGTCTCGGCGACCTTGGTCTTCGCTTCCGCATCAGCAAATAGGCGCAGCTGCCGGTCTCGCGCTTTCTGCGCTTTGGCTTCGTCAATATCATCCTGCAATTCATCTAGCTCATGCGCCGCGACAGCTACCAATCCCGCACCCGCGAGGGTCGTCATCAGCGTGACTCTCACAGGCGCGTCTTTGGCGATGGGGATAAAGGCCAGGGCAAAGCCAGTGACTAAGCCGCTGTAGCAGGCCGTGGCTCTGGTCGGGAAGATGCGGGAGATCGCACTCCCTGTTTTGTGGAGGAGAAAGCGCAAAATTGCTCGATTGCGATCGCTGTTCAAATCCACATCGAAGAGCTGCGTCAAAGGATTTCCAGACATGTCCAAAGCCCTCCGACCACAAACAACAACACAATAGCGGTGCTCTCTATCGCATCCACGCCCAGCAGGTTAAAGTTCAGCACACCTGCCCACCGTGCGCCTTTGAGAACGCCTTGAATGCAGATAATCAGGAACGCAAAATACAGAAGTGAAAGCATGCCCAGGGCTCCGACTGCGATCCAGGTCTGCGGCCAGATGATGGCCAGCTGCACCAGGGCGCTTCCGGCAAAGCCTGAGAGGGCGTAGTAGCCAAACTTAGACGCAAGGCGATGGCTCATCGGATCTGTCCTCTTAGCTCACGAGTTTGATTGGATTCTGGGGTGGTGTTGTGCTGGTCAGCGACAGTGCGCCTTCATGAGTACCGCCAGTGGCCAGATTCGTCACTCGTCTGAGTCCTTCTTGCAACTGGCGGCGGTAGGCGGCAAAACCCACATTCTCTTTTTCGATGCCTGCCGCTAAGCCGATGCCGGATTTGGCTCTAACGACTTTGAGCTTGTGCTGCAATTCTTGGAACTGGGCAAAGGCTTCTTCTCGGGCAATCTCGTTCTTCGCTGCTAGCTCGATCAGCTGTTTCATTCGCTTCACTAGCTCGGTGTCGGTCTTCAGAAGGGAGATCGCACTCTCGGCGGCGCGGATGCCTTGAGATCGCTTCTCAGCTTCGGTCGTCATCTGGTCGATGAAGGCATCGGCGGTTTGTTCGTCAAAGCTGAGCCAATCGGTGGGGAGTTTGACGCCAGGCGGCAGCTGGAGGTTCTCTAGGTTGCTCGGGTTGAAGCTCTCGTCAGTCAGGCGGCTTTTAGTCTGGAGTTGGTTTTCTAGACGTTTTGCGAGGAGGAAGGCCATGGGGAGTAGGGGGAGTAGGGAGTGGGGAATGGGGGTTAGGGGTAGAGACGGGATTCGAGTTGGGTGAGGCGGTGGTGAAAGTTGAAGGCGGTGTCTACATCGAGGGAGATCGCGCTGCCTGCGCAGAGCAGAATGCCGAATAGCAGGATGTGGGTCAGGGTGATACGCGATTGCCTTAATCGCTCAATAGCCTGCTGCTGCTGGCCATCGCTGTTACGCAAAAAGGCCAGGGCATTGCGTTGGGCTTCGAGCTGGCTTTCCAATCCGCGCAGGCTATCGCTTAGTTCGCCCAGCTGCTGGCTGTGCAGGTCATCGGCGCTCGATAGGCGTTCGACTTGGCTCACGGCACTCTTCAGGGCGAGGCGCAGTTTATCGAAGCGCTGCTCTGTGTGGGAGAGGCCATCCGTGAGTGATGCGACGCAGGTAGATAGGTGGGTGACCTTCACTCTGACTTTGGCTTGCTCTTCAGTCAGTTCGGATAGCTCGGCCAGTTCGCTCAGGCTTACTTCTCGGGGGGCGTCTCTGAAGGCGACAGGCGGTGAGGTCGTCGGGGAAGTGGTGGTGTTGCCGAATAGCTCTTGGTTCAGGTCGCGTCTACTGGTCATTGAACAGGCCTCGTACGGTTTGACTGACGGCGTGGCTGACCGCTGCGCTGCGGTCTTTGGCATCCAGCAACGGGTCTAGCCAGCGGGCGGCTCGCCAGCCGGTGTAGGTGCCGCTGCCGAACATGACGGCACTCAGCGAGGACAGTAGAAATAAGCGAAGAATCATGGCTTTTCTCCTTAACAGCTGTCCGCGGACAGCCGCGAACATTGCTGTCAATGCGTTACAGGGTGGGCATCTCAGCCGAGGACAGCGAGACTGGCTGAGGACAGCCCGAGGGCGTCCGCGAACAGCCAGAGGACAGCCCGAGGACAGTGGCGATCAGGGTCAAAAACAGTAATAGGCAGCCGGTTGCTAGCAGATAGGTGGTTGCTTTTTGCCACAGCGTCGGCGCGAGGGTTACGCGGATGGTGGGCAGCGCTCGGGCAGTGCCGTATTCGTCGAACCAGACACTGAGGGCGTTGCGGCCAGTAGGGTGATCGGCTGCGGCTTCGAGGCTGATAGCTGTTGGCGCAGCTGTGAGAAAGGGTTGCTTGCACTCGCTGCCCCCTCGTTGAAGCCCTTCAAGAAGGCACTAAAGGCTTGCTGATTGACATATTCGGCGCTCTGCTGGCCAATGGCGTAGGCATCAGCGCTCACATCGCGGGCGAGCTGTTGGGTGACGGCGACGACCTCGGATTGAACGCTGCTGGCGGTGTTGAGCGCTTGCGGTTTGGGGGGTTGGGGAGCGGCTTTGGGCGTAGCTGTACGGGGGTCGGTCTTAGGCATTTTTTCCATACTCCTGATTGAGAAATTGGTCTGTCGTTCTGCCTTGGCTGAGTGCCTCTAGGTAGCGTCCCAGCAGGCGCAGGTCGTCCATCGTGTAAAAGCCTTCTGAGTCGGGCTTCACGCCTAAGCGGCTGCGCCAGGTGCGCAAGGTTCCGGCCAGCACGGGCCGACCTCTGACCATGGAGACGAATTCGCGCAGTTGAAACGGGGTGACCGGCTCGTCTGCCGATTGGCCCAACACTTCAACGCTCTTGGCCTGCGACGCTTCTGAAACGCACACGAAGCGCATTGAAATTGACACGGGTATAGTCCTCCTTGAAACGCTTGTTGGAGCGCTTTCATCGAAGCGTTTCTGAATTTATTTGAACTGGTTGCTAAACGCTCTTGCCGTTTCGTGAAACGCTAGCGAACGAAACGAAATGTTGCGATGTGCGATCGCAAAAGCATGATAGCATTACTCAAGCATGTTTCAAACACTCTTTTAAGCACTAAAACTTTTTTTTGATGCTTAAACGCATGTCTGGAGTATTATTGGAGCGTATTTATGATTCAAGATATGCCTAGACGATTTACGGTGACATTGCCTGATACGGTCGCGGCAAAGCTTGACCGATGGAGCGAAGCAAGGGGGCAAGCCTTTGCTACAGCAGCAGCGGCAGCTATTGAATTGCAAATGAAAACGTTGGAAGAGAAGGGAGAAATTCCTTTAGACCAGACGAGTGCTACTACTGTGGCGGAGGAAGTTAGCTAATCGAATAGAAACCAACAAATTCGTGTAATAAATCCCAAATATAGAAAGCGGTCTAAACCTAAGAGGCTTAGACCGTTTCTCAGAAGTCAATCCTGAAGCCTAATTAATCAAACAACTGGTATTTCTTGGCGGGAGTAACAGTTATTGATTTCTCACAGAGGGCAACAGGGGTAATGTCGTGCGGGGTGCCGTACGCTTCTTCTCATGGTACCCGATTTTAGCGGGCTGTATGAACAGTCGAACGCGATCGCAGGCTCTCAACCTCCAGAACCCAATGCTGGTGGGAGTTGCAAAGAAGTGCAAAGTTTTTTGCATGACTTTTGTGAAAAACCGAGGCATTTTTCCGAAAAAGTCATGCACTTTGACCAAAAAGTCATGCATTTTTCGGAAAAATGCATGCAAAATTCTGAAAAGTCATGCATTTCTGAGTTAACTCTTCGATACGAATCCGCCCCCCAGAAAACGGCTCCGGAGACCTCCGATCCACCCCCCATTCCCGAGCAGGATCACGCCTTTTTTGACATCTGGCTCGCACATCCCAGCTGGTCACCCATCCTGCTCACCCAGCGCGGCTGGATCACCGTCAAAGGTAGCCAGAAAAAGCAGGTGCCCCTCACCTTCAAAACCCTAGAGTCTTACTACCGGCGTGGCCACATCATCGGCAAACGCTCCGGGCAACTCACCAACTATCTGATGATCGACATCGACATCAATAGTCCCTTCCATCCCAATAACGGCGGCTTCCAAACCATCCTCACGACGATGGAACAACTCGGCCTGTGCCGTTACCTCATCGTCCGCTCCAGCACCTCTGGCGGCCTCCATCTCTACTTCCCCCTGCCAGAACCCGTTAACTCCTGGCAGCTCGCCTACACCGCTCACAGCCTCCTCACCGCTAACGGTGTGAAAATCGCGGGCGGCATCTGCGAGCTATTCCCCAACAAGAGAGCAGCCAACGCAGAACACAACGGCCATCGCCTGCCCCTGCAAGACGGCTCCTTCCTCCTCGATAGCGACTTCTGCCCCATCAGCAATCAAAAAGCTGACTTCGTTACTCGCTGGAACACCGCTGCCGCTCAACAGGACGAAGAGAAACTAACCCTCGCCCTCAGCATCAGCAGCGCCATCTACGCAGCGCCTTCCACAGCCGTGGAACTGCCACCCCAGCCAAAACCACAGCAGCAGCGACCCTCATCATCGATTGCGCGCGCAACCTACAGCATCCCCCCCATCGCCTGGACTCACTTTGCTCAGTCCAACGAAATCATGCGGGAGCTGGTCAACTATGGGGATCGCTACGCTGGCTACAAAAACAGCACTGACCTCGCCGCCTGGATGAAAGCTGTCGCCCCACAGCTACCCGGCTATCAGGAGTTTGCCAGCCCCAAGTCAAAGAAGGACATCGAGGACGGCTCCTGGGCCAAACGATGGGCTGAGTCGCACTTTAGAAGCGTTCGCCGCTATAAAGTCGGCGGCTCTGACCACAACGCTAACGTTGCTGCTGATGCAAAACGTCGAATCTTTGCTGCCCTGGATCGCATGTGTATAGATC
>Ga0208979_100336_pt1 | contig 40690 bp, 41 predicted proteins | sample HotLakConsUCCSLE_FD_184738 | JGI IMG/M metagenome (GOLD analysis project Ga0208979, IMG submission 184738) | Hypersaline microbial mat communities from Hot Lake, Washington, USA - Hot Lake Consortium UCC-SLE (SPAdes) | ecosystem: Environmental > Aquatic > Non-marine Saline and Alkaline >... | reverse complement strand
CCTCCTGGCGCCCATCGGCAATATCCCGCCAGCCGAGGCGGAGGAACGCTACAACGCCGCGCTCGACGAGCAGAGCATGGCCGCGTAACTCAAACCAAACAGCCTCCGGCAAACCCGGCGCGGTTCACCCCGGCGACCGCATCGCCATCAAGGCGACCTATGTGCGCAAGCGCGGCCTGACCTTCGACAACAGGAGCGAGCCGGTCTCCGTCATGTCGATCAAGGCGACGGGCGTCATCACGGAAAACCTCGACGACGGCCGGCGCGTTCGCGTCGACTGGACGCCCGTCGATCCGCCCCGCGAGTGGTACTTCTACACCTACCGCAAGACCGTCTGGCGCCTGCTCGGCGGCGACTGGATGATGCAGGCGCTGATCGACTTCGCCTTCCACGGCGCCGAGCAGGACGTCCCCCGCTTCCTCGCCCATCCCTATTGGGGCGACCGCTACGGCCCCGAAGCAGGCCGCTTCGCCTGGGTCGCGTTCTACGAGGACTTCGCGCGCGCGCTGCGCGGGTGGCGCACGCGACGCGGGGAGCTCGTCAGGCACATTCACGCCGTCGCCGACGAGCTCGGCGGCGAAGGCATCGGGCATCTGACGGATCACTTCCCCAACGGGACGCACGGGCCGATGCAGGACATCTGCCCCTTCACGGTGCTCACGCTCTTCAATCGCAAGCTCAAGAACGAGAACCGCACGCGCATCGCCAAGAAGCTCGGCGAACGGCTCGGCGTGGAGGTTCCCGCACCCACGCGCTTCGACGGACTGCCGGTCTTCATGCCGCTGAAATCCTGGTTCTTCGGGTTCGCCTCGGAACGCGCGGAGGGCGACATCGACCGCCTCTGGGACGTGTTCGACGCCGCCCTGGCCGAGAGCGAGGACGACGAGGGGACGCCGGAGTCGGCCGCCCGCTTCATCGCGGCCTACGACGCCGTCTCGCACCAGAAGGGGATCAACGCCAACCTCTCGATCGGGCTCTACTACGCCTCGCCCGAGCGCTTCGTCAGCCTCGATTCGCCGATGCGCAGCCAGCTAAAGGCGCTCGGCGTCGAGGTCGTGGCCGACAAGAGCGGGCGGCTGAAGGGGCGCGATTACCTGGACCTGTGCGACGCGCTCGAAGCCCGCCTCAAGGCCGGGTCGCTGCCGGCCTTGAGCCTGCCGGCCTTGAGCTACCGCGCCTATCTCGAGAAGGCGAAGGAGAAGGCCGTCTCCGAAGAGGAGGTCGCCACGGTGACCGAACCGGAGGAGCCCGCCCAGCCCGCCGCCCGCGTGCTCCCGCCCTACGACCTCGACGCCCTCCTCGCCGATGGCTGCTTCCTCCCGCGCGCCCGCCTCGAGACCATGCTCGGCGCTCTGCACGAGACCAGGAACATCGTGCTCCAGGGGCCGCCGGGCACCGGCAAGACCTGGCTCGCCAAGCGCCTCGCCTACGCCCTCGTCGGCGCGCAGGATGCGGAGGCGGTCGACGTGGTGCAGTTCCACCCGACCCTGTCCTACGAGGACTTCGTGCGCGGCTGGCGCCCGGCGGGGGAGGGCAAGCTCGCCCTCGTCGACGGCGTGCTGCTGCAGGCGGCGGCGCGCGCCCGCGCTGCCGGCGATCGGCCGGTCGTGCTGGTGATCGAGGAGATCAACCGCGGCAACCCGGCCCAGGCCTTCGGCGAGATGCTGACCCTGATCGAGGCGACCATGCGCGAGACGCCGATGCGCCTCGCCTACATGCGCGAGCGCGAGGCGCCCTTCGCGCTTCCGGACAACCTCTACCTGATCGGCACCATGAACGTGGCCGACCGCTCGCTGGCGCTGGTCGACCTCGCGCTGCGCCGCCGCTTCGCCTTCTTCGACCTGGAGCCGTCCCTGAACGGCGCCTGGAAGGCGCATTGCCGCGCGCGCGGCATGCCGGACGAGTTCGCCGACCACGTCGCCGCCCGGCTCGGCGCGCTCAACGACGCGATCGCCGGGGAGCGGGCGCTCGGCCCCAACTTCCGTGTCGGCCACAGCTACGTCACGCTGCGGCACGACACGCCGACGGACTGGGGCGCCTGGTTCCGGCTGCGGGTCGAGACCCAGATCGCGCCGCTCCTGCAGGAATACTGGTTCGACGCGCCGGAGAAGGCGGCGAGCGAGAAAGCCCGGCTCCTCGCGGGCCTGCCGTCGTGAGCCCGGAGGCGGAGGACGACGCGCGGGAGTTCGAGCCGGGCCTCGCCGGCCGGGTCCCGGTGCGCAACCTCTTCGTCCTCCTCCTCTACGCATCGGGCCTCGCGCGCTTCGAGGCGGCGTTCTCCGGCGTGCTCGACGAGCTGCCGGAGCGCGCGGAGGGCGACCTGCGGGCGCTGCTCGCGCGCATGCTGGTCTTCGCCGTGCGCCACCGCCTGCGGCGCAACCTCTCGCGCGGCTACGTGGGGCGCGCCGCGGATCTCACGCGCGTGCGCGGCCGCATCGACCTCGCGCGGACGGTCGCGGGCGGCTTGCTCGAGCGCGGGCGCGTGGCCTGCCGCTTCGAGGAGCTGACCCTCGACACGCCGCGCAACCGGCTGGTGCGCGCCGCGCTGGCCTACGCCGCCGCGCGCATCGCGGACGCGGGGCTGGCCGCCGCCTGCCGCGGGCTCGCTCGCGACCTCGAGGCGCTCGGCGTCGGCGCGGGGCTGCCCTCGCGGGCGGAGCTGTCGCGCGACGTGATCGGCCGCAACGACGCGCACGACCTGCTGATGGTGAGCGTGGCGAAGCTGCTCGTGGCCCCCGAGCTGCCCTGGAGCCGCCCCGGCGCCCGCGCGCTCGGGACGGCAGGGGACGACCTCGTGTTCTGGAAGATCTACGAGACGGCGGTGGCGCGCATCCTGGAGCTGCACCTTCCCGGCCGGGTGAAGGCGCAAAGCTGGCGCCCCTGGCCGCTCGCGGAGGCCACGGCGGGCGCGGCGGCGCTGTGGCCGCGGCTCTCGCCCGACATCGTCGTGCGCCGCGCCGACGGCTCGGCGCCTCTCGTGATCGACACCAAGTTCACGTCGATGACCGAGCGACATTATGCGTTGGAGCGCTTCAAGACCGCGCACCTCTACCAGATGCTCGCCTATCTCGCGACGGACCCGGAGATGGCCGGCGGCCGAGCGGAGGGGCTGCTGCTCTACCCCCGCATCGGCGGCGAGCCGGCGGAGGAGGCGGCGACGGTGCGAGGCTATCGGATGCGGCTCGCGACGGTGGACCTGGCGGCGGAGCCGAGGACGATCGTCGATCGGATCGTCGGGTTGGCGGAGGGGGAGAGCCGGGGCGCGGCGGCGGGGCGGAATGCGGGCTTTTCCGCGGGTGGCGGGGCCTTCGCGCGCATGGCAGATTGCGAGCCGGTTTAGTTTCGGGCGGGTAGGATTCGCGTCGGGGTTGGGGAAACGCACAGCATGATCACGGTCGATTTGAACTTCGGCGCTGCGGGCTCTGGGGAGAACCAGCTGCGCAGGGATGTGCTCGAGCGAGTGATGACCAAGCTCGCGACGAAGCCGGACGACATCGAGGAGAAGGACGACCCCTTCGCTCCGCGGCCGCTCGAGCTCGACGTGATGGCGCGACGCAACCACGACGCCATCCTGGTCAGCGCGCGACGCGGCGACGGAAAAACGACGTTCCTTACGAACGTACTGCGTCTGATCGAAGGCGGACGGGATACGTACATCAAGGCGCTGCCTAACGCTGCGCGAGCGAATTCCGCCAGCCTCTACTCGTTGGGTATCGTCGATCCGACCCTCATCGAGACGAAGCAGAATATCATTGTTATTATCATCGAGAAGATCAAGGCCGCGGCCGACCGCGCGTACAAGCTCGACAGCACCGCCAAGAAGAAGGACTACGAGGCCTTCAAAGAAGCGCTCCAACGTCTCGCCGCGGGCATTGGGCTGATCGACGGCATCGGTGACGAGGCGCCGCTCAAGGAATGGGGTGACGCGGCCTTCGTACTCGAACGGGGCCTCGATCATGCGCGCGACGCCAGCAAGTTCGAGCGCGTTTTCCACGCCCTCGTACGCTGCGGGGCGAAAGTCGTCGGCCACGACGCCTTCGTTATCGCCATCGACGACGTCGATACGTCGTTCGAGCGCGGCTGGCCGGTTTTGGAGGCGCTGCGTAAGTACCTCGCGACACCGCGCCTGAAGGTCGTTCTGGCGGGCGATCTCAAGCTTTACAATTTGCTGGTGCGGCAGCAGCAATGGAAGCAAGTGACGCGAGATTATGTGGAGGTCGAAAACCGCCTTCAAGCAAAGAATTTGCCGTCATATCTCGATCAGCTCGCAATGATGGTTCCTATTCTTCAGGATCAATACCTCGTTAAAATCATCAAGCCCGAGAACCGGTTTGAACTGCGGCCTTTGCTGGCCCTCGCCGAAGACGATCTCCGCTTTAAGCGAACGGGCGACCAGGAGCCGGAAGGACGGCGCGGGCCGCCGGGTTTAAGTCAGTCGGCCTTTATGACGAGGTATTCGCGGGAATTGCTCGCCGTACGGGCGCAAGCTGACCGGGACCTTGTTCGGGCTGCTATTCTACGCCTTCCGCTCCGAAGCAGTCTTCAAGCGATCGACGCGGCATGGCCGCTTGTTCGGAGCATCGGACGGGACCGAGACGAGGCCGACGAGGCTACTTATCGGCAGCAGGCGCTTGAGGGACTGGCGAGTGTCGCCGCGACCGCCCTACAGACGCGAGACCTCGATACAGTTGCGCTGGAGGATTCGGACCCAGACCGGGTCCTCGCGGTCCTGGCGAATTGGCTCGCCAGCAAGGGCGGCTGGCCGAGCCGCGGCCGCTTCCATCCCGACGGCGTCGACGAGGCCGAGGATATCGCGCGGCTGCTGATCGCCGCACGCCTAGTTGACGCGTTTAGGCAGCATCCGTCCGCAATGATAGACTACTGGCTTCGCCTTTGCACTATCAGAGAGATCGTCGACCGCGGTGAAGTTGAAGTTGGCCCACAATTAGACAGTCTAATAGAGCACATCGGCGCGAACACTACGACAGAGAGGTCACTTCAATTGGTCAGCCGCCTCGCCGCCTGGGATCAAGGTAGCGGCCAGCAGGTGGCGCGGCGCATCCGGCTGAGCGGGGCCGTTGTCCCTGCAGCGAGCCGTGTCCGTGAAGCGAACGCGGTGGCGTTTGAGTTGTACGGCATCGTCGGCAGAGCTTTTCCGCGCGAGGTGTTTCGGACGGTCGTCGATCAAGGCAACGGCGACGCCATCGATCGCATTGAGGCCGCGCTTCCTCCGCCTCTGAGAGGTTTTCATGGTCGACTTCTTCGGTCCGGCTGGAATTACTCGTCGAAACGCGGCCTGGAGGCTGGCTTCATCGGATCGTTCGGAAACTCGCTGGACAGTCTGACTGATCTTCTTGAGGGTGACGCTGCGGTTGTCGCGATGATCCCTGGAAGCAGAATAACCAGCGGACAGGGAGCGGAGAACGGTGTCTACAGTGTCCTTCGACTCATTGCGTTTATCGGCGATTTGCTCAAGCTCGATGCTGAAGAAGCGGGCGACGATGCGAGTGAATTGGAGCGCGAGGTCGCGCTGGCTCTTGCGCATGTGCGCGAGCTGCGCAGCTATCCGACGCCTGCACGTGGCGACAGCGCGAAGATCGAGGCCGAGGATCTGGACGAACCGTCGGATGAGCTTGACGACGGGGATTTCGGACCGGACGCGTCTGAGACCGGTCGCCTCGCACGAAGCCTCGCGGCATGGCTGCTTCGGATTCACGAAGGCGGTGGCATCCCTCCTGTCGCGCCGGTCTCCTTGGCTCGCATTTGGACGCGGTTTGTCTACGCGCACGGCAACATCGTGAATCGGCTCAGCCAAACCAAAACTCGCTACCTCGGTGTCCTGATGCATCGTTCGATCACAGCGTTTCTTCATGCGGTGGGACTAGAGAGCTTGCGGGCGAACGCGGTAGAGCTTCCGAAAAATGTAATAGGTAACCCGATAACCGGAAGCGAAGTTTTTGCCAACCTTCTCGATTTCATAGCAGAGCCGAGACGCGAGGATGATTCCAAGAAACCTCGATTGAGCGGTCAACTCTTCGACGCGCTCTTTTCATGTCCGTTGTGGGGATTCTTTTTAGCGCGGAGTGACGAGGAGATTACAGGCAAGAAGGACGTGAGGGGGCAGCCTGCTGACCGCGTGTATCGGCATTACCTGGAAGCAGTTGCTCCTTATGCGGACGCAAGCCTGTTCGAGGTCCAATATGGAAGAAGCTATTCGGAAAATAGCGTCACGTTCCCCAACCTCTTTGCCATTCTGAACACAGTTCAGATCCAGGGCGGCATTAGTGCAGGTCGCAACCAAGTTGTGGTTGGCACGGGAAATGCGCTTCTTGAGTTGCTCAGGGTAATGCCGGCCGAAGCCCCAGACAGCGGAGAGCCTAATGTGTCCGGATCGGAGCCGAAACCGGCCGTGACAATACGCAGGCCCCCAGGCCGCCCGCCGAAACAACCGAGCTGACGGCCGGACCCGCCCCCCATGCCCGCCCTCATCCTCCGCCGCGCCTTCAGCGACGTTCACGGCCTACGCCTTCTCGGCGCGGGCGTCGTGCCGACGATGGAGGAGACGCGCCGGCGCATCTTCGTCGTCGAGCGGCGGAGCGGGACGGGGCGGCCGGATCACTTCTACAAGGGCTATCTCGCCGATCGCCTCGGCGGCCTCACGCATATCGGCGAGATCGCCCCCGTGGTGCTCGGGCGCCTTGCGGAGCGCTACCTCGAGCGGCGCGCGGGGCGGCTCGTGGTACGCCACGACGCCTTCGGCGAGTGGCACGAGCTCCTGCCCTTCATCTCGCCGCTCTCCGTGATCGTCGCGTTCCTCGTCGCGGAGGGCCGCGGCTCCGGGCAAGGCGTCGACCCGCGGGCGTGGCTCGCCGAGGAGATCGGGGAGACCGCGCTCCTCGGTCCCTACGATCGCGGGCTCGACGACCTTGTCGAGCGCGAAGGCCTGCACGAGCTGCACATGCATCTCAACGGCTCGACCGAGCTCGACGTGCTCTGGCCCGAGGCGGTGACGGCGCCCCTGCCCTTCTATCGAGCGCTTCGCGAAGAATGGACGGCCAACGGCGAGCCCGTGCGAGAGCTCTACGAGCAGATGGAGCCGGGCCTCGATCCTCACGCGATCTACAAGCGCCTGCGCGCCGGGCGACGCGTCCGCCGCCAGATGGCGCTCGAGCTGGCCGCCGCGCCCCCGCCGCTGCGGGCCGACGGGCGTTCGGCGATCGGCATGGACGCGCTGCTCGAGGCCGCGGCATTCGAGACGTCCGACGCCGATTGGACCAAGCCTCCGGGCGAGCCGCTCGCCGTCCACCCCGCGCGCGTGCTGTTCGCGGGCGAGACTCACGCCCCGATCATCGAGGAGGCGGCCTTGCTCTACGCCTCCCTCCAGGCGCTCGGCCGCGACCCGAGGCAGGAGGCTCTGGGCGTCGGCCTCTACTTCAACCTGCTCACCCTCGCGCAGATCGGGCGCCTCTCGGTTCAGCAGGTGGACGAGACCGGCTTCGACCAGTTCCAGAAATACACCTTCGTCGGCACGCGGGCGCGGATCGAGAAACGCTACGCGGCGCGTTTCCGCCAGCTGAACGCCCGCGCGCCCTACGATGTGCTCACCCATCTCGAAGGCCGCTTCGCGCCGAAGCCCTCCATTCCCGAGACGCGGGTGCTGATCGGCACGATCGTCGAGGACTATCTCGAATTCCGTGGCTGCCGATTGGCTAAAGGCGCGCGCGCGCTCGCCGGCGCGCCGCCGCCCTGCCTGCTCGGTCGCCCCTGCCGAGCCGACGCTTCCGCCGGCGCCGAGCCCTGCGCCAGGACCGGGCGGCCGGAGAGCGAGCTCGCGCTCGTGGCGCATTTCATCAAGCGCACGCGCAAGACCGGGCCCGACGAGGCGAATCGCTGTCGCGACTCGCAGCTGCGTCTGGCGCTGCGGCGGCAGGCGCGCGTGCTTGCGGAGCTGGTCGGGAGCAATCTCATGGTCCGCGCCCTGCTGCGCGGCGTGGACGGCGCCTCGAACGAGCTGCATGCACCGCCCGAGCCGTTCGCGCCGGCGTTCCGCCACGCCCGCGCCGCGGGAATTCCCCACGCGACATTCCACGTCGGCGAGGATTTCCGTCATCTCGTCTCCGGCATCCGCGCCGTCGTGGAGGCGGTTACCTTTCTCGATCTCGGATCCGGCGACCGCGTGGGCCATGCGACTGCGCTGGGCATCGACCCAGGCCTCTGGCTCGCACGCAGCGCGCCAAGGGTGATGATGCATCGTCTCGACGTGCTCGACGACGCCGTCTTCGCGCACCGGGCGCTGTCTCGGGTCGGAGGCTTCGAGCGCGAGCGGGCTCTGCTGGAGGAGCACGTGGCGATGCACTCCGCGCGCCTCTACGGCCGGGAGCTGAGCCCGGTGGCGCTAGAGGCGGCGTGGGGCCTGCGCACGCTCGACGCACTCGAGGTCCGCACCGTCGAGAGCCGACTGCCGGCGACCGGCGCTCCCCCCGACGCCCGCACCGTCGCGGACGGCGCCCGCTTTCTCGCGGCGACGACCGTCGACCAGGTCCGAGCGCGCGAGTTGTCGCTGATCGCGGACCGGGTCGAGGCGGCCGGCGGCGCCTACCCGGTCTTCTCGGAGCGCCATGCGATGTCCGCCGACGTGAGCGATGCGACCGTCGAGATCGAGGCCGGCTTCCTCTCGACGGAGGCGCTCGTCGCGCTCCAGGAGCATGGCCTTGCGCTGCTCGGTGAAAGGAGCGTCGCGATCGAGACGCTGCCCACGAGCAACCTTCGCATCAGCTTCTACGAGACGCTGTCCGAGCACCACCTCTTCCGCTGGCTGGGGTACGCCGAGCCGATCCTGCGCAATCGTCCTCAGGTCGTGGTCGGGAGCGACGATCCGGGTATCTTCGCGACGAACCTGCGGAACGAATACACCGCCCTCGGCGCGGCGCTCCGCTCCAAGCATGGTCGTAGCGCCGCCGAGGCGCTGGCGCAGCTCCGGCAGCTCGGGGAAGCAGGTCGCATCGCTCGTTTCAGGCCCGGCGGCTAGTTTCGGTTCTGCCGTGGCGAGCCCGCATTTGCAAGGCGGCCGTCACGCCGGGATCCGCGCCGGCGCCCACGGAGGCCGCAGGGCGAGCCGAGGGAACCTCCCCGGCCGCCTTAGCCGCCCCGATGACACAGGGGCGCGCGCGGCGCGCGCGCCGAAACCGCCGCCTCACGGCGGCGGGCTGCGGGGGCGTGCCGCGGCGCCGCGGTGGGCGGCCGTGCGAAGCCGGTGGACGTCGTCGGCGGACAGGATCCGGCGCAGCAGCAGTGCCTCGGCGACCGCCATGATCGCGCTGCGCTCCTGCTCGACGAGCGCCGTCGCCAGCGACCACAGCCGCTCGAGGTCGGCCTCCACGCTGCGCCGCAGCGCATCGCTGTAGTGCATCGCAGGATGCGGGTCGTCGAGCGCGAACAGCGTCGCGCCAAGGCCCATGCGGGCATGCGCCTCGGACAGGAAGCGCGTGGCCAGGACGAGGTCGGCGCCGGCGTTTCCGAATGCCTCGCCCGAGAAGGCGATGTCGGCCGCCCGCCCGGCGAGGAGCATCACCACCCGACGCTCGATGGTCGCGCGCGAGACGACGTCCTCGAGCTGCAGCCGGGCCGAGCCGCCGCTCGTGCCGCGCGGGACGATGGTGACGCTCTGGAGGGGTGCGCCGAGAGCCGCGGCCACGACCGCGTGGCCGGCCTCGTGGAGCGCGATGGTCCGCTGCACCTCGGGCGAGCGCGGATCCGGAGGCACGAGCGCATCGACGAGATCCGACGTCCTCAGCCGCCGACCGTCCGCCCTGGCGAGCGAACGCGCGTCGCGAACCGCGCGGGCTACGTCGGCGCCGGTCGCACCGTCTGCGAGCCGGGCGACGGCAGCCAGGTCCGCTCGAGCGAGGTCGCGGCCCAGGTGCGTGCGGATGATCGTCTCCAGCCGAGGCGGGTCAGGGAGATCGAACACGAGCACCCGGTCGAGGCGCCCGGGCCGGCGCAGCGCCCGGTCGACCAACTCTACGTGATTGCATGCGCCCATGAAGACAATTCCGGGCTCGGAGGTCGCGCCGTCCGTGGCCGCTAGGAGTGCGGACCTGAACGACATCCACCACGACTTCCCCTGCCCCTCCTCCCGCTCGGGATCCACGAGGGCGTCGATCTCGTCCACGAAGAGGATCGACGGCACCGCCGCCCGTGCGCGGGCGAAATCTCGGCTCATGGCCTCGATGCAGGCGCCGAGATGGGAGGGCGCCATCCACGTGCCGACCGATGTCGCGACGATCGGCAGCTTCGCTGCAGTTGCAATGGACTGCGCAAACAGCGTCTTGCCGGTGCCCGGGGCGCCGGTGAGCAGCGCACCGCGTGGCAGGGCCTCGAGGCCGATCAGGCCGCGGCGCAGACCCTCGACGTCGGCGACCAGCCGGGCCGCCCACGCCATCACCTCGCGCCCGAGCCCCAGCTGCTCGAGCCGGGGCGCGGCGACGCTGCGCGTGAGCGTCTTGGCCTCGGCCGCGCGCCGAAGCCGCTCGACGCATGCCGGCGCCGACGCCCCGACCCGCACCGCCGCGCGGATCTCCGCCGCCGAGAGCATCTCGCTCGCCAGGCGAACGGGCGGGCTACGCCCCCCGCAGATCGTCTTGATGGCCCGGCGGAGGTGATGCGCGGAAGCCCTCGGCAGGGCGATACGGATATCCGCGCTCGCCGTCATGATCTTGGGCAGCATCGCATCCGGCATCGGCGAGATCGCGATCGTCGGCCTGCCATGGGCGAGCGCCGTGGCCAGGTCCCGGTCGAGGCCGGCTGTGGGCCGCTCCCAAGTCTCGCGAATGAGAATCTTTAGATTGTTCCAGTCGATCCGCTGCCTTAGAGCCGCCTTGATCGCCTCGGCCCAGCCCTCCCCGGGCGTCTCGATCACGACGCACAGCGGCTCGCCGGCGGTGAGGCGCCGGAGGAGATCGGCGGGCATCGCCTCGTCGATCATCATGCCGGCCACGATCTCGTCCGCCGGCGGGACGGCGGCGCGGCCGGAGAGGAACGCCGGCACGCTCGCGGACTCGGGGAGGTCGTCGGCGACCTCGGTGTCCGCGTCGATCTCGCTCTCGTGCCCGGTCATGCCGTCGCTCCGACGTCGTCGATCCGCTGCCATCCGTAGACGCCGCGCTGCGTCACGATCAGGTGCCCGCAGCCGCTGAGGCTGCGGCGGCGGACATCCCGAGTGAGCCGGAGCGCGTGCAAGCCGTACGGCTCCAGCGCTCCCGCGAAAAGCAGCTCCTCCCGGCAGACGAACGCCGAGCTCGCGGCGCTCCGCGTCGGGATCCGCCGCAGGAGGCTGCCCGCCCGGACAGCCCATCCGCCGTCGCGCTCGTACACCTGCGCGACGATCCGGCCGGCGGCGAGCTCGAGCACCGCGGCGCCGGGCGCCGGCGCGCTCCCGTGCGGGAGGACGCCCGGGGCGCCGGTCCAGGCGCACGCCAGCGGCGGCGCCACCACCCCGAGGATCTGGACCACGCCGCCCCAGACCACCTGGAGCTGGGTGTAGCGCTCGAGACCGCGCGGCGCGCCGAAGGGCAGCTCCAGCCCGCTGTCCACGGTCATGCGGCGGCCGATGGCATGGGCGGCGATTCGCTCCAGTGCGAGCGCGTCCCGGTCGACGAACGGACCCCCGCGGCGCGCCGCGATCGCCAGAACGGCGTCCGGCGTACCCCGGAGGCGCCAGCTGGTATTGCTCATCCGGCCCGCGAGCCGACTGGTCGCGCCGACGACGACCTCATCCGGCGTGTCACGCCAGAGCGCGATGTAGACGGCCGGCAGCGCCCGCTTCGGATCGATGATGGCGTATCGGAGCGGGCTGGCGGCGAGGTAGACGTCGACCTCGTCGGAGACGCTCCCGAGGCGCAGCGGGGCGCCCCCGGCCGCGGTGGCCAAGTCGAAAATCTGCATAAGTGGTCCCTCCTCGAGCCAGGCGGGCGCGGGCTCGGCATCGGTCTCGTGGGTGATCGGCGATCAGCGGACGCGGCGGACCCGCATGGCGGGGTCGAGCGGCGCCGCAAGGTCGAGCTCCACGAGCCCGGCGTCGGCGAGCGCGATGATCGCCGAGACGGGGGTGGGATGCGTCGCGAGCGCGCAGGCGAGATCGCCGAGGGTGCGGATCCCGCCCTCCTCCTCGAGTGCGGCCATCACCGCGACGATGCCGTCGGGATCGATGCCGGGAACGGGTGCGGGACCGGACGGAGCCCACGCGGCGCCGTCGACGGTGGCGAGGCGCAGGTGGGGCTTGCGCGCGGGGCTTTGGCGGGTATGCGTGGTGTTAACCATGGTGGTCCTCCGATTCAGGACTGTCGTGGCCAGGCTGCCGGTGCGGGCTGCAACCCCGCCCGGCGGCCGCCCTCAACTGGGCGGCAGCCGGAGGCAGCACGGCGTTGGATGCGGGCTGCGAGGCCCGCGGCGGATCCGGGCGCGGCGCGCGTCCGGGTCAGGCGCTCGCGGCGCTGGGCGGGCGAGAGGTGACGGGCGGGGCGCGCAACGGCACGGGCGCACGACGAAGCGCCACCGGCTGCGCCGCCGCGTCGTTCGTCTGCGGCACCTCCCCGGCCGGGTCATCCTCGACCGCGGACGTCCCGGAGGGGACGGCAGCGTCGCGACCGTCGGGCTCGACCGCCTGGTCGTCGCCGCTGGGCGCGGGCCTCGTCCGAGGGGCGGCCGAGAGCGCGTCCAAGGCGCGCCGCAACCCGCGCAGCTCGCCCTCCAGCCCGCCGCGCAGCGCCTTCTCCCCGTCCAGCTCGGCCCGCAGCGACGAGACGATGTCCTGGGCCCGCGCGGTCTCGGCCTGCAGCCGGACGTTCTCGGCCTCGAGCACCGCGACGAAGCCGTCGGTCTCCGCCGCCGTCGCCTCCAGCTCGGCGATGCGCGCGTTCAGCGGGACGAGCGCGTCGGACGCGAGCCGCTCGGCGAGCCCGTAGGCCGCGGTCCAGATGCGCCCCGCGTGCTCGACCGCGGCCTGACGCAGGTCGTCGGGCATCGCCGGGACCGGCTCGATGCTCACTCCGGCCTTCCGCTTCTGGCTCCAGCTGGCGCGATGCTTCAGGATCGTGCTCTTCGAGCCACGGTGGCCGAGCCGGATCCGGAGCGCGCCGGCCGAGGGCTCGAGGCCCTCGCGGTCGAGCTCCTCGCAGGCGGCGTGCACCTCGGCCTCGGTGATGAACTCGGAGGAGCCACGGGGCTCCGAATTGGTCGTCGTCATCCTGGACTCCTCGGTTGAGATCGAGCCTGGTCCGTACAGGTCGTACGGAGCGTACGCGGCGTACGGCCTGTACGCCGCGGCCTCGGTCGAGCGGCTAGCCGCTTTTCTTCTTGCGTCCCCCGGTCGGGCGGCGCGTCGCGAGCGCCTCCCAGTCGACACCCATGAACATCGACCAGTCGACCTCCGGCGGCAGCGGGCTGCTGGCGAACGTCATGAGCTGGTTGGGCGTCAGGCCGGGCGCATATCCCGAGTGCGGGTCTTTCGTCCGGGCATGCCCCACCTGGCCACGAATGGCATTTTCGTCCACGTCCTGGTCTCTCGCCTTGTGGATGTTGCCGTGCCGCAGCCAGTGGAAGGTTCCCGACTGCGCCGGGTCGGCTCCGGAACCGCTGTAGACGCGCTTCATGCGCTTCTGCGCGGCGTCTGCCGGGTCCTGTGCCTGCATCAGGAACCGGAAAACGGGGCCGTCGGCGCGCTTCGCCCAATCGATGAAGCCGCATTCGGCGAAGAAGTCGTGCAGGACGTAGGCGCTCATCGATTCCTTCGTCTTGAAGGGCACCTCCATCTCCGTCCCGTCCTCGCGCACGACCACGCGACTCGGCTTGACGAGCCAGACCCCGTTCCTGCGACTTATGTTCTCGCGCTGCATGAACGCGAGCAGCCCGATCCGGCGCCCGGTCAGCAGCCCGAGCGGGCCGAGCAGGGCATCGGACAGGACGCCGCGGGACAGACCGAACCGGAAGACGCCATCAAGGCTTTCGAAGTCGGGAGCGCCGCGCTCCTCCGCGGGCTTGGCGACGGCCGGCATCTTTATCTCGACGTCTTCGAGCACGTACGGGACATGGGCGGCGGCGCACCCGAACCTGATGACGATCCGCGCCCAGTTCAGGTAATCCGCCACGGTTTTCTCGCCCATGGTCTCGCCCTTCCGGGCCTTGTTCTCGGCGACGAGCGCGCGGATCTGCTCCGCGTCGAGCGACCGGCCGCGGCTCGAGGACGGCTCGAGCCAGACGAGGTCTTCGACGAACTTCTTCAGCTGCTCGCGCGTGATCTCCGCGACGGGGCGATCCTCGCTCAGCGCAAGGAACACGCGCGCCTTTCGGCGCAAGGTCTTGGCCGACTTGTAGCCCGCCCCCTCTTCCTGGAGCTTCATCTCGACGGCCTCGCTGAAGCGCATCGTCGCGCGCCGGGGCGCAACCCCGATGACCGGTCCGAGAGCGGAGGCGACGCTCCTGGCGAAGGCATCCGGGTCGGAGAGCAACGGGACCAAATCGCCGATTTGCGCCTGGACCATCGGGCGCAGATGGCCAGCGACGGTTTCCGCGAAGGACGCGGTATCGGAAAGGAGAGACGTCTGCCGGGTTTGCGACCGAGCCGCGTCGAGAAGTCCCGGATTGGGGCCCAGCCCGATGAAGGCCCGCGCCGCGTTCTCGTCGCGCAGCACGGCGAGGTAGGGGGCCGCATGGTCGAAGCGCGGATCCGAGCGCGGACCGCCGACCCGGCGCTCGCGGTCGATCGCGACGGCCTGGGTGATCACGCCGTCGAGCGCCGGCGCGAGGATGTCGTTGGGGACGCTCGAGCCGTCCACGGCGTCGAGGGCGCGCAGCATGGTGATCACCGACGCGACGTGCTTCTGCACGTCGGCGCGCACCGTCGCGGGCGGGGTGTCTTCGGTCATCCGGGTCCTCCATCGCTCGAAGGCGAGACGGGCCGCCCCGGCGAGTGCGTCGGCATAGCGACGCGCCTCGTCGGCCGGCATGGAACCGAGGTTGAGGCGAACTGGAGAAAGTTTCCAGCCGCGCTCGAGCGACCGCGGGATCCGGATCTGGAAGACGAGGGAGCCGCCGCTCCGGGTGAGGTATCGCACCTGCTACATTCCCGCTTACATCGCGGGCGTCGGCGCGCCTGGAACCCTTGGAACCTAACGGCTACGAAATCTGGCGGAGAGGGGGGGATTCGAACCCCCGATACGGTTGCCCGTATGCCGCATTTCGAGTGCGGTGCATTCAACCACTCTGCCACCTCTCCGTAACCGAGGTGGGCCGTGCGAGACGGCCCGTTCGAGCGGCGGCGGTGCGATAGCACGGGCGGTGGGGGGCGGCAAGCGCAAAAACGTCCGCAGGGCGCCGCGGCGCCGGCTTATCGCGTTGACACGAGAGGCCTTTGCGATTACCTCCCTCCCTTCCCGCGGCGCGCCTGCGCTCGGGGACCCATGCCGGAAGCTGCAAAGAAGCCGGCCCCGTCGATCGCTCACCCAGGGTGCGGTCGGGCGGAGAGCCGGATCGAACACGAGGACGAAAACGATGTTCGCAGTGATCAAGACCGGCGGCAAGCAGTACCGCGTTGCCGCACAGGACGTGATTACGATCGAGAGGCTCTCCGCCGAGCCGGGCCAGACCGTCGAGCTCGACGTGCTGATGGTCGGCGACGGAGAGGACGTGCACGTCGGCGCGCCGACCGTCGACGGCGCCAAGGTCACCGCCGAGGTGGTGGAGCTGACGCGCGGCCCGAAGGTCATCGCCTTCAAGAAGCGCCGCCGCCAGAACTCCAAGCGCAAGCGCGGCCACCGCCAGGACCTGATGGCGATCCGCATCGTCGAGATCTCGGCGAACGGCAAGTCCGCCAAGGCGGACGCCGCACCGAAGAAGGCGGCGAAGCCGACGATCGAGAAGGCCGAGGCGGGCGAGAGCGCCGAGGCCTAATCGAGAGCCGGGCGCACGCCCGGTCGAGAGAACGGAATTCTTCGCGGTTCGCGCGGCGCCTCGCCCGGGATCGCAGTGGCAGAGACGAGACGGGAGTAGACCCATGGCTCACAAGAAGGCTGGCGGTTCGTCGCGCAACGGTCGCGACTCCGAAGGTCGGCGCCTCGGCGTCAAGAAGTTCGGCAACGAGTCGGTCGTCGCCGGCAACATCATCGTGCGCCAGCGCGGCACGCGGGTGAATCCTGGCGTGAACGTCGGCTGCGGCAAGGACCATACGCTCTTCGCCCTCACGGACGGGCGCGTGCAATTCGGCAAGCGAGCCGGAAAATCCTTCGTATCCGTGATTCCCGCCGCACTGGCGGCCGAGTAACCGGCGAGAGCGAGCGTTGATCACGAGCTCCCGCCGGTCCCACCAGACCCGAGCGAGAGCTTCGAGAGAAACGCCCAGCGCCCGTGACGAACGGGACCGGCTCTCGAGGAGACCGACGAGGGGAGGTGGGGCGCCACCTCCCCTTCGTCGTTTTCTCACGGCGCCAACGGCTCGGCAGGACGAGCCCGGCGCCAGGATCCGGAGCCGACCCATGTTGCCCGACATGCTGCCCGACCCGTTCCCCGACCTGACCCGCGACGACGTCTTCCGACTGGAGACGAGGCGCCTGTGGCTGCGCTGGCCGCGCCATTCCGACGCCGAGGCGATCGCAGCCCTCGCCGGCGATCGCGCGGTCGCCGAGACGACGGCGCGCCTGCCGCACCCCTATCCGCGCGAGGCGGCCGAGGCCTTCGTGCTGGAGACGCGCGCGAGCGCGATGCGCGGCGCCTGCCTGCGGCTCGCGCTCGCGCCGAAGGCCCAGCCGACGCGGCTGATCGGCATGATCGGCGTCGAGCCGAACGCCGCCGGCGAGGGCGTGCTCGGCTACTGGCTCGGCCGGCCGTTCTGGGGCCACGGGTTCGCCACCGAGGCGGCGCGGGCGATGATCGATGCGGTCTTCGCCTTCACGCCGGTGGCGGCGCTGTCCGCGTCCGTGCGCGTCGGCAATCCCGCCTCGCGGCGGGTGCTCGAGAAGTGCGGCTTCCTCGCCGAGGGACCCGCATTTCAGGATACGCCCTTGCGGGGGCGCATTCCCGTCGACACCTTCCGCCTGAGCCGCCGCGACTGGGCGAGCCTCAAGGCCTGGAGCCGCGACGGCTTCGCGCCGACGCCTCCCGATCTCGTCGCGACGGAGATCGCGACCGCCGGGACGGCGGCGTCCGGCTCGGCGGCGGCCCTCGCCCAGGGGCGCCCCCTCTTCCTCGCGGCGGAATGATCCGCCGCGGGGCACTCTCCGAGACCATGCGCACGAGACGAAGACCCCGATGAAATTCCTCGACCAGGCCAAGATCTACGTGAAGGCGGGAGACGGCGGCGCCGGCGCCGTCTCCTTCCGCCGCGAGAAGTTCATCGAGTTCGGCGGGCCCGACGGCGGCGACGGCGGGCACGGCGGCGACGTCTTCGTGGAGTGCGTCGACGGGCTGAACACGCTCATCGATTACCGCTACCAGCAGCACTTCAAGGCGAAGATCGGCGTGCACGGCATGGGCCGCAACCGCACCGGCGCCTCGGGCGAGGACGTGGTGCTGAAGGTTCCCGTCGGCACGCAGATCCTCGACGAGGACGGCGAGACCGTGATCGCCGACCTCACCCGGGCCGGCCAGCGGGTGCTCCTGTGCAAGGGCGGCAACGGCGGCTTCGGCAACGCGCATTTCACCACCTCGACGAACCGCGCGCCGCGCCGGGCCAATCCGGGCCTCGAAGGCGAGGAGCGCTGGATCTGGCTGCGCCTCAAGCTGATCGCCGACGCGGGCCTCGTCGGCCTGCCCAACGCCGGCAAGTCCACCTTCCTCGCCGCGACCACGGCGGCGAAGCCGAAGATCGCCGATTATCCCTTCACCACGCTCGTTCCCGGGCTCGGCGTGGTGCGCGCCGACGCGCGCGAGTTCGTGCTCGCCGACATTCCCGGGCTGATCGAGGGCGCGCACGAGGGCGCCGGCATCGGTGACCGCTTCCTCGGCCATGTCGAGCGCTGCCGCGTGCTGCTCCATCTCGTCGAGGGCACGAGCGAGCACGCGGGCAAGGCCTACAAGACGGTGCGGGCCGAGCTCGAGGCCTACGGCCACGGGCTCGAGGACAAGCCGGAGATCGTGGCGCTCTCGAAGGCGGACGCGCTCGACGCCGACACGCTGAAGACGCAGAAGGAGCGCCTGCGCCGCGCCTGCGGGCGGACGCCCCTCGTGCTCTCCGCCGTCTCCGGCCAGGGCATGGACATCGCCCTGCGCGCGCTGCTCGCGGAGATCGACGGGATGGCGGCGGAGGCCCGCGCCGAGGCGGAGCCGGCGGCGGAATGGCGGCCTTGAGCGCGGGGGCGTAGCGCGGCGGGGAGCAAGACCGTCGTCTCTTGACGCTCCGGTTGCAGGTGCGTATCCTACGGACGATCGGCGGAGGGCGCGATGGGCAAGGAGCTGCGGATACACAGCGACGAGGCGTACGACGCCGCGCATCGGCTCGCCGAGGCGCGGGGCGAGAGCGTCGACGCGGTGGTGGAGCAGACGCTGCGGGATCTCGCGGCGCGGGCCGCGACCGCCGCCGGCGCAGACGACGACATGTTCTCCGAGGAGGCGATCGCCCGCAGGCGCGCGAAGCTGAACGCGGTGATCGCCTGGATCAATCGCGATCACCCGCCCGGGGGCAGCTATGACCATTCCGACATGTACGACGAGAACGGTCTGCCCATATGAACGACGTTTCGCGGGTCACCGTCGACACGTCGGCTCTCGTCGCGATCATGTTGGACGAGCCCGACCGCGCTCGTTTTCAGGTCTGGCTCGAGCGCGCCGCGTGCCTCATCGGCGCGCCGAGCCTCGTCGAGCTCTATCAGGTGGTCTCCACGCGCCGCGGCCACTACGCGGCTCTGGCGGCGATCACGTCGCTCCTCGACCAGCCGAACGTCACCGTCGTTCCCTTCGACGGTGACCACTTCCTCCTTGCCGCCGACGCCTTCCGTCGGTTCGGTAGGGGGCGCGACCACCCCGCGCGGCTGAACGTCGGCGATTGCCTCGCCTATGCCGTCGCGAGGCGGGCGGCCGCGCCGCTCCTGTACAAGGGCGCCGATTTCGGGCACACCGACCTGGCCTTCGCGCCAGGACAGATCCCGTGACCGCCGCCGCCGCCTCCAGCCCCGCGCAGACCCCCGCCCTCGCCTCCTTCCGCCGCGTCGTCATCAAGGTGGGCTCGGCGCTCCTCGTCGATCGCGCCCGCGGGCGGCTCAACGCGGCGTGGCTCGCCGCGCTCGCCGAGGACATCGCGGAGGTGCACGCGCGCGGGGCGGACGTGCTCGTGGTCTCCTCGGGCGCGATCGCCATGGGCCGCTCGGTCCTGCCGCTGCCGGCGGGGCCGCTGCGCCTCGAGGAGAGCCAGGCCGCCGCCGCCGTGGGGCAGATCGCGCTCGCGCGGGTCTGGGCCGAGGTGCTCGCGCATCACGGCGTCACCGCGGGCCAGATCCTGGTGACGCTCGGCGACACCGAGGAGCGCCGACGCTATCTCAACGCCCGCGCGACCCTGAAGAAGCTCCTCGAGATGCGCGCCGTGCCCGTGGTCAACGAGAACGACACGGTGGCGACGACCGAGATCCGCTACGGCGACAACGACCGGCTGGCGGCGCGCGTCGCCGCCATGATCGGGGCGGACCTTCTGGTCCTGTTCTCCGACATCGACGGCCTCTACACCGCCCCGCCGGCGAGCGACCCCGCGGCGGCGCACATCCCCCACGTCGGGCGGATCACCCCGGAGATCGAGGCGATGGCGGGCGGCGCGGCCTCGGAACTCTCCCGTGGGGGCATGCGCACCAAGATCGAGGCCGCGAAGATCGCAACCGCCGCCGGCGCGACCATGCTGATCGCGCATGGCGGGCCGAAGAACCCGCTGCGCGCGGTCGCGGCGGGCGCGCGCTGCACCTGGTTCGCGCCGCAATCCTCGCCCGAGCGCGCCCGCAAGACCTGGATCGCCGGCGCACTGGAGCCGAAGGGCGCGCTCGTCGTCGATTCCGGCGCGGCCAAGGCGCTGCGCGCAGGCGCGAGCCTCTTGCCGGCCGGCGTGAAGCGGATCGAGGGCGCGTTCGCGCGCGGGGACGCGGTGGCCGTGCGCGACGAGGCGGGCCGCGAGCTCGGCCGCGGCCTCGTCGCCTACGACCGCGACGACGCCGCGCGTATCGCCGGCCGCAAGACCGGCGAGATCGAGACGATCCTCGGTTTCCGCGGCCGCGACGCGATGATACACCGGGACGATCTGGCGTTGTCGGGCGAGGGGTGAGCCATCCGCCGGCTCAGAGGCGGTAGATCCGCGCCGCCCATGGGGCGAGCGCCGCCCCCGCTTCGCCCTCCGGGCTCGCGAACAGCACGCGCGCCCCCGCGAACGCCTCGGGCATCGCGAGCGGCGTCTCCTCGGCGGACAGGTTCAGCACGACGAGGCAGGCGTCCTCGCCGATCCGGCGCTCGATGACGAACAGTCGCTCGTGCTCCGGGTCGAGATCGCGGTAGTCACCATAGACCAGCGGCGGCGTCTCGCGGCGGAGCGCGATCAGCCGGCGGTAGGCGTGGTAGATCGAGCCGTCGTCGGCGCACGCGGCGGCGGCGTTGATCTCGCGGTAGTTCGGGTTCACGTGGAACCAGGGCTCGCCCGTGGTGAAGCCGGCGTTGGGTGAGGCGTCCCACTGCATCGGCGTGCGGGCGTGGTCGCGGGTGGTCTTGGCCATGTCGGCGAGGAAGTCCTCGGCCGTCACGCGCCCGGTCTCCACCTCCGCCGCCCAGGCGCCCTTGGCCTCGACATCGTCGTAGTCCTCGATGCGGGCGAAGGGATAGTTCGTCATCCCGATCTCGTCGCCCTGGAAGACGAAGGGCGTGCCCTTGAGGGTCATCAGCAGCGTCGCGAGCGCAATGGCGGACCGCACGCGCCACTGCGGCCGGTCGTCGCCGAAATGCGAGACGAGGCGCGGGTTGTCGTGGTTCGACAGGCAGAGCGTGCGCCAGGCCGTTCGGCCCATCAGCCGCTCCTGCTCGGAGAACACGCGCTTGAGCTCCGGCAGCGTCCAGGGCCGCCAGCGCCAGGCCTCGCCGCGGTCGAGGCGCACGGCGTCGAAATGGATCAGCATGTCGAGGGGGCCTCCCTCCTCGGCGACGAGCCGCGCCGCCTGCGCGAAGGTCACGCCGAAGGCCTCGCCGATCGCGACCTTGTCGGCGCCGCGATACACCTCGCGGCGCATCTCGGAGAGGTGCTCCGTCAGCCACGGCCCGTTCGCGTGAAAGTATTGCGGATGGGCGCGGTGCTCCGGCGGATAGTCGGCAAAGGACTGGTCCTTGGAGACGAAGGCGATGACGTCGAGCCGGAAACCGTCCACCCCCTTGTCGAGCCAGAAGCGCATCGTGTCGTAGATCGCCGCGCGCGCGGGCTCGCTCTCCCAGTTGAGATCCGGCTGCTTCTCGTGGAAGAGGTGCATGTACCAGTCGCCGGTCGCTTCATCGCGCGTCCAGGCGGAGCCGCCGAAGAAGGACCGCCAGTCGTTAGGCGGCGAAGCACCCGCGTCGCGCCCTTCGCGCCAGACGTACCAGTCGCGCTTCGTGCTCGCGCGCGAGGACCGGCTCTCGACGAACCAGGCGTGCTCGTCGCTCGAGTGGTTCACCACCATGTCGACGACGAGGCGCATGCCGCGCACCTTCACGGCCGCGAGCAGGTCGTCGAAATCCGCCATCGTGCCGAATTCGGCCGCGACCGCCCGGTAGTCGCGGATGTCGTAGCCGTTGTCGACGTTGGGGCTGTCGTAATGCGGCGAGAGCCAGATCGCGTCGATGCCGAGCCCGGCGATGTGGTCGAGCCTGTCGATCACGCCGCGCAGGTCGCCGATCCCGTCGCCGTTCGTGTCCTGGAACGAGCGCGGCCAGACCTGGTAGACCACCGCCTCCTTCCACCAGTGGCGGACGTGGCCGTTGACGGCGTCCGGCGTCGCGCCGGGGGCCTCGCTCACAGCCCGAGCCGCGCCCAGAGCGCGCGCTCCTCCAGCGTGGCGAGCGCCTCGCGCGGGTCGATCAGCGCGCCGCCGCCGAGAAGGCCGGCGAGCCCGCCACCGAGGGGCGCCTCCTGCTGCGGCCCGCGGCGCAGGAGCTGGCTCAGGAGTCCCGGCCGCGGCGGCGCGACGAGGCGCAGCCGCACCTTCTCGCCGAGCTTCTCGCGCATCACGGTGCGGATCTCGCCGATCCCGTCGACGAGGCCGAGCGCGCGCGCGTCCTCCCCCGCCCAGAAGGCGCCGGAGAACAGCTCGGCATCCTGGTCGCGCACCAGCTTCTCGCCCCGGCGCTCGCGCACCAGCGCCTTGAAGCCGTCGAAGATCCGATCCTGGATCGTGCGCAGCCGCGCCACGTCGTCCGGGTTCTCCGGCTTGAACGGATCGAGGATCGCCTTGTTCTCGCCGGTCGTGTAGAGCCGCCGCTCGACGCCCCAGCGGCCGATCAGCTCGTGGAAGCCGAAGCCGCCGGAGACGACGCCGATCGACCCCACGATGGAGTTCGGGTCGGCGAAGATCTCGTCGGCCGCGCAGGCGAGCATGTAGCCGCCCGACGCCGCCGCGTCCTCGCAGAAGGCGTAGACCGGCAGTTCCTTCTCCTTCGCGAGCAGCCGGATGCGTTGGAAGATCAGGTGCGACTGCGTCGGCGAGCCGCCGGGCGAGTTGATCAAGAGCGCCACCGCCTTGGCGCCGGGCGCGGTGAAGGCCCGCTCCAGCGCCGAGGCGACGCCTTGGAAGCTCAGCCCCTGCCGCAGCCCCGTCGACACCCCGATCGCCCCCGACAGCCGCACCACCGGCACGAGCGGGTGCTCGGCGCGAAAGCGCGGCGAGACGAGAAAGCGCAGGCGATCTTTGAGGGAGGGCAAGGGGAACTCCGAAACGATTGGAACCGCAGCCGAAAGTAGGGGCTCGCATCCCCAGCGGCAAGGCTGGACAGATCGGGATGGTTCCATCTTGTCCAGCAACGGCATGCCGCGCATGATCTCGCCGAAACAGGAGACGCACACATGAGAACGATCCCCGCCGCCGCTCTCGCCCTCGCCCTCCTCTCCGCAGCCCCCGCATCCGCGCAGGACATCGGCGACATCGCCGCCGGTCGCGACTACTACGCCGAGAGCTGCGCGGAGTGCCACCAGGACCCCGCCGCCGTCGCGGACGGGCTCGAGCAGTCGGATCCGGCGGCGATCCGCGCGGAGCTGGAGGAATTCCTGCCCGGCCACTTCGCCGAGCAGGCCGCGGACCGCGCGAACGTGATCGCCTACCTGCTCTCCATCTGACGTGCGCCCTCACCGCACCGCGAAGGCGGCGACGCCGAGGAGGAGCGCGAGCCCGACGAGGCGCACGCGCCGGCGCTCGGCGCGGTCGAGGCGCGAGAGCGTGCCGTCGGCGTAGTCGAAGCGCTCGTAGAGCACGTTGTCCTCCGGCAGGCCGAGGTCGAGGAGGCCGTCCGTCGCCGCCACCATGAAGGGGCCCGGCCCGCAGATCATGGCGAGCGTGCGCGCGGGGTCGAGGCCCGCCGCGAGCCGGTCCAGCGCCGCGCGGTCGAGCCGGCCGAGCGCGCCTTCGTAGCCGGGCCCGCCTTCCTCGCAGATCGTGTGGACGACGAGGTCGCGCCGCGCGGCGATGGCGGCGAGGTCGTCGAGCCCCACCAGCCGCTCCGGCCCTCCGGCGGCGACGAGGACGCGGATCGGGCGAGGGTCGTCGGCGAGATCGAGGTCGCGGGCGAGGCCGAGGATCGGCGCGATGCCCGCCCCGCCGGCGATCAGCAGCAGCGCGTCGGCGTCGTGGCCCTCCTGCGCGAAGGCGCCGTGGGGGCCGTCGAGCCCCGCGCGCGTGCCGGGCGCGAAGGTCCCGATGGTGCGCGTGTAGTCGCCCGCCTCCTTGATCACGAAGGCGACCTCCGCCTCGCGCGGCGACGAGGCGATGGAGAAGGGGTGGTCGAACAGGGGGAAGAGCCGCGGCGCGGTGGTGAGCCAGACGAACTGGCCGGCGCGGAAGCGGAAGGGCTTGCCGCTCTCGCGCCGGAAGGCGAGCCGCCAGAGGCCACGGCCCACCTTCTCGTTGCGCACGAGACGCCAGCCGTCGACGCGGATCGCGACGGTGCGATAGACGTGGGACAGGACGACGCTCGCCGCGGCGGCCCCGGCGGCGGCGAGCCAGTAGGCCGCGAGCCCCGCCTCCCCGGTATAGCCGCCCACCTCGATCGCGTGCGCCACGCCGAATCCCACCGCTGCGAGACCGAGGAGGATGTGCGAGGCGCGCCAGGCCTCGTAGCCGAAGGGCAGGCGCTGACGCAGGACCGCGATCACGACGACGGCGAGTGTCGCGAGCCAGGCGACGAGCCCGAGCCGGTACTGCTCCGCCGTGAAGTAGATCTCCAGAATCATCCATCCGCGCGCGGGCGAGCGCAGGAAGCCCGGCGCGGCGTAGAGGAGCGGATGGGCGAGCACGAACAGCGCCAGGATGCGCGCGGTGATCTTGTGGAAGGCCATCGTCCGGTCGATGCCGACGCGCCCCGACAGGAGAGGGAAGCGGCCCGAGCTGGCGAATTGCAGCGCCAGCATGGCGAGGCCCGCCATGCCGACGGCGGTGGCGGCCTCCCGCCAGGGGTTTCCGGCCCCGTCGGACGCGAGCGCGGCGAGGACGAGCGGCGCGAGCGCGAGAGCGAGATAGGTCGCGGCGAGCACGCCCGCCGAGAGACCGCGGGCGGACGGTGGCGGCGCGAGGCCGGTGGGCGTCGCGGTCGGGGAATGCGGCCGGGAGTCGTCCATGGGCGGGGGTGCTCGGGGTCGTTTCCTCTGCAGCATGCTGCGACAGACGCGCCGCCCGGCGCAAGCGCGGGGGAGCCCGGAGGGAGAGATCACGGCCGCCGTGCCAGCCACGGCTCCATGTCCGCCTCGAGCCCAACCAGCGCGAGCCCGTAGGCGACGGATTGGAAGTTGTCGCCCTCCCCGATCCGCTCCACGCCGAAGCGGCGCTCGAACAGGCCGCGCACCGCCGGGATGAAGGCGCTTCCGCCGGTGAGGAAGACCGTGTCGATGTCGCCCGGCGCGAGGTTCTTCTCGGCCAGCAGGCCGTCCACCGTCGTCTCGACGCGCGCGAGGTCTTCGGCGATCCAGCCCTCGAAGTCCGCGCGGGTGACGACGCGGTCGATGGCGAGCGAGCCGAGCCGCAGCCGGAACGGCACGGCCTCGGCGGAGGAGAGCGCGACCTTGGCGTCGGTCACGGCCCGGTAGACGGAAAACCCCCAGTCGTTGCGGATGATCTCCAGGAAGGCGCGGATCTTCTCCGGCTCGAGCGAGGCGCGCTCGATCTCCTCGAGCTCGGCGATCGTCTCGCGGGACTTGAGCAGCGCCAGCTGGTGCCACTTGGCGAAGTTGCCGTAGAAATGCACCGGCATGGGCAGGATCTTGTCCATCGAGCGGTAGCGCCCGCCCTTGCCGAGCTCCGGCGAGATCACCGCGTCGATGATGCGGTAGTCGAAGGCGTCGCCGGCGAGGCCGAGGCCCGCGTAGCCGATCGGCGTCGCGCGCACCACGCCTGCATGGCGCTCGAAGCGGATCAGCGAGAAGTCGCTGGTGCCGCCGCCGAAATCGCCGACGAGGACCGTCGCGTCGCGCTCGAGCCGCTGGGCGTAGTAGAACGCGGCGCCGACGGGCTCGTAGACGAAGGCGGGCGCGGGCAGGCCGGCCTGGGCGTAGCCCGCGCCGTAGCGGCGCAGCGCCAGCGCCTCGTCGGGCTGCGCCCCGACGAAGGCCACGGGACGCCCGGCGACGACCCGCTCCGGAGGGTCGTCGAGCGCGCCGCCGGCGGCCTCGATGGCCAGCCGCAGGAACTCGCCGAGCAGATCCTCGAAGCGGTACTTGCGCGTGAAGATGCGCGTGTCGTGGAAGATCCGGCTCGCCACGTGGCTCTTGAACGACTGGATGAAGCGCAGCTCGAAGGCGCTGGTCAAGAACGCCTGGATCGCCCCCGCCGCCGCATGCGAGACGACCGTCGTCGCCCCGCCGGCCGTGACCTTCTCGAACGCGATCACCGAGCGGTAGATGTCGGACAGCCCCTCGGCTTGCGCGAAGGGGATCGCCCGCACCGGCTCGCCCTCCCGCGCCAGCGCGACGACGGTGTTCGTGGTGCCGAAATCGACGCCGATCGCGACGCGCTCCGTCATGGCCGGGCTCCGGGACGCTCTAGGGAGCCGAGCGGTCTAGAGAAGATCAGCGGTGGCGGCAAGGAGAAACCCGCGCGCCTCCCGCGTCCCGCCTACTCCCAGACCCCCTCCCGGTGCGCCCGCTCGGCACGCTCGGTGAAGCGCCCGTCCGGCCCGTGCAGCACGAAGGCGGGGGCGAGGCTCGCGGGGGTGCGGGCGTCCTTCACCGCGGTGATCACCACCCGCGTGGCGTCCTTGTCCGCGCGGGGATGGACCGGCGTGATGCGGATCGCGCCGAAGCCGGGCTCGAGCGCGGCGAGGCAGGCGGGGAGCTTGTCGGCGCGCTGGATCAGCGCGAGCCGGCCGCGCCGGCGCAGGAGCCTCGCGCAGGCCTCGATCCAGGCGGCGAGGCTGCCGGCGTCGAGCGCATGGGCGGCGGCGCGGGCCGGGTCGGGCGAGAGGGGCGCGTCGCCCGGCTCGAAATAGGGCGGGTTCGTCGCCACCACGTCCGCCCCGCCCGGCGCCATCGGCGGGCCGGCGAGCACGTCGGCGCAGACCGACATGCCCCGGCCGCTCATCCCGTTGTCGGCGAGGTTGCGCACGCCGAGCGCGGCGAGGCGCGGATCGCGCTCGATCAGCACGAGGCGCGCCTCGGGCGCGTACACGGCCGCCATCAGCCCCACCGCGCCCGTTCCCGCCCCGACGTCGACGAGCACCTCGCGGGGACGCAGCGCCGCGGCCGCCGCGAGGAGGACGGCGTCGGTGCCCGCGCGGTGCCCGCGCGCCGGCTGCCAGAGGATCACCCGCCCGTCGAGCAGCGCGTCGCGGGTCGCGCCCTCCGGCGCTTCAGGAGCCATCGCGCAGCTCGATCCCCAGCCCCGCCTCCCTCAGGAAACGCCGCGCGCCCTCCGCCTCGTCGTCGACGACGAGGATCCGGCGCTGAATGATGCCGATCGAGCCTTCCATCACGCTGGTGTGGTTGTCCGCCACGAATATGTTGTAGCCCGCGTCCCGCAGCAGCGATTCCGCGTATCCGATGAGCACCACGTCGTTCGTCCGGATCAATTCGACCATGAGCGGCTCGTTTCCCTCTTGCGTCAACCCCGCGCGTTGCGCCACAGCATAGCCCGTGCGACCTTGCCGTCCATAAGCGGCCGAGGCCGCGGTGAAAAGAGCGAGGTCGAGCGCGTGGGAGTCGTCGTCCCCTTCGAGGAGAAGCAAGCCGAGCCGGGCATCGAGGCCCTCGTCGCGTTGGTGGCCGCGGACATGGGCCGTGTCAACGAGATGATCCTGTCGCGCACGGGCTCGGACGTGACCATGATCCCCGAGGTCGCCAACCACCTGATTTCGTCGGGCGGCAAGCGCCTGCGGCCGATGCTCACGCTCGCCACCGGCCAGCTCTCGTCCTACGAGGGCACCGGGCACGTCAAGCTCGCGGCCTCCGTCGAGTTCATGCACACGGCCACGCTGCTCCACGACGACGTGGTCGACGAGAGCGACATGCGCCGCGGCAAGGTCGCCGCGCGGGTGAAGTGGGGCAACGAGGCGAGCGTCCTCGTCGGCGACTTCCTGCTCGGCCAGGCCTTCCGCATGATGGTCGAGGTCGGCTCGATGCGCGCGCTGGCGATCCTGTCCGATGCCGCCGCCATCATCGCCGAGGGCGAGGTGATGCAGCTCGCCGCCGCCAAGAACATCGAGACCACCGAGGACGCCTACCTCGCCATCATCCGCGCCAAGACCGCCGAGCTCTTCGGCGCCGCCTGCGAGGTCGGCCCCGTCATCGCCGAGCGGCCCAAGAGCGAGGCCGCCGCCTGCCGCTCCTACGGCATGAATCTCGGCGTCGCCTTCCAGCTCGTCGACGACGCGCTCGACTACGGCGGCGCGGCGGCGAAGCTCGGCAAGAACGTCGGCGACGATTTCCGCGAGGGCAAGATCACGCTGCCCGTGGTGCTCTCGGTGCGCCGCGGCACCGACGCCGACCGCGCCTTCTTCCGCCGCACCCTCGAGCGCGGCGAGATCGACGAGGAGCGCGACCTCGAGGAGGCGCTCTCCATCATGCGCCGCAACAAGGCGCTGGAGGACACGGTGGCCCGCGCCCGCCACTACGGCGCCATGGCCCGCGACGCGCTCGCGATCTACCCCGACGGGCCGATGAAGCGGGCGCTGCTGGAGGCTGTGGAGTTCTGCGTGGCGCGGGCGTATTGAGGGGGTGGGGGCGTTTGCATCGACGGCGCCGCGCGTTGCCCGATCCGATCATATTCGATATGCTGAAGTCGGCTTCCCGGCGTAAGCGATCATAGATGAGCTATCTCGCCCAATTCACGACGGCGTCCGAGGTGCAGGCGGACATCGCCGCGGCGGCGCGTGCGCGGCGGCTCGCGATGAACCTCACGCAGGACGCGCTCAGCGCCCGCTCCAGCGTGCCGATCGCGACGCTGAGACGCTTCGAGGGCGGCGGCGCGGCGAGCCTCGCGACGGTCCTCGCCGTCGCCGAGGCCCTCGACGCCCTCGACGCCTTCGCCGACCTGTTCCCGCGGCCGGAAGCGACGACGCTCGACGCGCTCGAGGCCGCGGCGCGCCCAAAGGCGCGCGCCCGGACGCGGCGGGCGCCGTGATCGCGCGCCTGACGGTCTGCCTCGACTTCGGCGGCGCCGTGCCACGCAGGCGCGTCGGGCAGTTCGGGCGCGATCCGGAACGGCGAAGCCTCGCCTTCGAATGGGATCGCGCCTTCGCGGCCGCGCCTCTCCCGCTCTGGCCGCTCCGGGCGCGAGCCTACGACGCGCTGCTGCGGCCGAACGCGCGCCGGGGCGCGACGCTTCCGGGCTTGTTCGAGGACAGCCTGCCGGACGGATGGGGCCGTCTGCTGCTCGACCGGGAAATGGCCGCTCGCGGCATCGGCGCCGCCGAGATCAGAGATCTCGAGCGCCTCGCCTTCGTCGGCCGGCACGGGATGGGCGCGCTCACCTGCGAGCCCGATTGGATGCGACGGGCTCGTGGCGGCTCGCCCCCGCCTACGACGTGTCCTTCTCGGCAGGTCCAGGGGGCGAGCACGCCATGGCCGTCGCCGGCGAGGGGCGCCGCCCGGGCCGCGCGGCTGGCCGGGCTGAAGCCGCGCCGGCGGGACGCGATCATCGACGAGGTCGACTCGGCGCTCGACGCGTGGCCGCGGCTCGCCGCGGAGCACGACGTGCCGCGCGCGCTCACCCGTCGCATCGCCCACGAGATCGCCCTCGCACGGCGCTGGGCGTGAAGCGCCCCGCGCTCACCCCTTCTTCCCCCACCGCCCGTCCTCGTCCTGCGCCCAGTACGACGCCTGCCCGCCCGCGGCCTTCACGGTCTTCCAGTGGCTGCGCGCCGCGGCCGTGGCCTCCTCATCGTTGCCGTCGAAGATCAGGATCACGCGCGCGTAGCGGGCGAGGTCCGCCGGCAGGGGCGCGCCGTCGACGAGGAGCACGCAATCGGGCGCGTTGAGGTCCGTCGCGCCGGCCTGGATCACCACGGCCTCGCCGGCGGCGTCCGGGTCGGCGTCGGAGACGTGGGGAAGGAAGCTCTCCTCCTCGAAGGTCCACAGCAGCTCGTCGACTTCGTCGCGCCGCGCCTCGCTCGTGGCGCGCACGGCGACGCGCCAGCCGGCGGCCCGGGCCTTGACCACGAGCCTGGGCAGCGTCTCTTCGAGGCTCGCGCGCTGCAGATGGTAGAACCACACGTCGCTCATGCGGGGCCTTATCGCATCCCCGACGCCCGGGCGTCGAGAGGCGGGATGCGGAGGATCGCGCGCATCGCGTGGAGGGAGTTCTAACCCCCGTATGCGAGGGTGGCGCAGCGTGACGGGAAACGGAGACCCCCGTGATCGATTTCAGCGCCCTTCCCACCGGCTCGATCGTCGGCCTCGCCGTGATCGGCGTGACGCTCGTCGGCCTCGCCGTGCGCCTGCTCGGCGGCTCTATCGGTATCGAGGTGGACCTGTCGTCCGACGGCGGCGACGGCGGGGATTGACCCGCCGCCCGCGCCGACGGCCCGCCGGGAGGCTCCCCCCGGCGGGCCGTCATGCTCGCGTTGGACGCAAACCGATCAGTTGTTGTCCTCGGCGCGCTTGCGGCTGTACTCGTGCGCGCTGTAGAAGGGCGCCGGCGCGCTCACGCCGCCGATCGAGCCCGTCGCGGTGACGTCCGGCACGAAGACGCCGCGCTGCGCCTGGAAGAAGCCGTCCTGCTGCTGCGGCTGGTCGTAGATCGTGATGGCGTCGTTCTGCTGGGCGAGCACCGGCGAGGAGGCCGCGACGGCGAAGGCGGCGATGGCGAGGAAACGGGGAAGCTTGGTCATGGGGTTTCTCCTTCTGGATCGGTGGCGGCGCCTGTCGTCCGCCCGATGCCGGTACTTCGCGGAGAGGCCCCCTTCCTTACGGGCTAGTGCGCATCCGGCCCCTTGCACGCATGCAAGTAACAAACCCGCTGCTCGCTGCCCGCGCCGGCGCGTCGCGAAGCCGGCTGACAGCGCCCCCGCGCGGGATTAGCATTCCGCATCGGCAGCCGCTGAAGCGCAGAGGGAGAACGACGCATGCGCATCGCCATGGTGGGAGCCGGCGGGGTCGGCGCGGCCTACGGGGCGCTTCTCGCGGAAGCCGGCCACGACGTGCGCCTGCTGGCGCGGGGCGCGCATCTCGCCGCCATGCGCGAGCGCGGGCTCGTCGTGGTCCGCGACGGCGTCACGCGCACGCCGCCGCTGATGGCGAGCGACGACGCGGCCGATCTCGGCGTCGCGGACGTCGCGATCCTCGCCGTGAAGCTGTGGAGCACGGAGGACGCGGCGCGGTCGGCGCTCCCCCTGCTCGGGCCCGAGACGCTCGTCGTCACGCTCCAGAACGGCGTCGATTCCCGCGAGCGCCTCGCCTCGGTGCTGGGGCCGGAGCGGGTCTTGGCCGGGGTCGCGCAGATCTCGGCCGTGATCGAGGAGCCCGGCGTCGTCGTCCACCGCAGCCCCTTCGCGCGCATCATCGTCGGCGAGGCCGACGGGTCCGAGAGCGCGCGGCTGGCGCGCTTCGTCGCGGCCTGCGTCGACGCCGGCATCGAGGCGCGGGCGACGCGCGAGATCGCCGTCGAGCTGTGGGCGAAGTTCGTGTTCATCGCCTCGCTCAGCTCCGCCTGCGGCGTCTTCCGCGCGGGCGTCGGGCCGATCCTGGCGAACCCGCAGACGCACGCGTTCCTCGAGCGGCTGGTCGCCGAGGCGGTCGCGGTGGGCCGCGCCGAGGGCGTGCCGCTGCCCGACGACCAGGTCGCGCGCACGCTCGCCTTCACCGAGGGGCTGCCGCCGACGATGCGCGCCTCGCTCCTCGACGATCTCGAGCGCGGCGCGCGGCTCGAGCTGCCCTGGCTCGGCGGGCGCATCGCCGCCGGCGGGCGCCGCGCCGGCGTGCCCACGCCCGCCCACGAGACGGCGGCGCTCGCCATGGCGCTCCACGTCGAGGGACGGTGAGGCGCGCGCCGGTCAGCCGAGCACGATCGGCGCGAGGGACGCGACCAGCAGCGCGGCCATCAGCCCGTTGAAGACCCGCATGCCCCGTCGCGTGCGCACCAGGCGCCCGACGCCGACGCCGACCAGCGTCCAGGCGGCGACGCTCGCGAAGGTGGCGAGCCCAAAGACGATCCCGAACGCGGCCGCGATCGCGAGCGCGCCGCGCCCCTCGACCGCCCCGCCATAGGCGGCCACCGCGCCCGCGACCATGGCCCACAGCTTCGGGTTCACGAGCTGGAACAGCGCGCCCTGGAGGCAGCCGAGCGGCTTGGCGCGCGCCGCGCCCGCGCCCGCGCCCGCGCCCGCTTCCCCTTCGCCGCCGAGCGTCGGCTCGGCGGTCGCGATCCGCCAGGCGAGCCAGAGGAGATAGGCCACGCCCACCCAGGTCAGCACGCCCGCGACCTGCGGATCGCGCACGATCGAGGCTCCCGCCGCCGCGACGACGAGCATGATCCCGGCGACGCCGAGCGCGATGCCCGCCATCAGCGGCAGCGTACGCCGGAAGCCGTGGTTCGCACCCGATGCGGTGACGAGCGCGTTGTTCGGCCCCGGCGTCCCCGCCATCGCCACGGCGAAGCCCGCAACCGCCAGAAGCCAGCTCGCGTCCATCGGTTCTCTCCATCACCGTCGATGCGAAGGCAGATTATCCGGGTGCGCCCGCAACGGGGTTGCTTTCGTGCCGCGGATTGCAGAGATTGTGGCACCGAATGCCACGACTTCGGCGTCTGCCGGCGGAGCGAGCCAATGCGTCTCGACGAGATCGACAAGCGCATCCTGCGCGAGCTGCAGCAGGACGGGCGGCTGCAGAACGTGGAGCTCGCGCGCCGGGTGGGCCTCTCGCCCTCGCCCTGCCTGCGGCGGGTGAAGCTGCTCGAGGAGGCGGGCGTCATCTCCCGCTATGTCGCCGTGGTCGATCCCGCGGCGGTGGGCTTGCGCATGTCGCTGTTCGCGCGGATCTGGCTCACCGCCCAGGACGCGGAGACGATCGAGCGCTTCATCGCCGCCATGCGGCGCCTGCCCGAGATCGTCGAGTGCACCATCATGCTCGGCGACAGCGACGCCCTGCTGCGCGTCGTCGTCGCCGACCTCGACGACTACCGGCGCTTCCAATCGATCCATCTCACGCGCACGAACGGCATTCAGAACGTCAAGACCGACGTGCCGAGCCAGGTCGTCAAGCAGACCTTCGCAGTGCCGATCCGCTGAGGGCGGGGCGGCGGCGGCGTTCGCGGCCCGTCCGTCTACGCGGTCGGCCGCGCCGCAGGATGGACGATCTCGGCGAGCAGCCGTCGGTCACGCCGCGAGACGTCTCGGGCTTCGAGATGGCGCCCGAACGCGGCGACGGCGTCGACGACCTGCTCTCGTATGTCGCGGGCGACGGGCTCGCCGAGGCCGAGCTTCACGTGGGCGGAGAAGGCGAGGTTCGGGTCCCATTCCGGGGAGATGCCGCGGGCCGGCGCACAGACGTGGCGCCGGCCGCCGGGCTGGGGGACGATGTCGAACGCTGGCGCGATCCCCCACCCCGTCCCGCGGTCGATCACGGCGTGGTTCCTGAGGTGATCGTCCGTGTTGCGCAGATAGGCGCTGACGAGCAGGCGACGAAACACGTCAGGCGCAGGGTCACGGATGCCGATGGCGCGGGCGGCCGCGACCAGGTCCGCGTAGGTCTTCTGCGTCTCGTAGCGCGTCGCGGGCTGGCCCAAGATCGTCGCGAAACTGAGATAGCCGTAGGGGCGGCCATCCTCCGACCGGTCGAACCGTTCGACGAGAAGGGCGGACCTCGATCCGATCCCGACGACCTCGCGCCCGGGCACCTCGATGCCCGCCGCCTCGGCGACGTCGAGGCAGGCGCATTCGACGCGCGGGTTGTCGAACGTGTCGCCCCAGGAGCCGAATTTCGCGATGACCTCCCGGCCGTCTCGGCGCAGGCGCGCTTTCGGGCGCGCTCCGCCCACGTCTCGGCTGTGGCGCAGAAGGAGCTGGAGGTGATGTCCGGCGGCCTCGCCCGCGTCGACCGCCGCAGCGGCGGCGACGAGCGCGTCGAGATCGTCGTCGTCGCGGGGAAGCTGCACCAGCGGCTCGACGCCCGGGTCCCAGGTGACGGGGCCGTCCGGCGTGGGCCCGAACGCGAGATCGCCGGTTCGCGTCAGTCCGCCGAGCGCCAAGTACTCCGGCATGCCGAGCGCGAGCGCCGGATAGGCTTGGTCCAGGATGCCCTTCGCCCATCCGTCCGGCCCCGCATCGTAGAAGACGAGCGGCACCTCTTCGGGCGCGGCCGAAACCGAGCCTCGGCGGAGAGGCAGCCCGAGCGGATCGATCGCGCGCGCCCCCTCGCGCCCGAAATAGCTGCGGGCGTAGACGAACCGCCCGAGCCGCCGGGACCCGCCGCCCTCGAACGTCAGCTCTCCGACGGGGACGTAGCCGCTGCCGATCGCTCGGAAAACCACCAGCGCTTCGACGCGGCCGGCCTCAGAAATCCGCCACATCGGCTCTCTTGCTCGCACGACGTCGCCCGCTCACCGCCTCGATGTCCTCGCCGGTCGGATCCGACGCGAGCAGATCTCCCAGCCGGCCCGGATAGCCGAGCACGCTCAGCGCCCGGGCGAGGATGCCGATGCCTGTTCCCGGCTTGCCGCGCTCGAGCGCGACGACGGACGGCTTCGCCACGCCGATGCGCGCCGCGAAGTCGTCCTGCGACATGTCTCGCCGCAGCCGCGCCGAGCGGATCTGGAGCCCGAGCCGAGTCAACGCCTCCTCGTCGTCGCCGGACAGAACGGTCGTCGTGCGCATATGGCAAAAACTCCTTCCATTGAGACTCTCAATGTAAGGATTTCCTGCCCACCTGGTCAAGAGCACGGCAGCCGCGGGCCGCCGTTGTCCGTGGGGTCCCTACGGCAACGTCAGCCCCAGCGGCGCGAGCCGCACCTCGGCCTCCTCGCGCCAGCGGGCGAGGAGCTCGGCGTTCGGATGGTGGCGCAGGCCGAAGCGCTGGTGGGTCTCGTAGCGTCCGGACGCGCCGGTGCCGAAGCTCGCGGCGACGCGGGGGGTCCAGTAATCGACGCTGTCCTGCGCCTCGGGCCCGCCGCCGCTCTCGACGATGCGGGCGAGCCCCTCCTCGCCGAGCTCGGCGTGGCGGGTCTCGACGGGCAGGATGGCGCGGAACGCCTCCGCCAGGGGCTGGTAGGAGACCCGCATGAGCTCCTCGAGCTGGATCACGGTGGCGCGGCCCATCAGCACGTTCATCGCCACCGCGTCGACCCAGCCCTCGAGCGGGTAGTGGAACACGGCGAGGCGCATGTCCTCGCCGTGGCGCGAGGCGCCGATATCGGCCTCCCGCGGCAGCCGCGCGGCCCACGGGTGGCTCTGCGCGTAGCGGCGCGCGTCGGCGCCGAAATCGCTCATGATCTTCAGGACCCGCGCGGCGTGGGCGTGCTTCTCGAGCACGATCCGCGAGGCCGCGATGCGGGCCTCGATGCCTGGCGCCGCGTTGACGACGTCTGCGAAGCCGGCCGCGCCCGCCATCTCGCTGTCGACGAAGGTCGCCATCAGGCGCATCAGCTCGGCGCGGTAGCGCGCGGGCGCGTTCTCCGGCGCCGTCAGCTTGCCGCCCTCGACGAGATAGGCCTCGAGGTCCATGGACCGAAACTGGGTGGGCTCCGCTGCGGGATCCGTCATGGTCGGCTCGGTCATGGCGGGCCTCCTCACTGGTCGTAGCTGACGACCACGCGGTCGCCGAGCGGATAGCACTGGCAGGTGAGCACGTAGCCGCGCGCGACCTCGTAATCCTCCAGCGCGTAGTTCGACTCCATCTCCACCTCGCCCTCGAGCACGAGCGCGCGGCAGGTGGAGCAGACGCCGGCCTTGCAGGCGAAGGGCGCGTCGAGATCGGCGGCGAGCGCGGCTTCGAGCACGCTCTGGCCCTTCTCCATCTCGATCGTGCGCGTCGTCCCGTCGAGCGTGATCTGCGCGCTGGTGCGCTTGCCGGCCTCGGAGGAGAGCGCGGCGGCGGCCGCCGCCGTGCGCCTTGCGCGGCCGGGCTGGCTCGACAGGAACAGCTCGAACTTGATCCGGTCCTCGGGCATGCCGTGCGCCTTCAAGGCCTCGGCGATGGCGAGCATCATCGGCTCGGGGCCGCAGATGAAGGCCATGTCGGCGGACGGCACGTCGATCCAGGCGGAGAACAGCCTGTCGCACTTGGCGCGATCGACGCGGCCGGAGAACAGCTCGATGTCCTGCGCCTCGCTCTCGAGCACGTGGAGGATCGAGAGCCGGCCGAGATTCTCGTTCTTGAGGTCCTCGAGCTCCTCGCGGAACATGATCGAGGCGGTCGAGCGGTTGCCATAGACGAGCGTCGCGGTGGAATCCGGCTCCTGCGCGAGCACGGTCTTCAGGATGCCGAGCACCGGCGTGATGCCGCTGCCGCCGGCGAAGAGGAGGTAATGGCGCGCCGCCGCCGGATCGAGCGGGGCGTGGAAGTTGCCCATCGGCGGCATCGCTTCGAGCACGTCGCCCGGCTTCAGTCCCTCGTTGGCGAAGCTCGAGAACGCCCCTCCCTCGACGCGCTTGATGCCGACCCGCAGCCGCGCGTCGCCCCTCGCCGAGCAGATCGAATAGGAGCGCCGCAGCTCCTCGCCGTCGAAGCTGTGGCGGAAGGTGAGGTACTGGCCCTGCACGAAGGCGAAGGCGTCGCGGTCTTCCGGACGGGGCTCGAGCGTCACGACGACGGCGTCGCGGGTCTCGCGTCGCACCTCGCGCACGATGAGCGGATGGAACTGCGCCATGTTCGGGTCCTCGCGGTCCGGCTCGCGGGCGGGCGCGGCCGCCCGCCGCCGGTCAGATGCACTTGAAGTAGTCGAAGGGTTCGAGGCACTCCTCGCACACCCAGGCCGCCTTGCAGGGGGTCGAGCCGAACTGGCTGACGAGGCGGGTGTGCGTCGAGCCGCAGCGCGGGCAGGCGATCTCGGGCTTCGCCAGCGCCCCCACGCCGCAGGCGGCGGTTCCGGCGATCGGCGGCGCGATGCCGTAGCCGCGCAGCTTCTCCCGGCCGGCCTCGCTGATCCAGTCGGTGGTCCAGGCGGGCGAGAGGCGACGCTTGAGCTCGATCTTCTCGACGCCGTGCGCCTTGAGCGCGGCGACGATGTCGAAATTGATCACGCTGGTCGCCGGGCAGCCGGAATAGGTCGGCGTCACCGTGACCTCGAGCGTGTCGTCCTCCCGCCAGGCGACGTCGCGGATGATGCCGAGGTCGACGAGCGAGATCACCGGGATTTCCGGGTCCGGCACCGCGTCGAGCCAGGCCCAGACCTGGTCCTCGGAGGGGCGCGCGGCGCTGTCGGCTGTCGCGGTCATGGCGCTCACCAGGTCGCGCCGGGATAGGCGCGCTGCAGGAACTGCATCTCGGCCAGGATGAAGCCGAGCGCCTCGGTGTGGACGCCCGTCTTGCCGCCCTTGTGCATCCAGGCCTTCTCGGGCCGGGTCAGGGTGGCTTCCTTCAGCACGGATGCGATCTCGCGCTCGAACGCGGGCGCGACGGTCCCGAGCCGCGGGCCCACCCCGCTCTCGGCGAGCGCCGCGTCGACGGCATCCTCCGTGAGGACCTCGCCCGCGTAGGGCCACAGCGCGTCGACGGCGGCCTGCATGCGCGCATGGCTCTCATCGGTGCCGTCGCCGAGCCGCACCACGAGGTCGGCGCTGCGCTGGAGGTGGTAGGACACTTCCTTGCGCGCTTTCTCCGCGATCTCCGCAACGCGCGCGTCCGTGGAGCCGAGGAGCGCGCCGAGCGTATGGAAGTGCCAGACGTCGAAGAACAGCTCGCGCACCAGCGTGTGGCCGAAATCGACGTTCGGCCGCTCGACCAGCAGCACGTTGCGGAACTCCCGCGCGTCACGCTCGTAGGCGAGGTCGTCGGCGCTGCGGCCGGCGCCTTCCACCTCGCCGGCGAGGCCGAGCCACAGCTGTGTCTGGCCGATGAGGTCGAGCGCGGTGTTGGCGAGGGCGATGTCCTCCTCGAGCGCGGGCGCGTGGCCGCACCACTCGGAGACGCGGTGGCTCAGGATCAGGCAGTTGTCGCCCATCCGCAACGCGTACTCGAACAGCGGATCGCTCGTGCCGGTCTGCATGGCTGCGCCCTCCGTCACATGTGGCCGACTTCGTCGGGGATGTCGAAGAAGGTCGGGTGGCGGTAGACCTTGCTGTTCGAGGGCTCGAACAGCGGCCCCTTCTCGCCCGGCGAGGAGGCGGCGATCTCGGAGGCCTTCACCACCCAGATCGAGACGCCCTCGTTGCGGCGCGTGTAGACGTCCCGCGCATGGTGGATCGCCATCTCCGCGTCGGGCGCGTGCAGGCTGCCCACGTGACGGTGGGAGAGCCCGTGCTGGCCGCGGATGAAGACTTCCCAGAGGGGCCATTCCTTCTTCATCGGGGTCACTCCGCTGCGATCTTCGAGGCCGCGCGGCGCGCGGCCTGCTTCTCGGCATGGGCATTGAGCCCGTCGCGCACCCAGGCGCCCTCCTCCCAAGCCTTTACCCGGGCGTCGAGTCGCTCCTTGTTGCAGGGGCCGTTCCCGGCGATGACCTGGAAGAACTCCTCCCAGTCCGGCTCGCCGAAATCGTGGCCGCCCTTCTCCTCGTTCCATTTCAGGTCGGGATCGGGGACGGTGAGGCCGAGATAGGTCGCCTGCGGCACCGTCTGGTCGACGAACTTCTGGCGCAGCTCGTCATTGGTGTTCTGCTTGATCTTCCACGCCATCGACTGGGCCGAGTGGACGCTGTCCTTGTCGGAGGGGCCGAACATCATCAGCGACGGCCACCACCAGCGGTTCAGCGCGTCCTGCGCCATCGCCTTCTGCTCGGGCGTGCCGCGGGCGAGCTTCATCATGATGTCGTAGCCCTGCCGCTGGTGGAAGCTCTCCTCCTTGCAGATGCGGATCATCGCGCGGGAATAGGGCCCGTAGGAGCAGCGCTGCAGCGGCACCTGGTTCATGATCGCCGCGCCGTCGACCAGCCAGCCGATGGCGCCGATGTCGGCCCACGTAAGGGTCGGATAGTTGAAGATCGAGGAATACTTCGCCTTGCCCGAGTGGAGCTGCGCCATCATCTCGTCGCGGCTCACGCCCAGCGTCTCGGCGGCGCAGTAGAGGTACAGGCCGTGGCCGGCCTCGTCCTGCACCTTGGCGAGCAGGATCGCCTTGCGCTCCAGCGTCGGCGCGCGGGTGATCCAGTTGCCTTCCGGCAGCTGGCCGACGATCTCGGAATGGGCGTGCTGGCTGATCTGGCGCACCAGGGTCTTGCGGTAGCCCTCCGGCATCCACTCCTTGGGCTCGATCTTCTCGCCGCGGTCGACGCGCTCCTGGAAGGCGCGCTCTTGCGGCGTCATGTCCTCGGGCGCCTTGAGGCCGTCGGTCTTGACGAGCTGGGCGTACATGGGGCGTCTCCCTCTCGAAATCGTCTGTGTCTGCGAACGCTCGGAACCCTGCCGGGGATCACGGGCGCTCGAGGATGATGGCGATGCCCTGGCCGACGCCGATGCACATCATGCACAGCGCGTAGCGGCCGCCGCGGCGGGCGAGCTCGTAGGTCGCGGTCGTGACGAGGCGCGCGCCGCTCATGCCGAGCGGGTGGCCGAGCGCGATCGCGCCGCCGTTGGGGTTCACGTGCTCGGCGTCGTCGCGCAGGCCGAGATCGCGCAGCGACGCGAGCGCCTGCGAGGCGAAGGCCTCGTTGAGCTCGATCACGTCCATCTGCTCGATCCCGAGGCCCGCCCGCGCCAGCGCCTTGCGGGCGGCCGGCACGGGACCGACGCCCATGATGCGCGGCTCGATGCCCGCCGCCGCCATGGTCACCACGCGCGCCCTGGGGGTGAGCCCGTGGCGCTCGGCCGCCTGCGCGGAGGCGACGATCAGCGCCGCCGCGCCGTCATTGACGCCGGACGCGTTGCCGGCCGTCACGCTGAGGTCGGGGCCGTTGATGCCCTTGAGCTTGGCGAGCCCATCCAGCGTCGTCTCCGGGCGGGGGTGCTCGTCGACCGAGACCACGAAAGGGTCGCCCTTGCGACGCGGGATGGTGACGGGGACGATTTCGTCCGCGAACCGGCCCGCCTCCTGCGCCGCCGCCCAGCGCTGCTGGCTGCGCAGCGCGAAGGCGTCCTGGTCTGCGCGCGAGACGCCGAAATCGGCGGCGACGTTGTCGCCGGTCTCCGGCATCGAATCGATGCCGTACTGCTTCTTCATCGCCGGGTTGACGAAGCGCCAGCCGATCGTGGTGTCGTAGACGGCGTTCGCCCGCGAGAAGGCGGTCTCGGCCTTGGGCATCACGAAGGGCGCGCGCGACATGCTCTCGACGCCGCCGGCGACCATCAGGTCGCAATCCCCCGCGCGGATCGCGCGCGCGGCCTGGCCGACCGCGTCCATCCCGGACCCGCAAAGGCGGTTGATCGTCGTGCCCGGCACGTCCACGGGCAGGCCGGCGAGCAACGCCGCCATGCGCGCGACGTTGCGGTTGTCCTCGCCCGCCTGGTTGGCGCAGCCGTAGATCAGGTCGTCGACCTGCGCCCAGTCCACCGACCCGTTGCGTTCCGCGAGCGCCTTCAGCGGCACCGCCGCGAGATCGTCGGCGCGCACCGAGGACAGCGCCCCGCCGTAGCGGCCGATGGGCGTGCGGACGGCGTCGCAGATGAAGGCGTCGGCCGAGCGGTCTGGCATGAGCGAAGTTCTCCCTGGAGCCCGCGGTTCGGGCGCGTTCATTGGGCGAGCATCGTGATCCCGCCGATGGAGCGACTATAGCCGATCACGTCACAGAAACAAGGGGAATATCCCGTACTTTGTGACACGTCGGGGCAAGGGAGCGGCAAAGCGAGGACGGAGCGACGCCGCCGCCCTCAGAGCCTGTGAAGGTATGAATGAGTTTGGGCGTCGGTCATGACCGTGGCTCCGGCGTGGTTGGTTCGGGCGGGCTGATCCGGCGTGCGCCGTGTGCGCCGTGTTCGGCTGGAGCGGCGTGGAGCG
>Ga0208979_100335_pt1 | contig 41004 bp, 28 predicted proteins | sample HotLakConsUCCSLE_FD_184738 | JGI IMG/M metagenome (GOLD analysis project Ga0208979, IMG submission 184738) | Hypersaline microbial mat communities from Hot Lake, Washington, USA - Hot Lake Consortium UCC-SLE (SPAdes) | ecosystem: Environmental > Aquatic > Non-marine Saline and Alkaline >... | reverse complement strand
ATCGACCACCCCTAGCTCATCAACGATACCGGCTATGATGCCCAGGTGGTCTAGGTTTTTGACTGCTATCGTATCAGTGATTTCTGTGATCGCTTGACCCCTATCTGCGCTCCTCTAATATCCTCTGACATTATTCTCAATGTGACAATTCAAAGGGCGGAATGTGGGGTGAAACAGCCATAAAACAGCGATAAAACAGCCATAAAATGCGGAACGAAGTGACCTCGAAAACTCTTTTATAACTCCCGTGCTAAGGCGCTGAAAATAGGACTGGCTTCTGCGTCTTGAAGATTATCAGGCTTGCTCCAGGCAAAAGGTGCTTGCTTGGCCGCCGACATCCACAGCAGTTTTTTAGCTCGCGTCATCGCAACATACAACAACCGGTATTCTTCCGCTTTTTTAAGATTCACAGCCTGTTGCCAAGCCTCTTCAATATTGGGAATGGGTGCGGGCTTGTAGTCCTGAGCGTAAACGGCATGGGTATGGGCACGTAGCTGAGCGCGAGCAACTTCATCTAGCGAAAAGCTGCCCAAAAACTGCATTTGCGGCGGAACCCAAGCTTCGCCCGGAATCAAACGTTTGTGTAAAAAGGGCAGAAAAACAGCGTCCCAATCGAGACCTTTGGCCTTGTGCATGGTCATGATGGTGAGCTGACCGGGCTGTGTGAACTGTAGTTCGGTATCTTCCGCTTCGACGGCTCGGAACCGCTCACTGCCTAACAATTCTTGCAGTGCGCCCAACATAGCCGTCAGAGTGCTGTCTTCTAGCGTCTGTTGAGCAATGCGAGCAGCCAGTTTATCTGCCGTTGCAAGTTCGCTTTGATCGTAGCCCAGCGTCAGACCCAAGAAGGGAATCAGGTGATAGGCCGGGAGTTCTAGCCGTGCGCGAATAAGGGCAGCGCAATAGCGGCGAGCTTGCTGCGCGGCGGGCGTTTGAGGCGGTGAGTCTAAAGGGCCAGGATATAAGAACTGTTCGGGATTGGTAGCGAGTGGGTTGAGATCTTGCGTGGGAATGAGCTGACGGGAGACGAAAACACGTAGCGCAGCTTTGATGTTGTCAGGGGAATGGGGTCGCTCAATAAATTGCAATAGGTCGAGAATTTCACGGGGAATGTGGGTTTTGCGATCGCGCGCGCCCACATCATAAATTTCAATACCTGTCGCCTTAAAGTCAAACCCTAACTGCTTAGGATTTTCCAAAATTTCTCGCAAAAATTTGCCCTGGCGGCTTTCTCTAACTAGCACTGCCGCACTTAGGCTTGGATCTGATTCAAAAGCATCCACCACTCTTTGGGCAAGCTGTTTGACGGTTTCAATCGTGCTCGCTGGGCGAACCAACTCTACACCCTCGCCGAGGGGATCTGGATTTGCATTGGGCTGTGGATCGTTAGGGCCAACAGGCGCAATATCCTGACTCCGAAAGGCTTTCGCTGCACTGTTTTTGTTCACCCAATGAAGCGTAAAGTTAGCGGCTTGGATAATGCGATCGCAACTTCTCCCAGCCTGCTCAATACTGGCTAGCTGGCCAATTTCTTGACAGCGATCGCAAAACTGATTGAAAAAAACTGGATCAGCGGGCGTAAAGGTAGAATTAATCGCCTGGTTTGGATCGCCGACTCGCACCAGATTAATTGGCCCGGTTAGATTTTCAGGATCTGCGGCAAGCACTTCTAGCAGTCGAGTTTGTAGCGGTGAAGAGTCCTGCGCCTCATCTTCAAAAATAGCAAACACCCGGCTTTGCCAAAGCTGTCGAATCGCAGGTTCCTCCAGCGTTTTGAGCGCAGCTAAGATCATATCGTCATAGTCGATTAACCCTCGGTTAGCTAGAAGAGTTTGGTAGTGAGCATACAAGCCCGCTGCGGTTGCTAACACATCATAGTCAGCAACGCCGTCTGGAATACTCACCTGCAGATCTCGCGCAATTTCAGCGAGCGCATTAGGCAACAAACCTGAGCTTTTAGCCTCGTGGATTACGGTATAGGCTAGCGCGGGTAACACCTCGGTACGCAGTACAGACTGTCTGCGCAGACGCTCCGTTTCTTCACCGTCAAAGCAGCCATCGCCTTCAATCAACCGTTGATAGCCACTCGGATTTTCATCAATCCAACGCTCCACGGCTGTACGAATCAGTTGATGACTCTGAGTAGGAGACACTAGCGTGGTGCCTTCAGACGCTAGCGGCGAAAGGTTGATACCAGAAACTTCGGGATGGCGACTTGCGATATTAAGGGCAAGACCATGCAACGTATGCACCACAAAGCTATTTAGCGGCAGAGAGAGCGATCGCAAATGACCGCGCACTTTGGCCTTAAGATTTGCAGCCGCTGAGCGGGTAAAGGTGACCAACACTAACTGCTTACGGGCATGAAGATTGTGAGCAGCAATGGCGATCGCAGCACCTGCGGCCATGCCCGTAGACTTACCCGAACCTGGCACTGCCGATACCGCCAACGGACCAGCACGCCACTGAGCCAACGATTTTTGCCCTGGCCGCAAGCCATCGACTATCTGCTGAATTTGGAGGGCTCGCGATTTTGCTAACTCATCTGCGGCTTCACTCGCTGCTTCACCCGCTTCAGTGCCGACTTTTGCATCCACTTTACGAGAAGTCGCAACCATAGCCCAACCAACCCTTACAAAAAAAATCTAGCGCTTTTAACTGAGCCCATTCTAACTGAGAGTATTTTAGGCTTTAATTCTGGCAGGTTGCCAAAGCTGAGGAAGGCGCTGCCACCGCTGGTCTATAATCTGGCGAATTGACTGAGCTCGCGCTTCTTTAACAAAAGCCAGCGGCGTAATGCTCAGCAAACGAATAACCGCTGTTAGCGCGAACAGGGCAGGCAAGCCCACAGCAGAAAGCTCGGCCAAGTAGCCACCTGCTGTAGTACCTAGGGCACCAGTGACACCCATCACAGCAGCAGCGATCGCAAAATAAGCCGACTGCTGCCTCACAGGCGCTAGCTCTAATTGAATATTCGCCAAACACAGCTCCAGCGCAGCAAACGTTCCGCCCTGCAAAAGGTGCAGCATTGGCAAAGCTAACCACACTGAAACCACCCCTGCGTCAACGTAGCTCCACATAAACGGAATTGATGCCGCCAGCACGCAATTGATAATCATCACCGGACGATTACCAATGCGGTCAGCCAATCGCCCCCAAAGCATAATGGCTAAAAAGAATCCGCCATATCGCAGGCTGCTATACACCGTGACCCACTGCACATCTAGCTGTAGCCGGTCGAGCAGATAAAAATTAAAGAAAGGCGCGCTCAGGTTAACGCTAAACGTCCATACGCCCAAAAAAAGCAGCAGCATTAAAAAATTGCGATCTTGCCAGATACCTAACTTTGCCCCGGCCTTTGTTTCAGCCTTTGTTTTAGAAGACTTTTCCTGCTCTAAAAACTGCCCTGAAGCACCTTTTTCTGAAACGCTTTTTCCCGAAGCGACATCAATAGCCGCTTGCGAAGCCTCTTTTGCAGCAGCAGCCTGATTAACGGCCTGGGGATTGATATCACTCATATAAAACTGAAAGCCCAGACTAGCCAAACCCAGCAGAACTGCCACAATCAGCACAAGGGCGTAGCCTTCTAGCTCTCCACCCATCCAACCCGATACTAGCCAGCCACCAATCGGAATCGTTAGCAACGCAGTGAGGCTAGAGAGCGATCGCCTCAAACTAAAGTAGCGACCTCTGAGCTTGCCAGGAACCAGCACCGCCATCCAGCTCATCCAAGACGCGCAGCCAATCGCCTCCAAAATATTGCTTACGCTTAGCACTGCCATCGTGACAAAGGTGAGCATCTGCGCTGTTAGCGCCCCTCGACTAAACATAAAAATACCGACAGCCGGTATCAGCCATAGCAGCCGAGCAAAACCAAAAATCCACAGGCAATAGGCATGACGGCTATTGACCTTCTCAGAAAAATAAGCGCCCAAAGGCTGTAATAAGTGAGCCAGCATCGGAATAGAAGTCAGCAGCCCCACTTCAAAAGCACCCGCACCAAGCTCTAGCAAAAAGTTGCTGATTAAAACGCCTTTGACAATATTTTCAAACACTGAAGAAAAGCTACCGTCCAGCGTTGAAGCCCGGAGACTGCGCCGAATCTCAGCCTTGGACAGCCGTGCAGATTCACTCTGGGCAAATGATGGGGTCAGGGCCTCGGCAAGAGGTGGAGTGGCTTCGACCAGTAGAGAAGTCATCCGAGTAATAAGTTTGATGAGAGTTTAATAAGTTAGACAGATTCTCGGAAGGTCGCTTTAGTACTGCTGGGTTAGTAACGCCGTAGAAAGCATTTGAGGCACTTTACAAAAAATACTTTTGGCTAAGCCAGTGAGTAAGGCGTAAATTAAGCTTACAGAAATATCACAAAACTATTCATTTGTTCACATAGTTTAGAATAGCCTGCCAGACAAAAACCAAGCATTGATACAAATACCTCCTGAGAAGTAGAGGCGTATGGTTTGCTTCACTTTTGATATAGCCCAATCAATACGGCTCAATGAATACGGCTAAATAAATACAGCTCAATGAATACGGCTCAACTAATCCGCTGACAAGTGCTGATCCGCTAACGAGTGCTGATGGTCACACCTATGTCCGACAGATGACTGGCCGAAGATGACTGGCCGACAGATGACAGCCATCACACCTATGACAGTTAGTGCCAGCTGGCACAGCGGCCCCTCACTAGCCTTTACAAAAGTAGGATGAAAACCTATTTTCAGCGCTGCGGTTTTTGCCCTTAGCCCCACTCACCGCAATCGTTGTGCCTGCTGTTTTGTTTCCGACGGGTACGCTATCGGTGGGATTGGGTAACACCGATTGAGTGGGCGCGAGTATAACTGTCCTATTTGCTCATCGGAAAAAGAATCTACTTTTTACGATAAGAGCAGGGACGGGGGTTTTATAAGGCTATGAAGCGTTGCTAGTTCATGGGTTCGCTCATTGCTCAACGCTGCTTATAAAAAAACGCCTATAGCAAACTTGTCATGTAGCCTAGACGCAACAGGCCACACACCAAGCGCCAGCTGCTTAGTATATGTATATATATAGACAGCAGTGCATAGCGACTCACGAAATTCTTCAGCGTTGTTTGATCACACCCGTTGATTAAACAGGGCGTTGAAACTATCCCAAATTCTGCTATTGAATTTGCTATTGAAATAGCTATCCCATTTTTATGATTGCTAGGGGTGAGAGCAGCCGTGATTCAGGACTTTGAAATATCTATCACTGCCGTCGGTGACGATCAGTATTTGGTTCGCACTGAGCATGTGGAAAAAGGCGTGCAGCTCGCAGAGGAGAAGGTACGTTGGCCCGTGGCCCAATGGCTAGAGACCACTAAAGTGCTGATGCATGATCCGCTGTTAGGACTGTTGCAGGGGCAGCAGCGCCATACTTTGCCCACTCGTGCAGGTCAAAGCGGCACTCGCAGCATGAGCAACCCCAATGACGCTACGCTGATTAATCTGGGACAAACCTTGCATAACGCCCTGTTCAGAGGGCAGCTTCACGATAGCTGGGTGACGGCCCAGGGCGTGGCTCAAAACCGGCAGGATTTGCTGCGCTTGCGAATTGGGATGAAAGACAGCCGACTTCAACAGCTACCCTGGGAAGCATTACACGCAGGTACGCGGCCGTTGGCTACCGGGACCGACGTTATTTTTTCTCGATATATTTTAGACAGACGCCAAGGTCATTCTGTTCAGCTAGCCAAAGAAATCGAGTCAGAGAAAATTCTAAGAATTTTGATGGTCATTGCCTCACCCGATGACCAAGAACGGCTAGAACTCAGACAAGAAGTCCATCATTTGCAGTCTGAGCTGCATCCGGTCGAGGCTCAAGATGATGATGCGCTTCTAGATGTGCAGCTTAAGATACTAGAGCAGCCGGGTCGCGCTGAGCTAACCCAAGAGCTAGATCGCGGCAATTATCAGGTGCTGCACTACGCTGGCCACAGCAATCTAGGCAATGCTGGGGGTGATCTTTTCTTAGTGAGCCGTCAAACTGGCCTGACCGAGCGCTTAAGCGGTGAAGATTTAGCTGGGTTGTTGGTGAACAACGGCATCAAGCTGGCAGTGTTCAACTCCTGTCGGGGCGGCTATAGCTCTAGCTCTGAGCAGGGTTGGCAGGAGCGCAACTTGGCTCAGGCCCTGGTAAATCGGGGGATGCCAGGTGTCATTGCAATGGCAGAACGCATTCCTGATCATGTGGCAATTACCTTTACTCAACTGCTGTATCGCAATCTCAAAAAAGGTCAGTCGATTGATCTGAGCTTGAACCGTACGCGGCAAGGGCTGATTTCGGCCTATGGCTCACATCAATTTTACTGGGCGCTACCTACGCTTTATATGCAGCCTTCATTTGATGGCTACCTGATGAAGACAGCGGGCGATCGCGAAAGTGCCTCTTTGTTAGACGCTATCAACGATCCTTTTGGCGGAATATTCGCTGAACCTGGGCTGGCTGATATTGACTGGCCACCCCCACGGGGAAACAGCGCTACTCGGGTGAAGCCCAAGCGTATGCAGACGGCAAAGTCTGTCATGCGATCGCAAGGCGCTGATGAATCTAACGTAGGCAGGCCTACTAGCAGCGACGCCGCAACTGATAGCCGTTTGGGCGATCGCGCCTCAAATTTAATAAATAGCCTAGTGGATAACAACGATGCGGTGGCAGCCACTGCCATGGGAAAAAGGCTTGCAAAGCCTCTGCAACCCCTTGCAAAATCAGTCGCAGCACAGGGAGCAGAAATGCAGGGAGCAGAAACACAGGGAGCAGAAGCGCAGATAGCAAAAATAGACGGGCCAGAAATAGATGGAGAACTGCATGTGCCAGAAGAAATAGAAACGCCCAGTGGATTTTATGGGGAGCGGCCTGTGGCAACACCTCCATCTACAACGCCTGCATCTAGCGATCTGAGTTCAACGACCAAAATTTCAACGGCCCATTCAACGGCCCATACAGACAGCCGCGCTGACGCATCATCTACCAACAAGTCTGGCCGTACAGATCACCAGCAAAGCAAAAAAAATACAACCAACCAGCAACTAGCGGGCTTATCGCCCCAAAATGAACCCTCTGAGCTGCTCGTCGGCGAGCGTCTTACGCGCAGCCATACGCTTCATACCAAGCTTCTGACGGTGCCAGGACTCGCTTCTATCGCGTTAGCGGTTCTATTGAGCTTCGTCACCGTTGGCTGGTTTCAGCGAGCAAGCCAGATGCAGGAGCAGGGAAGAGCCGCGAGTACGCCGTCTTCAGTCGCTGAGCTAGGGCTACCGGCTCAAGCAGAAATTGCCCTCGGCAACGACGACTTAGACGCCGCGACCGCCGCTATCAAAGGGCTGATAGACAACAACGAATACGAAGCAGCTCTCGCGGTCATCCAAGGTGCGAATACCCGGCAGCAAAAAGATGTGATTATGTCTTTTCTTAAAGGGCGTGCTCAGTGGAGTTTAGAAAAGCAAGGCAGCGCTGAATATTCGCCAGCAGATGCGATGCGTTCCTGGTTAGAGTCTTTAGAGAACGAACCTGACTGGATGGAAATTGCGATGGCACTGGGATTCTCTCAGTACGCCGTAGATCGTGAAGATTTGGCGATAGAAAACTGGCAGCGGGCGATCGCACTAGCCGACCGTCAATCTGAGCAATACATTTACTTCTCTGAGCAACCTGTTAACGAATATATTCTCAATGCCCATGCGGGGGTGGCGATGGCGTCTTTAGCACTCTCTAAAATAGAGACCAACCCAACCGAACGGAATCGTCTATTGGCTCAAGCCGAAGCCTCTTATCTCAAAGTGATTGACGAGGCGGCTGCTGACTTTGGCGCTCAGTCGCTCGGAGACAATTGGCTGTGGCTGAGCCCCGCGATCGCTGACTGGACTCAGACTAAGCGCGAGCTTAGCCAAACGGTTCAGTAGTTTCGGTAGTAGTTGGGCGCTTTTCTACAGAGTCTATGGCCCTCAATCGGTCTGTGGTTCTACACATACTAAAAGCATTAAAAAAGCGACACCTGATTGCAATACGCGGGCGTCGCTTACTTAAAAATGGGCTTTTTTTAGCTGGTTTTAGGCTACATCTAGGAAGCCAAATCTACGAGGTGTGCCTTTCAGGAACGGAAGACATCACCCAGCAGCGCTCAATATAATGCACCTTTTGCAAATGCCAAAACTTTTTAGGACTAATAATCAGCTGGCGATCGCGCTGACCGATAGGCTGACATAAATACTGCCATAGCGGAAACACAGAGATAGGACTATCAGAAATCATGAGCTTTATGCAGGCGACAGGGATAAAAGACTCGCTACCGAACGGTTTCGTCTGTACGGTAGCCATGACAGTAGCCATGTAAATAGAAGCCAATGCAAACAAGTTAATGAAACACTCATCAAGCCATTTGCTTACCTATCAATAGTTGGCAATCAGCCCTTGGTTCTCCCTCCGGGTAAGTACGCTAGTTATGGGTTTAAGTTGTCATTTGGTGTTGTATTTAAAACATTCTCCGCCAGTATCCGAGTGCTTTCAGCAGTACGAATAATCGCAATAAAGCTAATGACACCGGATGAGTTGATGATTCTTCAAGTTTGAGACGCGACTATAATCTTTCTAAATATCTCTTTGAATGGGGCCTGTATGAATTCGCGATCGCTCTCCCTATCGCAGCTCGAACTCACCGCCCAAACAACTGACTGGTCAGCCTTTGCCAATCAGCTCAGCCCAGTTGAAACGCTGATCGCCCCGGCTCAAATCGAAAAACTCTCAAAAGACTACTACTACTTCAGCCCGATACTGGCCGCGCAGCTCCAGGATAAATCAGGCAACCTCATCGTCCGGCCCAAGTCCGGAGCCGAAGTTGTACAAGTCGCCCAAGCTTGCGTCCAAGCCAAAATACCACTCACCGTTCGCGGTGCAGGCACTGGCAACTATGGTCAGGCGATTCCATTAGTCGGTGGCATCGTTTTAGACCTCAGCGCCCTCAACGCAGTGAAGTGGATTAAGCCAGGAATTGCCTGCGTAGAAGCCGGGGCCAAGCTAGCCGCCATTGATCGCATCAGCCGTCCTCAAGGCTGGGAGATTCGCATGGCGCCCTCGACCTATCGTACAGCGACCATCGGTGGCTTCATTGGCGGCGGCAGCGGCGGCATTGGTTCAATAATGTACGGTCAGCTCGCCGATCGCGGTAATCTTCAAGCCGTTCGCGTCGTCACCCTCGAAGATGTCCCTCAAGTTATTGTGCTTCGTGGCGATGCGGTACAGCAAGTGAATCATGCCTATGGCACCAATGGCATCATCACCGAACTTGAAATTCCGCTAGGCCCTGCCTATCCATGGGCCGAAGTCATTGTCAGCTTCGATAGCTTTATGCAGGCAGCAGGGTTTGGCCAAGCCTTGGGCGATGCCGATGGCATTATTAAAAAGCTGGTCAGCATTCACGCTTGGCCCATTCCAAGCTACTTTGCAGCGCTGCAAGCGGCGCTGCCTGACGGTAAAGCAGCGGCGCTACTAATTGTTTCGGAAGGAGACTTAGCGGCGCTACAGGCGTTGATTACAGAATGGAATGGCACCTTGACCTATCAAAAAGACGCCCAGGCCGCGAGTAAGGGGGCAGCCATTGCCGAATTCACTTGGAACCACACCACTCTCCATGCCCGCAACGCAGATCCTAGCTGGACATACCTCCAAACCGTCTTCCCCTACGACCCAAATTTAAAGCTGCTACAGCATATGTACGAACACTTCGGTGACGAAGTTGTTATGCACCTAGAATACATTCGGGTTCAAGGCAAAGTTTTGCCTGCGGCCCTCCAGCTCGTTCGCTATTCCACGCCTGATCGCCTCGCTGAGATCATTCGCTACCATGAAGAAAAGGGCGCATTCATTGCCAATCCACATACCTATCTTCTAGAAGATGGCGGACGCAAAACTGTTGATGAAAATCAGCTTAACTTCAAAGCAAAAGTCGATCCTTACGGCCTGTTAAACCCTGGGAAAATGCGAGGCTGGTTGGAGCGACTTGCTTAATAGCTCGGCTCAAGCGATAACTCAAGCGATAACTCAATAAATAGCTCAATTATTGGCCTGCTTAGTGATGAGACGAGAGCGCTAAGGTCAAACAACCATTTTTTTAATCATTGGAAAGTAGTAACACCGTACAGCAGCAAAACCTTGTAAGGGAGATTAAACCTTTTGAGATAAATCTAAGCTTTTGGCAGCTGTGGAATATTAGTTTTGGGTTCTTTGGCATCCAGGTAGGATGGGGACTGCAAATGGCAAATGCCAGCGCCATTTTTGAGTCATTAGGGGCAAATGTTGAACAGCTGCCGTTGCTGTGGTTGGCAGCGCCTGTGTCAGGGCTGGTCATTCAGCCATTGGTCGGCTATTGGAGCGATCGCACCCAGCTTTCTGTTGGCCGTCGCCGTCCCTACTTCCTCATTGGCGCGATCCTCAGCTCATTGGCCCTTGTCCTTATGCCCAACGCTTCGGCGCTGTGGGTAGCAGCGGGCGCGCTATGGCTACTGGATGCAGCCACTAACGTGACCATGACGCCGTTTAGATCGTTCGTGGCCGATTTGGTGCCTGAGCATCAGCACACTGCCGCTTTTTCAATTCAAAGCATCGCGGTTGGCCTTGGTGCAGTAGTGGCATCTGCGCTGCCCTGGTTTATCGCCAGAATTTTGCCCGCTGCGGCCACCGAAGAGGCCATTCCTCCGCCCGTAAAGCTGGCTTTTTATTTTGGCGCGATCGCCTTTACAACTTCTGTCATCTGGACAATTGTGTTCTCTTCCAAACCCTTTCTTGCGCAGGGCATGGAGCCAGATACGCCGAATCATTTTGCCAGCGACGTTAAGAGTGCGATCGCCACAATGCCACCCATCATGCGCCAGCTCGCCTGGGTGCAGTGCTTTAGCTGGCTAGGCATGTTCTGTGTATTTCTTTACTTTCCCCCGGCAGTCGCACACAACATCTTTGGCGCTACCACTCAGGGCACAGCCCTTTATGCAGCGGGCATCGAATGGGCAGGGCTGTGTATGGCCCTGTACAACCTCGTATGCTGTGGCATGGCTTTTTTGCTACCAAGCTTGACCCATCGCTTTTCCAAACCGGTGACTCACGGCTTTTGCCTTTTTTGTGGTGCTTTGGGTCTTGGCACGCTCGGATTTGTTCACGATCAGTACTGGCTGCTGCTGCCGATGATCGGTATTGGCATTGCCTTTTCGAGTATGCTCTCGCTGCCCTATGCCATGCTCATGAGCGGACTGCCCTCTGACAAAACCTGTTTGTACACTGGCATTTTCAACTGCTTTATTGTGATTCCTGAAATTGTCGCAGCGCTGGGATTAGGTTGGTTTATGGGTGCATTTTTGGCAGGCGATCGCCTATCAGTCGTCATCCTCGGTGGCGTCTTTATGGCCATCGGCGCAGTTCTATCGCTGCGAGTCAATCAACCAGCCAGCACTATCGACCAAGCTTAGTGTTTCAAAGATTAGTGTTTCAAAGATTAGTGTTTTAAGAAGGCCACTAACTCCTCTAGCTTGTCCCAAGCTGCGCCGCTAGTCAGAATAGCTTGAGCTTTCTTCACTCCACTTTCACAGGCCGCTGCAAAGGTATCACCGTCAGCGAGTCCACCTACTTGTAGGGCTAGGGCTGCATTGAGAGCAACCGCATCTTGCTGGGCCTGGGTTCCTTTACCTTGTAGTACATTACGCAGAATGGTGGTGTTTTCTTCTAGCTCACCGCCTTTGAGCGCAGACAAAGGCGCAGGGGTTAGGCCGAGCGCTTCGGGATTGATAACTTCTTGAGTCACTGTGCCATTGCTCACCACTGAAACATCTGTTTCTTTACCCAGGCCAGCTTCATCCAGCGTTTCACGCCCGTGCAGCACCATGGCCTGCTTTATGCCTAGCTGCCTGAGTGCATCTGCCACTGGCTCCATCACCGTAGGGCTATATACACCGAGCACCTGACCTGAGGGTCTCAATGGGTTCACCAACGGCCCTAGCAGATTAAACACTGTGCGAACTTTGAGTTCACCGCGTAGGGGGGCGACGGCTTTCATCGCGGGGTGCCAGCCCCGAGCGAATAGGAAGGTAACACCAACTTCTTTGAGTGCGGCTTTAGATTGTTCGGGGGAGGCGGCTAAGTTGACCCCCAAGGCTTCGAGGACATCGGCAGAGCCAACTTTGCTAGAGGCTGAGCGGTTGCCATGCTTGGCAACGGCAATGCCAGCAGCAGCGGCGACAAAAGTAACTGCCGTAGAAATATTAAAGGTAGAGGAGCCGTCACCCCCTGTGCCGCAAGTGTCAATTCGAGTGTCAGGCAGATCAAGGTCGGCGAACATTCCTCCCAAAGATTGGCCTTGGAGTACGCGGGCCATGCCTGCGAGTTCATCGCCCGTGACGCCTTTAGCCTGGATGGCGATTAGGATAGCACTCGACAAAATCGGTGAAATGGATTCGGTGAGCCAGCCGTCCATTAGGGCTTCGGCCTGAGCTTGGGTGAGCGATCGCCCCTCAATTAGCTGCTGCAATAGCTGTGGCCCGTCAAACTCAACATGCTTTGTACTAACCACAGCCACACTTTACCTATAACAACTACCTGTTCTAAATTAAATCAGATTGTTAGGTCAGGCATGTAGCAGATTTTGCGCATGTTACTGACCCAGCATTTGCAGCTTGTATAAGCTCGCATAGAGGCCATCTGTAGCCATAAGCTCGTCGTGACTGCCTTGCTCAATCAGCTGCCCCTGCTTTAGAACCAAAATGCGATCTACGTTGCGAATCGTAGAAAGGCGGTGAGCAATAATGATAGCTGTGCGATTTTCCAGCAGCTTATCTAACGCCTGCTGAATCATTGCTTCGGTGCCTACGTCCAAATTGGCTGTCGCTTCATCTAGCACCAGAATGCCGGGATTGCGAATCGCTGCTCGGGCAAAGGCTAACAGCTGCTTTTGGCCACCCGAAAGGTTAGTGCCCCGCTCTCGTAAAACGGTGCTGTAGCCCTGTGGCAGCGCTTCAATGAAGGTATCGACGTTGGTTTGCGCAGCGGCTTTGCGAACCTGCTCAAAGCTGTAGTCTTCGCCGAGTGTAATGTTGCGGGCCACATCGCCGGAGAAGAGAAAGCCGTCTTGCAAGATGATGGCCATGCGATCGCGCAAATCCTGCTGCGCAATATCGCGAATATCCACATCATCTAACAAAATTTGCCCCTCGCTCACTTCATACAGGCGGCATAGCAAGCGAATAATAGAGCTTTTACCCGCACCCGTGGGGCCGACTAACGCGACCTTTTCACCAGGGCGAATCGCAAAGTCTAAATCTTTGAGCACATAGTCATCTGCCTTGTAACCAAAAGAAACATGATTGAAACGAATTTCGCCCGGTATGACCGTCTCACTGTTGGCCAGCGTATCTGTCGGTAGCGCAATGGGGTTGCGGGCATCTTGAATCGTAATCGGCTCGCTCATGAGATCGTTTAAGCGTTCTACCGCAGTCAGCCCTGCCTGAATCGCAGTGAACTTATCGGCAAATTGACGCAATGGGTCAAATAGCTTTTGCGCAAATAGAATAAAGGCCGTCAGGGTGCCTATTTCCATGAGGCCGCCTGTGACCAAAGAGCCGCCTAGCGCTAGCACACCTGCGATCGCCACCAGCGCAATCCATTCCAACGTCGCCGACACCGCCGAGTCGTAAAAAATAGTTTTGTCCAATGCGCTCACATAGCGCTCGTTGACCGTTCGAAACAGTTCAGCATTGAACCGCTCGCGACGAAACAGCTGCACCACATCAATGCCGCTGATATTTTCTTGTAGGTCGGCATTGAGCGTTGATAGCTCTTCCCGAGCTTTGTAGTTCGCCTTACGATACTGCTGCTGAAAATAAATAATTAGCGCCGTCACTGGCAGCAACATTGCAATTAGCATCAGGCCCAACCGCCATTCCTGCCAAAGCATCGTACCCATCAGCACCAAAATCAAAAATAGGTCGCTGATAATGCCAATCGCACCCGTTGAAAAGACATCGCCTAGCGCATTGACATCACTCGTGAGCCGGGTAATGAGCTTACCGACCGGTGTTCGGTCAAAAAAGCCCATCGAAAGGCTCGTAACATGGTTAAACAGGTCATTGCGAATAGAGGCCGTGATCTGCTGCCCAACCTTTTGAATTTGATAGCTTTGCCAACCATCTAGCGCCAAACGAATGGCGATCGCCAGTAACAATCCACCAATAATCCAGTTGAGCCCTACGCGCAAACTCATCCCTGCAAGCACTTCCCAGGCAGCATCCTCTTGATTAATCAGCGAAATCGCCTGACCAATTAACACCGGCTGAAGCGCCTGCGCAAGAGATAGCGGTATCAGCAACAACATCGGCAAAATAAGCTGCTGACGATTTTGCCCGATATAGGGCATCAACCGTAAAAACAATCGCCAATCATTTTTTACGCTGCGATTCATCACCGGCTTAACAGTCGGTGGCCTAAAGTTAGGCGGTGGCGGCTCAGACATCGGCGGCTCAGCGTCGCGTCGTGAACCAGAAGAAGCTGACACCATCACAAAACTCTCAAAAAAACCAAAACACTATCGCACTATCGCCTCAGCCATCTCGCCTCAGCCATCTCGCCTCAGCCATCTCATCTATAAATTGGACTACTTAGCTGAATACATTAGCGATGGCTAAAACCGTTATGTGGCTTACGTCCTGAAGAGCCAAGTAGCTAACCATTATGCAAGCCATTGTTGCGCAAACCATTATGCAAACCATTACGGTGAAAACCATGGTACAAATGCATGCCATCGGGCAAATGCATTTCACAACGGCTACATCAAACAAGATAGCCAGTTATATACTCTAGCGTGTCATCATCAATGACCGGCAAAGGTGACTAGAAAAAGTGACTAGGAGATAACTAGGCAGGCACTCCCGCCAAACTCGCAGCTCGCACCCGCTCAATAATTTCACCGAGCCCGCTGTCGTTAATGCGATAGCTCAAGGGATGCGCAATTAACCGAGCCGTACTGTAGTACAGCACTTCTAGCTCTGCTAGGTTGTTTTCCTTCAGCGTACGGCCGGTCGAAACCAAGTCCACAATTGCCTCGGACATGCCGGTAATGGGGCCTAGCTCTACCGAACCCGACAGCGGTACAATCTCTACCGGCAAGTCTAAAGACTGAAAATATTCCCGCGCACTAACAACAAACTTAGAAGCGACCCGACAGTGAGGCGGCAAATCGACCGCTGATTGATAACCGCTATCCGCAGCCACGGCTACTGATAGATGACAATCGCCAAAGCCCAAATCGGCCAGATGCGCGACCTTAGGCTGCTTTTCTTTTAAAACATCGTAGCCCACAATTCCTAATTGGGCTTGACCATACTCCACATATACCGGCACATCTTGAGCGCGTACCAGCAGTCCCCTTGCCTGACCGCTGCTGTCAGGTAGCTGTAGCTGACGGTGGCTATCGTCCAAAAAACCACTAAAATCGAGACCAGCAGCCTTTAAAAGCCGAATACTCTCCTTGAGGAGAGATCCCTTGGGAAGCGCAACCGTGATCATATGGGTAAGCTCTGTAATTTAAAGGAAATGGATGCGAAAAAGAGAAAAAGGAAGCAGCGACCCGTCTCAAAGAATCGTCCTGAGCAAGCATACTAGGCAAATCTACTTCAGATCATCGTAAAAAACATTAGGCATGCTCGCCAGTCACGAGCATTCAGCGACGTCAATAGCGTATTAACACATCGCTTAAAAGCCTTTCACATCAGGGCAGGCAAATGCTTCACCACCTGCGCAATGCTAGCGTATAGCAGCCTGTGCAAGACTACCAAATCGCCTATGTGAAGACAAATCTAACAAAAGTCTTAAATATTACACGCAAGCGATTTTGGTGAGACAGATCACATCCAAAACATGTATTTCTCCGTATATCTATATGAGTGGAGTTCCTGAAACGCTCCTGTAATCTCACTGGTGTGTGCGTATCGTCATGAATATAAGAGCAGGCGAAATTCTAAAATCTCACGAAGGCCACTACTATCGCATTTTGGAGGCTAGCCAGATCAGTGTTTCACTCATGCGCGTAAATGGTCAGACCATTTTTGCCTGCCGCCCTGAGTACGTTGCCCTCAATTTTTCTATGCCTACAACAGAGGCAGCCTAGTATGGGCCTTATTAGGCTAAATTTAGGCTAATTCGGTTTAATTGGGCCTAACTTGTCTAACGAGATGTCTAACAAGATGTTTGCTATCTGTGAATAATGATGAATAATGATCTGTGAACACTGCATTAGAAGATTATATTCACAGAATTACACCTATACAGACCATAACTATACAGACCATAACTATAATCTGAAAGATAAGAAGCCCTTTGTTATTTGTCAACAAAGGGCTTCTTTATATTTAGGTGATTTAATTTCGCGATTTGCATTAACTTTGCGCAACAGCAGAGTTGGCCGGGCCTACAGCAGCGGCAGCGGCTTCTAGGGCGATCGCCATATGAGTCCAGTGGGTGCCACCCTGACAGTAGACCGTGTAGGGCGATCGCATCGGCCCATCAGCTGACAGTTCTGACGTGCTGCCATCCACAAAAGAGCCACCCGCCATCACCAGCTGAGCGTCATATCCCGGCATCGCCGCTGGCACTGGGGTCACATAAGATTCTATGGGCGAATGCTTTTGCACCGCCTGACAAAACGCCACCAGCTTTTCTGGCGAGCCCAGCTGAATTGCCGCAATCACTTCCCGCTGAGCATGCGCTGTCGGCGGATTGACCCGATAACCCAGCTGTTCAAACATAGCGGCGGCCAGGTAGTTTCCCTTCATCGCTTCGCCCACCATCTGCGCGGCCAAAAAGAGCCCCTGAAACATCAGCCGATTTTGGCCCAGCGTCGCCCCGCCGCTGCTGCCGATACCTGGCGCTGTCAACCGACAAACCGCCGCCTCGACTAGGTTGGCCCGACCGGCCACATAGCCACCCGTTGTGGCGATCGTACCGCCTAAATTTTTAATCAAAGAACCCGCCATCAAATCAGCACCTACGGCAGTCGGCTCCTGAAGCTCAGTAAATTCTCCGTAGCAATTATCAACAAAACAGATTGCATTTGGGTTTTGCTGCTTAACTAAATGTATAATTTTGTTAATATTATGAATGCTAAGGCTAGGTCGCCAGCTGTAGCCGCAAGATCGCTGAATCAGCACCAGCTTGGTTTCTTTAGTTACCAAAGCAGCGATGCCGTCATAATGTATCTGGCCATCCGGCAGCAGTGGCAGCTCTCGATACTTAATCCCAAACTCTTTGAGCGAGCCCTGTCCGCTTCCGCGTGTGCCAATTACCTCCGCCAAAGTGTCATAGGGAGCACCTGCGATCGCCAACATTTCATCGCCCGGTCTTAGCACCCCAAATAGCGCGCAGGCAATGGCATGAGTCCCCGAGACAAACTGCACTCTCACAGCGGCTGCTTCGGCCTCTACCACCTGGGCAAACACCTTATCCAATGTTTCTCTACCCAAATCATCATGCCCGTAGCCTGACACACTGGCAAAGTGGTGAGTACCTACTCGATAGGCTCGAAATGCCTCTAGCACTTTAGCCAAGTTTTTTTTGACCTGCGTGTCAATTTGGTAAAAAATTTGGAGTGATGACTTTTCTAATTGCACTGACGCTTGCGTCTCCTTAGATTCTTTAAATGACTATTGCAAAAACAACTGACCGTACTCTCAACTGGCCCATCATCATCTTTATGGTGGCCATTCACATCGGGGCCTTGTTTGCACTCGTGCCAGCGAACTTCAGCTGGGGAGCTGTGGGCCTAGCCTTCCTACTCTACTGGATCACTGGATGCCTGGGGATTACGTTGGGCTGGCATCGCCTGATTGCCCACCGCAGCTTTCGCGTTCCTCAATGGCTTGAGTACTTCTTTCTGGTTTGCGGCTCTCTCTCTTGCCAAAGTGGCGCTATTGAGTGGATTGGCTTGCATCGTCACCATCATGCTTTTTCCGATCAGGAAGAAGATCATCACAACTCGCGTCGTGGATTCTGGTGGAGCCATATGGGCTGGCTGCTACACGATGTCCCTGCCAAGGCTGAAATCCGCCGCTTTACCAAAGACATCAACACCGATCCTGTTTATATCTTTGTAGATAAGTACTACCTCATCTGGCAGGTTGCTCTGGGTGGACTGCTTTACGCCCTCGGTGGCTGGTCGTTTGTGATTTGGGGCATTTTTGTTCGCCTAGTTGTGGTCTATCACTTCACTTGGTTTGTTAACAGTGCGACTCACAAGTTTGGCTATCGCACTTATGAGTCAGGTGATCATTCGACCAACTGCTGGTGGGTTGCCCTGTGTACTTTTGGCGAAGGTTGGCACAATAACCATCACGCCTACCAGTATTCGGCTCGCCATGGATTGGCCTGGTGGGAGTTTGACGTTACCTGGATTATCATCCGCTCGCTCCAGGCCGTAGGCTTAGCCGACAACGTGAAGCTTGCAAAAGTATCTGCTCCATCCAACGCGTCCTAAGTTATCTGACCAATCATCTGGCAGATAAAACAATCTGATCTGGCCAACAAGTTATCTATCACAAAGCGCCTTAGTTTCGCATCTGAGACAAGGCGTTTTTGGCTTGTCAGTTGCTGCTGCCAGTCACTGCGCCAATCACTGCTGCCAGTCGCTGCTGCCAGTCGCCGCTGCCAGTCGCCGCTGCCAGTCGCCGCTGTCAGTCGCTATGAAAAACACGCTGGTTGGCTTGCATGGCGGTAATACCAATCAGCCCTCGACCAATGCCCTTGCAATCGGAAGCGCCAAGCGCAATTTCGCCCGTTTGCTTGGCGTTGCGTACAAACTGCGGCGACCGGTTGATGTAGAGGCTGGCACTGCGGCAGCCGCTGATAAACCGGCGGCTTTCAGCATAGTCGGCAGTTGCTAAACTATCGGCGTGACCACTGCTGTGATTATTAATCCAGCGAATGGCTTGGCTGCTATCTTCTACCTGCCGAAAGGCCACTGTTTTTTTCAGATAGGCCGTTTTCCACTCTTGATCAGTAGGCGTCTCAATGGGTTTTTCTTGGCTCGTAGCGGCGCTTCTCCATCGCCCCATTTTTTCATCCGCTTTAATCTCAAATCCGTTTTCCTGAAGGCGATTCCAAAGCCGAGTGACCCCATTTTCACTGTGGGCTTGATGAACCAGAACCTTCTCGATCCGATTAACCGCGTCAGGCGTACCTGTGTGGCTACTGGCAATCATTTGATAAACGTTGTCTACGCTGCCGCTGGCTGACCAATACAGGTAGCAGTTGCCCATTTTAGAAGGGATGACCGGTACGCTGGATGCTTTGACGACCTGCGCCACGAGGCTAGGCCGACCATGCGGAATAATCAAATCAATGTCAGGACATTGAGCAAGGTCGATTCTTGAGATTTCTGTAGATTCTATGGGGAAAATGAGGGCGGTAGGTAGGCCGACTTCTTCTAGAGTGCCTTGTAGAATACTGGTAATTATTTGGTTGGTACGGCTCGCTTCACTGCCCCCTTTCAAGACCAGTGCGTTGCCAGTTCGAATGGATAGGGCAGCAGCGATCGCACCCAAATCAGGAAAGGCTTCGTAGATAAAGCCGACAATTCCGACCGGACGGGTGTTGTAAGCAACGCAAGACCCATTGTCAGCAATGGCTGAGGGTAGCGTAGCCCCCAACATTGACAGACGCTGAAAAATCTGAGCGGCTGTCTGGACTCGTTCTGGGGTGAGCTTGAGCCACTCTACCACTAGCTCAGGAATAGCCATATCGCGGCTAATTTCAAGATCTAGCGTATTGGCTTCTAAAATATCGTCCTGATGGTGAGCGATCGCCTTACCCATCGCATGGAGTGCCGCAGAACACTGCGCTGAGGCATGAGCAGAAGCCCTCATTTGCTCGGCAGCTTGCCGAACCGTTGAGAGATTTGCCCTAAGGTCAAACGAAGATGAAGTCATTCTCTAGTGCCGCCGTGACACCCAAAACATTACTACCAAAAGGAGTCCCAATGCGAAAACCCCAAAAATCAAAATTCCTGGCAGCATCAGTCGGCCAAGTCCGAACCAAACCACACACACCAATAAAGCCACCGCAGCAATTGAGTTAATGGCTTTGGGCTTAACCAGCGTATTGCCCGAAACCCACTGCTGGCCGTTCCACCGCCAAGTACGCTGACGATGATGGGGCGTGGCCAGCTTGCCGACAGTGTTGGGTTCATCGCGCTGCTCAAAAATTTGCTTGCAGCGATCGCAGCCCCAAGCATCCGTCAGCGTAATTGGCACCAACTTACCCTGACGGCAAGAAGGACAAGGATAAACCTGATTAGAATCTAGTAGCGACGTTTCTTTGGCATGCACTGGCAAACCCCATCAGATAAAATATCGACTTCTTGCTGGCGTCGCATAGCGATACGCACGTAGTGACAAAAAGATAACGTGACAAAAAGATAACGCATTTCAGGCCCTCGTAACCCATGAGGCCCATAGCGTGAGGCCCATAGCTTTCCTAGAGCAACACCAACGCCTTTAGCAGCACCTTTATTAGTTACCTTCAGGATTATTTACAGGATGACCCTTAAGATTGATTTTGAAGCGGATGAAGAGATTCGAACTCTCGACATCGACCTTGGCAAGGTCGCGCTCTACCACTGAGCTACATCCGCACTTGTCTTTTTTTGACTTTTACCACTCTCTCAAATAAGGGTACACTTGTCAACTGTTTTGGGCATGAACGATTATAGGATGGCATCATGCGTCAGCAGGGCACCCGGATTAATCAGCCGCAGTCGGTAGCGAAGCGGTCTGAGTGCCAAACATCACGCCGTTATTAGCCGCATTCGCTTTGCCGCTAAATACCTGGGGCATTAGGCTTGCCATTTCTAGTGCGCTCATAGCGTAGCTCCAGCCTAAATTGCTTTTAATACCCGCCCGCTCTAGTGCCTGTTGCATGGAATCGGTGGTTAACACACCAAAGACAACTGGCACACCCGTTTGGAGGCTAGTAGCCGCAATGCCTTTAGCGACTTCTGCGGCTACATAGTCAAAATGAGGCGTTTGCCCGCGAATCACCGCGCCCAAGCAAATGATGGCGCTGTAGCGACCGCTAATTGCCAGCTGTCTGGCGACCATCGGCACTTCAAAGCTACCCGGAACCCAAGCGTAGTCTACCTGGCTACCTGCTGGGTCAGTATCTATGCCATGGCGCTTCAGGCAATCTTGAGCGCCCGCCAATAGCTTAGTCGTAACCAAATCATTGAACCGGCCAATCACAAAGGCAAACTTCATGGTGCCTGTTTGAGTGAAATTGCCTTCGAAAACTGCCATATGGACGCAACGATAAGAGGAAATGAATAAGCGATCAGCACTGATGTGAAAAGGGGGGCTAAACGACCAGAGCGTTGAGACTGCCAACCACGACAACCAGCACACCCCACACAATAGAGCCTAAGAAAATCAATCGTTTAGATTGATCCCAGTTACCTGGCGAAGCGTAGGCGACAGGGACGCCTATGACCATGACAAAAGACCACAACACCAAAGCAAACAGAGCCAGCTGGAAAATTATAGACATGATCTTCGTACTCTCAAAACACTATTTTTAATCTTAAAGTTGGGCTATCACGCTGCTAACACAGCTGCTGACACATTGGTTGCAAGTTGGTTGCAAGCAATAGGTGATAATCCTATACAAGTACGCTATCAAAGATCAGTGCCCTTGCCAAAGGACTCTAGCAAAGATTTTGACTCATTTTGTATGGATTTAGTTTTGTGTCATACCACAGCTGATTTTGACACGCTAGGTGCAGCGGTTGGTGCGGCGCGGCTATGCCCAGGCAGTCGGATTGTTTTGACAGGTGAAGCGCATCCAGGCGTAGAAAATTTTCTGGCGATTTGGCGAGATGAGTATCCTTTGATTGAAAGACGGGCAGTTGTTTTTGATCAGGTGCGATCGCTCACATTAGTCGATGCGAGTCAACGAGATCGCTTTGCCCCGGTAACAGACTGGTTTGAGCAGGCTGAACAAACACGTTTGCCGATTATCATTTACGACCACCACATGCCTTCTGAAGTCGAAAGTTCAACAGAAGATTCTATAGAAACTCCTAGCAAGCCGAACATTGCGCCTGCCGTGGAAACAGACTTTCCAACCGCAGAAGCGCATATAGAAGCCGTCGGCGCAGCCACCACCCTGGTTGCCGAAGCACTCCAGCAGCAGGGCATCACGATTACCCCTTTTGAAGCGACGGTAATGGCGCTAGGCATCCATAGCGATACCGGATCGCTCACCTTTGAGCAGTCCACCCCTCGCGATGCTCAAGCGCTCGCTTGGCTCATGGCCCAAGGGGCCAATCAGCAGGTGATCGCTGAGCATAACGCAACCGGACTTTCTTCTCAGCTACAGGCTTTGCTGAGCCGCTCCCTAAAAATCGTTGAAACAGAGCGAGTGCGAGGACATCATCTGGGCTGGATCGAGCTAGAAACGCCGGGTTTTGTGCCTGGGCTTTCTAGCCTAGCCGAGCAGCTGCTGCCCCTGCTAGGGCTAGACACCCTGCTGCTATGTGCTAGCTATCGGCCTCATCCGCTGAAGCGTCAGCTGTGTAAGGCAGTGGTGATTGGGCGATCGCGCACCCATCCGTTCATGTCAGATACCAGCATCAACCTGCGCCCCATTTTTGAGGCCATTGGCGGCGGCGGCCATGCTCAGGCGGCCTCTGCCGTCATCAGGGCAGAGATTACCGAGGTAACGCAGGAAGATGATAAAAACAGCTGTAAAGCGGCATTTCAAACCGTGATATCAGAAATGCTGGAAAAGGTGCGATCGCAAATTCCCGCCCCTATTACAGCTAAAACCCTAATGTCATCGCCAGTACGCACCATTTTGCCCACCACCTCGGTTGACGAAGCCCAGCGAATTTTGCTGCGCTATGGCCATGCGGGCCTCTGCGTTGTTAACGACCAAGCCGAACTGGTCGGTATTATTTCTCGCCGCGACATTGATATTACGCTGCGGCATGGATTAGGCCATGCCCCGGTAAAAGGGTGCATGAGCACCAGCCTCAAAAGCATAGAAACGGAGACCCCGATTGATCAAATTCAAGATTTGATGAGAACCTACGACATCGGACGGCTACCGGTGCTAACCTCCGGCAAACTCGTGGGCATTGTTACCCGCACCGACCTGCTAAGGCAAATTCAGCAGACCTCGCAAGACACACAGTCACCCTGCAAACAGCCCGATTCACCGCAGACCTCGCCGATTAGGCCACCTGCACCCACAGAGTTATACCAACAGCTCAAGGCTCGAATCGCTGAAATTTGGCCTGCCTTATTACTCATAGCAAACATTGCCGAACAGAAAGGATGGTCTCTTTATCTAGTCGGTGGAGCCGTTCGCGACTTGCTGTTAAGTCAACTTCCTGCGCCGCAACGGCAGTCTCATCCGCTCACAGATATTGATTTGGTTGTAGATGGTGCCGGAGAGGGCGCTGGCGTTGCCTTGGCAAAAGCCGTTCAAGCTCAATATCACGAGGTCTCGATTCAGATTCATGGCCAGTTTCAAACCGCAGCTCTCGTCTGGCATCCTAGCGATACAGACAATCAAAACGATGCAAAGCCGTTGCTGATTGACATTGCTACCGCGCGCACAGAGTTTTATCCCTATCCGGCGGCGAACCCAGAAGTCGAGGCCAGCACTATACGGCAAGACCTGTACCGTCGAGATTTTACAATTAATGCGATGGCCATTAAGCTAAGCGGCACGCCTGGGCTGTTGCTAGACTACTTTGGCGGCTGGATAGATTTGCAAAAGAGCCATGTCCGAGTGCTACATGCCAACAGCTTTATTGAGGACCCAACCCGCATTTTTCGCGCAGTGCGATTTGCCGTCAGGCTAGGGTTTACCCTTGATCCGCAGACAGAGCAATTTATTGGCTACGCCATTAGCAGCGGTATTTATGAGCAGGTACTAAGCAGCGCCAGTAAAACGCCAGCACTGCAAACTAGGCTCAAAGCAGAGCTGAAATATCTGCTGAGTGCCGAGCAATGGGAAGCCTCACTAACCAAAATTGCCCGTTTGGGCGCCTTGGCCTGTTTACATCGCTCGCTAGAAATGACCCCGTCACTTTGGCGTCAGCTGCGCAGAATGAATCGCTGGCTCAATAGGTTTGGGAACGACCATCTGGCCAACATGCCCCCTCGTTGGCTAATGCTGCTAGAACTGATCATTGCTCAGCTCGATCCAGATTTGCGCGATCGCACTGCCGCCAACCTAGACCTAGACACCCAAAGCCAACAGAGGCTCAAACACCTGAACCAATGGGAAGAAGATCTCCTCAAAAAGCTTCCCAAAACCCAGCGACCCAGCCAAATCTACAACCTACTGAACAAGTACAACCAGGCTGAATTGTTACTCATGAGCGATCGCCACCCCTACACACTCGGCCCGCAAATTTGGCGGTACATAATGCAGCTCTTTTGCTTGCCACTGCCGATTAATGGAGATACGCTCAAACAACTAGGCTATTCACCAGGACCGCAATTTGGAAACATCCTGAAAGATGTGAGGAGGCTGACGTTAGACGGCGAGCTTGCCACCGCCCAAGACGCAGAGTCCTATATTTTGACTCACTATCCCGTCCGCTAGCCCGCGCTTAGCTCCTTATAGAACTCATCCTCCCAGCCTCAAACCGGTATGTCTCTATCTCCTTTCAAGTCTGGCACTGCTAATCAAGCCCATCATGCGGCTTCTAATCGCGAGCCGCTCAACCTTTTCCAAGCCCTCTTAATCACCGCCGGACTAGCCGGATTAGTGGGTCTCTGCAGCGGAGCCATCATTAGATTTTCGCTCTCTCAATCCTCAGAGGCACGATTTTTAAGTCCGCTACAAACCTTTCCTGCCTTGCCCGATTGGACGTCCGAACTGCCCCAGGGCACTGCTGACTCTCAGTACTTGCCAGACGGAGCCGTCACAGACCGAAACAGTCCAGAAGAAGCGCCTTCCCTCCCAGATAGCGATATCGACCCACAATACGCGCCTGAAGAATATACATCTGAAGAATACGCGCCCGAAGAATACACGCCCGAAGAATATACGTCTGAAGAATACGCGCCCGAAGAATATACGTCTGAAGAATACGCGCCCGAAGAATACATAGACAATGGCTATACCGAAGAGCCCTACAGTGAAGTCCCCTATGCTGAGGAGCCCTACCCCGAGACAGAAGCGCCAGCACCTGAAGAAGCACCATACTATTATGAGGATTACGGGCAACCATAGGAAGTCCATGAGCTGGATAGCAATTGGGTAGCTTGAACTTCAGGCTATTTATAAGGATAAATCTGCCTAACCGACTAAAGGATGTTTATAATTGCAAGAGGTGAGGAGCGTAAACTTTTATGGATAATCCGATGCTGCAAGCTTTTTTTGTGGGACGTGCGCTGGCAGCTGCTGTAAGCGAAAAGGCTGGACATGTTGTTAGTGACGGCCTGAGCCAGCTGGGCAAGTTTGATGCCGAACAGCGTGAAAACCTGCGTCAGTTTACTGAAGAAGTAATGGCCAGAGCCGAGCAAGAAAGGGCCGCTGCTCAGGCAAATTCGGCAGCGGGTGGGTGGAACACCGAAGCGGGCACTAGCGCTTCTACGCCGTCACCTCAGTCGCCAGCGGCTACTTTTGATACTGAAGATCTCCAAGCAACCATTGATAATTTAAGAGCTGAGATAGCTCAGGCAAGAGCCGCAATTCAGAAACACCGCCAAGCATCCTGACCATTGGCATCCGTCTTTCAAGTTCTGTGCATGTCTGTGGCCGTCAGCCTAGCAATGAGACCAACCAGAAAAAAAGATCAATCAGAACATAAGGTTAATCAGAAAAGGGGTTAGGCAGGTGTCTTGTCCCGATCCATTTCTAGCATCCAATTTTTTCAGATAATTTCGTTTAAGATATTCGTTTTTTTAATCATTTTTTTATCATAGGAAGTTTGAGTGTCTGCTGTTTCTCAAGAAAGTGAATTCTCCGTGCCCTCTGAGTCGTCGGTAGAGCCAATAGTGACGAGTGCATTGCCTGAGGATGACTTGTCTGAGGGTGGATTGTCTGAGGGTGGATTGTCTGAGGGTGGATTGTCTGAGGGTGGATTGTCTGAGGGTGGATTGTCTGAGGATAAATTGGGAAGTCAGTCAACGCATTCAGATGCTTACCCAAACGGACACAGTCCAAAGGGCCATCGTTTCGATCGCTCACTCGACCACCCAATTGATGAGCACACAATTGACGAGCGGATGAGAGAATCAAGACCTTCACAAGCGCCTACACAGAAGTTCAAAACAGAGCTCAATGGTCATTCTGTTCCTAAAATCAAGGATTTCTCGGAACCCGATAACTTTCCAGGCCATGCAGACTCCAGCCGTACAAACCCAGGCTATACAGAGCAAGCAAAACATACACCTTCTCTTGTTCCGCCAGGGTTACCTTATCCAGAACACACTGAGGTAGGCGATCGCGCTAGAGCATTAACGCCATCAACCTACAGCGGCAGCTCCTATAAAGATGGTGATTATCGATGGAATCGAGGACGATACTCCAGGCCGCAACGATTTATCGATATTTGGTCATTTGTCCTCAAGCTCCTCTACAAACGCTGGCTCTATGGCAAGGCATGGAGCTACGGCGGATCAGTAACGCCCAAGAAAAAGACTCAGCGCCGTGAGGAAATCGCGGTTTGGCTCAGAGAGAGCTGTCTGAGCTTAGGGCCAACCTTCATCAAAATAGGCCAGTTGTTCTCTACGCGCGCTGACCTATTTCCTATTGAATATGTCAATGAGCTCTCTAAGCTTCAAGACCGCGTTCCGGCCTTTAGCTACGAGCAGGTTAAAGAAACCATTGAGCACGATTTTGGGCGATCGCTTGCCGAGTTATACAACAGCTTCGACCCCGTACCGATTGCAGCGGCTAGCTTAGGGCAGGTTCACTGTGCTCAGCTGCACTCCGGCGAAGAAGTCGTTGTTAAAGTTCAAAGGCCGGGGCTCTCTAGGCTCTTTGCTATCGACTTAGATATTCTCAAAGGCATTGCCCAGTATTTTCAAAATCACCCTGACTGGGGCAAAGGTCGTGACTGGATAGGCATTTACGAAGAATGCTGCCGGTTGCTGTGGCTAGAAATTGACTTTTTGCATGAGGGGCGAAACGCTGATAAGTTCAGGCGAAACTTCCGAGGCGTTGACTGGGTAATGGTGCCTCGAATCTATTGGCGCTACACCTCACCGCGTGTGCTGACGATGGAGTACATGCCTGGGATTAAAATCAGTCATTATGAAGCGCTTGAGTCAGCCGGGCTAGACCGTAAGCGACTCGCTAGGTTAGGGGCCGAAGCTTACCTGAGACAGCTGCTAACCGATGGGTTTTTCCACGCCGATCCGCATCCCGGCAACATTGCGGTGAATCCATCAGACGGGGCGCTGATCTTTTATGATTTTGGCATGATGGGTCAAATTCAGGCAGTAACGCGATCGCGCCTAATGGATACCTTTGTGGGCATCGCTCAGCGCAATGCCTCTCAGGTCATGTCAGCACTGGTATCCCTGGGCGCACTCGCCGAAATTGACGACATGGGGCCTGTGCGTCGCTCAATTCAGTATATTTTAGACAACTTGATGGACAAACCGTTTGAGGAGCAGTCGGTCGCGGCCATCAGTGACGACCTCTACGCGGTTGCCTACGATCAGCCCTTTCGCTTCCCGGCAACGTTTACATTTGTGATGCGAGCTTTTTCAACGCTAGAAGGCGTCGGTAAAGGTCTCGATCCAGAGTTTAACTTTATGGAAGCAGCTAAACCTTACGCGAGCGAGCTTATGACAAACGGTGGACCCGATGAACCCAACGGCCTGTTAGGTGAACTAAGTCGGCAGGCAGCACAGGTAGGATCTTCTGCCCTAAGCCTGCCCCGCAGAATTGAAGATACGCTCGATCGACTTGATCGCGGCGATATTCGTGTGCGGATACGCTCAATTGAGAGCGATCGCATCATGCGTCGCAACAGCAATTTATCTTTAGCCAATAGTTACGCCCTTTTGGTCGGTACGTTTACGCTATCGGCAACGCTACTGACCATTTTTTACGAAGTGCTCACGATTTGGCCTGCAGTTGTGATGGGTGGCCTAGCTGCCTTCACAGGCATTGCCCTAATCCGTCTACTGATGCGCGTGGCAAAGGCAGATAGAATGCCTTAAGGCATTTGTCTAATTAAAAAGACTATATCAAAGGGTCATACGCTGATGGGGTTAAACTTTGCAGGTCTTACAGATATCGGCCTGCATCGATCAAACAACCAAGATAGCTACTATATCTCCCCCAAGGGAGACCTATTTATAGTGGCTGATGGCATGGGCGGCCATGTCGGCGGACAGGAAGCCAGCCGACTAGCAACAGCGGCGATTGAGCGCTATATCACGACACATAGAGACAGCGACCTCGCCTCGCCTGTGCTACTTGAGCAGGCGGTGCTAGCCGCCAACACCGATGTGCTAGCCAACCAGCAAGCCCATCCACAGCTCGCCGATATGGGTACAACCGTCGTCATTTTAATGATTCGAGCGGGTGAATTTTGGTGTGCCCATGTCGGTGACTCGCGACTCTATTTACTTCGAGAGAGTGGCTTTTTTCAAATCACGCAAGACCATACCTGGGTAGCTCAGGCCCTCGAAGAAGGCGGCTTAACCGCTGAGGAACTGCATCAACATCCTTGGCGGCATGTGCTCTCGCAGTGCATTGGCCGTGAGGGTTTGCTGTCTGTAGAGGCGCAAAAAATTAAAATAGAAATAGATGATCGCCTGCTGCTGTGCAGCGATGGGCTAACCGAAGAACTTTCACGCGATGCAATTATCACCAACTTACAGGCGGCCAGCACCTGCCAAGAAGCGGTCGTACAGCTCGTAGAAGCGGCTAAAACCCAAGGCGGGCGGGATAATATTACAGCTGTTGCATTGTTTATCCCCGATATCGCTGAAAGATATTACAGACAGCATTAGTGCTTCGGTCTTAGCCCTTAGAATGAGATCAGGCACTCCTTGCAATTGATTCGGAAACCGATTCTTTGAGGGGATGATACTGTTGAGATAGGACTACTGCGACGGGACTACTGTGACAGGACTACTGCGACAGGACTACTGGGAATAGAACGACTGCGATAGGATTACTCAGCGCATTTTTGTAGGGGCAATTGTATGTTTAAGCGTGTGCTCATTTGTACTGATTTTTCGGATAGCCTTCAGCGCTTGGCCGATTTTGTACCCGATTTAGCACAAGGCTGCATGAATCATATTGTGTTTTTTCACAATGTGCCGCTGATGACCTCTCGCGAAATTCCCTGCGTTGATGAGGAAAAGGTGCTAGAAGCGAAAGCCTTGCTCAAACAGGCGGAGTCAGAAGTTCCTGATGGTGTTACGGTAAAAATTGAAGTCGCCTCCGGACGGGCCAGCGACAATATTATTAGGGCCGCTAAAAAGCATAACTCCGATATCATCTTCTCAGGAATGACCACTAAGTCGGCGCTGAATGAGCGGCTATTCGGTAGCACAACGCTGGATATTGCCGACAAGGTCGATGCTCCAATTTTGATTATGCGCCCGCAACTGGTGTCGACCTATCGAGTAGCCGAGCTTTCTCAGCGCTGCCAACATTTGTTTAACTATTTGCTAGTGCCCTACGATGGCAGCGCTAGTGCTAAAAAGCTGGTAGGTCACATCAAAGATAAAATTCAGTCAGATCCAACTGGCGCACTCGAAACTTGCTTGCTGTGCTGGGTCGTAGACGATAGTGGACGAATTTCTAGCAAGGATCTAGCCGATGCGGCGCAGACAGAGCTAGCTCGGGTCAAAGCCGAGCTTGAGGGGTTTGGCACCGAAATTATTACTGAGGTGCGGGTGGGTAATCCGCTCGAAGAAATTCTCAAAACAGGTGAAGTTCACGATATTAGTGCGATCGCCGTTTGCTCTGGCAAAAGTGGCGGTATCCTCAAGCTCACAGTCCCTAGCTTTACTAACGCAATTTTGCGAGAGTCTTGGCACCCTATCATCCATTTCCCTCGCCATCAATAAACCTTAAATTTCTTGCTCTCAGGCAATGCTCTGACATGAGCCAAAATTAATCAGAATCCAAAAGACGCATCTAATCCAGGATGAGCGTCAGAGTGCATGGCCTCAAAATTCATCAGAATTTTGGGCTTAAGGTTATTTTCTAGCTCCCGTTTGAGGAGCTCTTTGCTATCATTCGAGCTACCCACAGAAGAATAGCTTTTTGCGAGGGTGGCCCATTCTTGAAATAGCTTTCTTTGATTTTCGGCAACATTGAGCGGCCTAACATGCAGACATCGGTGCGGGGCTTCTTTTGAAAAAAATAGAATTCGATATTGCCGAGAATCCGTTAGTGCCCACAGCATTTTTTGAGCCTGATCGTTTTTTAGATCTAGGTAGCAGGGTAGCCAGCGAGGTCCTTCTAACTTGTTGTAAAACGCAGTGAGCCAGAGCACCATAGGATGAGGAGTCATAGTACACATGAAGTTGTTGTACCGAGTGTTGCGGATGCGTTTTTCAATTTCAGCAGCTGGCATCATGGCCCATAGCGTCGGCATCCGAACTTCTTTAGAAGTGCCCACTTGAGTCTGTTCGGATATGAGTAGTTTCGGAAAGACGATTTGAGCAATGGGCATTTCAGGCGGCCAAACTTGCTGTAGATAGAAGTCATCTGCCAGTAAGCGTTTGATGGGTTTCTTGGGTAGCTGCTCTTTTAGCCGTATCTCTAGATCGTGCTTTCGTTCATGGTTGGGCGTCTTTGGCGCTGACTGGCTTTTGCTGATGAGTGCCACTGACTGATTGGCGGCATTGCTATCTGCGCGGCTGATTGCAGAATCTTTAGAGGAGTGTTCTACCGAGTTAGAGGCCGAATGTTTTTGATCGCTATGGCCAATCACCGGCAGCTTGGAAAGGGTTGTGTTAATCCGCTGGGAAATTTGAAAGCCTGATCCAAAGCGATCTTCTAGGGGGGCGATCGCATCCATAATTTCATCTATCGTCTCAGGCCGATCTTCTCGCTGCTTAGCAAGGCAGGCCATAACAACAGATTGTAGCGCTGCGGGTACCCGAATGCTGGGCTCAAACTCTACAAAAGACCGGGGCTTGACCAAGCGGTGAACCTTGTACCAGCTACCAAAGGTATTGTTAGCTGGCTTGACCGGTAGCGAACCAGAGAGCATTTGATACATCATCACGCCCAAGCTGTAGATGTCTGATCGGCCATCTAGCTCACGGCCTTCCATTTGCTCAGGCGAAGCGTAGGCCAGCGTCCCCATAAATGTACTGGTTTGCTCACTGCCTGCCTGTAGCAACTTGGCAATACCAAAGTCTAATATTTTAACCAGCTCGCCCATAGAGGGATCAGAGATCACCAAAATATTGCTGGGCTTGATGTCTCTATGAATAATCGGAACAACTTCTCCCTTGAGCAAAATGCCGTTGTGAGCCGTTCTTAACCCGAGCAAAATCTGCCGCACCAAACCCAAAAAGCGAGGAACTGGCAGCGGATTTTTGTGAACCAATCGCCCAATGTTTTCGCCCTTTAAATACTCCATTACGTAGAATGGAACATCGTCTTCATTGACACCGTAGTCAGTAACGCGCACAACATGCATGCTTTTTTGACCCAGCTGCGCGCAGGTCATGGCCTCTCTAAAAAAGCGGGTGCGCATGTTTTCGTTCAGCAGTGTCTGCGATAAAAACTTAACTGCTACTGGCACCCCCCCTAGCAACGAGTCGCCAGCTAAATACACCTTACCCATAGAACCCTGACCGATGGGTTCTATCAGCTCGTAGCGATTAGAAATTTTACGACCGGTGTTAGGATCTGACATTCAATAAACTTGCCGAAAAAATGGCACAAAAAATCTAGAAATCAAATCTAGTGGCGAGGCCAAGGGAAGTTACTGGCGCGTAAGCTCAGCCTCTAGGGTGCTTGTGAGGTAGTGGCCCGCCATTTCGCCTCCCGACAAGTAGTAACGCTCAGGGCTAATTTGGCGCAGCGTTTCAAATCCTGATCGCCGCTGTGGGTCGGGTCGTTTTTCGCCTAAGCCCCAGTAGCGCTGCACTATCGTCTCAGGGGCAATCCAGCCTTCGCCTTCGACCTTGCCCAAGCGGCTGTGCTGCAACACAAAGGTGTACTGCCTTTCTTGGGCAGTCATCCGTCCGCGAGACTGCATCACAATGTCGTCCTGCGTCTCTTCTAGGAAGGAGAGTTTGGTCGCAACCATAAAACAGTTGCCGGGTTTCCATGCCACCAAAATTTTGCCTTTGATAGGCAAAGGCAAGGCGTCACGGGTGAGCCAGGCGCCCTGCAATGTCCATTTACCAGGCTCAAGTAAAAAGCTGTGGGCCACACTGCAATCTCGAATACCAGCGTACTTAGGATGCCCAGTGAATGCTGAGTACATCAGCGCAATCTTACGGGTTCCAAATTTCGCCTAGCAGACAAGGCCGACTCGCGCCGGTGACGCTCGGCAGGTTAGCTGGCGTATTCTGCCAGCGCCAGTAAGCCAAAATGGCAAAGGCAATGGCCTCTTTGTAGTCTGCATCGAGCTGCCGAGCATTGGTAGAGGACACCTGAGAAGTCGGCAGCCGGTGCTGAAGACGAGCCATAAGATAAGCATTTCGACTGCCACCGCCACCGACTAGCGTTTCAGCCGGAATTTGCGGTAAAAACTGTCGGTAGCTGAGTTCAATCGTGGCAGCTGTGAAGTCGGTTAAGGTTGCCAAAAAGTCTTCGTCACTCAGACCTTTGGCTTGGGCATCGGCCCAGCAAGCTTCTCCATAGCCCACGCTGAAAAGCTCTCGACCTGTCGATTTGGGTGGCGCGGCTTGAAAAAAGGGCGCTTGCAGCCAGCTATCAATCAGGGGCTGACTAGGCGTGCCTTGAGCCGCCCAGTCGCCGTTGTTGTCGTAAGTTTTTTGGCCGTTGGAAAGTCGAGTAACGGCCCAGTCTATCAGAGCATTGCCGGGCCCCGTATCCCAGCCTTTAATCCCAGTAGGGAGAGCAAGATTGGGCATGCCTAAATGGGTTTTGGGATGGTGCTGAGGCCGGGGCGGCAAGTAAGTGACATTACCAATACCGCCGATGTTTTGAACGGCTAAGTCATGATCTGGCTGGCTCAGCAGGCAGGCATCGACAATCGGCACGAGGGGAGCGCCCTGCCCGCCCAGGGCAATGTCGGCTGCCCGGAAGTTGCTGACTGTTGGGCAGCCGGTGTGATGGGCAATTAGGTCACCTCTGCCCAGCTGTAGCGTGTGACCTAGTCTTTGGCCTAGTCTCTGGCCTAGTCTTTGGCCTAGTCCTTGGCCTAGCGGATCTGGCTGAGGCGGGCGGTGATACAGCGTTTGACCGTGAGAGCCAATGAGATCAACAGTGGTTAGATCCGTATCGAGAGCGGCGATCGCTTGAATAAAGTGATGGGCGATCGCATCGTCTAACTCGGCGAGTTCGGCGAGTGTAATCGGTGCGTGATCACAAAGGGCCAGAATGCGCGATCGCACCGCCTCTGAATAGGGGTGAGTTATCCCCTGTATCAGCTCAACAGTGACATCGTACCCTTCGCCTACAACCTTGGTCAGCGCGGCATCAATGCCATCTACTGCCGTTCCACTCATTAGCCCAATTACTCTCATATGCTTGCATATGCCTTAGGTCGGCAGCTTATCAATCCCCTTATTATCCCCAATGACCACCATTAAGCTGCCGCCTCGCAGCCGGGTCACCGGGCTGGGGTTAATGAGAAATTTATCATTGTCATGTTCTTTCGCCCCTTCTTTGCTAATGGCCATGAGCGTTAGGCCGTAGTGATTGCGCAGGTCAATTTCCATAATGGTTTTACCATCAAACGCCTGTGGAATCATGACTTCTACAATGCTATGGTCAGGATCTAGCTCAAAACGGTCAAGGATGCCGGGGCGAGTGAGCGATCGGGCCAATTCACAGCCCATTTCATGCTCAGGAAACACCACATGGTCAGCCCCTACGCGCACCAGCAGCTTGCCATGAATTTCGGAGGAGGCTTTGGCTACCACATTAGCAACGCCTGCTTCTTTAACATTGAGCGTGGTGATAATGCTCTCTTGGACATAGTTGCCGATCGCAATAATGACTGTGTCAAACTCTGGAATGCCCGCTTCGACTAGGGCAGAAGGCTGAGTGGAATCGAGCTGAACCGCATGGGATGCAATTTGATCGGTGAGAACTTGGGCCACTCTGCTTTCGTTGGAGTCTATACCCATGACCTCGTAACCCATACCGTGCAGCGTTAGGCAAACCGCACGACCAAAGCGACCGAGCCCAATCACAGCAAACTGGCGGTTGGTGGCTCTGAGGTTTTTAAAAAACTTAAGGGATGAAATGTTCACCATGGGGCGATCGCTTGCAACTGAAGATACTTAAAGCATCTTACTGGAGCATCTTGCGCGTTGGTCGCTCTCGGATGAATCTCTGGAAATATCCGAGAGTACCTAACACGTTCCCCTAGCGCTTTTCTGTGGCGCTTTTTCTGTATTTTTCAACACCCGTATAAAAACGCGATACGCAATCGATTTCTTTCTTTGCTAGTCTAGCTAGATGCTTCTTTGGGAATAAGTACGGACGTGGATATTCAAATTGGTCGTGGCAAAACAGCGAGACGCGCTTACGGAATTGATGAAATTGCTTTGGTGCCTGGGGTCAGAACCCTAGACCCACAGCTGGCAGACACCCACTGGGAGATTGGCGGCATCACCCGAGAGATTCCCATTATTGCCAGTGCCATGGATGGTGTTGTGGATGTCAAAATGGCTGTTGAGCTATCTAAATTAGGCGCATTGGGCGTACTTAACTTAGAAGGCATTCAAACTCGCTATGAAGACCCAAACCCAGTACTAGATCGCATTACCTCTGTTGGCAAAACAGAGTTTGTGCCGCTAATGCAAGAGCTATATGCTCAACCGGTGCTACCCGAGCTAATTGAAAAGCGAATCACAGAAATTAAAACGCAAGGTGGCATTGCAGCAGTGAGCCTAACGCCCATTGGCGCGGCTAAATTTGGCAAAATAGTCGCTGAAGCTGGTGCCGATCTTCTATTTGTGCAGGCGACCGTTGTTTCAACCGACCACCTGTCACCCGAGTCGGCGCCCCCACTTGACCTAGCACAGTTCTGCCAGGAGATGCCGATTCCAGTGCTGCTGGGTAACTGTGTGACTTACGAGGTGACCTTACAACTCATGCAGGCAGGTGCAGCAGGCGTACTGGTGGGTATTGGCCCTGGCGCTGCCTGTACTTCTCGGGGCGTGCTAGGTGTGGGCGTTCCACAGGCCACTGCCATAGCCGACTGCGCTGCGGCCAGAGACGACTATCACAGAGAGTCGGGAAAATACATTCCCGTGATTGCAGATGGTGGATTGGTGACTGGTGGTGATATTTGTAAATGTATTGCTTCTGGAGCAGATGGCGTAATGATTGGGTCGCCGTTTGCTAGGGCTGAAGAAGCGCCTGGTCGAGGGTTTCATTGGGGAATGGCAACGCCTAGTCCGGTATTGCCTCGGGGCACTCGCATTCAGGTGGGTAAAACCGGTACGCTAGAGCAAATTTTGCGAGGGCCTGCTCAGCTAGATGACGGTACTCACAATTTGCTAGGTGCGCTAAAAACCAGCATGGGAACGCTGGGAACCAAAGACATAAAGGAAATGCAGTCGGTAGAGGTTGTCATTGCACCTTCGCTGCTAACCGAAGGGAAGGTATATCAAAAGGCTCAACATATCGGAATGGGTAAGTAGTGGGCTCTTTTGTAAACCCTTCTATCAGTCCTTGTAAACCCTTCTATCAGTCCTTCTACAAACCCTTTTGAATCGACAGAAGAATCACAAATTTCAGTGGTGTTACAGTTGCCATTCTCGATTCATATTAGCAACTTGCAGTTGTTGATATAAGTCATTTGCTAAAGAATGATGACACTGTAATTATTTGGCAGATAAGTTTTAAGAGTTATCGCTGATCCATACTGAAAGCAGTGGCAAATTACGGAGAGTCTCTTACAATTAGATATAAGCGGAGACGAAAGTTTCCGTTCACTCCTCACACCACACTCCGCTCAAATCTTCGGATTTGGGCGGTTCCTCTTTTAAATACTACTCAATATTACCGAGATCTTAATTCGCTTTAAGTTCTGCTATGACACTGAACTTTTTGGATCGTTTTTTGAGATTGATTTTGGGGTTGACTTTGGAATTGATGGTGAATGATATGCGATCGCAAATGATGAAACTGGCCCTATAAAACTGGCCCTATAAAACTGGCCCTATAAAACTGGACGCAAAGGCAATATAGGCGTGTTGAAGTCGATTAAAGCTTGAGCGGCACGGGCTTCTTCGGCAGCGATCGCCTCGTTAGTTTCATCCAATAGCTGCCAAACCGCCCGCAGGAGCTCATCTTCACCCTGACGACTCACTGCCGAAATCCGAAAAACCTTAGTACCGGTCACTGCGGCCAGCCGTGAGGTCAACTCATCGACTTCTTCATCGAGCAAGGCGTCGATTTTATTAATGGCCAGCAGCTGAGGCTTGTCAACGAGGCCCTGACCATAGGCGATAAGCTCTTGTTGAATCGTTGAATAGTCGCTCACCGGATCTTCAGCGGTGCCATCAACTAGGTGCAATAGTAACTTAGTGCGCTCAATGTGCCGCAAAAAGTCGTGACCTAGCCCTTGCCCCTCATGCGCGCCTGCAATGAGACCGGGAATATCCGCAAACAGCGTACCGTCGCCCGTTGGCTTGCGTACAACGCCTAGATTGGGAATCAGCGTAGTGAAAGGATAGTCGGCAATTTTAGGTTGGGCCGAAGACAGGGTTGAAATGAGGGTAGATTTTCCCGCATTGGGTAGGCCGATGATACCGACTTCAGCGAGCAGTTTGAGTTCTAACTTTATTTGACGAATCGCACCGGGGGCACCGGGCTGCGATCGCTCGGGCGCCCGATTGCGATTACTTAAAAAATGCTTGTTTCCTAGCCCTCCTTTGCCCCCCGGCGCAACGACCAATCGCTGACCGGGTTCGGTTAGATCGCCGAGCAAAGTGTCTTTATCAATGTCATACACCAGCGTGCCGCAAGGAACTTCTACTAGCAAATCTTCACCAGCTGCACCGGTTTTGTTTTTAGACCCGCCCTTTTCTCCATCTGGGGCCTTAAAGCGGTGGGCGTAGCGAAAGTCTAACAGGGTTTGTAAATTGCTGTTAGCCACGAGAACAACCGAGCCACCGTTTCCGCCGGTTCCACCAGAAGGGCCTCCGGCAGGCACATATTTTTCGCGGCGAAAGGAGGTCATTCCATCGCCACCAGTGCCACCTTCTACATAGGCTTCAGCATGATCGATAAATTGCATAGGGTTGGAGGATTCGAGGATTCCTTAAGGGCAGGTGCAGGTGTTAAAGAGGGCAGGCGTTATAAGGCCAGTAGATCATTGTAGCCTCTTAGCTACGAGTGCCGCCTACAGCTCGCTAATCGCCCCCTGAATTCGTTCGGCTAGCGCTGGGTCTGCCCGATGAGCCGCAGTCATGCTGTTGAACCGCTTTGCTGTGAGGTCATTGCTTTCAGCTGAGAGCCTAGAGCCTTCGCAAAACTCTACCAGTACCGCCTGTAAATCAACTCTGCTGGCTCTAGGAATATCAGGCATATCTGACAGTTTATGGGCCTGACAGCTGAGCTGAGCTTCTAGAATATCGACTTCTCCGCCGCTAGCTGCCAAAATATCGCTGGCCGTTTCATAATCCGCTATCCGCTGCGCTTCGATACTGACAACGGTGTTGGCATAGTTGATGACATCGTCATCGGTAAATTCTTGAGCGTAGGCGACTGGCATGAGGCTCAGTGGGCGGCTAGCCGCTGCACCAAGGTTGAGAAAGCCGCTTAGAAAGCTGGTTTGGGTGAGAGCGATCGCACCCAAACCAGCAACAGATAGCACAGCACAGCGATAACGATATGAATTGACGGTCATGACGATTAACCCTTAAATCAGAATCTACTGAAAAATTTATCTAGCAAAGTCTATCTAGATAATTTACCAGTCCATTATCTATCAGCACATTCTAGAGGAGCTTGTAACCAATGGCCGTAGGTGTTCAATTCTCTAGACAGTAGGCTCAACAAAAGCGCTTAAAAAGCATCGAGAAGGTATCAAGAAGGTATCAAGAAGGTATCAAGAAGGTATCAAGAAGGTATCAAGAAGGCATTAAAGAGGTGCTAAAACAGACTCGATATTTCGATCATTTTTGTCTGTAGCGTAATTTCTTCAGGTGCGCCGCGCTTGAGGCTATATTCCAAATTCAGCAGTAGCGCCATGGCTGTATTGAGCTGGGTAGGCGAGATGCCACGTATCTGCTTTTGTAAAATGAACACGCGCTTAGGATTGCTAATTTCGGCAGCTTTAGCGATCGCCCGTGAATCCCGCTCACCTTCTTTTTCCATGAGGCTGACCCATAGCCAACGACGAAACTGACCCACCAAGGTTGCCACCACCCGCAGCGCAGGCTCGTTATTGGCCAGCAAATCACTCACTAGGCTCAGGGCCTGGCCAGTTTTGCCCGCAATCAGCGCTTCCGAAAGCTGAAAGCTCGTTTGGGTACTCACGGCCACTAAGCGCGTCACCACCTCAGGCGGCAAAGGCTCTGTCTTCGCCTGGCGGCTATCTTCCCCCTGATTGCTCCAATACAGCGACAGCTTTTCAACTTCGTTATATAGCCGGCGGGTATCAGCGCCAACCGCCTCGGCCAGCAGCTCTGCGGACTGTGGTTTAAGCCGGAGGTTCATTTCTTGGGCAACCCGCTTAACTTGGCCTATCAACTGATCGGTCTGCCAAGGAGCAATGGGTGCAAACTCACGCACCTCTGCATACTGATTTAACAATTTAGTAGACTTGAGCCGGCCGTCTGGCTTATTAGCACTCGTAAACAGGAGAACTGTGCTTTCAGGGACAAGCGGCAGCGTTCGGACCATTTCGGCCATGACGTCTTCAGGACAGCGCTGGCCTAGGGTCGTATCGGCTAGCCATACGAAGCGTTTACCCATCCCAAAAGGAGGCGTTACTGACTGATTGAGGGCCTGCATAGGGCCGTCCGCCAAATCGGAAGAGATGCGATCGTAGTTAAAGCTGACCCAATCCGGGTGAAGAGATTTGTCGCGTAGTGTCATCACCGCTTTTTTTAAGCAAAACTCATCGGCACCCCAGAAAAAATAAATGGGCATGGGTTCAAACAGAAACGACGAAGGGCTGCTTGTACTGTACTACCTGCTGAACTAGGTACTACCTGCTGAACTAGACAGAGAACTGACCTTAAAGCACCCCGTGGATCTCATCAAGCAGCGGGGCCAAATCTTGACTAGCCGGGATAAAAAACGCGAAACTGAGCAAAAATAAGCGAAAAGAACGACAATAAAAAGACAGTAACCATTAATTTTTCTATGGTTACTTCATTCTTTGATAGACTTTCTTCTATGAACTTTTATTTCGCGTTATCTTAAACGCATCCAAGGGACGACCGCCGTGATTCATGCAACGCTCCATCAGCTGAAAGTATTTGAGGCCACTGCTCGTCATGGGAGCTTTACCCGTGCAGCTGAGGAGCTTTATCTGACGCAGCCGACGGTGTCTATTCAGGTAAAGCAGCTCACCAAGGCAGTGGGTTTACCTCTATTTGAGCAAATTGGAAAGCGGCTGTATTTAACTCAGGCTGGCGAAGAACTGCTATCGACCTGCCAGCAGATTTTTCATGGGCTAGAGCAGTTTGAAATGTCTGTGGCTGACATTAAGGGCATGAAGCAGGGACGGCTGAAGCTAGCGGTGATTACGACGGCAAAATATTTTGTGCCAAGGCTGCTAGGGCCATTTTGCAAGCGCTATCCTGGCATTGATATTTCGCTAAAGGTGACGAACCATCAACGGTTGCAGGAGGGTATGGCGACCAATGAAGATGATTTGTACATTATCAGTCAGACGCCGACGCAGCCTGATTTGGATATTCATCCTTTTCTAGAAAATCCATTGATTGTGCTGGCACCGAAGGGGCATCCACTGGCCAGTAAAAAAAATATTCCGATTGAGATGCTCAATAATGAGACGTTTATTATGCGGGAGTTGGGCTCAGGCACTCGCAAGGCAGTAGAAGAACTGTTCGCAGAGCATAATGTAAAGGTAAGGGTGAGGCTAGAACTGGGAAGTAATGAGGCCATTAAGCAGGCGATCGCAGGCGGCCTTGGCATTTCGGTTCTTTCTCAGCACACGATTATTTCGGAAGGGACGACGGGCGAGTTTGCTATTTTGGATGTCCAAGGCTTCCCTATTGAGCGGCACTGGTATGTGGCTAATTTGGCGGGCAAGCAACTGTCGGTCGTCGCTGAGACCTTTTTACAATTTTTGCTAGAAGAGAGCCCTGCGATCGCCAAACAGCTACTACCAGGGCTAGGCGCACCGACTGCAGATGAGGAAGCAGGTTTAGAAAAAAGCAGTACAGAAAAAAGCAGTGCAGAAAAAGGCGGCACAAAAAAGAGTGGATCAGCCAAAAGCAGTCTCAAGCCAGACAGCGAAACACCGGTAGCCAAAGATCCCGTTCTTAAGTGATAAAGCGGCTAGCAGACTTCACATCTTTCGCTTTCACATCTTTCGCTTTCACATCTTTCGCTTTCACATCTTTCGCTTTCACATCTTTCGCTTTCACATCTTTCGCTTCACACCTGTCATTTGGGAGTCATTTTGGCATTGAGTTGAGAAGTCACCTGAGAGGGGTCATCTGAGAGAGAGATAGTCAAATCTGGTGTACGACGAGAAATTTAGGCAACCTTCTTTTCACTCTGCTCCGTGATCGCTTGTTCTTCTTTATCAATGAGCTTTAGCCCATCTCTAAACTGAACGCCTTCAATCACATCGCCCAAGTGCTTGAAACCTCGAATACG
>Ga0208979_100331_pt1 | contig 41369 bp, 33 predicted proteins | sample HotLakConsUCCSLE_FD_184738 | JGI IMG/M metagenome (GOLD analysis project Ga0208979, IMG submission 184738) | Hypersaline microbial mat communities from Hot Lake, Washington, USA - Hot Lake Consortium UCC-SLE (SPAdes) | ecosystem: Environmental > Aquatic > Non-marine Saline and Alkaline >... | reverse complement strand
GAACTTTTTTGCCCGATTAAAACAATATAGAGCCATAGCCACTAGGTATGATAAACGAAAAATAAATTTTCTTGGTGCTATTTATCTAGCCGCAGTCGTTATATGGCTTAATTGATGACACGCCCTAGGCTTTTAATTGCAATATTCCAAAATTAAGACACATTTAAGCGAATCATTTCGTCAAATTTCAGTATTGCGTTTAAAATCTAATTCTGGAATCATTTAATATTTTTTATCCACTTTTTTTTATGTTAGAACTACTCCCCCTCATACTTCCTATTAATATGCCTTCTTTGGTTAATGAAGCAACCCCCGTATATGTTGCTCAAGCATCGCAGACAGAAGAAAATGAACAAGAAAACATCCCTAATATTATTCGCCCTTTAAATGGAGAATTAAATCAAGTTCCCGTATTTAATAGTAATAGCCCTGAGTTGGTTTTGGGAGAGGGTATATTACTTTCAACTTTCCCTAAAGAAAACAAAACTAACCCTAATGCCCATTTAGATTTTGCTTTTAATGGAGAATTTGATGTATTTGCCCACCATGTTTCTCGCCCCCCCGAAGAAGGTGACATGAGAACTTTATATATTGGGATTTTGGTGCATAATCCTACGGATACCGATGTAAATATAGATGTTTTACAAGGTGCTAGTTATCTCAGTCAACCTGATGCCCCCTTTATTTCCCTTCCTTCTCAAGTCTCAGGGCGTAATGTTTACGCTGGGCCTGGAAGTCGGGTTATGGGGGATATTTTGCAAAATAAAAGACAGGACATCTTCCCAGAAAGTATTACTATTCGGGCGGGGGAAAGTCGTATGTTATTAAATGTACCTATTCCCATCCATAGTTTAACTCCTCCTCTTAATGGACGCTCTACTTACGCTAGGTTAAGGAGTGATGGGGAAGTTTATATGGCTAGTTTGGCGATGTATCGAGATGATGAAGATGATGCCCCTGAAATTTCAGAATGGCAGGAAATGTTAACTAATGCAGATTTATCTACCCCTAGGGATTTAGCCCCCACGGCTCTTAATGCGGAAGGTACTTTCAGATATGGAAGAGTGGCTGGGGTTGCTATGGGAAATATGTGGAAGGCTGATTTGGTGGATGATGATAGCCAAGTATTAAATATTCCTGAGTCTGGGGAGGCTTTTTCCTATGGATTGAGTACCCTTGTGAGGGGAAGATTAGGCTCTGAACAGAACCAGACTGCTCCTTTGGCGGTAAGATATTCGGATACTGCCCTTGAGGCTCATGGTAATTATGGAGTGCAGTATAGTTTAACCTTACCTTTGTATAATCCTAGTGATGAAGAGCAAACTGTGAGGGTAAAAATTTCTACTCCCATTAAAAGAGATGTGGGAGAATTAGAGTTCTTGGATGAGCCAGGGCCGCAGGTATTTTTTAGGGGATTAGTACAGGTAAAATATACTGATGATCAGGGTTTACCCCGATGGCGTTATTTTCACTTAGTACAAAAAAGGGGAGAAGAAGGACAAGATTTGTTAAGGGTTACTTTACCGCCTAACAGTAATCGTTTGGTATCAGTGGATTTTCTCTATCCTCCTGATGCTACACCTCCTCAGATTTTGACGGTGATGACTGATTAGCGTATTACGGGGACGTAATATATTACGTCCCCAAAACATTGTGTTATGTGGGTTTTTTATGGGCAACCTAATGATTGTCTGGTACTGGCATTGGTTACAGGATTGATACCTGATGCGTTTTCGCATAGTAGGTTAACTTGTTGAGAGTCTAGGACGGTAAAGGTGAAGTCAGCACCCTCTACGTTGGCGTTTTTGAAGGTGGTGCGAAGCATGATGGCATCTCTAAAAATGCCGTTGCTTAAGTCTGCGTTGTTAAAGCTGGTGACGTAAACTAAACCATCACTCATATCTACTCCTACAAAACTAGCATTTTCAGCGTTAACTCCGTTGAATACGGCTCCCCGAAGGTCGCTATCATTAAATTTTGCTTCTTGTAAATTTACTTTGGTAAATTCTGCTTGTTGTAGGTTTTGCCCTGTGAAGTCTTCTCCTTTTAGGCTTTTACTTTCAAAGGTGGAGGTGACGAAACTAGAACTAGCAGCGATCATGAAGTCGCGCTGCGCGATCGCACTTTGGGGTAATACAATCAACGATAATAGTAAAATGATTGCACAAAACAAACCAGAAAACTTACGCATAATTAATTTTTAGTTAGGTATTAGGAATTAGCTGAAAAAAACGTCTAATGTAATATTTATTTTTAGTAAACTGCAATAATAATTGCTCTTTTTTATGAAAAAAATCAAAAGATGGGAAATGATTTAACAAGGGGTTTGAACCCCTTGCTGAGAATTGAAAATTAGGTTCCCACAGTCCAAGAGTTCATGTATTCAACCTGTTCGGGGGTTAAAGAATCGATGGTGATACCCATAGCTTGAAGTTTGAGACGAGCGATTTCTTTATCCACTTCCGCAGGAATAGAGTGTAATCCTGGTTCTAAAGAACCTTTGTTTTTGACTAAATGCTCACAGGCGAGGGCTTGGTTAGCAAAACTCATGTCCATAACGGCGCTAGGATGTCCTTCTGCGGCTGCTAAGTTAACTAAACGTCCTTCTCCTAATACCACCACGGATTTACCGTTTTCAAGGATATATTGTTGGGTAAAGTTACGAACTTCTTTTATTTCTTTTGCCATGTCACCGAGGGATTTGAGGTCAATTTCGATGTCGAAATGTCCTGCATTACATACCATAGCTCCATCTTTCATGGAAGCGAAATGCTCTTTACGAATAATATGCTTGTTACCCGTTACGGTTACAAATATATCGCCAACTTTGGCGGCTTCATCCATGGGCATTACTCTGAAACCATCCATAGCCGCTTCGATGGCTTTGATAGGATCGATTTCGGTGACGATTACGTTAGCACCTAAACCACGGGCGCGCATAGCGACTCCTTTTCCACACCAGCCATAACCTGCTACCACAAGGTTTTTACCTGCGAGTAATACGTTAGTAGCACGGAAAATGCCGTCAAGGGTAGATTGTCCTGTACCATAGCGGTTATCGAAGAAGTGTTTGGTGTCTGCATCGTTTACATTCATGGCGGGGAAGGTTAAAACCCCATCTTTGAACATGGCTTCTAAACGCACGATACCTGTGGTGGTTTCTTCGGTGGTACCTAATAAGTCGCTAAGTTGTTCTTGTCTTTCTTTTACCATGGTGGCGACTACGTCGGAGCCGTCATCGATGATAATATTAGGACGATGATCAAGGGCGGTTTGGACGTGACGATGGTAGGTGTCGTTATCTTCCCCTTTGAGGGCGAACACAGGAATTTCGTAATCTCTTACTAAACAGGCAGCTACGTCGTCTTGGGTAGAAAGGGGGTTACTAGCGATAAGGAGAGCGTCTGCTCCCCCTGCTTTAAGGGCGATCGCCAAGTGGGCTGTTTCGGTGGTAACGTGACAACAAGCAACGATGCGAATACCTGCGAAGGGTTTCTCCTTGGCAAAACGGTCTCTAATTTGTTTTAGTACGGGCATTTCTCTTCCGGCCCACTCGATTCTCTGATGACCTAAGTCTGCTAGATTAATATCTTTAATATCGTAATTTAGTTTTGGTGCGGCTACAACCATTAATTTTACTCAATAAAACTTTACATTATCCATCATATAGCCAACTACGAATAATTAACAAACCAATGGAATATTTTAGGGTGAATCTTGACTATCCAAAATATGTGCCCAAAAAATTTTTGATTAGTAGGATTTATTGATTGACCATATACATTTTTGAGAGGATTTTTTAAGGATGTTTAGACATTTTTTCAAAATAATGTAATTCAATATACACTGATTTTAACTTTTGATAAAAAATAACATGAAACAGATAATAAAAAAATTCCAGTACTTTATTCTTGGGATTCTTTGTTGTGGTTTAATCGTTGCTTGTAATAATACTGCGACAGTAGATAATACTACCAACACCACAGAAAGTAATGGACGTATTAGTTTTGGTACTACCCTCAGAGCGAGAACTTTAGACCCTGCAGACAGCTATGATTTAGCAGGAATGAATCTCATTTATAACATTGGGGAAAGTCTTTATACTTACAATGTAGGTACCACCGAATTAGTACCACTTTTAGCCACGGATATGCCTACCATCAGTGATGACGGACTAATTTATACTATACCTTTGCGCGAAGGGGTTAAGTTCCATGATGGAACAGATTTCAATGCCGAAGCGATGAAATTTTCCCTAGATAGATTTATGGAAAATGGGGGTAAACCTTCTTTCTTGTTAACAGATATTATTGAGGAGGTGACACCCACGGCAGAGAATGAGTTGCAAATTACTTTAAAACAACCTTTTTCGGCTTTTCCTGCTTTGTTGGCTTTTCCTGGGGCTTGTGCGGTATCTCCTGATAACTACACCATCGGACAGGGGGAGTTTCAACCCAATGAGTTGGTGGCCACTGGCCCTTATAAGTTAGTTTCTTTTGACAGTGATTCGGCAAAATTAGACGTTTTTGAAGACTATTGGGGAGAGATACCGAGTAATGAGGGTTTAGATATACAAATTTTTGCTGATAATTCGGCGAATCTTTACAACAGCTTTATCACAGGGGCGTTGGATGTAGGTTATCAGTCTTTTGCCCCAGAGCAAACGGTAAGTTTATTGGAAGATGCCGAAGGTGGAAGTTTTCAAGCCTTAGAAGGACAAGGTACCGTAATTTCCTATATGTCTTTGAATCGTAATCAGCCTCCTTTGGATCAATTGGAGGTGCGTCAGGCGATCGCCCTTATAATGAATAGAGGGTTAATGGTGGAAAGAGTGACTCAGGGGTTATCAGAGCCTCTTTACTCCATGATTCCCAGTGCGTTTGATGTTTATCAACCTGTATTTGAGCAAGTGTATCCCGATGATAATGCCGAGTTAGCCAAGGAATTGTTATCAGAGGCTGGTTTTTCGGCGGAGAATCCTGCTCAAATTGAAATATGGTATCCCTCCACCTCGCGTCCCCGTACCGCTGTAGCCAATACCTTAAGGGCGATCGCCGAGCAGCAGTTGGATGGTATGATTGAGTTTCAACCCCAAGGAGTAGAAAGTGCCACAGCTTTTAGTAATCTAAGCCAAGGGACTTATCAAACTTTTTTGGGAGATTGGTACCCCGACTTTTTAGATCCTGATAACTATGTTCATCCTTTCTTGAGTTGCCCCAATGGTAATGACGAAGAAGGTTGTATTGAAGGAGGAGCTCAGAATCAAGGTTCATTTTTCTACAATGAGCGCGTTAATGAGTTGATTAATGATGCGAGAAGAACAAATGATCCTAATCAACGGGAGCAAGATTTTCGAGAAATTCAAGAAATATTAGGGCAAGAAGTTCCCTATATCCCCATCTGGCAAACCAAAGAGTATGCCTTTGCCCAAAATGGTGTTGAAGGAGTGGCGATAAATCCTAGTCAAACTTTTCCTTTTTGGACTATTAGTAAATAAGTATTGTTTATATGGCTTCAGTGTTGGGTTTAATTTTTTAACCCAACCTACAACTATCCCATCAAGATACACATTACACTAAATCTTGTTTCAATAATATATTAATTAGGGCGGGGAACAGGCAACAGATAGTAATTGTTTACTGTCATTTGTTACACGGGGAACAATAGTAAACTTTACTAATCGGATTTGGTATTACTAGATGGAAATAGATAAATGAACTACTTTGATTTAAGTTATTAAGGCGAAAAAACTAGAGGTTAGAATTGTAAGTAAATATGAAAATTTTTACATTAAATTGATGAAAACGATCCTCAAAAGCTCCCAAATTCGTCCAGAAATCCTTGATTTACAACCTCAATTGGTGGAGTGGCGCAGGAGAATGCACCAATATCCAGAGTTAGGTTTTAGGGAAAATTTGACCGCTGATTTTATTGGTTATAAACTCCAGGAATGGGGCATTGAGCATCAAAGGGGTGTTGCGAAAACTGGCATTGTCGCCACCATTAAGAGCAACTTTGAGGGTAAGGTGTTAGCTATTCGGGCGGATATGGATGCTTTACCTGTATTTGAGTTAAACGAAGTTCCTTACAAGTCTCGTCATGAGGGGGTTATGCACGCTTGTGGTCATGATGGGCATAGTGCGATCGCCCTTGGCATAGCCCATTATTTAGCCCATAACAAAGATAAATTTAGGGGTACTGTCAAAATTATCTTTCAACCCGCCGAAGAAGGGCCCGGGGGCGCTAAACCCATGATCGAAGAAGGGGTTTTAAAAAATCCTGATGTAGATGCCATCATCGGCTTACATTTGTGGAATAACCTTCCTCTGGGTACGGTGGGAGTGAGGGAAGGGGCATTAATGGCGGCGGTGGAGTGTTTTAAATGTCAAATTTTTGGCAAAGGTGGTCATGGGGCGATGCCTGATCAAACCGTTGATTCTATTATGGTAGGTGCTCAAATCGTTAATAGCTTACAAACCATCGTTAGTCGAAATATTAAACCCACAGATTCAGCGGTGGTAACTGTGGGAACTTTTGAAGGAGGTACTGCTTTAAATGTCATTGCCGACACGGTAAAAATGAGTGGTACGGTACGCTACTTTAACCCAAAATATGAAAACTTTATCGGTGAAAGAATCGAAGCCATCATAAAAGGTATCTGTGAGAGCCACGGGGCAAAATACGACCTTGATTATTGGCAACTATATCCTCCCGTTATTAACAATGCTCGTATTACTGAATTAGTAAGAAGTGTTGCCCTTGATGTGGTAGAAACTCCTTTAGGAGTAGTGCCAGAGTGTCAAACCATGGGGGGAGAAGATATGTCCTTTTTCTTACAACAAATACCAGGATGTTACTTCTTTTTGGGTTCGGCTAATGCAGACAAGGGTTTAAATTTTCCCCACCATCATCCCCGTTTTGATTTTGATGAAACTGCCCTAAGTCTTGGGGTAGAAGTCTTTGCCCGTTGTGTGCAAAAAATCAATGATTAAATCATTTTTTTAGCGCACCCTAATCATAACTATTCGCCCACAAAAAAATTATTATTAATTAACTCTTGTTTGAGCTTTTTATAATATGGGGGGGCAATGGATAAAGCTCCATTTTCTCTTATGAGAATAGATTCTCTTAAAAGTCTTTGTATTCGGGCTTCTATTTGACTTTCTGGCTCCCCTAAACTAAGGGCTAAATGGGTGCGATTAATATGATTGTGTATTAAAACAGAATGAACTAAATAACGATCATCAATGGTCAGGGATGCTAAATCTGGTAGCCTAGGGGTAATTTGTTGTAAAGTGTACCGGGATTCTTGGTCTAAAATGTCCTCGAAGGTAATTTGAGCTAGTTTATCTTCTTCTACATTTTCTTTGCCTAATCTTAGGCTATTTATCCATAGGTTTAAGGCAATACTGGGGATTCCTGATGATTCTTCGGCTAAATAAGTCCAATAACTTTCGTCACGATTATCTTCTGAGGTATCATTGATTAGTTGCTGATTTTTAGTAAATTTATTACTCACAACGGTTTTTACTACAGGATCTAACCAATTTTTTAACATCTCTCCGTCCAAGGTTGGTAAGGCATGAATGCTATTAAAGTAGGCTTTAATTTGACATACATAATTAAGAAAATCCCATGCTAGATGGTTACAGCCAATAATCCAAAAACAATTAGGGTTATGAATGATTATCTCTCTTAGGAAGATGACACTGTTCCACCCTTCTATATCACGCAAGAAGAGTTGTTCGAGGTTAGGTATGACGATGATAGTTGTTCTTTCTTCGAGGGATTCTTCGTCGGGTATGGTGTCTATATCGTTGAGGTTTTCTATTTCAACTTGGGGGTGAAGTTCAAAACTTTGTTTGATTTGTTCGGTAATGGTTAAGAAGTTGCGGGGGCGATGGGAAAAGGGTAGGGGGGTAATAATTTCGAGGGTGGGTCGATCGCCCTTCCAATTTTCAATACTATTGTCTATTATTTTAGAAAGATTTTCGATGGGATTTCCCAAAATTACAATACTATTTTCAGCTTTTGGATTTTCTAACCATTTTTTTAGTATAGGGGCGATCGCATATTGGACGCTATCTTGATAGGTTGTAGGGCAATCAAGGGATTCAACATATTCTTTGATGTCTGTTTTTAAAAATGGAGGAAGTTCTAATAAATGATCTTTATCTTGATTAATGGTTTGAGTTTTTATGAATAAAGATTTTATTTTATTGTTGATATTCGTTAACCAAGATTTCGCCATCAACCCTTCTCGCAATTTCATTTACAGTCAATCAAAATAACATTAGCAAAGAATAAGCTAAAAAAACATTATTATTTCAAACAAAGTTATGGGAACTTATCCATGGGTTTGTTGAATATTCGGGCAGATATTACCTTCTAATTTTTCGGCAAATTGCCACCCTGATAAAATCGCTTTTAATTCACTTTGCAAAATCTGTAATTGCTCAATTTGTTGCTCAATATTATCTAATTTCTCCAATAAAACTTCTTTGGCGACACCGCAAGGAATTTCACCCTTATCATAAATCTTTAAAATATTATCAATTTCTTTTAAACTTAAACCGAGAGATTGCGATCGCCGAATAAAACTAAGACGATTAAAAATAGATTGATAAAATAAGCGATAACCTACTTTATTACGACTAATATCAGGAGTCAATAAACCGAGATCATCATAGTAGCGGATAGTTTTGATGGGAATACCACTCACAGAAGCAACTTCACCAATTTTTAAAAGATTTGGTTGATTTTTACTATCAGTATTCACGATAATCTTGTTTTCTACGTAATACAGGTAAAGGTTCGGCAAAGGTGTGCTCACTCTCAGGCAAATAACGACGGGGAGTATTGCGAGGAATTTTTTTCTGGGGTTTTTGAGTTTGCAACCAACGCATCATCAACCCCGTTATCACAAATAAAAGTCCAAAAGACATAAGACTCCAATGTTCACTAAATCCTCCCATGGCTAACTCTATCGCTCCGAAGGTGAAAATAAAAGCTGAAATAGGCTCTTGACGATAAACAGATTTTAATGATTTGGGAAATTTAGATTTCATAAAGATACATTAAAGCATATACATCCATTATATGATAATCATTTTCCCCCTGAAGTTATCAAAGAAAAAAGGTAGTACGCCTCCACAAAATCAGTTTTTAAATTCAGTTAATTAAGAAAGGCGAGGTTAAGAGTATCTCGGAGAATTAGGAAGATACCTAAACCTAAGAGTAAGACTAGCCCTGTTTGCATTATGCCTTCTTGTAGTTTGTTGGGGAGTGGTTTACCAGAAATGCCTTCTACGAGCAAAAATGCTAGTTGTCCACCGTCTAGGGCGGGAAGGGGTAAAATGTTGATAACGGCAAGGTTTATGCTGATTAACGCTCCAAACTGGAATAGGTTGCCTAAGTCGCTTTTGGCTAATTGGGCCCCTACTGCAACGATCGCCACAGGGCCGGCTACTTGGTTGGCATTTTCTTGGAAATTGGTAATCAGTTGACCAAATCCTTGGACGGTTAGTGTGGTGTACCGTTGAAATTGTTTAGCACCGAAGGTGAAGGCCTCAATAATATTGTCTGGTTTACGGCGGCTAAATTCTCCGTTGGGGGATAACATAACCCCGATTTTTCCTTTCCCATTGTCCCCTACTTCGGGGGTGATGGGGATGTTGAAAGTTTCTTCATTTCTTTGGATAGTAAATTCTAAACTTTGGTTGGGGGAGTCTTGGATTCTATCTCTCAGGATTGAAATGGCTTCTTCGGAGGTGGGAAGGGTAAGATTTTCGATTTTTAAAATCACATCTCCGCTTTGTAGTCCTGCTCTTTGGGCTGGGGATTCTACTTCTTCAAGGATTTCGGGAATCAATACCCCTGGTTGAAAATTAACGTCTTGAATACCGACACTAAGGGATTGACCCACTAAAAGAAAGTATGCGAAGATAAGATTGGCTATAACACCTGCACTAATGACGATCGCACGGTCTAACACAGGACGATTACGCAACAAATCGGGATCATCTAGGGGTATATCGCTTTCGGGATCATCATCGGGAAAACCCACGTAACCACCAAGGGGAAAAGCTCTGATGGCGTATTCGGTTTCTTTACCGTCATATTTTGCTAATACGGGGCCAAAACCGATGGAAAATTTACTGACTCGAATTCCCTGTAATCTTGCCGCCCCAAAGTGTCCCAGTTCGTGGACTACGATTAAAAGTGCTAAAACTGCGATCGCCGCTAGTACTGACATATTAATTATACGATTATCTATATTGACATTCTTTTCTAGTTTAGCTGTTCAGTTGCTTTTTTGCTTTTTGCCACAGCGCTTCTAGCTCATTAATGGGGTATTCTGATAAGGATTTATCGGCATATTTTTCCATCAACTGCAATCGTTTAATAAATCTCTTATTTGTACCCTGCAATGCCCTAGAAACATCTAGTTTATACCACCGAGCGATATTAACAATGGTAAAAAGTAAATCCCCTAACTCCTCTTGGGCATGATTCATGTCTTCCTCTTCTATGGCTTCTTGAAACTCTGCCAACTCCTCATCAAACTTATCCCATACCCCCTCCACATTTTCCCACTCAAACCCTGCCTTGGCGGCTTTCTTGGATATTTTTTCACTGGCCATGAGAGGAGGTAAGCTACGGTGATAATTGGTCAATTTTTGGCTCAAAAGAGCGGATTCTGGCTTTTCTTGTTCTTTGATTTTTTCCCAATTTTCGTGAACTTCTGCGGTGCTGTTTACTTGTACATCAGCGAATACATGGGGATGACGACGGATTAATTTTTCGGTAATATTTTGGGCTACTTTTTCGAGGTCAAAATCACCGTTATCTTGGGCTACTTGGGCTTGTAATACTACCTGTAATAACAAGTCTCCTAACTCGTCAGCAATGGCTTCTTGGTTGCCTGATTCGATGGCATCTACCGCTTCATAAGCCTCCTCTATGATGTAGGGAATGAGAGATTTTTGGGTTTGGGCTAAATCCCACGGACAACCCCCCTGGGGCGATCGCAATTTAGCCACCACTTGAATTAATTTGTCAAGGGCGATGAGGATTTTTTGATTAGTCTGAAAAGCATCCATAGTTTTTGATTGGGAGTAAAAAAATTATTAATATTTATGGGATTGATTCCCTCGTTACCTAAAATCTCGATTATATTAGTAGTTGGGTCATTGCAAGTCAGCATCAATGGATTTATTAGAATATCAAGCCAAAAAATTATTTCAAAGAGTAGGTATCCCTGTATTACCTTCCCAACCATTATCAAGCGCCAGTGAATTAAAAAGTCTCCAAATTCCTTATCCTGTGGTACTAAAATCTCAGGTGATGGCCAGTGGTAGGGCGAAACTAGGAGGAGTCAAATTTGTTAGTAATACGATAGATGCGATCGCCGCTTGTCAATCTATCTTTAGCCTTGCCATCGAAAAAGAATATCCCAAAGTAGTGTTAGCCGAGAGTCGTTACAACACCCAAAAGGAAGTATTTTTGGCAATTATGCTCGATTATAAACTCAAAAAACCCGTCATTTTTGGCTCCGCCCAAGGAGGAATCAACATCGAAGAATTGCTCACTAGCCTTGTGTGTTGCCCCGTAGAAGATGAATATTCCCCCTTTTATGGTCGTCGTTTAGCCAAAACCATGGGACTCAAAGGCAAAACTATCAATGCGGTGAGTAATATTATCGATAAAATGTATCAGCTATTTATCGAACAAGATTTGGATATGATTGAGATAAACCCCCTCGGCATTAACCAAGATGGGGCGGTGATGGCCCTTGATGGTAAAATCAGGGTTAATGATTATGGTTTACCCCGTCACCCAGAATTATTAGATTTAATTAAACCTATTCAAAGTTCTGAAACTTATCAGGATATTTATTCTTCCCTAGATAAGTCATTTTATTCTCAAATTAATGTTAATAATGATGGTAATACAGCTCTTATTTCTGCAAGTATAGACAAAGCTATTTTTACTATTAACAATACTTCAAAAATTATAAAAAAAGATGACGTAAATTCTTGCTTTATAATTGAAGATGCTTATAATAAAATAACTTCAGAGCAAATTAACAAAATATTTTATCAAATAATTAAGCGTAATAACATAACAAAAGTATTAGTTGATTTACCCCTCGAACATCAATTTAATTATCGTTTAATACAAGTTATTTCAAAACATTATCCCTCAGATTTTTCTCACTGGTCAAACAAAAATGAGGAAAGGGGCGATCGCCCCACAGGAACAAGATTTCAAAATATACAGTCTAACCAAAACAAATCCTCCTTTGCCCTCCGAAAAATAGACTGGATAATAAAAACAAAAGGAGACAAACTAAATAATCAATTTAGTAACTTACCCATAACAATAATTAACATAATAGGAGACAAAATTTCTTAAAATAAAAATACCAAAACCAATTGTATTTCCCCATCCTCCTTAATTCTAAGGCAATAGTTCATGACACCCATTATTTGTCCAAAATGTGGATATAGTAATCAAGATGATAGTAAATTTTGTACTTTTTGTGGTCATCACATGGAATTCCCTGTACAAAATTTTAAAGTCAATTTTGACTCAATAGTTAATGAAGAGCAAATAGTTCAATCTTTAGAAGATGAAAGTATCACAGAAATTAACACGGGCGATAATTTTCTCATACAGGTAAAAAATAATTTATCCCAAACACCTGATGATAGTGAAGATGATATACCCACTATTGCTAACTGGAACATTCCTACAGAATTAGACACTACCATTGATGACGATAACTCCAGTCCTCGGACAGTTATTGATGTTCGGGTTGCTAACTCAGTTAATAAAAAAAGTCTTGCTTTAATTAATCCTGATACTAATAAACAATTTATTTTTTCTGAAGACAAAAAAATATTTTATTGTGGGAGATATAACGAAGATTTTTCTGTAGATATGGACTTTTCTGGACTTCCTCACAGTGATATTGTCTCTAGGGTTCATTTCATCTTTCACATTGACTCAGATAGTTGTTATATAGAGGATGCAGGAAGTTCTAACGGTACCTTTTTAAATGGAAAACAGGTAAAAAGTGGTCATATTCATCGTCAAAAAATTAATATTGGAGATGAAATTCGGTTAGGTAAAACCTCTCAATTAAAACTTCTCTTTCAAGAAATTGAAAATGTCGTTTATTCTCCTTCTGAATAAATAGCTGAGGTATGATGAAAAAAAGATAATTATGTTTAATTTTTAAAATATAAAAAGAGAATAAAAAAATGAAAAACAAATTAGTAGTTTTGACCATATTATCAGGGTTAAGTTTCGGCACTTTAACACAAAATTCCCCTGCGATCGCCCAAAATCGTAATCTTTATCGTTGTGTAATGAAAAACGATGCACCCACCACTGTGGTAGATACCCCCAGAGGACGCATTGATTTGATTGTCTGGAAAACAGAAATTCCCCGTGGATGGTCCCCCGTGAGAAGATGTCAAGAGATTACTAAAAGATTTCAAGCATTTTCTGACCGTGGCGCATTACGTTATGTCACTAGCGGACGCTTGAATAATCAACAGGTTATCTGTGTGGCAGAAAACCGTCCTGGAAGAGGCATTAGTTGCCGTAATGATGGATTATTGCTAACTTTACAACCTAATGATAATCCTCAACAGGTTATGGAACAACTATTTGATATTTCTGCGAGGGTAAGAGGCTCTAATCCTATCACCAGAAGTATTGAGGGGGGAAATATCTTAGCGGTTAATCGTTTTTTAGCGGAGGTTGAGATTACTGAGGATGACGAAGATGTAGAAGTTATTGATATTACCGATAAAGATATTGACGAGATTTCTGATTTAATCGATGAGGAAGAATTGGAAGAAGATAACCAGCCCGTGGTAACTCCCGCACCTTGTTCCCCTGAACAATCAGATTTACAACCTATGGAAAAACATGAAGACCTTGATTAGGTAATGAGATAAAGTAGTTCGGGTGCGCTGAGTAAATCAAAATGAAGGCACAAAACAGGAGTGTAAAAAATTAATTTTGATTACTCCATCTTCTCGCCCTCACGACTTCTCTTTTTCCGCAACGCTTACTCCGTTTACTGATACCATGGAGTCAAAGTTAATTGCTCATAGTCTAATTTGTCATGTCTTTTCTACCAAAATATCGACCCCAAAAACTCTCTCTAGGATTTTTGGAAGAGGAAATTTTAGAGATTTTGTGGGATTTAGGAACAGCGACAGTGAAAGAAATTCACGATCGCATTTTAGCAGATCCAGATCGTGAATTGGCTTATGCTTCTGTCACCACGGTTTTACATCGTTTAACGAAAAAAGGCTGGTTAAAATATCATAAACAAGGACGAGCTTTTTGTTGGACTCCCTTAATTTCTCGCTCTCAAGCCCAAGCTATTCAGTCCTATGAGCAGTTACAGAGCTTTTTGGCCGTCAGTAATCCTGACTTGGTAGCTTCCTTTGCAGATAGTCTTGATACAGCCAGTGTAGAGCAAATAAGTGCGATCGCCTCTCGCCTAGAACAAATTCGCAAACAAAGGAAACAGGAGGATTAAATGCACTTTCTTGTAATTTTTCTTGCCATTATATGTGCTTATATAATCCGTTATATTAGCCAGATTTCCTTTTTTAAAAACAAGAGAAATTGGAGTTATTCATTATTCTTTTTTATTGCCCCTGTATTACTAATTTTAATGAGTAGTATCGCCATTGTCACCATGGGTTATAAAGGACAAATGTGGGGATTTCAGGCAACCATTATTAGTTATATATTAGCGTGGCTATGTTTAGGATTTGCCATTATTAACTTACTAATTTATGCCATAGAAATCAAGTTTGTTTCTCAAAAAATAGATAAATTTAAAGAAAAAGAAGTATTAGGGCAAAAGGTTAAAATTCTAGAAACATCTTTTCCCTATGCTGGATTAATGGGTTTTTCAACCCAGGAAAAAGGCTTTTTACAATCTTTGAATAAATCCTATCTAGTCTTAAGTAAAGGGTTAATCCAATTATTATCAAAAGAGCACCTACAAGCAGTAATGGCTCACGAAAATGCCCATCAACTACACAATGACCCTTTAATATTTTTCTGTTTATCCTATTGTAAAAGAATTACTTTTTGGTTGCCAAATAACGATATTCTTTGGCAAGACTTAGTACTATTGAGAGAGTTGAGAGCAGATAATACCGCTTCAAAATCCGTCGATTTCTTATTATTGGCAGAGTCTTTATTAATAGTTACTCAAACAGCCATGAAAGAAAAAAGTCCCCTTGATAATAGTATGGTATGCCCATTTATTAATTTCCGACTCAATGAGAGAATAGATGCATTAATAAATGATGATGATAGCTTTCGTAATTTCCGCTGGTATCAACTAAGTTGGATGCTACTCGTATTTGCTCCCTTTTTTACTATTCCTTTTCATCATTAAAAATTTGGATTAACCATCAAAAAAATTACTCTACATCTTCAGAAAAACAACTTTTAAAAGTGTGCGTTAGAATACAAACGCAACTTAATATTTTTTTTGGAGGATAATTAATCCTATGGTTAGAGCAAAAACTATCGTAAAATCATTACTAGCAGTTGTCGCTCTTACTGGTTTAGCAGCTTGTCAGACTGAATTAGAAGTTCCCAATGATGCTGTCTCAGGAGATGGCACTGTGGATGAAAATGTGATGCTGGATACTCAGCCTACTATTTCCGTTGCCATGAATGCTGAGGGTAGAGAGTTTTCTCTTGATGGAGATGAAGAAGCAAACCCTACTTTATCTGTACCTCAAGGCTCTATGGTAGAGGTTACTTTCTGTAGCACTGGGGGAACCCATGACTGGGTTGTAGACGAGTTAAATGTTGCCACAGAACAAGTTAGTGACGGTGATGAGTGTAGTACAGTGGAATTTACCGCCGATCAAGTGGGAGAATTTGAGTATTATTGTAGTGTGGGCAACCACAGAGAAGAAGGAATGGTGGGAGTTTTGATCGTAGAATAATTCACTTAACACCTATCACTCAATCTTTAGTCTGTTATGGGTAGGTTTTTATTAGGTTTGTTCAGCCCCAACCTAGTTAACTTCAATTCGGGTTAAAGCTATATTTATTTTTCTGGAAATTTATAGGATTTTCAGACTACGAGAAAATAATACTTTCAGCTTATCCCGAACTCAGGTTAATTAATCTAAATCTCCTTCCATAACTAATTCTGTGGCTTTGCGGGTAGATTCTTTAAATTCCTTAATATTTACTTTATTGAGGAGTACGATCGCCCCAAGCGCCACCAAGGCTTCACAGAAAAAGACGCTACTGTATGCCAGCCAAAGGTTTGAGCCAAATATAAATTTACCAATATCTAAAACCCATCCCCCAAGGGCGATCGCAATGCCCCGTGCCATAGCCTGAGATAAACCCCAAGCCCCCACAAAAGTTCCAGCAGTTTCAGCTATGGTCAAATCCAACATAAGACTTAGAGAGCCAATGGTGGTAATCCCCGCTGCGATACCAAATAATACCATAGTACCTTTGAGGATAGATTCATTCTGAGTTAATCCAGCAAAAATGATTAAGACAAAACAGATAGCCACCAATAAACAACCAATTCTAGTGGCATTTTTCTTACCAATACGAGGTATTACCAAAAATCCAGTGGCACTATAACCCAATAAAATTCCCACTCCCCAAAAAGAGTTGAGCAAAGTAGTTTCCCCGATGCCCATACCAAACACATCTCCCCCATAGGGTTCCAACACAGACTCCTGCATAAATAGACTAGTGGTCACCATCATCAAGAAAAAGAAAAAGATAGCTGTTTGACGGGAAGAAGTTAGTACCCTCAGAGCTTGACGTAAACCTATATTTTGTTCTCTGGCTTCATTACTGGCGCGTAGATGAAAGCGAGAATACTTTTTCTCAATATTCCAAGTACCAACAAAGGCGAGAATCACTACCACCCCAGCAACTAAAAGAAAAAGCATATTAATGGGAGTTTGTAAATCTGCCACAGAAATTAAGGGATTTTCTTCCATTTCTCCCACCGCTAGGCTTCCCAAAAATACATTACCTGTAATACCTCCAATGACAATACCCACCATTAACATTGACCAAATGGTCGCAACAATTTTAGAGCGACTTTCTTCTTCGGAAATATCCACTAATAGGGCAGTAAAAGGGGTTGAACTAGCACCAAGGGCAATGCCATGTAAAATAAACATGATACCCAAACCCACAGAAGTGCCAATGGTAACAGGATTCCATTGCCAACCATTATTAACTTCGATGTTTGTGCCGAGTATCCAAACCAATTGCACCGCTATCAGGATTGTCACCCCAGCCATGACGATTCCTGTGCGAATATATCCCGTGCGATGAAATCCAAACAGTTTTTTGCCGTCAGATAGTTGTCCTAGCCACACTCGAATGGGGGCAACAAGCTGAGATAGGGCAAGAGTTCCAGCGGCTATACTTGCCGGGATAGCGAGTTCTGTAATCATCACCCGATTTAATACTGCTAGGGTTAAGACAGCCATTAAGCCTACCCCCAAATTAAATAAACCTAGTCGTAGGATAGTAAATATGCTTAAATCTGGTGGCACTGATATGGCATCATCGATGTCGGTGGGTTGATAATTATTTGTGGTCATTTTCGAAAAATATATATAAGTATTATTCTTATCTATTATTACTTAGGGTTTGATTAATAAGTGTCAAGCTAATAAACAGCAATGGAGTATGGTTATTTAGCGCACCCTAGCTATTTATGGCCTAACCTATCAATGCCTAAATTATTTGTAATACTTTTGTAGATAATTTTGATAACCTATTTTGTCCAACTCCTCTTGTTTACCGTCAACCATTTCCTTTAACTGCTCACTATATGCTTGGACTTTTTCCAATAATGCGGGTTGTTCTGAGGCTAAAATTCTGATGGCTAGTAAACCAGCATTTTGGGCGTTGCCAATGGCAACGGTGGCCACAGGAATCCCTCTGGGCATTTGCACTATGGAGTAAAGGGAGTCTAAACCTTTAAGTTGTCTAGTTTGTACGGGTACTCCAATGACGGGTAAAGGAGTTAGGGAGGCTACCATACCTGGTAAATGGGCGGCACCTCCTGCCCCTGCAATTATTACTTTGATGCCTCTTTTATGGGCGCTCTGGGCGTATTCTACCATTTTTGTGGGAGTACGATGGGCCGATACTATTTCCACTTCACAGGGTACTTCAAATTGTTCACAAATGGCGATCGCACTTACCATGGTAGGCAAATCAGAATCACTACCCATAATGATTCCTACTTGGGCTGTTTCTTGTTTCATATTTAAATTCAATTAAGACAATTTACGGGTTAAAATTTATTGCACAGAATAAGGGGAAACCTTCAGAAAATCAAGACCAGTTTCTTTCATCCCATCCAAGGTTTATCCATATTAGAGTTTTAAAACATCGGTATTAACATTAACGAGACAGGAAGAAACAAAACGATTCATCCAACCCTCCAAAAATTTGCGATTAGCCAACATTTCTTGCTCATCCTTGGTACCTAAAGGATGGGGTGCTAAACCTTGTAAGGCCGCGGTGGTTACACAATACATAGACTTTTGGAAACTAATACATATTTTAACTAACAAGTCATCTTCCCCTCGCAAGGAATTTTTATATAAACTATGGAGATAATCAGGGATATAGTGACGCATATCCTGCATTAACAAAGTGGGTGGAACCCCTGCACTGCCTACAGGTAAAGGATCAGCATATAAAGCCCCATAGGTAAAATCCTCCTGCCCATGGGGTACTTGATTGGCTTGGGCATTGTAGGAAACTGTACCTAAGAAAGGAAATCCACGAAAGAAAACCGCCTCTACGTAAGGCACAGCTGTTTCCATCAAAAAAGTTAATCCTGCTTCTTCGGGAATGATGGTATATATTTCCCCTTTTATGTCCACCTCAAAGGTAATGGGGCGAGAGGCATCGGCAACCAAGCCATCTAAAATGTGTTGTACCACATCGGGAATAGAGTTGATTTCCCCTGCATCATAACGATCTGATAAACTGAGGAACATATCACTCATTACTCGCCAAAATTGTCCTAGGGCGGCGTAATATGCCGACATCTTAGCTTGTTCTAGTAAAAAATTGGGAAAAATCTTGTTTAATCCGAGGATGAAGGGATTACTTTTTAATTTTGCTTTTATGGCGCGATCGCAATTAACCTTAAACTCTTTACTATCTACATACTCATCTAACTTTCCTCCTCCATGCCAGAGCATTCCTCGCATACAATATTCTGCATATTCGTAATTAATGCGATCGTGCCACCAATGTTTGAGTAACTTGGAGAAAGAAACATCCCCGTTAAAATATTTAAAAAATGGGAATAGCACCAAAAACTGATATTTAGCAATATAGTTGAGATTATTAGAATATTTATCTAATACTACACCATAGGATTTAAGAATCCCCACCACTTCCAGAAGATTATTAGGATTATCTTTTAAAAGGGCATCTCCTTGCTCAAATTTGTAGATATATTCAGCTAAAGGATGTTGTGATGGTTGAATAGGAGTAGTGACCATAGGCTATTATGCGCAACTATAAACGATTTTTATTTTACCACCATCAGGGGTTATCCGTTAGGATTCTCTTTTGTCGTAAGAGCAATCCCGAAGGGATCTACTTTGCCCCATGCATTTACAATAATAGTTAAAGTCAGTGTCACATTCTATATCAACTCGTGGCAAGGGGTTGTAACCCCTTGTTTTGATAAAAAAGAGGATTAATTAGAACCCGTTTGAACTAAATCAAGGGAAAAGTTTTTGACCGCATTTACAGCGACATCAAACAACTTACGGGGCTTCAAATCCCCTTGTACCAGTTGCCACAACCTTCTTACCTCTTCGGTGTGTAACCTATCATCTTCTACCAAAGCAGAAATAATTTGACGGCGTAAATAGTCTCCTTCATCCGATACTAGATACTGAAACCCTAAACCTGCGGTGGGCAAAAGGTCAAATTTATGGTCAGATTTAGCAATTTGAATCATATTCTCTAATCTTTCCCATTGGAATTTATCATCCTTAAATAATACCTCCAAAAGTCGGCGACGCATGGCGGGGGATTCTTCGGTTAATAAACGACGGGAAATATAAGGGAAAGATACCTCAACAATTTTAAAGTCAGGATTGAGGCTGAGGGCTAACCCCTCTTGGGTAACAAGAGAGCGAATAATCAGAGCAAATTTCGCTGGTACACGGAAAGGATACTCATACATCAACTCAGAAAAATCGTCGGTGATGGTTTTAAAGTTGAAGTCAGCCACACTTTGCCCCACGGCGTTGCCCAATACTTTTTCGAGGGCGGGAATAATGGGGGTAATATCAGTATCAGCGGTTAAAAAGCCTAAATCCACAAAGTCTCTAGCAAGGGCTTCATAGTCACCGTTAATCAACTGTACAATGGATGAAGCGATGGTTTCCTTGGTATGTTCATCTAGTTGATCCATCATGCCAAAGTCTATGTACGCCATTCTACCATCTGCCATGGCAAAAAGATTACCTGGATGGGGGTCAGCATGGAAAAATCCATGTTCTAATAATTGCCTTAAACCTGAAGTAACGCCTACTTTGATAATATCACTAGGGTCTAATCCTGCGGCTCGAATGCTATCAAAGTCGTTTAGTTTACAACCGTTTATCCATTCGAGGGTTAATACTTTGTGACTAGTATAACGCCAGTAGATATGGGGAACTTTTACATCATCGTCATCTCTGAAGTTAGCGGCAAATTTTTCGGCGTTTCTGCCTTCGTTGACGTAGTCGATTTCTTCAAATAGTTTGATTCCAAATTCATCCACTATGAGGGTTAAATCGTGACCTAGATTTAAGGGTAAAAAGGGGGCTATCCATTTTGAACCTAGTCTGAGTAAATATAAATCGAGGGTGATAACGGGTAGCAGTTTTGGTCGCTGTACTTTGACTGCGACGGCTTCCCCTGTGTGCAGGGTGGCTCGATATACTTGCCCTAAACTAGCTGCTGCCACTGGATTGGGGGAAATTTCTTTGTAGGCTTGATTCACGGGCATATCAAGCTCTCTTTCCATTATATCAAAGGCGGTTTCGTTATCAAAGGGAGGAAGTTGGTCTTGTAGTTTGATTAATTCTTCGAGAAAGTCTGGTTTGATTAAGTCTGGTCGAGTGGACAGGGCTTGACCAACTTTTATGAAGGCGGCGCCCAAGGAGGTGAGAATTTTCCTGAGTCTTTCGGCTCTTTTTAGTTTATTTTTTTCTTCTTGATTAAAAATTTTGTCTAAATATAATTGAATGACAAAAACGCTAAATAGGGTAACTATTTTTAGGCTACGGAATAACCCTAACCAAGGACGATTATTGTAATAACGTGCGATCGCCCTTGGATCATATTTTAGGATAGAATCAGATTCCTGCCCCCGTTGTGAGGCTATAAATGATGAATATGTCACAGGTGCTGATGTTTTTATTAATTTTTTTATACTTGTTATCTATTATACAGACTAATCAGGCGGTGCTGAAAAAGTGTTGCATTTAGGGTAATGGAAAATATTTATAACTTATTCCCTAAATTATTTTGATTCAGGGGAAAACATAACAATATTAATTGTTTTTTAAATACTATTAATTGAAGCCTAATATAATTTATTAGAACAGTTATAAAAATATATTTTTAGTCGTCTTTTTTGAAAAACTGATCTAAAAATCCACTAACAAAAGATACAATAATTGAACCAAATAAAGCATCAAAAAAACCATCTACGGCAAACCCCGGGGTAAAATAACCGACGAGGGAAAAGCAAATGGCATTAATAATCAATAAAAATAGCCCTAGGGTAAGAATGGTAAAAGGTAGGGTAAAAAGCACTAGGATTGGACGAATAATGGCATTGATAATACCAAAAACAAAAGCACCGATTAAAGCAGCTAGGGTTGTATCAATGGATATTCCTGGTAAAAGTATCTCGGCAACTAGCATGGATACTGCTGTGACGACGAGGGTAATTATAAACTGTGGCATAATATTTAATGTTTATTATGATTTTTCTTTATTTTAATATGAGAATGGAAAAATAATAGAGAATAAATTAAGTATTGTTAAATTTTAGTTCATTTGTTGTGGCATATTTTACATTGTATTAATTAGTTAATGATTAAAAATCTATTCGTTATAATTTTTTTTTGCCTTAGATGTAGAGCTTTTAAATTCAGATATAATTACCCCTATTAAGAGGATCATTGCCCCTAAAAAAACAGCCATAGGGGGAATCTCTTTGAATAGTAAAAAGGCTAAAAAAGTAGAACCCACAGGCTCTAATAAAATAACTAATGATACGGTAGTAGGGCTAAGATGACGCAATGACCAATTAAAACTGGTATGTCCTATGACTTGAGAAACGATCGCCATTAGCACTAGATAAACATATACTTGGGGTGAATAACCTACATATCCCGTGCCAAAAATGATGGGTAAGGGTAGTAAACATAAAGCGGATGTCAAATATGCGATCGCCACATATTCTCCTATTTTTAAACCTCGTTGTTGTGCCTGATTGCCCAAAAGTATATAACCACTGGCAAACCAGCTACCCAAAAGCGCAAGGAATGCCCCCAATAAAGGATTACTACCCACTGTATCCTCACCATTACCACCCAAGGCTATTATGATACTACCCCCAAGGGCGATCGCAATTCCTAACCAATTACGAAACTTTAACTTAACCCCCCACAACCACCAAGACAATAACCCTACCCAAAGAGGATTCGTCGTCACAATGGTTACCGAAGCTGCCACCGAAGTAAAACTAAGGGAAGTTATCCAAGTGGCAAAATGAAAAGCCAGACACACCCCCGCCCCCATAGCCATAAAAATGGTACGAAAATCGGTTTTGATGTGTCTTAAATTGCCGTAGGTAGGAGTAAAAATAATGGCAGTGATGAGTAAACGAGAAGAAGCCATAAACAAACTAAAACCAACATTATTGACTCCTGCTTCCTGCTGACAAAGTCGCACAAAAATTGCCGCCATGGAAACAGCAAAAACTCCGACAGTTAAAATAATTCGGACTTGCCAAAGATTAGGTAACTGTTTGATTTTTGATAGCATTACGCCTCATACCAAATCCGTAAATAAAAATATACCTTAGTTCAATTCATTGAACGATAAACTGTTAGCCTTGTAATTCATTGCAAGGCAGGGGTGATATACTCTACCATTCGGATTTAGTATCATATCCTCCCTTACCTGTAGGTATTTTTCTGCCACAAAAGTAAAAGGAGGACTTTCTATGGATAATTAAACCTTTAATGTATTTCAACCTAAACCTTTACCGACATAGGTTTTTACGTCCTCTAGCACCACCCCATTAAAGATTATTTATACAGGCTTGTACAAACCCAGAAAATAGCGGATGGGGTTGATTGGGGCGAGACTTAAACTCAGGATGAAATTGGGTAGCAATGAAGAAAGGATGGTTAGGCAACTCAACAATTTCTACCAAACGACCATCGGGGGATGTACCACTAATTTTGTAACCAGTTTCCAAGAATTTAGTGCGATAACCATTGTTAAACTCATAACGATGACGATGACGCTCATAAATTACCTCCTCTTTGTACAAAGAATAAGCAAGGGTATCAGAGGCAAGACGGCAAGGATACAACCCTAATCGCATGGTACCACCTAAGTCGATGACGTCCTGTTGTTCGGGTAAAAGATTAATAACGGGATTGGGGCTTTTTTCGTCAAATTCGGCACTGTTTGCCCCTTCTAGGTGGGCGATATTTCTACCCCATTCAATGACGCTACACTGCATTCCCAGACACAAACCGAGGAAGGGAATACGATTTTCTCTCGCATATTCAATGGCTTTGACTTTGCCATCTACCCCCCGATTACCAAATCCCCCCGGGACTAAAATTCCTTGAACATGGCTAAGATATTTATCTGCACCATTGGTTTCGATGTCTTCCGCATCTACCCAACATAACTCAATCTCGCTTTCTTCATGGATTCCTGCATGGATAAGGGCTTCAACTACGGATAAATAAGCGTCACTTAGTTGAATATATTTACCCACGATCGCAACTTTTAACTTATGATTAGGAGACTGCATTTTTTGCACCAAATTCTCCCATTTTTCGAGATCAGGGGTACGATTTTCCAGACGCAATCTTTGTAATACTTGCTCCGCTAAGCCTTCTTTCTCAAGGATTAAAGGCACTTCATAAATGCTACTAGCATCGGAGGAGGTGATCACCGCTTCAGGAAAAACGTCACAAAATTCGGCTATTTTATCCTTTATATTACTGGGGATAGTGCGATCGCACCGACAAACCAACACATCAGGCTGAATCCCCAACGAGCGCAACTCCTTCACAGAATGTTGAGTCGGTTTAGTTTTCAACTCCCCTGCCGCCGTAATCCAAGGAATGAGGGTAACGTGCATATATAAAACATTATCGCGCCCCACATCTTTTCTAAATTGACGAATCGCCTCAAGAAAAGGTAAAGACTCAATATCCCCTACCGTGCCACCAATTTCTGTAATTACCACATCAGGACTATTATTTTTAGCTACTCGATGGATGCGATGCTTAATTTCATTGGTAATATGAGGAATTACCTGCACCGTTGCCCCTTGATAATCACCCCTTCTTTCCTTATTGATTACCGATTGGTAAATAGAACCCGTGGTAACACTATTTAACCTCGAACTAGAAGTATCTGTAAAGCGTTCATAATGTCCCAAATCTAAATCCGTTTCTGCCCCATCATCGGTAACAAAAACCTCCCCATGTTGATAGGGACTCATGGTACCAGGATCTACGTTAATATAGGGATCTAACTTAAGGATAGATACAGAATAGTTACGGGATTTGAGCAAACGCCCCAAACTCGCCCCCACAATACCTTTTCCAATACTAGACACAACCCCACCCGTGACAAATACAAATTTAGTCATTTCTAATAGAAATTTGTTGAGAATTTAAAATAATAGTTAGCGATAAAAATAAAGTTACTGAAAATTAAATCAAGCCCATGGTGAGAATCATCAAAAAAAACCCTTCTCCCCTCAGAATTTTAAACCCTTTTGAGGGCAAGGATATTATATAGCTTGTTATCTTCCTTTCCCATGGCTCAAGTCAAAAGAAGGATTATATTAAGACACTTGTTTTTCAGTAACATCATAAAAGTCACCCATCCATTGTTAACCCTTGATCGTTTCTTGTCAATCGCTAATAGGGCGAGGATTATTCATAATCAATTTTTTTGATAGGGTAGGGAATGGGCAATGGTTTATGGGGGTAAATGGATAATATCAACACATTTTACTCTTCTCTAAGGATACTGTACTCTTATATTTGTAATGGTTTAAGTCCTTTGTATTTATGAGGTTAATCACTTATAAACCAATGGGAAACGATATTTATTAATGAAAATTTCGTGGCACAATAAGCGTAGATAAGTTATTCAGGAGTTATATTTATGCGTCTTTTACATACCATGCTCAGGGTAGGCAATTTGGAAGAGTCTATCAAGTTTTATTGCGATGTGTTGGGTATGAAGTTGTTAAGACAAAAAGACTATCCGGGAGGAGAGTTTACCCTTGCTTTTGTGGGTTATGGGGATGAGTCTGATCATTCTGTCATTGAGTTAACTTACAATTGGGGTAAGGATGGTTATGACATTGGGGACGGTTACGGACATATTGCCCTTGGGGTGGATGATATTTACACTACCTGCGATAAAATTAAATCTCTTGGGGGTAAGGTAATCAGAGAGCCAGGACCTATGAAACATGGTACTACAGTAATTGCTTTTGTGGAAGATCCTACGGGGTATAAGGTGGAATTGATTCAAACCAAAGATAAGTAGGTTATGATTTTTTCTCTGCTATTCTCAGTTTAGCAGAGCGCGATCGCCCATTAACCTTTTGCTCTTCTTCTGTGGGAGTAAGGGGTTTTTTGGTGATTATTTTTAAGATGTCACTATCCCGAAATTGATACTTTACAATCCTATCTTCGAGACTGTGAAAACTAATAATGGCAATTCTGCCTTCTGGTTTGAGCCATAGCGGGGCGTTGCCCAGAAAAGAGGTAAGGGAGTCTAATTCTTGATTTACGGCAATGCGTAGGGCTTGGAAAGTCCTTGTGGCGGGGTGTATCCTACCATAACGGGCTTTGGGGGGGTAACAAAGGGCGATCGCACTGGCTAACTCCGTGGTGGTGGTAAAGGGGCGTTTTTCCACGATTTTCCGAGCAATACGGCGAGACAGTCTTTCCTCCCCATACTGATAAATCAAGTCAGCAATTTCTTTTTCTTGCCAATGGTTCACAATTTTTTGAGCCGTCAGAGATTGATTTTGATCCATTCGCATATCCAACTCCCCTTCATGACGGAAGCTAAAACCACGCGAACCATGGTCAAATTGAGGAGAACTAACCCCCAAATCAGCCATAATGCCATCAAATTGATTCGCTTTACCTTGAAAATCGGCAAAATTGCCATGCCAAAAAGTAATTCTTTCTAAATAAGAAGAGGGTAATCTATCACGGACAGAGGCGATCGCATTTTCATCTCGATCAATCACCGTCATTGTTATACTATCATCATGACCTAACAAAATTTCTGTATGTCCTCCCCCCCCCAAAGTAGCATCAAGATAGTGTCCATTGGGCTTGGGATTAAGGCTATCTACCAATTCTTGAGCAAAAACAGAAACATGGAAAAAATCGGCAGGGGACGAAGTCATAGAATATGATAGTAAATATTAATTATATTGTTAGATTTTTGTTATTATTTGTCAACAGTTAATTGTTAACATGAAAGAGCAGGAAACTTTATAAAGTTATGACTAAAGCCGTTGTTTACTCTATCGTCGTCACAATATTTGTTAGCGGTTGTTTCCCCTTGGAGAATGTTGACCAAAACTCCCTAGCTAGTCAACAACAAACTTTTTATGCTCCACAAAATTCCTCGGGAGATGAGATACCTACCGATATTTTTAGTGTCATTGAAAATGAAAGAAAAGACAAGATAAAACGTCCCACCAATACCGAAGAAAGACGGCAAATGTTTTATGATGAGTTACCCCCTAATTTTCATCAATTGCCAAGGAGTGAACAAATTAAAATTCGAGATCGGCTAATGTATTCTACCATGGTTGAATTTCGGGAACAATCTGACATAAATGCTGTTAATCAAGATATTTATGAATATGATTTACCATCTTCGAACAATGGTAATACAGGTAATTCTTCCTCCCATGTAAATGTTTTTGATTATGGTATTCCTTACAGTGGTACAGGGGAATAGTGAGTTTTTAAGATTACTTAAATATTTCAAAAAAAATAAAATACTTAGTATAAAAAAATAGTAATTATTAGCCTTGTGAAGCTAAATTTAAGCTCTATTCCTCAAGATTTATTTTTTAAGCTAAACTGTTGATAACTATGTAATAAAAAATAATTCTAAGTCGTGGATAATAATAAAGCTGATAAAGAAAATATGCTCTATCCCCGTAGTCCTTATCGTGGAGATTTTACCCCAGAAAATTTAGTATTCAATGCTAATTTACAAGAGTTCGCCCAAAAAGTAAGCTATATTTGTAATTTAGAAACCAACGGAAAAGTAAGCTCAAATCAGGCTTATCAACAGATAAGAGGATTATGGAAAGAGCTTAAAAGCAGTATGAAAAATTTAAATTTAGAAGAATAAATAGTTTTTGGTTATGGCTACTATCAAAAATTATCATCAATGGGAATTTAAAACTCTTCTAAACTTCCTTCCTTTACTCCCACCAGCATTAGGAGAGGTTAGGAAGTATGGTAATAGGTGACAATTGGTTAAAAAAAGTTAATAATTAATACAAGTCACCCATAACTGATAGATAATGCAGCCAACTGATCCGAATAAATTTACTGAGAGTGCTTGGGATGCCATTGTGCGATCGCAAGAAGTATGTCGTAATTTCAAAAATCAAAATTTAGAAGTAGAACATATCATTTTGGCACTGTTGGAAGAAAACACCATCGCCGGGCAAATATTCACCCAAGCCAAGATAGATTTACCTACCCTCGAAAAACAATTACGCACCTTTGCCACTCGTCAGCCAAAAATGTTCAGTGTCAATCAACTGTACTTAGGGCGGGGTTTAGACTTACTGCTGGATAGGGCGGAAGCCTGTCGAGAAAGTTGGCAAGATGACATCGTTGGGGTATCCCACATTTTGACTGCTTTTTCTGAGGATGAGCGCATTGGTAAACGCACCCTAAGAGCTTTTAACCTCGATGCCCAAGATTTTCAGTTACAGATAAAATCTTTTAAAACAAGCATCGAACAAGCAGAGGAAACTACTCAAGAGCAAGAAAATCAGGAAGGAGAAGAAAAAGAAGGAGCTCCCCTGGACAAGTATGGTAGAGATTTGACAGAGCAGGCAAAAGCTGGAAAACTTGACCCTGTAATCGGTAGGGATGATGAGATTAGGCGAGTAATTCAAGTGCTATCCCGTCGTACCAAAAATAATCCCGTGCTGATTGGTGAGCCTGGGGTGGGCAAAACTGCGATCGCCGAGGGTTTAGCCCAAAGAATCGTCAATGGAGATGTACCAGAGTCCCTCAAAGATAGACAACTAATTTCCCTCGACATGGGAAGCCTCATTGCAGGGGCAAAATATAGAGGACAATTTGAAGAAAGATTGCGCTCAGTATTAAAAGAAGTAATCGAATCCGATGGACAAATAATTCTCTTTATCGATGAACTCCATACCGTAGTTGGTGCAGGTTCACGGGAAGGGGGTGCCATGGATGCAGGAAACCTCCTCAAGCCCATGTTAGCAAGGGGAGAATTGCGTTGTATCGGGGCTACCACCCTCGATGAATACCGTAAGCATATTGAAAAAGATCCCGCCCTAGAGCGCCGTTTTCAGCAGGTATATATCAAACAGCCCACCGTGGAAGATACCATTTCCATTTTACGGGGTTTAAAAGAGCGTTACGAAGTCCATCATGGGGTCAAAATTACCGATTCTGCCCTCATCGCCGCTGCTACTCTATCTCACAGATATATTACAGATCGTTTTCTCCCTGATAAGGCCATCGATTTGGTGGACGAAGCCGCTGCAAGGTTAAAAATGGAAATCACCTCCAAACCTTTAGAATTAGAGGCTTTAGATCGTCGTTTGTTACAGTTGCAAATGGAGGAATTATCCCTACAAGGGGAAGGAAAAAATGATAAATCTGCCCAAGAAAATCTCGAGCGCATCAAAGCAGAAATTGATGAGTTGCAGGATAAACAAAAGGGATTGTCTTCTCAATGGCAGATAGAAAAGGAATTTTTAGATGAAATTAAAACCCTAAAAACCGAAGAAGAGCAAGTGCGCCTAGAATTGGATAAGGCGGAAAGAGCCTATGACCATGAAAAAGCGGCTCAAATTAAGTACGGCAAACTAGAAACCCTCCAACATGACATCGAGACTAAGGAGACGGAATTACTCAAAATTCAGTCCCAAGAAAACGCCATGTTACGGGAAAATGTTACCGATGCAGACATTGCCGAAATTGTGGCGGGTTGGACAGGGATTCCCATGAATCGCCTACTAGAAACTGAGCGCCAAAAATTACTCGAACTAGAATCCCATCTTCAAGAAAGAGTGGTGGGGCAAGGGGAAGCCGTGGCGATCGTTTCTGCGGCCATCAGAAGGGCCAGGGCGGGGATGAAAGATCCTAGTCGTCCCATCGGTTCATTCCTTTTCATGGGACCCACAGGGGTCGGAAAAACCGAATTAGCAAGGGCTTTAGCTGCTTTCCTCTTTGATTCGGAAGATGCCATGGTAAGAATTGATATGTCGGAATATATGGAAAAACATTCCGTATCTAGGCTTTTGGGAGCGCCCCCGGGGTATGTAGGATATGAGGAAGGAGGACAACTTTCTGAGGCCATTCGTCGTCGTCCCTATTCTGTGGTGCTATTGGATGAGGTGGAGAAGGCTCACCGAGATGTTTTTAATATTCTTTTACAGGTATTGGATGATGGTAGAATTACCGACAGTCAAGGGCGATTGGTGGATTTTCGTAACACTATCATTGTCATGACTTCTAATATCGGCAGTGAGTATATTTTGAACTTAGGGGAAAATGATACTGATTATGAGCAAATGCGATCGAAAGTTTTGACTTCCTTGCGTAAACATTTCCGCCCTGAATTTTTGAACCGTATTGATGATTTAACTATCTTCCACAGTCTCAAGAAAGAGGAGTTACGCCACATTGTGACTCTACAATTAGCCCGTTTACAAAGTCTTTTGGGTGAGCAACAAATTAAAATTGAGCTAACCCCAGAGGCACAGGACTATATTGTAAATGTGGGTTATGACCCTAATTATGGCGCTCGTCCTCTCAAACGAGCAATTCAAAAGGAATTGGAAAATCCCCTCGCCACCAAAATTCTTGATCTCACTTTCTCCGAAGGGGATACGGTGTTGGTGAAATATGAGGATGAGAAGTTAGTTTTTGCTAAGGCAGAGTAACTAATAACTAATTATGGCAATGTTAACCATTCCCCATTGCCTATCTCAAGCACTTTTTCATAAATTCCTAAATAGGGCGAGAGTGATAAGATAATTGTTTGTTGAGAAAAATATAGTTATTAATTTTTTGATTATTCTGATGTTAAAAAGAGTTATTTTAGTTTTCTTGTCTTGTCTTTGTTTGTGGGCTAGTTATCCCCTCAGTAGTATGGCAGAGATAGATAGCGATCGCTACGATGGTAATATTTTTGTGGTATATGCTGGAAATGGATCCTTAGTCCCCCCTCGTCTTACTCTCAAACAATCTTTTGAAAGAGAATTACCTGCCATCTTAGTTTATTATTTGGATGACAATAGCGATTCTAAGGAGTTTGCTTTTATTGTTTCTCGTTTTCAGGAATTTTATGGACGGGCTGCTAGTATTATCCCTGTCAATGTCGATACTATTCCTATGAAAAAAAATTATACCCCCGATGAGGTGGGTTACTACTATGAAGGAACTATCCCTCAGACAGTAATTTTAGACCAGAATAAAAAAGAGATTTATAACGGCAAAGGTATCATCGAATTTGAAGAAGTGGACGATGTTTTAAGAGATTTATTTAATCTTTTACCTCGCTCGGAATCTGTGCAATTAAAAAGAAAAACTTTCAATGAGTTTAATAGTGAGTTAGTGCCTGAAGATAAGTAATTTTATGAGGGGTTTAACCCCTTACTTACTAAAAAATAAGTTGTTATTACATTAAGGTTAATTTTGTTAAATCAATCTAATATTTTGTGAGAGGTTTTTTATGCTAACTATTAACTTCTACTATCTAGCCAGAGTTGTAGAATTATAGCTGCGGCCCGTTTATCAATTAAACCTTTATTTTGCCGAGAATATTTTTTACTACTCCTGAGTTGCTCTTCTGCTTCTACGGAAGTAAATCTTTCATCTACAAATTCTAAGGCTAATTGGAGGCTATGGGCTAACCTTTGGGCATATTTCATAACTTGTTTAGCCTGAAAGCCAATTTCCCCTTCTTTGTTGTACGGTAAACCGACGACTAAAATAGTTGCTTCTCTTTCTTTGATGATTTCTTGAAACTTGAGAATGTCATCATCAAAAGAACCACGTTCAACGGTAGTTAATTCTGTGGCTATTATACCTAAACCATCACATCCTGCCACACCAATTCTTCTTAGCCCTATATCTAAACCGAGGGCAGATAATTTTTTCATGTTGTCACTTTGTTTAATCACACCATCAAATGGAAGTCACTGTTTTATCAGTAATTTTCAAGGTTAAGTTTATCAAATAACCGAACAGTTACAAATATTGACTGATAATTTGGTTAAATTGTTCTAGTACAATGGGTTTACTTAAATAATCATCCATTCCTGCCTGTAGGCAACGCTCTTTTTCTCCTTTGATTGTTCCTGCAGTGAGAGCGATAATAGGGGTATGGTGAGTTTCTATTTCTCTGATGGCAGTGGTTGCTTCATAGCCACTCATGATGGGCATTTGAATGTCCATTAAGATTAAATCGGGGTTATGCTTTTTAAATTTTTCTACGGCTTCTTGTCCATTTTTAGCGGTGACAATGGTGCTGTGGGCGATCGCCTTTTTTACCAAAATTTTAGTTAAAGTTAAATTAACTCGATTATCTTCAGCGATCAAAATCGTAACATTATCAACAGTCAACTCTTTTTCATTGCCAACACCATCCCTTATGTCTTGTACCAGAGAATCAGACTTTGTGACTCTCAGATGAGCTAAAGTAGAATACAACTTATCAATGCTAATGGGTTTATTATGCTGACTTTGAATACTTAACTCTTCACAAGCTAAATTAATGTCTCGATCATTGGCTACACTATGTAATAAAACAATGGGTAAATGATTAGAGTCAAAGGATTGACGGATAATTCTAATTAAATCTAAACCATTACTATCAGGCAAACTATAATCAATTATCGCCCCCTCATAAATATCTGGATTCTTATTTAAAATATTTTGAGCTGAAGCACAATCATATACAACATCACAAACAATATTTTTACGTAATAGCATCTGCCTGAGAATATCGCAGTTATTAACATTATCATCCACAATCAATAAACGTTTAATACTACCCAAACCCTCATACTCAATCTCCTCTCCCATATTAGTTTTTAGTTGTAAAGTAAAATAGAAACAACTACCTTTATTAAGCTCACTTTCTAAGTGCAATTCACTACCCATCAACGCCAATAACTTATTAGAGATAGTTAAACCTAACCCTGTGCCTCCGTATTTACGAGTTATGGAATTATCCTCTTGCGCAAAGGCTTGAAAGATATTCTCTTGCTTTTGTGGGGTAATTCCTGTGCCAGTATCTCTCACAGAAAACTGTAGATTGAAAACTAAATTATCATTTTCTAAAGGCTGTAATACTTCTGAAAAAGGTATTTCAATACTCTGGGCAATGGTTATTTTTAGTTCTATTTCTCCTTTTTCTGTAAATTTAACCGCATTTCCGAGGAGATTAATCAAAATTTGTTTTACTCTAATTTCATCTAACCAAGCAAAACGGGGTAAATCTGGAGAAATATTTAATAGAATTTCAATATCTTTATTGGCTACCTTGAGGCGAATTATATCAATTACCTCGGAAGCAAGATTCCAAAGATCTGTTTTATGATAGGAAAGTTCTAGTCTTCCTGCTTCTATTTTGGAAAAGTCGAGAATGTCATTAATCAAATCCAGCAGAATATTACCAGATTGATTTACTAGGTTGAGATATTTTTTTTGAGTATTATCGAGATTAGTTTCTAACAGCAATTCAGAAAAACCAATGACACCATTTAGGGGAGTACGAATTTCATGGCTCATATTCGCTAAAAATTCTGACTTTGCCCGATTTGCCAATTCCGCTTGTTGTTTTGCCAGGTTCAAATTTTCTTCAAGACTTTTTCTTTCCATCGCACTGGCAATACTATCGGCAAAACTCTGTAACAAAGCAGTTTCCCCTTCTGTCCATTTTCTTCTTTTCTGACAATCATCAAACCCAATAATACCGACGAGTTGTCCTTGATAGAATATAGGGATATAGATAAAAGATTTTATATTCTGTTCTTCTATTAACGATTTAAAAACTAAATTATCTTCTATGTCATCGGTGAATGTTTGAAAGGGTTTCCCAGCCAATAGTACTTCTCCTGCTAGGGGATACATGGAGATGGGAATATTAATTAATTGGGGATTTTTTATGACCATGGGTCTTCCGTCGGCATAATATTCATATTGATGATTACAGATAGGTTCATGTTCTCCCTTTTCTACGGTAAAGTAATACGCTTGATCTGTGCCAAGGGCATCGCATAGAATTTTAAGGGTAAGGGCGATCGCACTTTGTACATCATCGTTAACCAACAACTCCTTTGTAGCCAAGGAAATAGCCGAGAGCATTTTTTCCTTTAGTTGTAAATTTTTATTAGCTTTTTGAATTTTATTTTTAGTTAATTTTTGACGAGTAATATCAAATATAACCCCCTCTAAATAAAGGAGTTCTTCCCGTTGATTATAAACCCCCCTACCCTTGTCAGAAACCCATACTACGCTATTATCAGTAGTTACCATAGCATATTCTACCTCGTAACTGGTTTTGCTTAAGACAGCTTTATTGACCTTCTCGCAAACTTTTTTTCTATATTTAGGATGGATTATGTCATACAAATTAATGCGGTTATCTATAAAATCTTGAGGTTGATAACCCGTTAATCGTTTAATTTCATCGCTAATAAATAAAGTTGTATAACTATTATCATTGAGACACTGATAAGCCACTCCTGAAAGATTAGCAATGAGATTTTTGATCTGATTCTCACTCTCTGCCAAAGCAATTTTTGTCAATTGATTCTCAGTAATATCCGCAGTAATACCATCTATTCTAACAATTTCCCCTTCATCATCCCGAATATACTTCACCTTGTTAGAAACCCATTTAACTTGCCCTGTGGCGGTAACAACTCGGAATTCGGTATTATGATACCCTTGTGTTTCCAAATTTTCCAGAATAATGGGAATTTGATATTGATCATCTGGATGAATTACCCTTTGCCAAAGGGAACTATCTTTAATCCATTCCTCCATAGAAATGCCATATAATTCCTCTACAGAGGGAGTAACATATAGTGTTTCTTGTTTAGGATAAGTAACTGACCATACCACCTCATTAAGAGAACCCAAAATACTCTGTAGCTGTTGTTTTGTTGTTAATAACTCTTGTTGGGCGATTTGATTTTCAGTAACATCAGTTTGGGTACCAAACCAAAACCAGTTTCCATGCTCATCCTGTTGAGGTTGAGATTTTATCTGCATCCAGCGCACCTCACCATCACCAATAAATCGGACTATTTGGTCAAAAGGAGAGCGACAAATCCCCGCTTCATAGTTCTTAGTCATGAATAAATCTCGATCATCAGGATGAATTTTATCAATGGCTAATTGAGGATTTTTCAACACATCCTCCGCTTTCAAACCATTTAAATTACTCCATACAGAACTAACATAACTAAATCTAAAATCTTGTGTCAATTTGAAAATACCCATAGGTATAAAAGACACTAACTGATCAAATTCCTTTGTTTTTTTTGCCAGAGCAATTTGATTTTTCTTATCTTCATCAATATCCTGAAAAGAACCATAAAGACGACGACATTTTCCATCTTGGAAATCCGATTCAATGATCGCCTTTACCCAAATGTCTTTCCCCGTTGCCGTTACTAGCTGCACCTCAAAGGAAGAAGACGTACCATTCATAATAGCTCCCTCCACCGCCTTTGTGACAGTATTTCGACTTTCCCCTTCTCGATAAAAATTAATAGCATCATCCAAAGTAGGTTGGAAATCTAAAGGCAATTCATGGATAATCTTCGTCATATCAGTCCATTGCACAGTATCTTCTTCTAAATTAACTTCCCAACCACCAACCCTTGCCAAACGGCTAGTTTGTTCTAAAAATTCTTTAGTTAAATTAAGATCAAATTCAGTCTTTTTAAGAAGACTTATATTCTTGATAGTAGCGCACAAAAATATAACATTACCTTCATTATCATTAATAGTATAGTTACTAGCTAAAACAGGAAAATAATGACCATTTTTATGTTTAAAATCTATTTCAATATTTTTATTATTTATGCTAGAAATAGTATTACAAAAAATACTTTCATAAAAATTAACCTCTTCATCCTTCCAATAAACAAAAGGAGGATATTTACCCATCAACTCATCCCGACTAAATCCCGTCATCTCACAAAAAGCACGGTTTACTTCCAAAGTTTTCCCTTCAGGAGATAACACCATAAAACCATCAGGAAGATTGGTAATAACTGAGTTAGAAAATTGTTTTTCTCTTTGTACCTTTTCTTCTCTCTGTTTTCTTTCTGTAACATCCCTTGCCAAACCATAAATTAAGCCCCCATGGATTTGAGCTTTCCATTCCAGATAAATATATGTGCCATTTTTATGACGACATCTATTTTCAAAATAGTTAATAGATTCTTGGCTTTGAAGTTTTCTAAAAACAGCGAGACTACCTTCTAAATCATCGGGGTGAACAAAATCAGCAAAGTTACATCCCTGTAACTCTTCTATAGAGTAGCCGAAGATTTCTTCCCAAGAAGGATTTAGTTGTAAAAAATAACCCTCTAAATCCGTTACACATAATAAATCTAACGCCAAGGAAAAAAACTGATCTAAATTGTGTTGCCCTATATTTTGCAAATTCTTATTGCGGCCTGATTCCTCGACATTCATTAGTTTTTCGATTTTATCTTAATCCTGCTTAAACTATTTTACTTGTACTTTCATTCTATTCGCGTGTTTTTGGGAAGAATGTACCTTGAAATTTTTTTTGACTATTCATTTTATCTTTCGCATTTTGTAATATTTTTCAGATACTTAGCTAAATGAGACTTTTTTGATTTGGCAATATCTTCAGGAGTGCCGATGGCAACTAATTCTCCGCCCTTGTTTCCCCCTTCCAAACCTAAATCAATAATCCAATCAGCGCACCTTATCACATCCAAATTATGCTCAATGACGATGATGGAGTTGCCCTTATCTGCTAATTTTTGCAACACATTTAGAAGATGGTGAACATCATAAAAAGACAATCCCGTGGTAGGTTCATCAATTAAATATACCGTTTTGCCCGTGGCACGGCGAGATAATTCTGTGGCAAGTTTTACCCGTTGGGCTTCTCCCCCCGACAGAGTAGGCGCTGATTGTCCTAGTTTGACATAGGTTAAACCCACATCCACGAGGGTTTGTAAACGATTTACGGCACGGGGGATATTTTCAAATACCTTCAGGGCTTCTTCTACCGTCATATCTAACACATCGGCGATGGAATAACCCTTATATTTCACTTGCAAAGTTTCCCTGTTATACCTTGCCCCTTTGCATATATCACACTGTACATATACATCAGGTAAAAAATTCATGGAGATGACGTTTACCCCCTGCCCTCCACAGGCTTCGCATCTGCCTCCTTTGACATTGAAGGAAAAACGCCCTGCTTTGTAACCCCTTGCCTTGGCTTCGGTGGTTTGGGCAAACATTTCCCTAATTACATCAAATACCCCTGTATAGGTGGCGGGATTGGAGCGGGGAGTGCGTCCGATGGGGGATTGATCGATTACAATGACTTTATCAACGGCTTCTATGCCTTCTAGGCTGTCTAGTTGTTTGGGGAAGGGGGTGTTACGTTGGAGGTGATGTTTGAGGGCTGGATAGAGTAATTCATTGATGAGGGTGGATTTTCCTGAGCCTGAAACCCCTGTGATACTGACGAATTTTCCGAGAGGAATTTGGACATCTATATTTCTGAGGTTGTTACGGTGACAGTTTTTGAGGGTTAAAAAGTTGCCGTTTCCTTCCCTTCTGGTTTCGGGGATGTCAATTTTTTTTCTCCCTGATAGGTAGGCGCTGGTGAGGGATTCTTTTGATTTGAGGAAGTTTTTGTAGTTCCCTTGATAGACAATTTCCCCGCCGTGGACTCCTGCCTTGGGGCCAATGTCAACTATATAGTCCGCACTCTTGATTGTGTCTTCGTCATGCTCTACAATGATTAAAGTATTGTCGAGATCTCGTAATTTTCTGAGGGTTTCTAAGAGGCGATCGTTATCTCGTTGATGTAAACCGATACTTGGCTCGTCTAATACGTATAATACCCCTGTTAATCCTGAGCCGATTTGGGTGGCAAGGCGAATGCGTTGGGCTTCTCCCCCTGAAAGGGTCATGGCGGTACGGTCTAGGGTAAGATAGTCTAAGCCGACATTTAGTAAAAATTCTAGTCTTGCTTTGATTTCTTTGAGGGCTAATTCTCCTATCTGGGCTTGTTTGGGGGTGAGGTTGATGTTATTTACTCGATTTAGGCATTCTCCGATGGAGACGCTGGTTAAGTCGTGGATGTTGTATTGTCCTAGTTTAACAGCGAGCGCCTCGGGCTTTAGTCTTTTACCGTGGCACACTTCACAGGTTTGATGTTCGATGTACTGTTCGAGTTTTTGTTTAATTACTTCGGAGTTACTTTCTTGATAGGTTTTTTCGAGCATGGGAATTACGCCCCGATAGTAACCGTACTGGATTTGTTGAATTTCTTTGTCTCCGTGCAGGATGATATGTTGTTGTTTTTCAGTGAGGGTATGCCATTTATCGCTTAGTTTAAAGCCGTATTCTGTGGCGACATATTCGAGGAGAGATGTGTAATAAGGGTTTTCTTTGTCTGCCCAAGGGGCGATCGCCCTTAGAACCATGGCATCAGGATCTGGTACAATCAAATCAGGGGAAAACTGCTTTAGACTACCCAAACCATGACAATGTCCACAGGCACCATAGGGAGAATTGAAAGAGAATAAACGGGGTGATAACTCCTCCATTACTGCGCCATGGGTTGGACAAGCAAAATTTTCTGAGAAAATGATAGTTTCTTCCTCTTTACCCACAATTTCCACCATGGCTACCCCTTCGGCAATTTTTAAACAGGTGGCTAGGGAGTCGGCTAACCTTTCTTGAATGTTGCCCTTGACCACGAGGCGATCGACCAGTACACTTATATCATGTTTTTTCTGGGATTTTAGCTCAATATTATCCCCTAATTCCCTGATTTCTCCGTTTATTTTTACCCTCACAAATCCTTGAGAGCTTAAACTAGAAAGTAGTTGATGGTGGTTACCCTTTTTCCCTCGTACCACAGGGGCAAGTAAATGTAGTTTACTTTTTTCAGGTAAAGCTAAAATGCGATCGCACATTTCATCGATGGTTTGGGGTGCGATGGATTGACCACAAATAGGACAATGGGGTTCTCCTGCCCTACCATAAAGTAATCGCAAATAGTCGTAAATTTCTGTAACCGTGCCTACCGTTGAGCGAGGATTATGGGAGGTGGATTTTTGATCAATAGAAATAGCAGGGGATAACCCCTCAATGCTATCTACATCGGGTTTATCTAGTTGCCCTAAAAATTGTCGGGCATAGGCACTCAACGACTCCACATAACGCCTTTGCCCCTCCGCAAAGATGGTATCAAAAGCAAGGGAGGATTTTCCGCTACCCGATACCCCCGTAAAGACGATTAACTGATTGCGGGGTAGTTCTAAATCGATATTTTTGAGGTTATGTTGTCTTGCGCCACGAATACGAATCATTAGTTAATAGATGATTGATAATAAAATTTGGATTTGCCTTGTCTTCTGTGTAACTAATTTTTTGAATGGGAAACCAATTACTACTAATTACCTAATTACCTTGAGGAAAATATAGGGTGGGTTTCAGGTAAAATAGTTCTACTGTGGAATAACCATGAGTATAGGGACTTAGGAAAATCCAAGCCCCTAACGGTTGATTGTTGATTTGTATCTATGATACCGTATCTCAAACCTAACTTGTATCCCACATCAAGAGGCACTCCAAGAAAAAAAACTTTGAGTTGAAACCGAAAATAACACTAATAAAATTAATTACTATTCATTACTAAATGAGTTTGCCCGACATAGGATTTAGACTACTCGCCATATTTTCCCTGATTGCCATTAACGCTTTTTTTGTTACGGGGGAATTTGCCATAGTTTCCGTGAGGCGATCGCGCATTAACCATCTAGTATTAGAAGGAGATATACCCTCCCAAACTGTCCAATCTTTACAAAAAAGTTTAGACAGACTTCTTTCTACCACCCAACTAGGGATAACCCTTTCTAGTCTTGCCCTCGGTTGGATTGGGGAAAGTACCATGGCACAAATCTTACAGTCAGTCATCATCGCTTTACCCCTACCCCCCAATGTCAGCGAAATATTAATCCATTCTGTATCTATTCCCCTTTCCTTCGTGCTGTTAGTATATCTACAAATAGTATTAGGAGAATTATGCCCAAAATCATTTTCCCTTCTCTATGCCGAAAATTTAGCCCGACTTCTTGCCCCCCCCATTCGAGTAATCGGCACCATCTTTAAACCCTTTATCGATATTCTCAACCAATCCACCAAATTTATATTGCGTTTATTTGGGGCAGAATATACAGGGCAAGGATGGTATAAACAAGTTACCCCTGAAGAATTACAACTTATCATCCGCACAGAAAGAGAGTCATCAGGGTTAGAAGCCGACGAAAGGGAGTTACTCAGTAATGTGTTTGAATTTGGGGATGTGGAAGCCTTAGAAATCATGACACCCCGAGTAAATATTGATTATTTATCCTTCGATTCTACCTATCAAGATTTAATCGAAGAAGTAGCCAAAACAGGACATTCCCGTTATCCTGTCATTGGAGAATCTTTAGACGACATTCGGGGTATTATCAACCTAAAAGACTGTGTTTCTTTCTTGGGAAAAAATGGAGAAGAGTCAGCAGAAAATCCACATCCCAAGCTATCAGAAAGTAAATTAGGACAATCCATAAAAGACTTAATTCGCCCCGTCAAATTTTTATCAGAATTTACTCCCCTGAGTGAATTACTCAACGTGATGCAAAAATCACGGTTAAAAATGGTCATTATCGTAGATGAATATGGAGGCACCGCTGGATTAGTGTCTATGCAAAATTTAATCAACGAAATTTTGGGCCATGAAGAAAAAAGTACCACCAATGAAGAGTCAGAAGTAACTGTCATAGATGAGCAAAATTTCTTGGTTTCAGCCCAAATCAACCTTGAAGAATTGAATGATTTACTCGATTTTAATTTACCTCTCACGGAAGAATATACAACTTTAGGGGGATTTTTAATTTATCAGTGGCAAAAAATTCCTTCCATCGAGGAAATATATGGTTTTGATAATCTTATTTTTACCATTGCTGATATGGATGGCCCTCGGATTAATAAAATTAAAATTACCATTAAGGAGTAGATAGGGAATGGGCAACGGGCAATGGGCAATAGGCAAGAGGCTTAAGCCCCTTGTTATATCAAGTTCGGAAAATTCGTTATAAATGAATTGTATCTTTGCAGTTGCCCCACCGTGTAATGAATTACACGGCTAATGGTAGTTAGTTCAATTTATTGAACTAAGATATTGATATTCCTGATTTATAAGCGATCAAGCGAACTTGATATTAACAAAAATAAACATAGAGCTGATTCCCAGAGATTTTCAGTAGTATATTAATACAAATAAACTTATTCAAAAGTCTTCTGCTCTTCCATGACAAATAATCATCAAGAAAACCTAGGGCGTGTCATCAATTAAGCCATATAACGACTGCGGCTAGATAAATAGCACCAAGAAAATTTATTTTTCGTTTATCATACCTAGTGGCTATGGCTCTATATTGTTTTAATCGGGCAAAAAAGTTC
>Ga0208979_100330_pt1 | contig 41535 bp, 45 predicted proteins | sample HotLakConsUCCSLE_FD_184738 | JGI IMG/M metagenome (GOLD analysis project Ga0208979, IMG submission 184738) | Hypersaline microbial mat communities from Hot Lake, Washington, USA - Hot Lake Consortium UCC-SLE (SPAdes) | ecosystem: Environmental > Aquatic > Non-marine Saline and Alkaline >... | reverse complement strand
ATGCCGTAGGCTGGCCAAGGACTTCGAGAACCTGTCGCGCAACGCGCTCGCATTCCTCAAACTCGCCTCTATTCGCCTCATGCTGCGAAGGCTCTGTTCAAATTGAATAACTTTCTGGACCGACTCTGAGCAGTCCCAGCATCCGCTTCATTTTCGGCGTGTAGGTCTTCACCTGGTTGCGGCCGGTTTTCTTGGCTTCGTAGAGCATGGCGTCGGCTCTGTTGTAGAGATTATCCGGGCCGGACGCGTCGGCTGCCATGCACAGGCCCAGGCTGATGGTGATATGGCCGAGATCCAGCCCGCCATTGTGATCCTTCAATGGGGTCGATTCGATCACCGCACGCAGGCGCTCGGCGGTATTGCGGGCTTCTTCCACGTTGGTGTCGTCCAGGATGACCGCGAACTCCTCGCCGCCGGTGCGGGCGAGGAAGGTTTCGCTGCCGAGCGTCTTCGTCATCATCGCCGCGGTCGCGCTCAGCACGCGGTCACCGACCTGGTGGCCGTAGGTATCGTTGAACGTCTTGAAATGATCGATATCGGCGACCAGCAGCGCATGGGCCGGCGCCGTTTGCGGGCCGTCATAGATGGCTGCCAGCCGCTTGTCGAAGGCACGGCGATTGGAGAGCCTTGTGACCGGATCGATGCCGGACAGACGCTTGTATTCCTCGAGCTCGGACTTGAGGCGAGCCAGTTCCCGGGCGCGCTCGACCATCTGCTGAATGATGACTTTGCTCTTTTCCATCGTGTCGACGGTGGCGGACGAGAGAACCTCGTTCAGGTCGTCGAGGAAATCCAGGCTGAGGACGCCTTTTGCGGACATGCGGGCGGAGGTTTCTCCCAGCAGGTCCGAGTATTTTTCAAGCTTGGACTGATCCTGCCTGAACATGCGGATCATTCTCCGCATTTCGTCAAAGAGGCTCTCGAGCGACTGTTCGACAGCGCTCACGGGATGGTGGTGCGGCAGGAACTTCCTGCCGATGGCATCGAGCTGCAACTGGGTGGGACGCCGCCCGAGTGCCGCGAAGTCCCGGATCAGCGTCGCGTTCGACGTGTTGAGGAATTGATAGACCAGCTCGTAATTGCGCGGCAGCGAGGCAATCCCCAGCTCCCGCATCCTTACTATCACCGTTTCTGCGGGATCGATGGTCTCTGTGTTTTGCGAATGAACCACGATGCCGGCTGCCTGACAGACAATGAATGCTTCGGCTAAAACTAGATGATACATATAAAGAATTCTCTAACCATACCCGGCAGATTCTGGCTGCGGCCCGTCGGGGCCGAGGTGCTGGAATCCGCGTATCCGGTCCTGCTCAACCGCCAGCGAGATCGCGACCAGCCCGATCATCAATAGTGACAATCCGGCCGCTGCTTCGCTGAAGCGATGAAGGCCACATGATCTTGCAAATTAGTTCATATGGGCCTATATTGGAGCCAGTGTAGAATGCTGAAGGAGCGCCCGATGGAGAACCTTGTTCTGGACCGTATTGCGCCGGACCGGCAGGCGGTGGCGCTCAAGGCCTTTGCACGGATTGCCGATGCGTGGTCGCTCACGCTGCGCGAAGCCGCCGGGCTTGCCGACATGTCGGAATCCACGTGGAAACGAGCGAAGAGGCCGGGCTTTGCCGGTGATCTGACGCGGGACCAGATGCTGCGCCTGAGTGCGCTCATCGGGCTCTACAAGTCGCTGGAGCTTTACTTCAACGCGCCGATCTCGCGGCAATGGGCAAGGCTGCCCAATCGCGGGCCGGAATTTGACGGCGCGCGTCCGGTCGATGCAATGACAGCCGGCGGCCTGCCCAAGATCCTGCGCGTGCGCAGCTATGTCGACGCGCTCAGGGGCGGGGCTTGAGGATCACATCGGTCAATGATCGTGCGCTGGTCCGGCTGATCTCCGAGACGCATCACAAGCCGCCCGTGCTGCGCGGGCTTGTCGACAGCGACGCGGAGGCGGCGATCCTTGCGGACCTCGAGGGCGAGACCAGCGCGCGTCTGATCGCAGAACGCGAGGGCAGCCCGGCGCTCGACCGCCGCGAACTGGCCTTCGCCCGGCGCTCACAGGACCTCAAGCTTTACGGTCAGAGCCATATCAATGCGGCCTTCACCTACACGAGGTCTTCGGGCAACCGCTTCAACAACGGGGAGCGGGGCGCCTGGTATTGCGCCTGGGACATGCTGACCAGCGTGCAGGATGTCGGCTTCCACCGGACCCGCGAACTTGGGTTCATCGACCGTTACGAGGACGAGGCGCGCTATGTGGAGATACTGGCCGATTTCATTGGCGATTTTCCGGACCTGCACGGGGCGGAACGGGCCGGCAAGCCGCATCCCGCGCTCGATCCGGATCCTGCCACAGGCTATCCGGCCGGGCAGGCGATGGCAGCCGATCTGCGCCGCGAGGGCCATCGCGGCTTGATCTACCCCTCGGTGCGCCACGAAGGCGGCCGCTGCTTCGTGGCCTTCGATCCCGGCATCATCCAGAATGTCCGTCCGGGCGCAAGCTGGAAGCTGGTCTGGAACGGTGCGCCCGAATTCGCGATCAAGGGACTTTGAACTCCGCCGGAGAGCCGGACGTCAGCTCACGGCCCGCCGCATCCGCATGTCCCGCACCTGCCCCACCACCAGCGCCACGACAAAGAACCCGGTCATCATCAGCACCATGGTAGGGGCCGGTTCGCTGTCGATGTGGTAGCTCGCGAAGATGCCGATCAGCGCCGAAAGCACCACCGAGCCGACGGCGATCGTGAGCATGCCGGCGAAGGTGCGGGCGACGAGGAAGGCGATTGCGCCGGGGGCGACCAGCAGCGCGATCGACAGGATGATGCCGACGGCCTTCAGGCTCGCGACGATCATCAGCGCGATGGCGGTCAGCAACCCGTAATGCAGCCAGCCGGTGCGCAAGCCAATGGCGCGGGCGTGCAGACCGTCGAAGGCCTGGGCGACGAGATCGCGCCATTTGACGAGCAGGAACCCGCCGCACAGCGCTGCAAGTGCCGCAGTCGCGGAGATGTCGGCCCAGCTCACGCCCAGCATGTCGCCGAACAGGATGTGGTCGAGATGCAGGCTGGAGCGGACGCTGACATGCAGCACGATGCCTAAGCCGAACATGCCGGAGAACACGATGCCCATCACCGTGTCTTCCTTCACCCGGCTGTTGGCGTTGAGCCAGCCGGTGGCGACCGCGCAGAACAGGCCCGCAATGAAGGCGCCGATCACCAGCGGCAGGCCCGCGATATAGGCGAGCACGATGCCTGGCAGCACCGCATGGCTCATGGCGTCGCCCAGCAGCGACCAGCCCTTCAGCACCATCAGCGAGCTCATCGCCGCCATCGGCATGGCGATCAGGAAGGTGATCAGGAACGCCTTCTGCATATAGGCGAAGCGGAACGGATCGAGGAAGAAATCGATGAATGCGTCCATCACGAGGCTCTCGTTGCGGGGCTTGCATGGCGAACCCGGGCGCGCTGGGCGAGGATTCCGTGCTTGGGCGCAAACACGAAAGTCAGCAGGAACAGCGAGGTCTGCAGCAGGATCACCACGCCGCCGGTGGCGCCGTCGAGGAAATAGCTCAGATACACGCCGACAAAGGAAGTGATCGAGCCGATGGCCACCGCGATGACGATCAGCCGCGGGAACCGGTCGGTTAGGAGATAGGCCGTGGCGCCCGGCGTCACCACCAGCGCGATCACCAGGAAGGCGCCCACGGTCTGCATCGCCGCCACGGTGGAGCCGGCGAGCAGGGTGAAGAAGGTAACCTTGAGCGCCGTGGCGCGGATACCGATGGCGCGGGCATGGCTTTCATCGAAGAACACCAGCATCAGGTCTTTCCAGATCACCGTGAGCACGGTGAGCGTGACCACGCCGATGATGATCAGCTGGGTGGAATCGGCCGGCGTGATCGCCAGCACATTGCCGAGCACGATGGTCTGGACATTGATCGGCGTGGGCGAGATCGACACCATGAACAGCCCGAGCGCGAAGAACGACACGAAGATCATGCCGATGATCGCGTCCTCGCGCAGCCGCGTACGCGCCTTGATTGCGAGCATGGCGGCCGCAGCCAGTCCACCCGCCAGGAACGCGCCGGCGGCAAAGGGCAGACCCAGCATGTAGGCGCCGGCGACGCCCGGCACGATCGAGTGCGACAGCGCGTCGCCGATCAGCGACCAGCCCTTGAGCATCAGGTAACACGAGAGAAATGCACAGATCGCTCCGGTCAGTGCCGACACCCACATGGCGTTGACCATGTAGCCATAGGAAAACGGTTCCAACAGCAGCGTCATCGGCGCTTGCCCCGCGTCGCAGCCGTGCCGGGGGATTTCTCGCCGGTGCCGACCTTTCCTGCTTTCGACCTGGCGGAGGGATGCTTGCCCGTCTGGCCCTTTTCGGACTTGGCCATTCCTGTCTTGGACGTCTCGACAGGCTTGCCCTTGCGGGTCTTGCGTGCGGCCTCGCCGTAGATCACGAAGGGCCGCTCGTCATCGGTAAGCACGGTCAGTTGCCGCTGGTCGTCATCGTCGTGCAGATCCTGCCCGCCGAGCGTAAAGTGCCGGAGCACCCCGCCGAAGGCCTTCTGCAGGTTCTTCTGGGTGAAAACGTCAGCTGTCGGCCCCTCGGCGAGAACGCTGCGGTTGATCAGCACGGCGCGGTCGCAGAATTCCGGCACGCTGCCCAGATTGTGCGTCGAGACCAGCATCACCCTTCCCTCTGAGCGCAGGTCTTTCAGGAGCTCGATGATCTGGGTCTCGGTGGTCACGTCGACGCCGGTGAACGGCTCGTCGAGCAGGATCACCCGGCCTTCCTGGGCGAGCGCACGCGCCAGGAACACCCGCTTCTTCTGCCCGCCCGAGAGTTCGCCGATCTGGCGCTTGCGGAATTCGCTCATGCCGACGCGCTCAAGCGCCTCGTTGACGGCTGCACGGTCCTGCGGCCGCGTCATGCGGAGAAAGTTCATGCGGCCGTAGCGGCCCATCATCACCACGTCCTCGACCAGCACCGGGAACGACCAGTCGATCTCCTCGCTCTGTGGCACATAGGCTACCAGGTTCTTCCGAAGCGCGTCGGCGACGGGGAGCCCGAGGATGGAAATCTCGCCGCCGGCCAGGGGCACGAAACCCATCAGCGCCTTGAACAGGGTCGACTTGCCCGAGCCGTTGATGCCGACCAGCGCGGTGATCGAGCCCTTCGGCACCTCGAACGAGGCGCCGTCGAGGGCCCGGTTGCCGTTGCGGTAGACCACCGAGACCTGAGCGACATGCAGGCCGCCAGTGTCGGCGGCATTGGATTCCATGGGAGCGGCTAGGTTCATTGGTTGGCCGTCAATCCTGTGACAATGGTCTGTGACGTGACCTTGAGCAGATCGATATAGGTAGGCACAGGCCCATCCGGTGTCGAGAGTGAATCCACATAGAGCAAGCCGCCATAGGCGATGCCGGTTTCGCGTGCCACCTGCTCGGCCGGCTTGGGCGACACGGTGCTTTCGGAGAAGATTACCGGTATATCGTGTTCGCGGATCAGGTCGATGATCTGGCGCACCTGCTGCGGCGAGCCCTGGCTGTCGGCGTTGATCGCCCAGATCGAGGCTTCCCTGAGCCCGAAATCCCTGGCCAGGTAGGAAAACGCCGCCTCGCTGGTGACCAGCCAGCGCCTGTCTTCGGGCAGAGCCTCGATCGCCGCGCGGATCGGCGCGAAGGTGGCGGCGATCTCTTCCTTGTAGACTGCGCCATTCTCGGCATAGGCCTCCGCATTGTCCGGATCTGTCTCCGACAGGGCGCGTACGATGTTGTCGATATAGATGTTGGCGTTGCCGGGCGACATCCAGCCATGCGGGTTGGCCCGGCCCTCATAGGCGTCCTCGGTGATCAGGATCGGCTCGACGCCGTCCGACAGCGTATAGGCCTTCACATCGCCGAGATTTTCCATGTAGCGCTCGAACCAGGTCTCGAGCCCCATGCCGTTCCACAGCGCCACGTCGGCGCCCAGGCCCCGCTTGATGTCGCCGGGTGTCGGCCGAAACATGTGGATCTCGGCGCCCTCCCTGGTGATCGAGACCACCTCCGCATGCTCGCCCGCAACATTGCGGGCCATGTCGGCGAAGACCGTGAACGACGTCAGCACCTTGATCCTGTCGGAGGCCGAAGCCGCCCCAAGGCTGACCATCAGCGTAAGTGCGAGAATTGCGACAAGCCGCATAGGTGTCTCCTGTCATGGTTATTGCGAATGATTTGCAACTGCAATCTAGAGCGAATTCTCGGCGTGTCAATGCATTTGCAAATCATTCGCAACAGGCAGGGAGCGCATACGTCCGCGTCTCTGCGGCGCTATGTCCTATGCAGGCCTGCGGCGAGGGACCCATATCCCATGCAAACCGAAGGAGTTCGTCATGGACGTTCTGTTGCTGTCTCGCATCCAGTTCGCCGCCAATATATCTTTTCACATCCTGTTTCCGACCATCACCATCGCGCTGGGATGGCTGCTGTTATGGTTCCGGCTGCGCTTCAACCGGACCGGCGACCAGGCCTACATGGACGCCTATTTCTTCTGGGTGAAGGTGTTCGCCCTGTCATTCGCCATGGGCGTGGTCTCCGGCATCACCATGAGCTTCCAGTTCGGCACCAACTGGCCGGGCTTCATGGAGCGCGTGGGCAACATTGCCGGCCCGCTGCTGGCCTACGAGGTGCTGACGGCCTTCTTCCTCGAGGCCGTGTTTCTCGGCATCATGCTGTTCGGCTTCCGCCGCGTGTCCGGCCGCGTGCACACGCTGGCGACTTTCCTGGTGGCCTTCGGCACCACCATGTCGGCCTTCTGGATCCTGGTGCTGAACTCATGGATGCACACGCCGCAAGGCTTCGAGATGCGCGACGGGGTGGCCCACGCCACCGACTGGCTGGCGATCCTGTTCAACCCCTCCATGCCCTACCGGCTGGTGCACATGCTGCTGGCCTCGGGCCTGACGGTGGCGTTCCTGGTCGCCGGACTGTCCGCCTTGCGCTGGCTTGTGGGCGACCGCGGCCACGCCAACCGGTTGGCGTTGCGTACCGGACTGACTCTGGGCGCGATCCTGATTCCGCTGCAGATCCTTGCCGGCGACATGCATGGACTCAACACGCTCGAACACCAGCCGCAGAAAGTGGCGGCGATGGAAGGTAACTGGGAGACCGGGCCGCGCGTGCCGCTGATCCTGTTTGCCATTCCCGACGAGGCCGCGCGCGAGAACCGGTTCGAGATCGCCATCCCGGGTGGCGCCAGCCTCATCCTCAAGCACAGTCTTGACGGCGTCGTGCCTGGTCTGAACGACTTCGTGGCCGAGGACGGCACCATCCTGCACCCGCCGGTGGCGCCGCTGTTCTTCGCCTTCCGCATCATGGTCGGCATCGGCTTCGCCATGCTGTTCGTGTCATGGCTGGGGAGCTGGATGATCTGGCGCCGCGGCGAGATCACACGGCCGATGGCCTATGTCCTGGTGCCGATGGCGCTGTCGGGCTGGGTGGCGACGCTGGCTGGCTGGTACACGACCGAAATCGGCCGCCAGCCATGGCTGGTCAGCGGCGTGCTCAAGACCGCCGACGCCGTCACTACCGTACCCGCGGCCTCCGTCGGCATCACGCTGGCAGCCTATCTGCTGGTCTATGCCGGCCTGATCGCGGCCTATCTGTCTGTCATCGTCGCGCTGGCGCTCAAGGCCGCCAGGACGCCGCACGAAGCCCCTCCGGGCGTCAAGGATCCCGGCTTCGACCCGAGCCCTGTGATGGCGCTTGGAAAGGGAGGCAACGCCCGTGGCTGAATTCATGTGGAGCGAATGGCTGCCCTATATCTTCGCCACCCTGATGGGCGTTTCGATCCTCGTCTATGTCATTCTCGATGGCTTTGACCTGGGCATCGGCATTCTGTCGCCGCTCGCGACCGACAGTGAGAAGGATCGGATGGTGTCGGCCATCGGCCCGTTCTGGGATGCCAACGAGACCTGGCTGGTGCTCGCCGTGGGATTGCTTCTGGTAGCGTTCCCGGTCGCCCACGGCGTCATCCTGACGACCCTATATTTCCCGGTCGCGGTGCTGATGATCGGCCTCATCCTGCGGGGCGTGGCCTTCGAGTTCCGCGCCAAGGTGAGCCTCGCCGCCAAGCCGTCCTGGAACCGCATGTTCTTCATCGGCTCGATGATGTCGGCGCTGTCCCAGGGCTACATGCTCGGGCTCTACGTTCTCGGGCTTGATACAAGCTGGCCAGCCGTCGGCTTCGCCCTGCTGGTCGCGGCCTGTCTGGCCGCTGCCTATGCCGCCATCGGCGCGGCCTGGCTCATCCACAAGACCGAAGGCGCCCTGCAGCGGCGGGCCGTGGTCTGGCTGCGCTCAGCCCTCGGCCTGGTAGCGCTCGGCATGGCGGCCATCTCGCTGGCCACGCCGCTAGCCAGTTCGCGCATCCTGGACCGCTGGCTGGGGTTTCCCGAAAGTCTCCTCCTGGCCCCGTTGCCAATCCTGACTGTCCTCCTGTTCGCCTGGCTCTGGCGGCTTTCCTCAAGCCTGCCGCTCGAGGACGACCGGCTGAACTGGGCGCCCTTTGCCGCGCTGGCCGGCATCTTTGCACTTGGGTTCGCCGGGCTCGCCTGGTCGTTCTATCCCTATGTGGTGCCCGGACGGCTCACCATCACCGAGGCCGCCAGCGCCACCGAAAGCCTCGCCATCATCCTGGTCGGAACCTTGTTCGTGCTGCCTGTGATCACCGGCTACTCGATCTGGGCCTACCGCATCTTCGGCGGCAAGGCGGTCGACCTGCGTTATGACTGAACCCGCCTGAGCGCCCCCCGGGTCAGGCGCTGCCGAGCCGGGCGTTGCGGTCGATCAGGTATTTGTCGAACAGCGGAAGGCTGGCGGCGCCCAGCGACCGGGCGAGGTGGCCTACCGTTCCGGGCAGGATTCCCGGGACCTCAAGTCCCCGCAGGTCGTAAAGGCCGACTTCCACCTCGGTCGCCGCGACGATCTTTGCCCGGACCTCGGTCGGCAGGCCGCCATCGATGATCACATGTTCGAAATCGATGATCGAGACCGCAGAGACGATCGCCTGCGCCAGGCCGCGGGCGACGATGCCGATCCATTCATCGGCTAGGTCCTCGAATCCTTCCCAGTGATCCGGGCTGTTCCAAAGCGGCGAGGGATCCTGTCCGGCACTCTTGAGCATGCGCTCGAGCAGCATGATCGATGCCCGGTCGAGCAATTGCACCGGCTTGCCTTCGGGCCCGGTGACCGGCAGCGGTCCGAGCCCGCCGGCGTTGCCGGTGCGGCCCGAATAGACGCTTCCGTTGAGCACTACGCCGCCGCCGACAAAGGTGCCGATATAGATGTAGAGGAAATCGCTCAGTCCCGGATGGGTGCCGAACACCAGTTCCGCCGCACAGGCGGCGGTCGCGTCATTCTGCAGATAGACCGGCATGGCGCAGATCCGCGCCAGCTCCGCCCTCAGGTCGCAGCCGCGCCACAGATCCATCTCCTCGCGCGGTGCGCCGGCCTGCTCGGTCCAGTTCCACAATTCGAAGGGCGTGGCGATCCCGAGCCCTGCGACGCGATCGCGCAAGCGGGCAGGCAGGCTTGCCAGCATCTCGGCGATGCCGTCCCGGACGAATTCAATAACCTGCGGCGGCGTCGGCCAGGGATAGCTCTTGCGCAGCGTGGCGCGCGGCTCGCCCAGAAAATTGACCAGGATCAACTCGGCGCTGCGGCGGCCGACCTTCAGCCCGATGAAGAATGCCCCGTCGGGATTGATCGACAGCGGCACCGAGGGCTGTCCCACCTTGCCGCGGATCGGTTCGCCCTTGACGATCAGGTCCTCGGCCTCAAGCTCGCGCATGATCACCGAACCGGTCTGCGCCGAAAGCCCGGTCAGGCGGGCGATATCGGTCTTGGCCAGGTGGCCATGGGAATAGACGAGACTGAGAACCAGGCGTTGGTTGTAGGCGCGCAGGCCGCTCTGGTTGGATCCCCTGAGCGGCTGCACCACCGGGCGGTCATCGCCAGCTTTCGCATTGTCCGCCAACTCTGTATCCCCTCCCGGCGTCCGGTTTCTCGCGCTCGTCCTATCAAAACAATGACGGAAAGACACTCCCCGGTCAATTACTAAATAAGAATGATTTATTTATTGACAGGTGCGGCTGCTTCGTGCTGTTTTAGTCATGGCGCGGAGAACGGGAGCGAGGATCTTCTGTTTGCAGCGCCTGCAGACTGACCTGCACGTCATATCCCGGGAGGATCAAATGAAGTCGACATCCACACTCAAGACCGCGTTGCTTGCAGCCGCCGCCTTTGGCGTCCTGGCAACCGCACCCGCCTATGCCGCCAGCCACGGCGCCGTTGGCGCCTGCCTCATCACCAAGACCGACACCAACCCCTTCTTCGTCAAGATGAAGGAAGGCGCAGAGGCCAAGGCGGCCGAGCTCGGGGTTGACCTGAAATCCTACGCTGGCAAGGTAGATGGCGACCACGAGAGCCAGGTCGCCGCGATCGAGACCTGCATCGCCGATGGCGCCAAGGGCATCCTGATCACCGCATCCGACACCTCGTCCATTGTCTCCGCGGTGCAGCAGGCGCGCGACGCGGGCATCCTTGTGATCGCGCTCGACACCCCGCTTGAGCCGATCGACGCCGCCGATGCCACCTTCGCAACCGACAACTTCCTGGCCGGTGAACTGATCGGCAGATGGGCCGCCGCAACCCTCGGCGACGAGGCCGCAAATGCCAGGATTGCCATGCTCGATCTGGCTGTAAGCCAGCCCTCCGTCGGCGTGCTGCGCGACCAGGGCTTCCTCACCGGCTTCGGCATCGACGTCAAGGATCCGGGCAAATGGGGTGACGAGGAAGATCCGCGCATCGTCGGCAACGACGTGACCGCCGGCAACGAGGAAGGCGGCCGCAGGGCGATGGAGAACCTGCTTGCCAAGGACCCGATGATCAATGTCGTCTACACCATCAACGAGCCGGCTGCCGCCGGCGCCTATGAGGCGCTCAAGGCCATCGGTCGCGAAGGCGACGTGCTGATCGTCTCAGTCGATGGCGGCTGCCCCGGCGTGGCCAATGTCAAGGACGGCGTGATCGGCGCCACCTCGCAGCAATATCCGCTGCTGATGGCCTCGCTCGGCATCGAAGCCATTGCCGCCTGGGCCAAGGACGGCACCAAGCCTGAACCCACCGAAGGCAAGGACTTCTTCGACACCGGCGTGGCGCTTGTCACCGACAAGCCGGCTGAAGGCGTCGAGTCGATCTCGGTCGCCGAAGGCATGGACAAGTGCTGGGGTTGATTACCCTATCGATCAGGTAAACAGTGATGGGGCGGCTCAAAAGCCGCCTCATTGCAAAACGCATGCCGTGCGAGGAGCAGGGCTGCATATCCATGCCGTGTGACGTTGGGGAGGAACCATGTCCGATACGCAGGAATATGAGAAGGCCGCAGCTGCCAGTCCGAGCGCCGTGGCCGCTTTCACGACCCATTACCAGAGCCCGGCCAAGCGCCTGCAGCATGCGCTGCACCAGACGCCCTGGATGGTGCCGGCCATTGTGCTGGTTGGCTCGATCCTGGTCTTCGGTCTGCTGCTGGGCCAGAAATTCTTCTCGCCCTTCGCGCTCACGCTGATCCTGCAGCAGGTTCAGATCGTGGGCATTCTCGGCGCCGCCCAATCGCTGGTGATCCTGACGAAGGGCATCGACCTGTCCGTCGGTGCGATCATGGTACTGTCCTCTGTGGTCATGGGGCTGTTCTCGTTCCGCTACGGTCTGCCGACCGAACTCGCGGTGGCCGCCGGCATCGCCTGCGGAACCCTCTGCGGATTCATCAACGGCTTTCTCGTGGCCGTGATGAAGCTGCCTCCCTTCATCGTCACGCTCGGCATGTGGCAGATCGTGCTCGCCACCAACTTCCTCTACTCCGCCAACGAGACCATTCGCGCCCAGGACATCGCCAGCCAGGCGCCGCTCCTGCAGTTCTTCGGCAACAAGATCGCTTTTGGCGGCGCGGTCTTCACCTATGGCGCGATCTTCATGGTCGCCCTGGTCCTGTTCCTGGCCTATGTGCTCAAGCAGACCGCCTGGGGCCGGCATGTCTATGCGGTCGGCGACGATCCGGAGGCGGCTGAACTCGCGGGCGTCCAGGTCAAGCGCACGCTGATTTCGGTCTACATGCTGTCGGGCCTGATCTGCGCCTTTGCCGGCTGGGCCCTGATCGGCCGCATCGGCTCGGTCTCGCCGACCTCCGGGCAGCTCGGAAACATCGAATCCATCACCGCCGTGGTGATTGGCGGCATCTCGCTGTTCGGCGGCCGCGGCTCGATCATGGGCATGCTCTTCGGCGCGCTGATCGTCGGCGTCTTCTCGCTCGGGCTCAGGCTTCTAGGCGCCGACGCGCAATGGACCTACCTGCTCATCGGCGTCCTCATCATCGCCGCCGTGACCGTGGATCAATGGATCAGAAAGGTGTCAGTCTGATGGAACCCATTCTCAAGGGACGCAACCTGGTCAAGCGCTACGGCCGCGTGGTGGCGCTCGACAACTGCGATTTCGATCTTCACCACGGTGAAATCCTCGCCGTCATCGGCGACAATGGCGCGGGCAAGTCTACCCTGATTAAGGCCATTTCGGGCGCCGCTGTTCCGGACGAAGGCAAGATCTGGCTTGAAGGCAAGGAGATCAATTTCCAGACGCCGCTGGACGGACGCAAGGCCGGCATTGAAACCGTCTACCAGACGCTTGCCATGTCGCCGGCACTGTCGATCACCGACAATCTGTTCATGGGCCGGGAACTGCGCAAGCCGGGCTTTCTCGGTACGGTGCTGCGCCAGCTCGACCACAAGGCGATGGACGCGTTTGCCCGTGACAAACTCAATGAACTGGGCCTGATGACCATCCAGAACATCAACCAGGCGGTGGAGACGCTCTCGGGCGGCCAGCGCCAGGGCGTCGCGGTGGCACGCGCCGCGGCCTTCGGCTCCAAGGTGATCATTCTCGATGAACCGACTGCAGCGCTTGGCGTCAAGGAGAGCCGGCGTGTGCTCGAGCTTATCCTCGACGTGCGCTCGCGCGGCATCCCGATCATCCTGATCTCGCACAACATGCCGCATGTGTTCGAAGTGGCCGACCGGATCCACATCCACCGGCTCGGCAAGCGGCTCTGCGTGATCAATCCGAAGGACTTCACCATGTCGGACGCGGTTGCCTTCATGACCGGGGCCAAGGAGCCGCCGCAAGAAGCCATGGCTGCCTGAACCCGGTGATGCATCTTCAGGATAGCGCCAAAAGGCTGGCGGACACGGCGATCGCCAGGGCAGGCGACAGCCACCGGTTCATTGTCGCGCTCACGGGCCCGCCGGGCGCCGGAAAGTCGACGTTGTCCGACGCTCTGGTGGCCGAATTCCTCTCCCGCGGGCAGGGGGCTGCGATCGTGCCGATGGACGGATTTCATCTCGACAATGCGGTGCTGGACACCCGCGGCACGCTCACACGCAAGGGCGCGCCCTTCACCTTCGATGCCGATGGATACGCTGCGCTGCTCAGGCGTTTGCGCTCCGAACCGGACCGCGACATCGCCGTTCCGGTGTTCGACCGCAGTCTCGATCTGGCGCGTGCCGGTGGGCGGATGATCACCCCGGAGCACAGGTTTCTGATTGCGGAAGGCAATTACCTGCTGCTCTCGGATGCACCGTGGGCGCAGATGGGGGCGCTGTTCGATTTGACCGTGATGCTGAAGGCCGATCGCGAAGAGCTGCGCAGGCGTCTGGTCCAGCGCTGGCTGGCCCATGGTCTGGATCCGGATGCGGCGTTGGCGCGGGCCATGTCCAATGACATCCCGAACGCGGATCTCGTGCTTAATTCATCACTGGATGCCGATCTCGAAATCACCAGCACGGAATGAGTTCTGCTCTGATGCCCTGATGCTTTCGGGCATGTGCAACAAAAAACCCCGGCGCTTTCGCGCCGGGGCTCATCATACCTTGCTGAACCGAAGACTATTCGATTTCAGCGTACTTGCCGTCGGACCAGCGGTAGAACACGTAGCCCGGAAGCGACACGTCGCCCTTGTCGTCGAAGTTCAGGTCGCCGAGAACGGTCTTGAAGTCACCGGAATTGAGGGCTTCGCGAACCGCGTCATACTCGGTCGAACCGGCGGTGGTGACAGCCTGAGCATAGGCCTGGATGGCCGCATAGGTGTAGAGCACGTAGCCTTCAGTGGTCTTGCCGGCGTCCTGCAGCGCCTTGACGACGGCGGCAGCGGTTTCCTGCTTCGTCGGATCCGGCGAGAAGGTCATCAGCGTGCCTTCGCCGGCATCACCGGTGATGGCCCAGTATTCATCGGTAACCAGCGCATCGCCCGAAACCAGAACGGTGGACATGCCCTGTTCCTTCATCTGACGCGCCATCAGGCCGGCTTCGGTGTGGTAACCGCCGACATACAGGACCTCGATGCCTTCCTGCTTCATCTTCGAGACGAGAGCGGAGTAATCCTTCTCGCCAGCAGTATAGGCTTCGTACATGGCAGGCGTGCCGCCGAGAGCTTCGTAGGACCCCATGGTGGCGTCGGCAAGACCCTTGCCGTAGGCGGTCTTGTCGTGAACGAAGGCGACCTTCTTGCCGTCGAAGTTTTCCTTCAGGTATGCAGCAGCGGTTTCGCCCTGCTGGTCGTCACGACCGCAGACGCGGTAGGTGCCGCCATCGGCGCCGCCTGGGCGCTCATCGGTGAACGATGGTGCGGTGGAGGCCGGTGAAATCTGGATGATTCCCTCATCGTTGTAGACCGCCGAAGCCGGGATCGATGAACCCGAGCAGAAGTGACCCGCCACGAACACAACGCCGCTACCAGCGAACTGGTTGGCGACGGCAACGGCCTGCTTCGGATCGCACGCGTCATCGCCGATTTCAAGCTTGAGCATTTCACCATTGACGCCGCCAGCGGCGTTAATGTCGGCGACGGCCTGTTCGGCGCCGGTCTTCATCTGTTCCCCAAAGGATGCGTATTGGCCGGTCATCGGACCAGCGGTCGCAATAACGATTTCAGCCGAGGCTGAAGACATTGCGAAGCCGAGTGCGGCTCCGGCCAGTAGAATCTTCTTCATGTTAACTCCCAGTAGCGCCTGTTCGTTTCCTGCCACCGGTGCCGCAGGCGCGAGACATGTTCGGCGCCGGTGTGGGGGGCGTCATGCCCCGTATGCAATCATCTAAGCCGATCTTTTCAAAGAAATACAGATCTTTTTAGACAGTGTTCAAAACCGCTTGTCTGTGCGGTCAATTGGCTTTTTGCCGCCAGCCGAAAAGTCCGGACCGCTCGAAGGCGAAACTGTATTGCCGCGTGATCTGCCCGGCGCGGGTAAACCGCATGCCCATGAAGGCGAAGATCAGAATGACGATGAAATCCACCACGAAATAGTAGGGTGACAGCAGCGTGCCGCCAAACAGCGCGAAATGGATGAAGCGAACCGCGAAACACAGCAGCACCATGTACCATGCCAGTTGAATCGGGGTTCTCCAGGTCTGGGCCACCGCCCGGCCTGTCATCCAAGCGGTGCCGCCGCCAAGGATCATCGTGACAAAGATGAACTCGGCGATCGAGACTTCCCACAAGAGGCCTTGTTCCATGTCCTAGCTCCTTGTTGCAATGCTGCCGGTCAAGAGGCTGGCAGCTGATGCTGTACAATTTTCATGCGATGCAGAAATGCCGCTCTGGCCGTCCGACCGGGGCGGGACATGCATCAATGTGCGCCGCCTTCAAGATAGGCGGCTCGAACTTCATCGCGCTTGAGCAGTTCGGCCCCGGTGCCCGACATGGTGATGTTGCCATTGACCATCACATAGCCCCGGTGCGCCAGCTTGAGCGCATGGAACGCATTCTGCTCGACAAGGAACACGGTCAGGCCCTCATTGGTGTTGAGTTCCTTGATGATCTCGAAGATCTGCTTGACGATCAGCGGCGCCAGACCCAGCGAAGGTTCATCCAGGAGCAAGAGCTTCGGTCGGCTCATCAGCGCGCGCGCGATCGCCAGCATTTGCTGCTCGCCGCCCGACAGCGTTCCGCCGCGTTGACCCGCACGCTCCTTGAGCCGCGGGAACAGGTCGTAGACACGCTTGAGATCATCCTCGAAATGCTTGTCGTCGACAAGCTGCGCGCCCATCTGCAGGTTCTCAAGCACGGTCATCCGTCCGAAGATGCGGCGCCCCTCGGGGGACTGGGCAATGCCCATCCGGATGATTTCATGGGTCGGCATGCGGGTGATGTCCTGCCCGTCAAAAACGATCTCGCCGGCGCGCGCGCGCGGGCTGCCGCATATCGTCATCATCAGGGTGGACTTGCCCGCGCCATTGGCGCCGATGAGCGTGACGATCTCGCCCTTGTGGACATCGACATCGACGCCGCGCAGCGCGACGATCTTGCCGTAGTAGGTTTCGACGCCGCGAACGGTCAGAAGGTGGTTGTCACCGCTCATGACTTGCCTCCCTTGTCGCTGTCCGGTTCGTGCTCCTCGGCTTCCTTGATCGCCTGATCAATGGTCTCCTCGACAGCTTCGACCTCGTCCTCGTCCACGCCGAGATAGGCCGAGATCACTTTCGGGTCATTTCTTACCGACTCGGCGCTGCCATCGGCGATCTTCTGGCCGTAATCAAGCACCACGACATGATCGGAAATCTCCATAACCACGCCCATGTCATGCTCGATCAGCAGGATCGAGGTGTCATGGTCCTTGCGGATATATTGCAGCAATTCGTTGAGTTCGGTCGATTCCCGCGGATTGAGACCTGCCGCCGGTTCATCAAGGCACAAAAGATGCGGCCTGATGCACATGGCGCGGGCAATCTCGAGGCGCCGCTGTGCGCCATAGGGCAGGTCCGCCGCAGGGTCGTCGGCGCGGTCGATCAGGCCGGTCTTCTCGAGCCAGTAGGCGGCGAAGTCGATCGCCTCGGCGCGCGCCTTGCGGTAGCCCGGCAGGTTGAAGATCCCGCCAATCGTCATCGACGAGGCGAGCATCAGCGGGTTGTGCTGCGCCACAAGCAGGTTCTCGAGCGCCGTCATGCCGCCGAACAGGCGGATGTTCTGGAAGGTGCGGGCGACCTTGGCGCGCTTGGAGATCTCGAAGTCGGGCATGCGTTCGAGCAAAAACACCCGGTCGTCGCCAGAATCGTCGAACTGGCGTCCGGTGCGGGTCAGCGCCTCGATGCGATCAGCCTGGAAGCCCGCGCCGTGGCGCATGACGATGCGGCCTTCGGTGGGCTTGTAGAAGCCGGTAACGCAGTTGAACACTGTGGTCTTGCCGGCGCCGTTGGGGCCGATCAGCGCGGTGATGTCGCCGCGGCCGACATTGAAACTCAGATCGTTGACGGCGACCAGCCCGCCGAAGCGCATGGTCAGATGCTCGACCGACAGCACCACATTGTGGTCCCAGTTGTGCGAGGAAGTGGTTTTCATTGCGGTTTCCATCAGTGGCCCTCACCTTGAGCGACCATGTCGGAGCTGATCTTCTTGCGTTCCTTGTAGACCGCCGAAGGGTTGCGGCTCGAGATGATGCCGCGCGGCTTCCAGACCATGATGAGCACCATTGCGAGGCCAAAAATCAGCATGCGGTACTGGGTGGGTTCGAAATCCGGGCCGAAGATTTCCTTGAGAAAGCCCAGGTTTCGCAGGACCTCGATGCCACCGATCATTACCACCGAGGCAATGACGACACCCACCTGCGAGCCAAGGCCGCCCAGAACCACGATCGCCAGAATGATCGCCGATTCCAGGAAGGTGAAGCTTTCGGGCGAGATGAACCCCTGACGCGTGGCGAAGAAGGAGCCGGCAAAGCCTGCGAACATCGCCCCTATCGAAAATGCGGTGAGCTTGGTGTTGGTGGTGTTGATTCCGAGCGACCGGCAGGCGATCTCGTCCTCGCGCAGCGCTTCCCAGGCCCGGCCGATCGGCAGCTTGCGCAGGCGCAGCGTGACGAAATTGGTGATCAGCGCCAGCACCAGGATGATGTAGTAGAGATAGATGAAGCGGTGGATCGTGTCATAATCCAGGCCGAAGAAATCGGCGAAACCACCGTTCCGGGAAAACTCAAGGCCGAAGAAGCTTGGCTTTGGAATTCCGGAGATCCCGTCCGGGCCGCCGGTAAACTCGTACCAGTTGAGCAGCACCACGCGGATGATCTCGCCGAAAGCCAGGGTGACGATGGCGAGGTAATCGCCGCGCAGCCTGAGCACCGGATAGCCCAGGATAATCCCCCAGAAGGCAGCCAGAAGACCGGCCAGCGGCAGGGCCGTCCAGAAGCCGATCTCGAAATACTGCGCCAGCAGCGCAAAGGAATAGGCGCCGACCGCGTAGAAGGCGACGTATCCGAGATCAAGCAGCCCGGCGAGCCCGACCACGATGTTCAGCCCCCAGCCGAGCATGACATAGGTCATGATCAGGATCGCCAGGTCAATGAACTGGCGGTCGCGATTGGGAAACAGAGCCATCAGGATGAAGGGCAGGCACAGCGCCACGATCAACAGAACCGGCCCCAGGAACCGGCCGACGAAGGTGGTCAGGTCCACGGGAACCGTGATCTTGATCCCGCTGGTGAGCGGCCTTGCCGCCTTGAACACCAACAGGTTCAGAGCCAGCCGCACGCCGAAGGTGATGGCGATGGCGATGAGCCACAGGCCCCAGCGGTAGGTCAGGTTGAGACCGCCGGTGCCGATGTCGGTCCTGAGCGCGAAGAAGAAGAAACCAAGGACTGCGACGAGAAACGCTGCTATCGCCGCGTCCTTGACGGAGTCGGCCATACGGGCCGTCTTCTGAGCGGCGGCCATTAGACTTTCTCGACTTCAGGTTTGCCGAGCAGGCCGGACGGCATGAAGATCAGCACGATCACCAGGATGGAGAAGGCGGCGACGTCCTTGTATTCGACCGAGAAATAGCCCGACCAGAACACTTCGATCAGGCCGATCAGCAGACCGCCGAGCATTGCGCCCGGAAGCGAGCCGATCCCGCCCAGCACAGCGGCGGTAAATGCCTTCACGCCGGCAAGGAAGCCGATGTAGAAATCGATCACGCCGTAAAGCAGCAGGAACATGAAGCCCGCCACGGCGGCGAGCGCCGCGCCCATGACGAAGGTGAGCGAGATGGTGCGGTCGACATTGACGCCGAGCAGCGCCGCCATCTTCTGGTCCTGCTCGCAGGCGCGCTGCGAGCGGCCGAGCGAGGTCTTGGATATCAGCAGCGAAAATCCGATCATCAGGGCCAGCGTCGTGGCGATGATGATCATCTGCATGTAGGAAAGTTGCACCGCGATTGTGCCGTTCTCGGTCACGCCTTCGATCAGCGTGACGCCGCCCTGGATCTGCGGCGGCAGCGGCTTGACGCGCGCGCCCTGGGTGATCTGGACGAAATTCTGCAGCACGATCGACATGCCGATGGCGGTGATCAGCGGCGCCAGCCGGAACGATCCGCGCAATGGCCTGTAGGCCAGCCGCTCGACCGTCCACCCCCAGGCAGAGGTGAACAGCATCGCCACCAGAAGCGTGATGAACAGGATCAGCGGCAGGGCGGAGATGCCTATGGCGACGAGTGCTAGGAAGGTCGCCAGTGCGATGAAGGAGCCGATCATGAAGATATCGCCATGGGCGAAGTTGATCATGCCGATAATGCCATAGACCATGGTGTAGCCGATGGCGATGAGCCCATAGATGGAGCCCAGAGTGAGCCCATTGATAAGCTGTTGAAGAAAATACTCCATGAGGCCGCTGTCCCTCTCGTCTTTTTATGGGGGGCGCTTGCATCGCACCCTCTTACCCCTGGCTGAACCTATAGCGCGTTTTTCGGAACTGAAAACAAGAATTTTAGCAGCCGGGTTCGAATTCGGTTTTTCAACAGGCGTAGATGAGGGCACGTAGTGAAACATCCGGTTTGGGGCGCCCCACAGCGCCAAAACCGGGAATGTCACGCATCGGCCCGCTGGGGCAGCGGGCCGGTAACCGGCAGGGGCTCAGGCAATCCGCTTGAGAAATCCGTCCGGCGCCACCGTGATCAGCAGCTTCTTGTCGATGCGGCTGTCGATCTCGAAGCCGGGATTGTCCTTGAGGAAGGCATGAACCGCCGACTTCGGAGAGTTGCCGGGTCCCCAGGGGCGGTCGGCCGACAGACGCTCTGGCATGTCCTCGACTAGGGTGTCGAAGACGATGCAATAGCTGCCTGGCGTGACCAGCGGCGCATAGGCTTCGAGTTCCGCCAGCACATGGTCATGGGTATGATTGGAATCGAGGCACACCAGTATCCGTTTGTAGCCCGATGCGATGTCCCTGACCCTGGCAATCGTTTCCGGGGTTATGCTCGAGCCCTCGATCATCTCGATGCGCGGGAACAGCGGATGCGCTTCGATCGCCTCGCGATTGTGAGCACGGATGTCGATGTCGATGCCAAGCACCTTGCGCCTGGGCTTGCGCGGGTCGAGCATTTCACCCTGTTCGGTGGCGTCGCACAGGTCCAGAAGCGCAAGCAGCGAGGCCGAGTAGATCAGCGATCCGCCATGGGCGATTCCGGTCTCGATGATCAGGTCTGGCTTGATCGACCAGACCAGTTCCTGCAAGGCCCAGGCGTCGTTGGGGAACTGGATCGCCGGCCGCCCGAACCACGAAAAATTATAGGCCCATTTGTAGGGCGTTGCTTCGCGGATCCAGACCCGCGACAGCGCCTGCAGGTCGGCGTCGCCAGCCAGGCCGTCGATGTTATCTTCCACCTCGGCGCGGAATGCATCATGAGGGTTCATTCAGAAACTCCTTCCAGTCCCGCGTTCGGGACGTGATCGTTGCAAGCCCGTCCCGGCCGCAATTGGCCACGAGGTCCAGACCCGTTACATAAGGTGTAAATGCGCCATGCGATTGCGGGTAGGGCGTTCGTTGATAGTCCATGTACGAAACGCTGATGCCTTCCGCTTCGAATATCTGGTGATCGAGGTAGTTCCGGGCACCGTGCCCGGTAATGTAGTCGGTGCCATCCACCGCCTTGACCAGGCCAAGTACGCGGGCGCTTCCCGACCCGCCGATGTCGAAATCTCGGGCGTCGGAAAACTGGGTTGTGTCATCCAGCCCGAAATAGCGGCACAGGGCCAGCATGCTGCTCCGCGCCAGGTCTGCCAGGGTGTCGTGGTTACCGCCAATCACGCTGGCTGCGAGGTCCAGCGCATCGGCGGCATGGGGGGCGCCGTCGAAACTCTGTTCCAGCAACGCAAGATGCCGGCCGCGCCAGGCTTCGGTCGGCTGAAGCCGCACTTCATCGATGGTCTGGCCGAGGCGATGATCGCGAAGCGGCACGGTCATCCAGCTCATTCCGCCCGGCAGCTTCACCTGTACCCGGTTGCTGAAACTGCCCTTGGAGAACTGGACGTCGTCATAGTGGATGAACGCGTCGGCAAGGCGGATCTGCTCCAGCATGCCCACCCAGGGAAAATACATCGACTGGCTGATCACGACCCGCCGCATGCTCACTCGCCCCGGCGCGAAACAGAGGCTGAGACTGCCGGCGCATGGATGCGCAGGACCGTTTGCCAGGCCGACATGGATCGGGATGCAGCGTCTTTCATTCCGTGCCTCCTGTTGATTGTCGAATGCCCGTCACTGTAGCGGTGCGCTACTCGGCGAGCCGGCTTTGAAGCAGTCGCACCGGAAACAGCATGCCGTCTATGAGATTGTAGAACTCGGCGGCCGTTTGCGCGTTTCCGATACCCATGTCGAAATTGAGATGCCCTTCGGCGTGTCCCATGAATTTCGGCACGTCCGGGCGGTATTTGTAGGTGGGATTGAACTGCTTGAGCGCCTGGGCGCCGCGCCAGTCCTTGATCGCGGCCGCATATCCGGCCTTCTTGGCTTCGAACCGGGCCCGGTCGTTCTGGGATTCGCAGTCCCCGGCACAGGCCTTGATGAAGCCTTCTTCCCAGCCATTGAGCTCGATGCCGTAGCGCTGCTTGAACCACTCCATGGTGTGCGCCACCGAAGCGGTGATTCCGAGTTCGATCGGAAACGGGAAATTCTCGGCTTCCAGGCCGGATGCGTTTTCCTCACGAACCGCCTTGAGGCGTTCGAGGCCGATGGCCTGATCTCTCAGACCGGCCGTGTTCGAGGCCTTGCAGGCGCCGAACACGGACAGCGGCCGTTCCCAGTAGATGCACATGTCAGCCATCATGACGGTTTTGCAGATGCTGTCATAGTCGGCATTCGGATGTTCGAAATAGCGGTTTGAAAAGGCGTCGCGAATGCGGTCGAGCAGCTCCTTCTTGAGCGCGCCGTGATAGATGCCGAATGGGCAGGCCGGCCGGTCCTTTGCGTCCACCCAGAAGAACATCTTCCGCATCAGGTCCTTCTTCTCCATGTGGATCAGATGGCTGCCGGTCGGAATCCGGGTGATTTCGCGATTGGGCCGCGCTTCCGGCCAGACGAAATAGGAGCGGCCCCAGGTCAAGGCATCGGCGTTTGGAACCCGTTCGCTGGTGACACGCAGCGCTTCACACAGTTCCGGGTCGAGATAATCGTCGTCACCGATGATGCTGAGCCATTCGCCGCGGGCATGCTGCGGCATGCGTTCCCAGTTGTCCTGCATCGACAGCGGCTTGGACTCTGGCGGCAGCAGCCGCAGGCGGCTGTCGTTGCGTTCCGCGACGAATGCAGCCAGGGGAGCGGCGTCATCGGAGTTGTCCGCGACCAGAATCTCGAAATCCTCGCGCTTTGAGGCCAGCATGTGGCGCACCGCGTCCATCGCGTAGCTCTGGCGATTGCGGGTGGGGATGCAGATTGTCAGCCGGGTCATCGTGCAAACACCCGGGCGCCGGAGGCGACGTGTTCGATAGGCATGATCAGGGCTTCGCCAAAGCGATAGAATTCCGCTGGCGTCCGGGCAGGCGGCACATCTTCACGAATGTAGAGATAGTCCTTGAGCACACCGCAAAGCTCATTGTGCGAACGGTCGCCCCAAAACGCCATCGGTTTGAAGGCTTCGCGCCACCGGCCCCCGTCCCATGCGTCAAAACCACGCTCGAAGAACGCCTTCTTGAGCTCGTACTCTTCCTCGATGATGATGCCGCTCAGCTCGTCCATCGCGGCGCGAACGAAATTCTCGGGAAAGTTGGTGAGGTCGATGCCGTAGGTGCGGCAGAACCAGTATGTCGTGGATGCCACGGATGAACAGATCGAAGTGCCGGGATCGCTGATCGGGAACGGAAACACCGGGTCGTCCATGTCGACCTTGCCCTCGGACTCAGCCTTGAACGTGTTAACCCGCTCAACCATGGTCTTGCGCGATTTGGTGCCGGCGGAGTTGGACGCCTTGCAGGCGCCCAGAACCGAGAACGGCCGCTGGCAATGAACCAGCATCCTGGCTTCCCGGATGATCTTGCAGCTGCTTTCGTAGTCGACCACCGGGTGCTCGAAATAGCGCCCGCCATATTTGCGCTTGATCCGCTCCATGACCGGCTTGCGAACCGCGCCATGATACAGGCCGAAGCCCACGGCCGGACGCTTGGTGCCTTGCGACCACCGGTACAACCGGTCCTGCACAATGGATTTGACCGCCACATAGGTGTCGTGGGCAACCGGGATGACCGACAATGCAGGGTCCGGGCGATTGTCGGGCCAGTTGTAGCTCATGCGGGCCCAGCTTACCGATTCGACTTCGGGATAAAGCCGCTCGTAATATTTGAGCAGAAGCACAAGTCTTGGATCGATGTAGTCATCATCGCCGATCACGGAGAGCCACCGGCCCCTGGTCAGGCCGATGAGCCGCTCCCAATTGTCGACCATGGAAAGAACGGTGTCTGCGGGCCCGACGAGGCGGAATCGGGAATCCTTGAGTTCGTTCGAAAAGAAATCGGCCAGCACCGAGCTGTCATCGGAATTGTCGCCGACGATGACTTCGAAATCCTTGCCGCCACTTTCGGCGAGCGCCCGGATCGTCTCGATGCAATAACTCTGCCTGTTGCGGGTGGGCAGGCAGATGGAAAGATGAATCATATGGTTTCTTCGCGTGAGGCCTTTGCCGGGTCACCCTGTCAGGCCAAGCTTGCCCCATCCTTGTCCCAAAGCAGGTTTGTGTGCGGCGGTCCTGGTGCGGTTTTGAAGACGAAGTATCGCGGAAGGGCTGGATTTCACGGCTGAATCCTGATCGAGTGCGGCGAGTTTTGAGCAGCCTGTTGCGGAGCCCCCATGAAAATCACCGATGTCCGGACCTTTGTGGTCGCCAACCCTCCACCTCAGGCTGGCGGCCGCTATTTCCTTTTCGTCAAGCTGACGACGGATGGCGGTGTCGTGGGCTATGGCGAGGCCTATGACGCGGCATTCGACCCTCATCTGACCGCAAAGCTGATGGAGGATGTGGCGGCGCGCTACCTGGTCGGTCGCGATCCGCACGACATCGAGAATTTCTTCCGGCTCTGCTATTCCTCGGGCTTCTCGCAGCGCCCCGACATGACCATGATGGCCTGCTGCTCGGCGCTCGAGATGGCCTGCTGGGACATCATCGGCAAGGAGGCCGGCCAGCCGGTGCACAAGCTCCTGGGTGGCCGGGTGCACGAGGGCCTGAGGTCCTACACCTATCTCTATCCCGCCACCGGCAGCGCCGACCCGATCGCGACCGACAGCCCGGTCAATGTCTACAACGATCCCGACCTCGCCGCCGCGGCTGCGCTTGAAGCGGTGCGACAGGGCTTCACCGCGGTCAAGTTCGATCCCGCGGGGCCCTACCGGGTTCAGGGCGGGCACCAGCCGCTGCTGACCGACATCGATCTCTCGGCGCGCATGGTCCGCGCGGTGCGCGAGGCTGTGGGCACCCGCGCCGACATCCTGTTCGGCACCCACGGCCAGTTCACCGCCAGCGGCGCCATTCGCATGGCCCGCGCCATCGAGGCCGCCGATCCACTGTGGTTCGAGGAGCCGGTGCCGCCCGACCAGATTGCCGCCATGGCCGAGGTTGCGCGCGCCACATCCATTCCCGTCGCCACCGGCGAGCGGCTGGTCACCAAGCATGAATTCGCCCGCGTCATCGAGGCCCGCGCAGCGGCGATCCTGCAGCCCAATCTCGGCCGCTCGGGCGGGCTGCTCGAAACCAAGAAGATCGCCGGCATGGCCGAGGCTTTCGGCATCCAGATCGCCCCGCACTGCTATTGCGGCCCGCTGGTCGCCGCAGCCAACATCCAGCTCGCGGCCACGCTGCCCAATTTCCTCGTGCTCGAATCGATCAAGACCTGGGACGGTTTTCACGCCGAGGTGCTGAAAAAGAAGATCGAGTGGGACGACGGCTTTGTCATTCCCTCGAGCGAGCCGGGGCTTGGCGTCGAACTCGACGAGGCGGTGTGTGAGGCCAATCCCTGGAGCGGCGACATGCTGCATCTGGAAATGACCCGCGAGCCGATCCGCGTCTGATCAGACCGGAACGATGCGCGTGTCCCAGTCCTTGTCGTCAAAACTCTGGATCTCGACGCGGTAGCCGTCGGGCGAATGAAACAGCGACGAGTAGACGCCGAATTCTTCGCTGTGCTCGGGGCCGCTCACATAGGTGACGCCCTTGGCCTCGAGGAAGTCACGCCAGCCGTCGACATCGGGAGAGACGATGGTCAGCGTCACGCCGGCGGTCCCCTGCGGCCGGTCGGGCAGGTTGCACACGCCGATATAGCTGAGCGGCGTCAGCCGATAGATGTGGCAGGCGCCCTGGTCGACCACGAAATCAAGCTCCATCACCTCGCGGAAGAACCGCGATCCGCGCTCGAGATCGTCGGTGTAGGTGAACACGATGGAATGGCTGATCGGCGGTCTGGTCATTGCGGGGCTCCTGTCATCTGGCCTGAGATTGCCCGCTGGGGCCGGGGTCTGGCAACCCACACCGCACCGGGATCGCAGGCTTTGCACAGGCGCAATCACAGCCGCGCTTGACCTCGGCACGGCTGTTCGGGCAAACGAACGCGCAAGACAAGGGCGGATGCGCCCCAACCGCAAGGAACCCGCCATGACCCGTCCCGTGCTGATCGCCCCGTCCATCCTGTCGGCTGATTTCTCGCGCCTTGGCGACGACATCGAGGGCGTGGTGCGCGCCGGCGCCGACTGGATCCATCTCGACGTGATGGACGGCCATTTCGTTCCCAACATCACCTTCGGTCCCGGCATCGTCAAGGCGGTGCGGCCGCGCACGACGGCAGTGTTCGACTGCCATCTGATGATCGAGCCCTGCGATCCCTATCTCGAGGCCTTCGCCGAAGCCGGCTGCGACATCATCACCGTCCACGCCGAGGCGACGAAGCATCTCGACCGCTCGCTGCAGGCGATCCGGGCGCTCGGCAAGAAGGCCGGCGTCTCGCTCAATCCCTCGACCCATGAAAGCGTGATCGAATACGTGCTCGACCGGCTCGACCTCATTCTGCTGATGACGGTCAACCCCGGCTTCGGCGGGCAGGCTTTCATCCCGGCGGTGGTGGACAAGGTGGCGCGGGTGAAAAAGATGATCGGCGACCGGCCGATCCATATCGAGATCGACGGCGGCGTCACGCCGGTGACCGCGCCGCTGGTCGCCGCTGCGGGCGCCGACGTGCTGGTCGCAGGCTCGGCCGTGTTCAAGGGCTCGGGCGAGTCTGATTGGGCCCAGAACATTTCGGCCATTCGTCAGGCTGCGCAGGCAGACGCCTGATCACAATCTTGATCCCGCGTCAGGCGAGGCGTCCCGACAGTTTCAGCCGGCTGATGCCGCCGTCGGGATAAATATTGAGCCGCACATGGGTGACCGGGCCGATGTCGAGTACATCCGCCGACAGATCATGGATATGATCGGCCTTGAGCTTCTGCTGCGGGATCAGATCCGGCCAGAACATCGAGGCGGTGATAAGGGCGTCGCCCGCATCGGTTCCGAATTCGCTCATGTCGGCGGCCTGGATCGAGCAGCTGTCGGGAAAATTGCCCTTGTAGTAGGCAGTGTCGACGATCGCCCGCGAGATCACGCCGCGGGCGCCAAGCGCGATGACGATCCATTCATTGCCCGGAACACGCCTGCGGCTGGTCTCCCAGCCGTCCCCCATATTGCGCCCGCGGCCCGGCGCCAGCAAACGGTGATAGGCGCCGTAATGGGCGTCCGAGAAGCCGATGATGCGTCCGCCATTGAGCGAGGCGGAGAGTTCGATCTCGCCGTCGCCGACCCGCGAGTGGTCGAGGAAGGGCTGGCCATAGACCCGAAGCCGCGCCACGCCGCCGTCGGGATAGATGTGCAGACGCACATGGGTGAAGATCTCAGACGACTGCGAGTCAAGGTAATGGTGCGCGCTTGGCCCCAGCGGCGATGTCGCCAGCACCTCGGTCCAGACCGTGGACTCATCCGGATCGCTCGCCACATTGCAGGCCTCGATACGCGCGGCCGGCGGGTAATTGCCGGTGAAATGCGAGGTGTCGACATCAAAGCCATCGATCCGGCCGGCGGTCGCGAGCCGGATGATTGCGAAATCATGGCCCAGCACCCGCTTGCGGCGGCTCTCCCAGCCATCCATCCACTTGCCGTTGTCGTCATACTTGTCCTCGATGAACACGGCCGGCTGGTCGGCGAGCATGCGCTCAAGCGGTGCGAAGAACTCGTCGGTGGCAAACAGTGCCTTGGCCCCAAGCCCCGCGGAGGCGAGGTTGACCGCGTTTCGCGCGAAAGGGGGAAGCTGCGCCGGCATGGGCTCACTCATCTTCGGACTCCTGGCAAGGACTGTCCGGATCGACAGGTCCGGATCTCAGATCATTGTATGCAAAGAAAATGGGTTTCGGTTTCAAATTTTTCCGGAAGATGTTGAAGCTGCCACCCGCTCTATCTCCGCCCTTGCTCCCTTGATCACATGGTCGATGAACAGCTTGACCTTCGGGTCCTGCAGCCGCTTGTGCGGATAGAGGCAGGAAAACGGCTGCGGTGTCGGCGGCGTGGCGCGGGCCACCTCAATCAGCGTTCCCGCGTCAAGCTGGCTGGCGACGTCATAGCGGGTCTTGTTGACGATGCCGCAGCCGGCCAGCGCCCAGGCGGTCAGCACATCGCCATCATCGCTTTCGAGCGAGCCTTCCGGATGAAAGCCGCGGATCTCGCCATCGACAAACAGGTTCCAGTAGAATTCGGTGGCGCCGGGATAGCGCAGCAGCAGGCATTTGTGCGCTTCGGCGATGATCTCGTCGCCGGTCGCGGGCATGCCGTGCTTCTTGATATAGGCTGGAGAAGCCACCAGCACGCGCTCGAACTCGTGGATCGCCCGGACCCGCATGTCCGAATCCGGCAGCGGCCCGAGCACGAAGGCAGCATCAAGCCCCTCCTGGGCGATGTCGACCTTGCGGTCTGACAGCCTGAGCCGCACGTTGATGTCGGGATACTCGGTCTTGAACCCCGGGATCAGCGGCGCCACCAGTCTCTTGCCCAGCGCCAGCGGCGCGGAAATGAACAGCGTGCCCTTGGGATGCGCGGTGATTTCCGCGATGCCGCCCTCGACCTCGCGGATCGTATCGAGGATCTTGATCGCGCCCTTGTAGAACAGTTCGCCATGCGCCGTGGCGCGCAGGCTGCGCGTGGTGCGGTTGAACAGCCGCACGCCGAGGCTCTTCTCCAGATCCGAGATGCGGCTTGAGGAGACTGCGGCAGAAACCCTCAGGTCGCGCGCTGCCGCCGACATGCTGCCGAGCTCGTACACGCGCACAAATGTCTTGAGCATGTCCACATAGGCCATGGTCCGTATCCCCCGATCAGACTTTGTCCCACTTGACCGCGCGCGGCGCGGATTGTCCAGATAAAACAGAAAGCAGGGCCGATTGCCCTGTGCGGCGCGAAAATCAGCGGCTTGAAAACTCTCAGCCGTGGCGCTTCAGCCGCACCAGCGCCAGATCCAGCGCCGAGAGAAACCGCGACCGGTCAGCCCGTGAAAATGGCGCCGGACCTCCGACCTGCGCGCCGCCGGCCCTGAGGTCGGCCATGATCGCCCGTGTTGCCACCGCCATCCCGATGGAATCAGGGGTGAACGGCTTGCCGGTGTGGCTCATCACTGCCGCGGCGTCCGCCTTCAGGCAGCGTTCGGCGAGCAGGATATCGGCGGTCACCACCACGGCGCGTCGGGTCACATGCTCGACGATGCGGTCGTCGGCGGCGTCGAAATTGCCCGGCACGATCTCGCGCTCGACCAGCGGATCCGTCTCGATGCGGAAGAAGCTGTTGGAGACAAAGGTGACGCACACGCCATGGCGCAGCGCCACCTTGACGCATTCCTCCCGCACCGGGCAGGCATCGGCGTCAACCAGCAGGCGGATGGGCGGCGCGTCTTGTTCTGTCTGATCCATGCCGCTGCTTTACCCGCTGCCGGACGGTTCGCCAAGACCGCTCGCGCCGCTCCCGCCACGGATCCTCCGGCTCAGGCCGGCTCGACCGCGCGCGCCAGCATGCCGAACAGGTCGCGCGGATCGTCGGGATCGGCGATCATGTCGAGCTGGACGAAATGGCCGGTCTTGAGCGCCTGTTCATGGACATATTTGAGCGCCGAGAAATCCTCGATGGCGAAGCCGACGCCGTCGAACAGGGTGATCTGCGACGCCGATGTCCGGCCCTCCGCTGCGCCGGTGATCACCTGCCACAGCTCGGTGACCGGATGGTCGTCCGGCATCTGCTGGATCTCGCCCTCGATGCGGGTCTGCGGCGGATATTCGACGAAGATCTGCGACCTCAGCAGGATGTCCTTGTGCAGTTCGGTCTTGCCGGGGCAGTCGCCGCCGATGGCGTTGATGTGGATGCCGTCGCCGATCATGTTGTCGGTCAGGATCGTGGCGTATTGCTTGTCGGCGGTGCAGGTGGTGACGATCTGCGCCCCCTCCATCGCTTCCTGAGAGGAGCGGCAGACAGTCACCTTCAACCCGGAGCCTTCGAGGTTGCGGGCACATTTCGTCGTGGCGGCGGCATCGATATCGTAGAGCCGCACTTCCTCGATGCCGACGACCGCCTTGAATGCCATCGCCTGGAATTCTGACTGCGCGCCATTGCCGATCAGCGCCATCACCTTGGCGCCCTTGGGAGCGAGATGCCGCGCCGCCATCGCCGAGGTCGCCGCTGTCCTGAGCGCCGTCAACACGGTCATTTCCGACAGCAGCACCGGATAGCCAGACGAGACCTGGGCGAGCAGCCCGAAGGCGGTGACGGTCTGCAGGCCCTGCTTCGTGTTGGTCGGGTGACCGTTGACATATTTGAAGCCGTAGAACTCGCCGTCCGAGGTCGGCATCAATTCGATCACGCCCACATCGGAATGGCTGCCCACGCGCGGCGTCTTGTCGAACAGCGGCCAGCGGGTGAAATCATGCTCGATCGCGTCGGCCAGTTCCTTGAGCACGGTTTCGACGCCGATCGAATGCACCAGCCGCATCATGTTCTCGACGCTGATGAACGGCACATAGGCGAGGTGTGAAGGCGGGGTCATGGGGTGTCTCCTGCTGAGGATGTCTTGTCTGGTTTGAAGTCAGGCGCTGCGGTTGACGCGGTCGAACACCTTGCGGCCCATCAGGCTGGCGGTGAGGTCGACCATCAGCCGCGCGGTGCGGCCGCGCTCGTCGAGAAACGGGTTGAGCTCGACCAGGTCGAGCGAGCTGACGAGCCCGGATTCATGCAGCATTTCCATCACCAGATGCGCTTCCCGGAATGTGGCGCCGCCAGGCACGGTGGTGCCGACCGCCGGCGCGATCGCCGGATCGAGAAAATCCACGTCGAGCGAGACATGCAGAAGCCCGTTTGCCTCACGGACTGTGTCGAGAAAGCCCTTGAGCGGGGCGACGAAGCCGCGCTCGTCGAGTTCGCGCATGTCCACCGGCGTGAGCCCGTGATCGCGCAGCGCCGCGCGCTCGTCCGGATCGACCGAGCGGATGCCGAACATGCAGATCCGCGCCACCGGCACCGGGTCGGGAAACGGCGGGAAGGCGTCAAAACCGCTGCATCCGGCGATATAGGCGACGGGCGTGCCATGCAGATTGCCGGACCTGGTGGTGAGCGGCGTGTGAAAATCGCTGTGGGCATCGAGCCACAGCACAAACAGCGGCCGGTTCTGGTCCGCCGCATGGGTTGCGACGCCTGCCACCGTGCCGAGCGACAGGCTGTGATCGCCCCCGAGGAAGATCGGAAATCCCGCGTCCATGGCGTCGCGCGCGGCCGCAGCCAGGGCATGGGTCCACGCAACCGTCTCGGTGAGGTGATGCACGGCCGGGTTCGGGCAGCGCGCCTCTGCCGCAGGCCGCGGCGCCACGTCGCCGCGATCGCTGACGCTACAGCCGAGTTCCTCAAGCGTGGCAGCGAGACCTGCCACCCGATATGACGCCGGCCCCATCAGGCAGCCCGGATTGGATTGTCCGCTGTCGACCGGTGCGCCGATCAAGATGCAATGCTGGTTCATGACGGTCCCTCTTTTCCCAAGCCGTCGCAGAGGCGACTGGCGGTTTGAAGAGGGAATTTTGCCGGTGCGCAGGGCAAAACCGCGCTTCTGTCAGCCGGGTTTGCCATTTTGGCAATCCGCTCCCGGCGGACGCTCCAGTTTAAACCGGTTTCAACCCGGCTCCGCCGTCGATATTGGCTCTTTGCACAAACGATTTGCCGAATTATGATCAATTCGAAAAGCCAATCCATCAGATCGGTAACAACCCATGTCTAATCTGGACGATATCGATATTCGCCTGATCGCCGAGCTCAGGCGCGACGGCCGCGCCTCGATTTCCGATCTCGCCACCCGGCTGAAACTGGCGCGCGCCACGGTGCGCAGCCGGATCGAACGGCTGATGGCGAGCGGCGAGATCGCCGGCTTCACGGTTCTCACCCGCGCCGACGTCTCGGCGGCGCCGGTCAGGGGGCTCACCCTCATCGGCATCGAGGGCCGCGGCACCGAACGCATCATCGCCCATCTGCAGGGCATGCCCGCCGTGCAGGCGGTCCATTCCACCAATGGCCGCTGGGACCTGATCGTCGAGCTGGCGACCGACACTCTGCAGGAACTCGACGATACCCTGGTGCGCATGCGCCGGTTCGAGGGGATCACCTCCAGCGAGACCAATCTGTATCTTTCGACCCGGCGGCCGCTGAAGCGGCCCTGATCCATTCCCGGTCATGGTCTCCTGCCGCTTTCCGTGGGCGCGACCGGATCATCAGGAAGTCTTCCCAGCCAGGTGGTGGTACCCGCAAGCGGAGGGGTTTGATGCAGGAGGGAACCGGAGCGCGTCTGCCGCGTTGAAGAGGACAACCGGCACGACGTGGCGGTGGTTTCCGCTACCTGTCGTCAGGCCCTGCTTTCGCGAAAGGATGAGAACCATGGTTCACCAGAACATCAGCGACGTCATCAGCAAGATTGTCGAAGATCCGGAGCTCGCGAAATCTGAGAAGATCAACCAGCTCGAGAAATTGCGTCAGGACGCCCGCGCGGAAATGCGTGCGGCAAGCGAAAGCGCCATGGTCGACGACATTGAAACCGGCGACGATCTCAAGCAGCTCGATCTGGCGCTGGAGAAACTCGGATCCGACTCCGATTCAATCGAGGACAACAGCACCGCGACGCTGTGAGAAGGTCAGGAATGGGACCGAGTCTGGTTCGTTGGACTGGTCTCGAGGTTGCCATTCAGCGCAGCTATTCGACCGGCAAGACCTTGTCGGCCAAACCGTGTGCATCGATGAGTCATCAGCCTTCCAAGCTATCATGATCTAAGCGAATCGGATATCTCCGATGCTGTTTGCATCAACTTAATTGATTGCCTGCCGTATTGCACATACGGCGGTGCAAAAGTGCCTGACATGGCGACAGCTGATCTGGGCGTTGCGCGGGTGCACTAAGATCGGCGGCGTCACCGCAGCGAAAAAGGAAGCTACGATATTGTCAGATGAGTTCGAAAAGCAGGTTACCGAAAATATTTCGCGGCTGCGGAACGCAAAAGAACTTAGAAGGCAGTCAATTGACTGGATGGTCGCCGCCTCCGAAGTGGGGAGCTACAGCTATAATTACAGGTGGATGGGTCGGCCCATCATTCAATTTCCACCGGACATCATAGCGTTGCAGGAGCTGGTTTGGCAAATCAAACCCGATGTTATCGTAGAGACTGGAATCGCCCATGGAGGTTCCCTGATCTTGAATGCATCTCTGCTTGGGATGCTCGATTATGCTGATGCGGTCGCGGCGAAGGAGTCTCTGGACCCGTTCTCGGGAAAACGGAAGGTTGTTGCAGTCGACATTGATATTCGAGCACACAGTCGTGCTGCACTGGAAGCTCACCCATTGGCGCACATGGTTGAGCTGATTCAGGGATCTTCGGTTGATCCCAGCGTGTTTGAGCAAGTCCGCAACGCTGTTGGCGATGCCAGAAAAGTACTTGTGTGCCTCGACTCCAATCATGCCCACGAGCACGTGTTGGCTGAGTTGCAGATGTACGCACCCCTCGTCAGCGTCAACAGCTACTGCGTGGTGTTTGATACGCTTGTGGAAGACGTGCCTGCAAATCTCTCACAGGGTCGGTCCTGGGGGCCCGGCAATAGCCCGAAGACTGCGGTATGGGAATATCTTAAAACCCATCCGGAATTTGAGATCGATTTGGACCTTGAGGCCAAGCTACTCATAACTGTCGCACCTGACGGTTATTTGCGACGTGTGCGTTAATCAGGTCGGTTCTGAATCGGTTGGTTTAAGGAGTTCGGCTATCGACCAGTCAAATCCCAAAAATTATCTCGAAGCGGAGAAAAAGTTCTTTTCTCAAATTGAAGACTATTTTCTAAGCAGCAGCGGGTCTTTCACAGAGAAGGTTCATGCTTTTCCTCGTTTTGTGCCCCGCCAAGCTCTCAGCTACTTTCTGGCGAGAAACGAGATCTATCAGAAAATAATCAATGTTCATGGATCCATTTTGGATTTTGGCGTCTATCGTGGAGGATCGCTGTTTACGTGGATGCAGTTGAGTTCTATTTATGAGCCCTATAATCACATACGCAAAATTGTCGGATTTGACTCCTTTGAAGGGTTCTCGGAACTTGGCGTGGAGGATCGGGGGGCTGAGGGCGCTGACCTGGCCCTTAAGGCGCAGGGTGGAATGGCCTACGATGGTGCTTCAGAGATCCGCAAAGGCCTTGAACTCGCTGACCTAAATCGTCCGTTAGGGCATGTGTCCAAGGGTACGATTGTCGACGGACGCCTGCCTCTGTCTTGTGAGCAATATATCGAGGCCCATCCCGAAACAATCGTGGCAATGGCAAATTTCGGCCTGGGGTTGTATGAGCCAACCCTAAAACTTCTGGAATTGATCCGGCCTCGTCTGATACGCGGCAGCGTCCTGGTTTTCGAAGATCTTAATCAGGCTACTTGGCCAGGCGAGACCCGTGCGCTTCTCGAAACATTCGATTCGAATAAGATATCGATTTCACGCGTGCCATACTGTCCGCATATAAGTTGGGTGCAGATAAGAGATGAATGATCGGCGTGAAAAGAAGGTTGCTATCCTAGGTGCTTCTCTTGGCGGATTGGTTGCTGCGGCGGAGTTGCGGACCCAGGGCCATGACGTCACCATCATAGAACGCGGTCGGACCGTGGGCGGCCTCTACAGCAAGGTTAACACGCCATTTGGTGTGCAGGAATTGGGCATGCACGTCCTGTACGCCGATGAAAGGCACTTTAACCACCTTTGCAGTATATTTGGCGAGGAGGTCTTTCACGTATTGCGTGGACATTTTGTAGATATCGGGGCTTCCGCGAATTTCGGTCAGGTTTATTTTGATAGTCATTACCCAAGTTTGCTAGATCACCGCTTGCGTCAAACCGTCCTCGACGAAGTGCTCGCACGCGAGATGGACGGACGTCCGCCGTCAAATGCCCTGGACGAGGCCGTTCGCCGGTTTGGACACACTGCGGCGAATTCGATTGTTGCTCCGATTCTTCGCAAACTGTGGCATCATGACCCAGAGGGGCTTTCGCCCCAAGCGCTCCTTTGCTTCTTTGATCTTCGCCGTATGGTGCTTTGCGACAAGGATGCAGCCGATCTTCTGAAGACCCGACCCGACATGGATGAAGTAATAGCAAATCCTGTCCAGTCGCGGCCCAAGGGCCGGGTTTTTGGCGGACGGATGGGTTTGACATTCCGTGATGAGTTCGGGGATTTGGATAAGCGCGTTGATCGTTGGGCGGCGGATGCAGGCATAGCGCTTCGCTTCGGCGAAGATGTTGCCTGCCGGGACGGTATCCTTACAGTGGGTGGTACCCCGGTTGTTGAAGATTTCGATGCGTCCATCGTAGCTATTCCTGCCCACATGCTGGCTGATGTGCGGGACGTGGAGGCAGATCGCCTCGAACTTTCCATTTGCTACTTCCAACTGGCGGGGCGTCTTTCGGACGAATTTCCTTCATACTACATCCTGGCCCATGACCCCGCTTTTATGACGTCCCGTATCGTGAATTATGACGCATACAGCGGCAAAGAAACGCAGGAAGGGCCAAGCGTCATTGCAATTGAGACCTTGCATCTGAAGGGCCATGCCCCCAGTGAAGCCGAGCTCATCAAGGAGCTTGGCACGATCTTGCCTTCGCTTGAAGTAGCGGAGAGTTACAGGCTTCCACGAAGCGTTGCCCTTTTCAGTCCGACCTTGCGAAACGCCCAACTTCTGGACTCTTTGCAAGCGAAAATCATTCAGTCGTTTCATGGCAAGCCGGTCTACTTCTCGGGAATGCGGACTGACACTGGAGTTTTCTTTTCACATCACACAATCGGACTCGCATATGACTCAGCCTTGGCGTGCCACGAACGACTCGCTTCGAATTGATGCAATGCCCTTTTACTGGCGGCTTAGCAGTTCGCCTGCTCCGGTCGAAGGCATTGCGCAGCAATTGCCTATTCAGGTGACCGCAGATGAGCGTTTTGACTTCCTGAAGTTCCAGCCGACGGCTACTCAATGGGATGTGCTGGATGCCGCTTATCGTCAAAACGAGAATATTGGTTTTCTCAACCCTGAGTCAGGTCAGATTGAGACTTATGGCCGCAGCGTCAATGCCTTCTTCCTTTTATCGATCCAACAGGCTCGGCCGGCACGAATTTTTGAAATTGGGTGTGGCGCGGGCTACAGTATTCGCTTCCTGCGCGACAACGGTTTCGACGTAACCGGAATTGATCCCTCCGAGTATTCGTTGCGCTGGAGCGAGCGCCTCGGGTTCAAGTTGATCAATGACTTTTTCAAGGAAGGCATGCTTGAACAGAAGCCGGATTTTATCTACTGCAACGATGTTTTTGAGCACATTCCCGACGTTGAGCGCTTTAGTCGCCTGGTCCACGACTCCTTGGACGACTCGGGCGTCTTTTGTATCGCGACTACCAATTCAACGCACTCCATCGCCGTGGGGGATATTTCAATGTTGGAGCATCAGCATGTGAATATGTTTACGGAACGCTCGATACGGCTAATCCTCCGTCACGCGGGCTTCACCGATGTTCAGGTGGGCAGCGGCGCGTATGGCAATACCTTTCATGTCGTGGCCCGCAAATCTCGCCGTCCACAGGGTGATAAATTGCAGGAAGGTCTGTCCGATTGTCTGGATTATTTTGAGAGGGCTACGCGCAAGATTGAAGCATTTGGACGATTTTATTCCCAAGGCCCCGTTCCGCATTGCTACGTTCCTCTCCGATGCTTTCCTTACCTTGCAACCGTGGGAGACTTCGGCACAAGTCCGGTCTACGACTCCAATTCGGCATGGCGCGGCAAATTTATCGATGGCTATGGGTCGCCGATTCTTTGTCTCGATGACGTCGCCTATAAGGATAGGGAACGCTTCTTTGTGGGCTCGACCACATTCTACGAGGAAATTCGCCGCTCGCTGGTTGCGCTTGGGTGGCCCGACGAGTCCATAGGCTCGATTGAAACACTGACCTGAACAGTATCAGCCATCCCTGCTTTGCGCGGATGGGGGCAGGTCAGGACTTCAAGTTTGTCCTGTGCTGCAAGAGTTCAGCCCACTAAATTCTGGGTTGTTAGGCTGCGTGCGCTGTTCTCTGGTTTGCAAACCATTTCGGATCAGAAGGCGATGTCGAAGCGGCGCAACACGCCGAAGGACAGGCTGAACTGGTCTTTCGAGCCCTGCGCCGTGATCGGTGATTTGGCCGCGTCGCCCGTCAGCCGCGACCATCCGGCCTCCGCCTCGACCGCCCAGTTCGCATCCATCTGGTAGCGCACACCGGCTTCGAGGCCGGCGCTCATGAGCCCGCCGCCGGCGGAGGTCGCGGGAAAACGCGGGGAAGCTTCCGCCGCGCTGACGCCGAAATAGGTGTTGGTGAACTTGGAATCGGCAAAATTCAGCCGCGGCCCGCCATGAAAGGTCCATTGCTGCCCGGCCCTGACGATAAGGTCCGCGCCGATCTCGCCGCGAAAGCCCTCATGCCCGCCAAATCCACGCCGCACTTCGCCCATGATGCGGAAATGTTCTGTCTGGAACTTGGCCGCCACGCCGAGTTCGACGGCGGTGTCGATGGTATTGAGCCCGACGAGTTCCGGCGAATCCTTGACCGAGCGTTCGGAGATCACGTCTATCGCGGGGCTGAGAGAAAACCCTTCCTCGCTGCCGCCGCCCAGGGTGAAGCCGTTCGGCAGCGTCAGCCGCTTCATCCGCAACAGGGGAACGGGAGACAGGATGAGATCACTCGAGCCGAAATAGCTCGGCACCATCTTGCCGCCGGCGCCCAGCTCGAAAACTATGCCGGGCCGGACCTGCGCCGAAGCCTGGTCCTGGGCGCTCACCTGGCCGGCACCGCAGATCGCAAGGGCGGCGAGGAGGCAGGTCAGGGCGGGTTTCAGGGAAGGTGTCATGGATCAATCCTGGCGTTACGATGTACTCTGGTGTTGGGAATGATCATATTCGGCGAATCTTAACAAGCCGAATCCGGGGCAAAAACCTATGCCAATTTGATTGGAGCGCGATTGCGGGGCGTGCGCGGGTAAGTAGGCACGATGAACAGCTGGCTTTCGCCCGGATCGTCATCGGTCATGACGTAGGTACCCTGCGGCAGCATTGCTTGACTGTCGGACTGCCACAACACCGAGAACGCCCCGCCAATGCGCTCGCCCTTGCCCTTGCGCAGCACCTCGATCAGTCGAAGCTGCTGTTCCGGCTCGACCGAGGTGATGGTGAATGTCTGGCCGTCCAGCCTTTCGAAATTCTCGGCGATCTTCGTCACTGCTCCTGTTTGGGACCGCGGAAAATTCGCAACGGTTTCATCAGTCCCGCCGCGACTGGCGCTGCCGATGCCGATGCCGAGGGCTGCGGCTTGGGCTCGGCCGGCTGGCCGATCAAGGCGCCGCAGCGGATCTCGTGAAAGGTCACCTCGATCAGCCTGTTGAAGCCGCCCTGATACATGCAGGAAAGAAAGCCGATCGTATCGGCCGCCTCACCGCCGAATTGCCAGGCGCTGTCATCGAACCGGCAGCCCGAAAGGGCCGGGATTCTCGCCGCCGGAATAGTGGATGTGGAAAACACGCAATCGCGAAACGACGCCCCGTCGCGGGCGACGCATTTGCTGAAGAAACTTCCGGTCGCCGAAATCGCCCTGAATGTCGCCGGTCAGGGCCTTCAGTTGGCGGTGAGTTTTTCATAGGCGGACGAAAAGCCGATCAGGCTGATTGGCACCGCGAAGGTCTGCCCGGAGACGGACTGAAAGCTGAACTTGATGGACGAGCCGGCCTTGATGTCGGCCAGCAGTGCATCGCTGATCGGCAGGTTCGAGAAAGCGCCCTGGGGGTTGCTGGTCTGCACCGGAACGGTGAAGGTCTCCTTGTCGTCGACCGCCACTTCCACGCCCTTGATGAAATCCACGCCATGCGGCAAGGCAAGCGTCAGGGTGTGATTGGGCGAGTCGGCCTGTGGACGCACCACGACAGTCAGAAGCCTCTGGTTGGATTCCTGCACGACGACATTCTGCATCATCTGGCACACGAGTGGCGCATCCGCGGTTTCACCCGCACCGCAATTGACGGACCAGTTGCTCTTGGGCGCTTCGGTGGTCGCTGAAGGCCTGGCCGTGGTCTGGGCAAATGCTGGTGTCATCCATATCGTCAATCCTGCCGCAATGGCTGCCGCAAGAATCGTCGCACGGCCGCCCGCGGTAATTTCAGTGAAGGTCAAAGTAAACTCCCGGTTCAATGAAATGGAAAAAGGTCGACGTCAGGCTTTTTATTGCATTGCGGCCGATAGCTGACAAGTCCGCGCGCCGGCATTGCGTCCGGAAACAACCCTGCAATCAGCATGAATATCGGGCGGCAAGCCGCTCAACGAAGCCTCCAGCCCGAAACGCGCCTGTGGCCTCGCCACAAAGCTGGAAAATGCGCTGCTGTTCGACGCAACCGCCGCCTCCCTTTGCTGCAGAGCCAAACCGATGCGCAAGGATGTGGGGTAAAACCGGTTTGCAAGGTGGTGCTTTTTGCCGAGCACATCTACATTGACCACACAAAGTCGGCCTGAGCGCAATGGAATGGAGTGAGAAATGGCAGATTGGGTAAAGGACAAGACCGTCCTTGTGACCGCTGCGGGACAAGGCATCGGCCGCGCCACTGCGCTTGCCTTCGCGGCGCAAGGTGCGCGGGTCATCGCCACCGACATCAACGAGACGACGCTCGCCGAACTTGCGGGCGAAGCCGGGATCACGACGCGCAGGCTTGATGTCCTTGATGCGGCCGACATCGCTGTGTCGGTTGAAGCGACCGGCCCGATCGATGTCCTGTTCAACGGCGCGGGCTTCGTCCATGCGGGCTCGATCCTCGAGATGACCGACGAGGAGTTCGACTTCGCCATGGATCTCAATGTGCGCGCCATGATCCGCACCATCCGCGCGGTGCTGCCGGCGATGCTGGAGCGGGGAGGCGGGGCGATCATCAACATGTCGTCGGTTGCAAGCTCGATCAAGGGCGTGCCCAACCGTTTCGCCTATTCCACCTCCAAGGCAGCCGTGATCGGCCTGACAAAGTCCGTCGCCGCGGACTATATCGGCCAGGGAATCCGCTGCAACGCCATCTGCCCCGGCACGGTCGAGAGCCCCTCGCTGCAGGAGCGGATGCGGGCGATGGGCGATTATGACACGGCCCGCGCGGCCTTCATCGCGCGCCAGCCGATGGGCCGCATCGGCCTGCCCGAGGAGATCGCCGATCTTGCAGTCTATCTCGCCAACGCCACCTTCACCACGGGCCAGGCCTGTGCCATCGATGGCGGCTGGACGGTATGAAACGTACCGGCCGGGCGGCGTCCATGCCGCCTGCCAACGGCTTTTTTCCCGGGATGAAACCGCTATCACTTGATCCGGGCATTTGCACGCCGCCCCGGACGGCAACGGCCTGACCGCCCAATCACGGCACAAGCCGATCCAGACACAAGGAACAGACCCCATGAAATTGCTTCGTATCGGCGCCCCCGGACAGGAAAAACCCGCCATTCTCGACGCCGCGGGCAAGCCCCGCGACCTGTCGTCGATTGTTACAGACATTGCCGGCGAGGCGCTGTTGCCCGAAAGCCTGGAAAAGATTGCAGCCATCGATCCGCAAACCCTGCCGGAACTCGAGCCTGGCCGCATCGGCGCTTGCGTCGGGCAGGTCGGCAAATTCATCTGCATCGGTCTCAACTATTCCGATCACGCCGCCGAGACCGGCGCGGAAGTCCCCAAGGAACCGGTCATCTTCATGAAGGCCACCAGCGCCATTTGCGGCCCCAACGACACGGTGCTGATCCCGCGCAAGTCGGTCAAGACCGACTGGGAGGTCGAGCTCGGCGTCATCATTGGCAAGGGTGGCGTCTACATCGACGAGGCCGATGCGATGAATCATGTCGCCGGCTACTGCGTCGTCAACGATGTCTCCGAGCGCGAATTCCAGATCGAGCGTGCAGGCACCTGGGACAAGGGCAAGGGCTGCGATACCTTCGGCCCGATCGGCCCCTGGCTGGTGACGCGCGACGAGATCGCCAATCCGCAGGACCTCGATCTCTGGCTCGAGGTCGATGGCCACCGCTACCAGGATGGATCCACCAGGACGATGGTCTTCGGGGTGCAGCATCTGGTCAGCTATGTGAGCCAGTTCATGAGCCTGCAGCCCGGCGACGTGATCTCCACCGGCACGCCCCCCGGTGTCGGCATGGGCCAGAAGCCGCAAACCTACCTCAAGGGCGGCGAAACCATCGAACTCGGCATCAAGGGACTGGGCCAGCAGCGCCAGACCGTTGGGAGGGCGTGACAGGGCGGCAGGCGGCGTTCCGGATTTCGAGGAGTGTTTGGCTGATTTGGGAGGCGCGGCGGTTGGCGCGTCCTGAGGGCTGATTTTCTATGCTCTGCTGGAAGCGAGATTGTTCCTGCACGGCAATCCGCCTCAGCCAGACTTCATAAAACGTGCATGACATATGCGGCATGGACGTCCAAAAGCAATCGGACAACGCGTCTCGGGCATATTGAGAGCGGCGGTGCAAAAGTCGGCCACGGTAGCGGCGGAATAGTCCGGCCGCGGGCGGAGTAAAATCCGGCCACCTATTTTCCTTCTGCGACGAGAGCAGGAGGGCTGAGGGATCTATACCGTGGA